>Ga0081520_100052_pt1 | contig 103743 bp, 92 predicted proteins | sample HotLakmasection1_FD_70988 | JGI IMG/M metagenome (GOLD analysis project Ga0081520, IMG submission 70988) | Hypersaline microbial mat communities from Hot Lake, Washington, USA - Section #1 (SPADES assembly) (version 2) | ecosystem: Environmental > Aquatic > Non-marine Saline and Alkaline >... | reverse complement strand
ATTTTGTCACTTTACCCCCTGGGTGAGATGGGTAAAGTGACAAAATTCTGCGTAGTTGTTGTCTACGGTTTCCCGGCGGTCGTAGGCAAACCCTGTAACCAGCAAACTCTGGCTGAGCTGGCTGGTGGTTGAGACAGAAATGGGCTGGCGATTCAGGGTTGCCCCCAGGCCCATGGCCCCCCGAAACAAATCGTTATGGATGGGATCGTAAATTACCCCCAGCACCGGCTCCCCAGCGGCCAGCAGACCAATCGAGACCGAGCAAAAGGGATAGAGGTGAGTGTAGTTAGTGGTGCCATCGAGGGGATCAATGGCCCATTGAAATTGAGCCTGACGGTCCCCCTGCTGGCCAGACTCTTCGGCCAAAATGCTGTGGTGACCTGGCAAATGGCGACCCATCACCGCCATGACGGCAGCCTCCGCGGCTTTATCGGCTTCGGTCACCAGATCCCCAGAACGGCCTTTTTCCTGGATCTGGGTTAAATTTCCCCAGTGCTGTTGCAGCACTGCCCCAGCGGCCAGGGCGGCTTCTGTGGCAATGTCCAGCCAGGTTTGCAACTCTTGAGACAATACTGCCGTCATGGTCTAGTCATCCTCCAGGGGCAGGCCAAAGCGTACTTTTCCTTTGCCGAAATAGCGGCCAAACTGCAGCTCATAGACTTCATCTTCATCCTGGGTTTCAACCAGGAGATCGCTGCGGGGATAGCTGACACAGAGCAGAGCATAGCCCCGCCGCCGTAGATCCGGAGATAACCCCATTGCTTCGGGTTGGTCAACCTCTCCCTCCAGTATTCTCACCGCACAGGTGGTGCAGGCACCATTGCGACAGGAAAAGGGCAACTCGGCTCCCTGATTTTCGGCGGTTTGCAAGATATAGCGGTCTGCAGGCACTTCTAGGGTGTACGTACGGTTTGTGTCGCGGTGGCGAATCGTAACGGTATAGGTGGGGACCATAAACCTCGAAAAAAAAATTTAGAACTTATTCCAGCCGACAGTCAGGGCATTGGCCTTCCCGCAGGAGCGGACTGGACCCTTAATCACCCTGCCGTCCATCTTCTATGGTCTCATGAAAAAATCGTCTCCAAAAAATCTTTGTTTCGCGGAAGACATTTTTTTGGTAGGATAACAAACCTGTGGGACAACGACATGTTTCCCCCTGGAGAGATGGCCGAGTGGTTGAAGGCGCAGCACTGGAAATGCTGTTTACTCTAACCGGGTAACGAGGGTTCGAATCCCTCTCTCTCCGTTCCTAAGGTGGTCTAGATCAGCCACTCAAAGGCCTCGGTAAGGCACAAAAAGCTTACCGAGGTCTTTGCTTTCTAAGGCTGGTGAGGGGTACCCTGATTTGCGGCTGTGGTGAGTACCGCTGGCCGACGAGACCCAGACCGCTGCTGGCGGGTCAATTTTTCCAGGCTCAGGGAAATCACCCCCAAGGTGACCAGCACTACCCCCATCCACTGAATGAAGGACAGGGCAGACTTTTCGCCAGGGGTCACGATATAGGCCAGAATGGCGGTGATCACCGGACCGCTGGAGGCCACGATAGAGGCCTGAGCGGCCCCCATAAGCTTGACCCCATAGTTGTTAAACAAATAGCCCATCAGGGTGAGCAGCCCCAGCATAAAGCCCCCCAGATACAGCCCCATCTGGCTGCTGGGTTCTCCGGGGGTAAGCCCGATAAAGGAGCCGACAATTAAAATCAGGCTGGTGAAGATAAAAATGGTAGAAAACTGCAGCAGACTCACCGGTACCGGATGCAATCGCCGAAAGCTAAGCTGCATAGCCACCAGAAAAAGCGCAAAGGCGGCACTGGCCAGAATTGCTGCACCCACGCCCCACAGCGAAACATTGCCCGCGTCCAGATCCATGTAAATGCGAGGTAGGGCGGTAAAGACAATGCCCATGCTGATGGCAAACATCACCACCAGCCGCAGGGGGGTTGGGCGATCCCCAAATAAAAACCAGGCCAGGGGCACCGTAATCAACGGATACATAAACAGCAGTGTAACGGCAACCCCTGGCCCTACATCAGCAATGGCCTTATAAATCAGCACCTGGGATAAAAACAGAAAACTGCCGCTGGCGACCACCTGATAAAGCGGTCGCTTGTCTGAGGACCTCAAGACCTGACGCATGTCTTCCCAGACGGGGGGATACAGCCGGGTGGCTATGGCCATTAGCAGGGGCAACACCACGACCATGCGCAACCACAACAACATCAGAGAATTGGGGATATCCAGGGAAAAAATTGCCGCCACGGGAATCTGCCCCAGCAGACTACCCCCATACCCAATGACGCCGACCAGGACGTTGTGCATGGACAGGGCCAGGGTCGACAGCACCATAAAAATCAGCCCCCGGTACAGGTTCTGGGGAGAAGCTTGAGCACCAGATTTAGCTTTGGGTTTGCGGGTGGGTTCCCCCTGGGCAGCCGAGGGAGCTGATGACGGTGGTATTGCTGACGGCGGGGAAGCCCCAGCCGTAGATGCTGGCGGGCTGGGTGACCGATAGCTCCCCAGGGGAGGCCGTCTCCCGGGCGTGGCCACAGCGTAGCCAGTAGAGGGAGGGGCCGCCGATGATGGGGGTTCTCCCACATTGAAATTTTCTAGCAGGGCATTTAAAGCATTCTCTGACTCAGGTCGGGGCGGTAGCTGTACACCACCATGGCTACCGCCTGGTACATTTGAGGCCCCACCCCCTGGCCGGTAATTGCCGTTAGCCCGGCCATTGTGGGTGACTGCGGCTGCGGGGCTAATGGCAGGACGCACCATTTGGGTTTGTAATTGTTGGCTCAGCCGGGTCACCAGGGCCTCTAAAATGGCTTCTCCCTGCTGTTCAATACTCTGCATGCGGCTGATTTGCTGGGATAAACTGCTGCGGTAGCTGGTCAGGTCTTGCTGTAGAGACTGTAGGGTGCGATGCATGGTCGCATCTAACTCCGCCAGCTGCTGCTGGTGGGCTGAGGGCACATGTCTAGTAGCTCCCGCATCCCCTAAGGCAGCAGGCTGTAAAGACTCTTGTAAGCGAGCATGGAGATGAGTCGCCAGGGCCTGGGCGAGTCGCTTTGCCCAGAGCTGCTGTTGGGCTTGCTGCTGCTGGCTCAGGGTGAGATCATGGTCTTGCTGCAGCTGTTGGTGCTGGCGCTTAAGGCTCTCTAAATCCTCTTCCAGGACCTCGATATCCCCCATTAGACGTTGCTTGCGAGCCTCTAAATAGTCCACGTCTTCGGCAAGCTGACGCGATACCTTTTGCCGTAGCGATTCCAGGTCTTCTTTAAGCAGACGCAGCGCATCCCCAGCAGCCTGGTGCTCGGGCTGGATACGGCGGTCTTCAGATTGATGGTCAAACTGACCCATGGGTCTTGGTCCCTAATGGTGCAGGTGCAGGCCAATGGCCTTCAAGCCATCTGGGCTGTAAGAACGACTCCACAGCCGGGGGGGGATGACGCTAAGAATCTGTGTGCCCACTGGCCACAAGTATGCGGTCTGATGGTTAGTATTGTGCTCAAAAAATCATAAAAGATCTCACTAAATATCAGGGTCTGACAACGATTTCAGCTTAACCAGGGAACTACACGAGCATCACGCTCATCCTTTAAAGCCTTCAGTTCAGGTCTGACAACGATTTCAGCTCAACCAGGGAGCTACACCGTAGGAAAATTGAATAATTACCCTATCTTAAGAGATATACCAAGTCCGGCTCGAGAGCTGGAGCTGTCTCTAGGGCAAAACTCCACTTCTGGACTTGGACAAGGTTTAGATTCTTTCCATAACCATGCCGATTTTCAACACTATTGGTCATAAATTTTAACTCTAGGTGATTTATATCGCATGGCAGAGTTTAGGGCTTCCCTCCAATCCGTAACGGATTTTTTTAACGCCAAACTCTCACAACGCATTGTGTATTGGGTATTTCTCAGTATCGTTGTGATCGAGGTGATTATTTTGGTGCCTTCGGTACTGCGGCGGGAGCGAGAACTCTTAGGGTATCTGCGCGCTCTATCTACGGCTCAATCTGTAGGGCTGCTGGAGGGGGAAGACTTAGCCGCATTAACCCCGGCAGAACTTCTCAACCGAGTGACAGCTATTGAAACTAATGACCTGATCCTGGGCGGCACCCTGTATGGTCCTACGGGGGAACTCCTCGGCAGTTTTGGAGAACCCCCCGAACTCACCCTGCAGGAGAGTTTACAAGGGTGGCGACCAGACCGCTATCGCCGCTGGCAAGATCGATACGACGCCCCCTGGGATACGGCTCTCCTGGAAGGTGAGTATGTGCTGATAGTGCGCCACGATGCGGCCTGGGTGAGGACTGAATTTTTCGCCTTTATCGGTCGGATTGCCGGTTTAGTGGTGATTATTTCGGTCTTTGTGACCGGGGCTACCCTGTTTGTTCTGCGCCGCATTTTGATTAAGCCAATTTTGCAGCTACGGCAGGATTTACTCAAGGCCGGAGTGGCTATCCGCGATGACAGCGATACCCGTACTCTAGGGTTTCAATCTCTACAAACGGTGCGGGATGATGAACTGGGGGATGTTATTTCAGCCTTTGACCAGATGTTTGGTCAAATTACCGAAGCGATCGCAACCCGCAAACAAAGCGAAAACCGCTTCCGTACCCTGGTTGAGCAGGCAGCAGACGCCTTTTTCGTGGTCGATCGGGCTGGACGGGTAATTGATGTCAACCAGAGTGCCTGCCATAGCCTAGGGTACGACCGGGCATCCCTTTTGCAGCTCTCAGTTCCCGACATCCAAACTGCAATTAATGCAGAAGAGTTTCAACGCCTCTGGCAGCGGCTCCAACCGGGGACTCCCCAAACCGTGGAAGGCTGGCATCAGCGTCGGGATGGGTCCTGCTTTCCGGTGGAGGTAAGGTTGGGCTTACTTGAAACCAATCAGCACCGCTATATTCTGGCCCTGGCCAGGGATATTACCGAGCGCAAAGCCTCCGAAAAAGCCATGGCCCGACTGGCAGAAATCGGCGAACTGGCGGCCATGATTGTCCATGAAGTGCGCAGCCCCCTGACCACCGTGCTGATGGGGCTGAATTCGTTTCGCAGTCTAGACCTGTCGGAACGAGCCAGACGGCGACTCGAATTGGCGCTAGAAGAATCTGATCGGCTGCAAAATTTGCTCAACGAAATCTTGCAGTATGCCCGTCAGCAAACCCTGGCATGCCATCCTCTGGATTTGAACCAGCTGGCCCGAGATACCAAAGCCGCCCTGCAGGATAATCCAACCGTGTGCCGCCAGGGGTTAACCCTGCAACTGCCAGAGTCTCCCATTGTTGTAGAAGCAGACCGAGACAAGCTCAAGCAGGTCTTTATTAACCTGGTCACCAATGCCTGCGAGGCCAGTAGCGACGGGGAAGCAGTGACCTGGACCGTACACCTGCCCGTAAGGAATCAGGTCATCATTACCGTCCACAATGGCGGAGAACCCATTCCGGCCAATCTGCTGCCCAAGCTAACGCAACCCTTTTTCACCACCAAATCCAGCGGCAACGGCCTGGGACTTGCCATCACCAAACGAATTATAGAAGCCCATCAGGGAGACTTCACCATCACCTCGTCCGCCGTGGAGGGAACGGTAGCAACGGTTACCCTACCCCTGATCCCCCAGACCCAAGGAATCCTCTCAGGGACACAAACTCCCTGAGAGGATTGCTCTATAGCCCAGTTTTGGACGAACTCAACCCTGTCCAAGTCCAGCAGTGGAGTTTTGCCTTCGCAATGGGGATTCAATAACGTGGGATAGCCGTCCCGGCTGTCCAAGAGCAGGCAAGATGCCTGCCCTACAAACATGGGATGTTATAAAATCCTCATTCCTTAGAGACAACTCCCGATTTCGAGCTGGACTTGGTTTAGACCAGCCCACCATAGGCAGGCTGAACCCATTAGAACCTGAGTTCGAGATAAGGCACGACCGTTGAGATTTCACTGCAGCTATCCCCTCTTGGGAGGGGCAGGGGTGGGTTAATCCCGGCATTGAGCCGCTTTATCCGTAGTAAATGGGGTATCTGTGGTCGTAGATTTGACCCACCCCGCCCTCCGGGCACCCCTCCTAGGAGGGGAAGTTGCTCAGCATGTCCCTATCGGAAGTTGTCCCGAACTGAGCCCATTAGAACTTGCCGTTGAGGGCTTCGACGCAGCGATCGCAAATCGCCGGATGCTCGCTGTCTTTGCCGACAAAGGTGGAATAGTTCCAGCAGCGATCGCACTTCTCGCCCTCGGCATCTACAATGCCCACCCCGAGAGCATCAGACTCGCTGCGAAACTTAAGCCCCTTCAGCTTTTCGGCTGAGTCCAGCACCTCCACCTGGGACACCAGGAACAGGTAACGGAGTTCATCCACATGGAGAGAATCGGGAGCGATGGCATCCGTAGGATTCATCACCGCCAGCTTCTGTCGCGGTTCTTCGTCGGGAATATACAGCAGCGCCTTTGCCTCCAGAGAAGAGCCGATTTCCTTCGCCGTGCGGGCCTGTTCCAGCACTTTGTTCACTTCCTGACGAATAGAGCGCACCTGGCTCCAGGTGGCCGACAGATCGGGCCGTTGCCACTGCTCCTCTAGCTTTACCCAACCCGCCTGGAATACAGATTTCTCGGCGGTAGCGTAGGGCAGATTTTGCCAGATATCCTCCGCCATGTGGGAAAGGACAGGTGCGATCGCCCGCGCCAGATTTTCAATGGCAATAGCCAGCACCGTCTGACAACTGCGGCGACGGGGAGAGTCTGCGGCGCTGATGTAAAGCCGATCCTTGGCAATATCCAGATAAAAGTTAGATAGGTCTACCACACAAAAGTTCTGCACCGTCTGAAAGAACCGGAAGAACTGGTAGCTCTTGAAGGCATCGTCAATTTCGGCGAACACTTCCGTCATGCGATGCAGCATGTACCGGTCTAGCTCCGGCAGCTGCCCATAGGGAACGGCATCCTTAACCGGGTCAAAGTCGTGCAGGTTGCCCAGCAGAAATCGCGCCGTGTTGCGGATTTTGCGGTAGACATCCGCCATCTGCTTGAGGATATTCTTACCCAGGGGTACATCTGACGAATAGTCCACCGACGATACCCACAACCGCAGCACATCGGCTCCGTAGGGTGGGTCCTGCTTCTGGTTCTTGCCGCCTTCAATCACAACGGAAGGATCAACGACATTCCCCATCGACTTACTCATCTTGCGGCCCTGCTCATCCAGGGTAAAACCGTGGGTGAGCACCGTTTTGTAGGGAGCATGGCCGTTTACCGCCACACTGGTCAACAGACTGGACTGGAACCAACCCCGGTGCTGGTCTGACCCTTCCAGATACATTTCCACCGGATAATGGAGTTCATCTCGCTGCTTGGCCACCGCCGCCCAGGATGAGCCGGAGTCGAACCACACATCCATGGTGTCGGTGCCCTTACGGTAAGTTTTGCCATTTGTTCGGTAGCTCTCCGGCAGCAATTCTTGCTCCGAGAGTTCCCACCAGGCGTCAGATCCCTTTTCGGCAAAGATTCCTTTGATATGGGCCAGGGTTTCTTCGTTGATTAGGGGCTCGCCCGTCTCTTCGTCATAAAACACGGGGATGGGCATCCCCCAGGTGCGCTGGCGAGAAATACACCAGTCAGACCGATCCGCCACCATGGCGGTGATTCGGTTTTCGCCCGTGGCGGGAATCCACTCGACTGCTTTAATGGCCTTCAGAGCCTGATCCCGGAACCCTTCTACCGAAGCAAACCACTGCTCGGTAGCCCGGTAGATGGTGGGCTTTTTGGTGCGCCAGTCGTAGGGGTACTTGTGGACATAGGGTTCTTGCTTCAGCAGAGAACCAGCCTTATCCAGTGCTTCAATCACCGCAGAGTTAGCATCTTTCAGCACGTTCAGCCCCTCAAAGGGACCGGCTTCGGCAGTCATGTCGCCTCGTTCATCTACCGGGCAGAGCACAGGCAAACCGTAGCGCTGACCCACCCGAAAGTCTTCTTCACCGTGACCGGGGGCAGTATGCACCAGACCAGTACCCGATTCCGTCGTGACGTAGTCACCACCGATGAGGATGGGGCTTTCCCGATCAAACAGAGGATGACGGTAGGTGGAGTGCTCTAAATCTGCACCCTTCATTTCTGCCTGCACCGACAACTCGGTGCCCAGCACCTGGGCCATACGTTCCTTCAAATCCTTGGCAATGATCAAATATTTGAAGGGCTGACCCGACGCGACCTCCACCACGGCATAGGTCAGGTCCGGATTCACCGCCACCCCCAGGTTAGCCGGAATGGTCCAGGGAGTTGTAGTCCAGATAGCAACGCCCAGATCCTGTACGTAAGGCTCTAGATGTGCCACGGCCTTGGCCGCACTCACCATGGGAAAGGCCGCATAAATGCTGGGAGAAGTATGGCCTTCGGGATACTCCAGTTCCGCTTCCGCCAGGGCGGTTTGAGAGGTAGGGCTCCAGTGCACAGACTTTAACCCGCGGTAGATGTAGCCCTTCAGGTACATCTGGCCGAAGACGTCAATCTGGGCGGCCTCGTACTCGGGGGTCAGGGTCATGTAGGGATGATCCCAATTGCCCCAGACCCCATAGCGTTTGAAGCTGTTGCGCTGCCGGTCGATGGTTTTGAGGGCAAAGGCCTTGGCTTTTTTACGCAGCTTGATAGGAGTTAAATTGGCGCGGGTTTCGGCATCCATCGCCTGCAGCACCTTCAGCTCAATGGGCAGGCCGTGGCAGTCCCACCCCGGGACATAGCGGACCTTGCGCCCCTGCAGTAGCTGATATTTATTGATAATGTCCTTCAGAATTTTGTTAAGGGCGTGGCCAATGTGCAGGTCGCCGTTGGCATAGGGAGGGCCATCGTGCAGCACAAACTCAGCGCCGGGGTTGCTTGCGGCTAGCTGCTCGTAAATTTCGTTTTCGGCCCAAAACGCCTGCAGCTCGGGCTCTCGCTTGGTGGCGTTAGCCCGCATTTCAAATGTTGTCTTTGGCAGCAGAACCGTCTCTTTATAACTCTTTGTGTCTGTCACAACCTGAAGGACCTAGAAGGGCAATCGATGTTCAGCCATTATCAGAGAAAGATATCCCCAATTCAACCAGAACCTTCAACCAGTTAACCCGAGACAAAACTCACTAATAGGGCGAGAGCCTTGAGCTAGCTCTGGGGACATTCGGCACGATTGAGATGGGCACAACTTCCGTATGCCTATCCTAGTATTTCTTGCCCTAGACCGCAGATAATTCTGGGCGGTGTTTTGGCCTGTGGGGCGACTCTTCACCGGCGTTGACGTAATAGTCGTGGATGTGAGCATGGCGCAGTTCTCGCCGCTGGTTGGCTTGCCAAACTTCTCCACTGTAGACTTCCAGACAGGTCAACCAGTGACCCTCGCAGGCAGCGGTGTCTAAACAAATGGCATGGCCCAAATTAATAGGGTTGCCATCCCGTTGTGGAGTGTGGCCGCACACCATTGTTTTACCAGAGCAATGGGGTTCAGGATCTCTAAACTTTTCCCAGAACAGAGCCGACGGAGGTTGGTCTACCAGAGGCTTATGTTCATCAAGGTTGGCGTGGGTAAAAATAAAATCCTCCGTAGTAAACCAGGCCAGACAGGCCTCTTCAACAAAGCGCCAGTGCTGCTCTGGAATGCTCTCTAGACTCCCTGGTTGGCCTGGAGAACTATAGGATTCGAGGGTATTGCTGTCAATTAAGACTTCCCCGTCTCGCCTGGATTGCTGAAGCTTTCTGGCTAGCTTCCATTTCAGCTCGTGATTGCCAAGCAAGGGAATCAGAACTCCTTTGTTGTGAAGCTGTATCAGTCGGTCGATTACACCGCTGGTTTCAGGTCCCTTATTGATGTAGTCCCCCAGACAGACGATTTTGTCACCGGGTTGGAGTTGGATGGCCGATAGGATCACATCGAAGGCTGTCCGGCAACCATGAATATCTCCGACAGCAAAAAGCCGCATAATTCGTATCCGCCGATGAACGCGGTGTAATGACTATAGGTCTAACCCTTGTCCAAGTCTAGAAGTGGAGTTTTGCCTTAGAGAAAACTACAAATCTCGAGCTGGACTTGGTATATCTTCTCAAAATTGACGTGTTCGCGACTTCAATCGACCGAAGGAAATTCTGTCGCGGGAATTGCTGGGCGGGTGGATAACATCGAAGCTTTATCCAGATGGGAAAAGATTTACATTGCCATTACAAAAAAACTTTCGGAACCGCCTGGATTTAGGCCAAACCTGCCGAAAAGGTAAGTGATGTCCATTGAGAAAGCTTGATGCTAAATCGCTTACTTATACCACTTCTACTGACCACAACTCTACTGCCCCTGGTGGGGTCTCAGGAAAGCCTGCAACCCACAACAAGGGTGCAACCTATTGAGCCAATATCTCAATTATCTCTTCGCGATAGTATTGCTAGTGCTAGCAACACTATTGCTAGTACCAGTGTTGCCCGCTATAGCCCCAGGTCCAACCGGGGGAGCGGTCGTCGGCACATATTGGGCTATGGCGTAGCGACGCCCAGTTCATTTAGCTGAAATTGAGCATCTTCGAAGCAGCCAACTCGGCCAACGGCGAGGCAAAGGGTTGACACCTGTTTAAAGTCAGCAATGGCTTGATCGGTTTGCCCCAGGTCCCCATGGAGCAAGCCACGATCATAGTAAGCAAAAGGATGTTCAGGATCGAGGGTAAGGGTTTGATTGAAATCTTCCATCGCCCCATTTAAGTCGCCGAGTTCTTGGCGGGTTAAGGCGCGATTGTAGTAAGGCTCAGGGCTGCTGGGGTCGAGTTGAATTGCAATGGTGTAGTCCTGCAGGGCTCCTTGTACATCGCCTAACCGACGTTTCACTAACCCCCGGTTTTCGTAAGCCAGACTATTATTAGGCTGCAAGTTAATGGCCTCGGTGCAGTCGGCAATAGCTCCGGCATTTTCCTCCAGGTTAGATAGCGATAAACACCGATTCAGGTAGGCAGATGCTCTTATATTAGGATCGCTGGCTGACTCTAACGCTGACGAATAGTCCTGTACAGCGCCTTCCTCATCGCCCCGCTCGGCCCTGGCGCTGCCCCGGTTAACATAGGCATCACTAAAACTGCTATCGAGATTCAGGGCGTCGGTGTAGTCGGCAATGGCTCCTTGAAGATCTCCCATATGAAATCGGAGATTACCCCGCTGAAAATACCACTCTGGATTATCAGGCTGGGATTGAATGGCCCCGGTAATGTCCTGCAGCGCCTGATCAGATTTACCACTATCCCAGAGAATCGATGACCGCTGGGCCAGAACATCGGCATGATCAGGTTGGTAAGCAACAATTTGATTTAAGTAGTTGAGGGCCTCTTGGGTCTGGCCAAGCTCTTGGGATGCCTGGGCCTGACGCATTAAATTGGCCACCAAAATTCTTTCGGGAAGTTTTAACCCAACCGCCACTGCCACCAGAACAAGGGGTAAAGCAGCCAGCATAAACCACCCTATCCTCGGCATTTTAGCTTTTGCTAATGATAGTGCGGGCGGCATTTCCTTGACAACATTCCTGGCGACGCTGGTTCGACCGTTTTGAGCGGGACCAGCTTTTTGGTCAGGGAGTCTGACCGGTGCCGCGTTGAGCTGGCCCAAAATTGATTTTGCCTGAGAAAATGCAGGTTCAGCACGCCGAGAAACAAGGCCCACCAAAATTTGTTTCGCAGATTCACTCAGGGTCGAGCATTCATCGAGTTGCAGTCTAAACTGGGCTAAAAAGTCGGGTTGATGAAACTTGGGAAGAGCCTCAGATGCCAGCCCCGTGGCGGACTTGAGACCAATCATACCGAGGGCAAAGTGGTCTGCATTAAAGTGCGGACATTCCCGATGGGAAACCTGGGGTAGATAGGATGTCGGACCATTTGTATCAGTGGCGCTGCCAGTTTCGTTGCCGTTGCTGTTTGGTTCTAATTTAGACTGTTGGTTTTCCTGGGCAAGGCTGTAGTCAACGACCACGAGATGATTATCGTCCAGGTGGCGAATTAAGTTGTTTGGATGCAGGTTCTGATGGACAATGCCATGCTGCTGTAGCACTTCCAGACAAGACAGAACTTCTGCAAGCAAGCTCCTGACTTCAGGTTCGGGGCGGGGCTTGTTCAGGGCCAGTTCGGTCTCCAGGGGACGACCCGGAATATAGGAACGAACCCAGTAAAAATCAGGTCCATCCTGAATCCAGGCAAGGTTTTTAGCCAGGGCAGGATGATCACTCAGGCGCTGAAGAATTTTAGCCCGTCTTGCTAATAGTTCATTCAAGAATTTCAGCGTGACTGGATTACGGGAGGGCAGCTGTATATGTTTTGCTATACACTTAGATTTAGCAGGGTCGCTGTAATCGGTCATCAAATAAGTCTTGCTGTGGCTTTTGCTACTGATCACCCGGACTAATTGAAACCTGCCATCTAGCAACCGTTTTACAGCCATGCTCTTTAGGTAAATGCCCTGATCAACAACCCTGATGCGATACTGGCGCACTAAGTCTTAGTTTAGCCAGAATTTCCCCGTTCAGACGTCAATTCCCTAAACCTTGTCCAAGTCCAGAAGTGGAATTTTGCCTAAGGGAAAGCTACAGATTTTGAGCTGGACTTGGTATAGGTGGCAACCCAACCAATTTCTTCATCCGACATGTTTTGTGTCATTTATGACGGCAACTGTAACCTTTGCGTCAATTTAGTACGGCTTCTGGAAAGCCTCGATCAGGGTAGTCAATTTCGCTACGTGGCGATGCAGGATGAAGACACCCTGGAAACTTTTGGCATTCGCCCCGAAGACTGCGAAGCGGGAATGATTTTGATTAATCTCGAAAATACAGAGCAACGCTGGCAGGGCAGTGATGCCGCTGAAGAAATTGGTCGTCGTTTACCTCTGGGGCCTATTTTTGTGCAGGCGTATCGCCAGTTACCGGGGGTCAAAGCGGCTGGCGACCAGATTTATAACTACGTTCGAGACAACCGCTACTCCATCTTTGGTAAGCGCAGTCAACAGTACAAGGCTGCCTATCCCTGGTGCGCAGATGACACCTGTAACCTCTAGGCGAGACAGCAATCCTCGCCAGGTTTTTCTAGTTCAATTGTTTGATCATGATGGGGATTTCCGCAGGGGGTATCCCGAAATCCAGTAGTCTAAAAAACAACCTCAGAAGATCAATGGTCTTGCTGAGGCTGTTGCCGGATATCTTTTTTCGAGCGATTGAGGCGGCTTTAACCTTGTCTAAGGCCAGCAGTGGAATTTTGCCGGGGAATAGACTACAGATTTCGGGCTGGACTTGGTCTATCGGGTCCAGTCCAGGGCATTTTCATAAAATGTTGTAGCCGCCAAAACCGAGGGCCAGTAGCCATCGGCTTTTTCAACATTGCCAGGAACATCTTCCAGCCATTGTTGCTGCACTTTGGCGCTGTAGTTCAGATATAGCTTGCCATCCACAATTTTCCAGGCGCGGGGGTCTACAGAGGCCAGGTTGCCTTCGCTCATGGCCTTGGCACAATCCCCCCCGTATTGAGGAGCATAGGCCTGAGGATCCGCCGCAAATTTTTCCATATTCTCAGCCCTGCTGAACTGCCAGGTAGCACCGTTCCATTCATAGGAGCAAGCTTCGCTACCGACTACGGCCTCGCCCTCGGTAAAGTAAACCTGAGTTCGAGATAAGGCACGACCGTTGAGATTTCACTGCAGCTATCCCCTCCTGGGAGGGGCAGGGGTGGGTTAATCCAGGCATTGAGCCGCTTTATCCGTAGTCAATGGGGTATCTATGGTCGTAGATTTGACCCACCCCGCCCTTCGGGCACCCCTCCCAGGAGGGGAAGTTGCTCAGCATGTCCCTATCGGAAGTTGTCCCGAACTGAGGTTAAAGTAAGCGACCGGGTCAGCCCCGCAAACGGCCAGATCGTCAGTGGTTTCGATATAAACTTCTGAATGGGGTGGCGCAAAGGCCGGAACGACATCCGCCCTAGCACAGGGGTCCGCCGCCGCCCAGGGGTCCGCTGCCGCGCAGGGAGCACCAGCACAGGGGGCAGCATTGACTGAAGAAAGGCCACCCGGTAAGGCAACAGCCCCTACGGCCAGGGCTGAGGCAGCAACGAGTTCCATTTCCCACGACTTAGACCTTAAGAGATGGGAAGTTTATAACATCCAGGTTGTGTAGGGCAGGCACGATGCTTGCCTTGAGACGATGGGGGCGGCTATCCCACCATATTGAATTTCCATTCCTCAGCAAAATATTCCAGGCCTAGAACCCTGAGCTGAGTCCCCTATGCCCAAAGTTTAAAACCCATTCTCTACCTATCCTCCAATCTGGGACATCGTCCGACTATAAGCTCCAGTCGTCCCAGATTCCCGCATTTTGAAGTTGATTTCCGGTTTCTCAGCCACTAATGCGCCTACCTGTTCTCTGACAGCTGTTAAAGATTTCCCAGAGCGGAGGGGCGTTTTCAGGTCAATTTGGCCGGTTTCGTTCAACAGGCAGGGGCGCAGCCAGCCGTCGGCAGATAGGCGCATGCGGTTGCAGCGATCGCAAAAGCATTCAGACATCTGGCTAATAAAGCCCAACGTTCCCCTGGCACCAGGAATCTGAAACACGTCGGCAGGACCGTTCCCCCGCACTGTTGATTCTTGCAGTCCCCAGCGCTGGCGAATGGCCCGACGAATAGTTTCTGACTCAACCCAGCCCCGGTCCTTAAACAGATCACCATTGCCGATGGGCATAAATTCAATGAAACGTACATGCCATTCCCGATCGAGGGTGAGGGCGGCTAAATCCAGAACTTCGTGATCATTCACGCCGGGAATCACTACCACATTTAGCTTCAGGGGCGAAAAGCCAATCCGGTGGGCCGCCTGAATGCCCTCCCAAACCTCGAACCAGCGAGAGCGGCCCCGGCCCCCAACAATGTGTTGAAACGTGGCGGGATCAAGGGAATCCAGACTGATGTTGATGCGTCTTAACCCAGCATTCCAGAGGTCTTCCGCCATCTTGGCCAGCAGGAAAGCATTGGTGGTCATGGCCAGGTCGTTGGTCTCAGGAAGACTGGCAATGTCGGCTACGATATCCACCACATCTGGACGAATCAAAGGTTCGCCGCCGGTCAACCGAAAACGAGTAAAACCCAGGGGAATAAATACTTCCTGCAACAGTCGCCGGAGTTCATGGCGGGTCAGCCAATCTTGCTGTTGAACGTACTGCAAGTCCAGGCCCTCAGGCATGCAGTACTGGCATTGAAAATTACAGCGGTCGATCAGGCTGATACGTAAATAATCGATAGCAGGCATAGGGTCTCTCTATCTATCGGTGTTCTAGCGCCATGGGTAGATTTAAACCTGGTCCAAGTCCAGTAATGGCGTTTTGCTCCATGGGAAAGCTACAGCTTTCGAGCTGGACTTGTCACATCTGGCCCAAAAACGATTTCTCTGGCTTATCAGTTTAGCAACACTGGCGTTTCTAAAGTGGTCAGCTGATTACGGTATCAGTCCCCTAAAACACCACCGAGCCAGGCAACTTTTGATAGACTTGAAGGAATATTTTTACGAATTCGGTAATTTTCAATACTTCTTCTGGTAAATACCGTTAGTGACCCTAAACTCTAAACTCTCTGCACTTTCAAACTAACCCTTTGTAATTAAGCGAATCCGTCGATCTCCAGGACATAAACGTGACTCTTCAAACCGAACCCCCCGCCAATTTAGAGAACTCCTCCATGCCAGAGGTTAACCGGCAAATGCTGGTGATTTTAGACTTTGGGTCTCAGTATTCTGAACTCATTGCTCGCCGCATTCGTGAGACCGAAGTGTACTCCGAGGTGCTCTCCTACCGAACCACTGCTGAACAACTGAGGCAGCTCAATCCCAAAGGTATCATCCTCTCAGGGGGGCCTAGTTCGGTATACGATGCCGGGGCACCCCACTGCGATCCTGAACTTTGGAACCTGGGGGTTCCCGTCCTGGGAGTCTGCTATGGCATGCAGCTCATGGTGCAGCAACTGGGGGGCCAGGTCGAGCGGGCCGAGCGCGGAGAGTATGGCAAAGCCGCCCTCTATATTGATGATCCCACCGATTTATTAACCAATGTAGAAGACGCCTCCACCATGTGGATGAGCCACGGCGACTCGGTGGCCCGTCTACCGGAAGGGTTTGAACTACTGGCCCATACCGACAATACGCCCTGTGCCGCGATCGCAGATCACCAGCGCAAGCTCTATGGCGTTCAGTTTCATCCCGAGGTGGTCCATTCCGAAGGGGGCATTGCCCTGATTCGAAACTTTGTTTACCACATTTGCGAATGCCATCCCACCTGGACCACCGAAGCCTTTGTAGAAGAGGCTATTCGTGAAGTCAAAGCCAGAGTAGGCGATAAACGGGTGCTGCTGGCCCTATCGGGAGGGGTAGATTCTTCCACCCTGGCCTTTTTACTGCATCGAGCCATTGGCGATCAGCTCACCTGTGTGTTTATCGATCAGGGCTTCATGCGTAAGGATGAGCCAGAACGGTTGGTAAAGCTATTCCAGGAGCAGTTCCACATTCCTGTCATCCACGTTAAAGCCAGGGAACGGTTTCTGTCGAAGGTTGAGGGCATTACCGACCCCGAAGAAAAACGTAAGCGCATTGGGCACGAGTTCATTCGCTGCTTTGAGGAAGAGTCGAAGCGCCTGGGTCCCTTTGATTACCTGGCCCAGGGTACCCTGTATCCCGACGTGATCGAGTCTGCCGACACCAATGTTGATCCCAAAACGGGGGAGCGGGTAGCGGTCAAAATTAAAAGCCATCACAACGTCGGTGGCTTACCCAAAGACCTGCAGTTTAAGCTGATAGAGCCCCTGCGCAAGCTCTTCAAAGACGAGGTGCGTAAGGTAGGCCGGTCCATTGGCTTGCCAGAAGAAATTGTCAACCGCCATCCTTTCCCTGGCCCTGGCCTGGCCATTCGCATCATCGGCGAAATCACCGAAGAGCGGCTAGAGATTCTTCGCAATGCCGACTACATCGTGCGAGATGAGATTCGCAAGCGAGGCATGTACCGCGAATTTTGGCAGGCCTTTGCGGTCCTGCTGCCTGTGCGTAGCGTCGGCGTCATGGGTGACCAGCGCACCTACGCCTATCCCATCGTGCTGCGTCTGGTCAGTAGCGAAGACGGCATGACCGCCGACTGGTCTCGGGTTCCCTACGACTTCTTAGAAGCGGTCTCTAACCGCATTGTGAATGAGGTAGACGGGGTCAACCGGGTGGTTTATGACATCACCTCCAAACCCCCCGGCACCATCGAGTGGGAATAGCAGTGGGTTTAGCCTAGAGGACATGAGTCATGCCCGATACAGATGTCGTCGTTATCGGTAGCGGTATCGGGGGCCTGGTCGCGGGAGGGCTACTGGCCCGGTACGGCAGGTCTGTCACTATCTGCGAGAGCCACAGCGTCCCCGGCGGGGCGGCCCATGAATTTTCCCGGCAAGGCTTTCGGTTTGACTCTGGGCCTTCTTTTTATTGCGGTCTGGGCGATCCCCATTCCTTAAACCCGGTGCGGTTGGTGCTGGAGCGGCTGGGGGAATCCCTGGAAACCATTGCCTATGATCCCCTGGGGTTTTACCACTTCCCTGAGGGAACTTTGCCCATTTATAGCAACAGTCAGCAATATCGTCAGGCCATCGCCAGCTTCAGTCCCCAGGGGGCAACAGAACTGGTCGCGCTAGAAGCTCGCTTTTTAAAGCTCTACGAAGCGCTCAAAGATATCCCCCTGCTGGAACTCAGCAGCGATTGGCAGCTACTGCCACTGCTGCTGAGTCAGCCCGCCGCCCTCCTCAAGCTGCTGGCCCGGCTGCAGGATATTCAGGCCTCGGCGGGACAGATTCTCGACCAAACGGTGCAGGACCCTTTCGTGCGGCAACTCATAGACCTAGAGTGCTTTTTGCTGTCAGGGCTGAAGGCGCAAGACACCGTTGCCCCAGAAATGGCATTTATGTTCGGAGAACGGCAGGCTTCATCGGTAGATTATCCGGTGGGGGGTAGCGGAGCCATCGTAAATGCCCTGGTACGAGGATTTCAGCGCTGGGGCGGTCAACTAAGGCTAAAGGCCCACGTAAAGCAGATTTTAGTCGAGGGGGGACGCACCCACGGGGTCCGCCTTAAGGGAGGCGAAGTGATTACTGCCCCCACCGTAATTTCTAACGCCACCCTCTGGGATACCGTCCAGCATTTGCTGAAGCCGGAAGATCTTCCCTCAAAATATCGCCGGCAGGCCCTGGCAACCCCCGCAGTTGATAGTTTTATGCATCTGCACCTGGGCATTAAAGCAGATGGGTTGGAGAACCTGAAGGTTCACCATGTCGTTGTTCACCGTAGGGATGTTGATATGACCAGCCCCGGTAATACCTGTATGGTGTCGATTCCATCGGTTTTAGATCCATCCCTGGCCCCGCCCAAGCACCACGTCATCCATGCCTACACCCTGGAGCCCTGGCAGGGATGGCAGCAGCGGGACGATTACGCCGAATACAAACGCCATCGGGCCGAAACCCTTTATCGCGCCCTCGAACAAATCATTCCCGATTTGAGGGGCCCAGGGCAGCAAGATTCCCGCATTGTGCTGGAGTTAGTGGGTACCCCCCTGACCCATCAACGGTTTTTGCGGCGCTATCAGGGAACTTACGGCCCAGCGATCAAAGCCGGGGAAGGGATGTTTCCCAATTGCCGCACCCCCATTCAAGGACTCTATCGGGTGGGCGATTCAACCCTGCCGGGCATTGGCGTACCAGCCGTTGCGGCGTCGGGCATTCTATGCGCGAACAGTCTCGTGCCATTGAGGCAGGTTTTAGCTTATACCTAGTCCAGCTCGAGATCTGGAGTTTTCTCTAAGGCAAAGCTCCACTTCTGGACTTGGACAGGGTTTAAATCGGATTACCCCGCTGTAGATGAACGGCGTCGGAGTCGTCGGTGAACTCCTGGGGAAATGGCGACGGTGCAAATTCAACCTGATCCGGATGGAATTTGACGGTGTCAGAAAAACTCATCTGTCCCCAACCATCAACCGCCATACCGTGAAACGTTGAGCGGCTGTCACTGGCGGCGGGGGAGGATGGCAGCCCTGCCTCCAGGGCAGAAGCCGGGGGCTGCAGCGCCACTCGGGCGGACTCAGATGCCCTCACCCGGTTTTCATGCAGGGGCAAGCTAGCCGGCAGGTCTTCAGTAGCCTGGGTCGTCGTTGCCCCCGCCTCAATAGCAGGTTGGGATGGTCTGGGGGCGGTCGCCTCTGTAGCCGTCTGAAGGTGCCGAGATACCAAATCCTGAGGAGAACTGGTCTGGGGCAAAGATGGTCTTTCCGTTAGAGGGGCAGGCTCAACATTAACCCCCGATTGGGAAGCACTAAATTGGGGCCGGGGGGTTACCTCCGCAGGGACTAGCTGAACTGAAGGACTTTTGCGGGCCGGACTACGTTTAGCAGCTAAAACCCGATCACCCCCGGAATGCGCTGCAGACGCTGCTAATCCGGCAGGGCTAGTGGAGATATTGCCCTCGTTAATATTGCCCTCATCAGTAGTAGGGGCCAGATTTTGGGAGGCGGGATCAGGCTCTTCGGGAACAGGGGCAGACTCCTCAGCAGTAGGGGCAGACTCTCCGCCGATCGTAAGACTAGAATGTTCGGGAATCGGGGCAGAGGCTTCGCTAGTACCGGTTGGCTCTTCACCTGAAAGAAGGGTGCTGCCGTAATCCGATATTGCCATGTCGCGGTTGTCCAGGCCGCTTTCTCCGTGGAAGGTCAGGGAATTGGTCTGTGGGGGGGCCAGGGTGACATCTGGAGAACGACCAACGTGTAGATTGGGGCTGGGCTGGCTGGCCATCTTCTCGCCCGTAGGGAGCGATGAGGCTGCCAGGGAGGGTTGAACTAAATCCCGAGCCTCGTGCCCAACCGGTCCGATGCTGTCCAGGGGGACACCGTTGCCAGGTTCAGCGCGGGGGAGGGCAGCCTCTGTAGGGCCGGGAGCAGCGATTGGCGCTGGTTGTGATCGAGCAGATAGGGGAGATAGGGGAGTAACCGAGAAGGGAGGAGAGGATGGACGCCAACCCTCTGGCGTTGTTAAGGGTTTCGGAGATGGGCTGCTGCCCTGGTCAGGCTGAGGCAAGGTTTCCAGGGCTTCGGAGATTGGGTTTTCGATAGACGGTACCGGGGAAGATGGCACAGTAACTTCGCCGGGGCGCGATAGAGGCCTCAGTTTTGCCCGCTGCGCCCGAATCTGGTCAAGCCGCTCTTTTAAGAGATCAGAAGGTTGCCGTTCGGACAGGGAATTGGTAGTTCCTCGACTAACGGCAGCTGAAGACTGGCTTAGAGAATTGGATCGGGTCAGGGAGGGTCGATTGACCGTCGCCTCTGGCTGCGGTGACGATTGCGATAAAGAAACCTGAGATTGAGACTCTGTGTCTGTCAGAGACCCCTCATCTGTCTCTGACAAAGCCCCCTGAAAAAACTGAAGAGTCGTTTGATCGGCACTGCATGCTGTCAGGGCTAAGAGGCTACCCCAAGATGCAAAGGCCCGAACGCGCATAAGCCGCTCCTTAACTGATAAACCAGAACTACAGCGCTTTTGAACCTGGAGAGACCCATCAAAAATCCAACAAGCCTTGTTGTCAGGGCATTGACCAGGCCTCACCAGATCAGAAAATGCCGTATGAGTTAAACCGTGCTGTTTCTCTTTACAGGGCTGTCAGAATAAGTCAGCATAGTCCTGCCCAAGAATCGTAAAGTTTTTGTGATCAACTTCCATGCAAGGTGAACTGGCAGCCCTGGGGGCAGCATTTTTGTGGGCCCTGGCGACGGTCATTTTTGGTCGTTTGGGCAAGGTGCTGCCACCTTTGATCTTGAATTTAACGAAAGGCGCGATCGCGGTTTTGCTCCTGGGGTTAACGGTACTCCTACTGCAGCGGGCTCCCGTTGACATTAACCGAACCACCCTCAGCCTGTTGCTGACCAGCGGCATCATTGGCATTGGGGCAGGAGACACCGCCTACTTTGCCAGCCTGAACCACCTGGGGCCCCGCCGAGCCCTGCTGATGGAAACCCTGGCTCCCCCCATAGCCGCTCTCATTGCCCTGATTTTTCTAGGAGAAACCTTAACCCTATGGTCATGGATCGGTATTTTACTGACCCTGCTGGGGGTAGTTTGGGTGATTTCTGAGCGGGTTCCCCAACCTTCGGGCATGGTTGCTGAGATCAACTATGTGGGACTGGGACTGGGACTACTTGCCGCTATGGGTCAGGCCATCGGCGCAGTTCTGTCTAGGGCTGCCCTGGCCAATACCGGGGTCGATCCCCTGTGGAGCACGCTGTTGCGGCTGGTAGCAGGTCTGGTCTTGATGATTGGCGTCCTGCGCTGGCAGGGGCCTCTGGGCAACCACATCCGTCCGCTCAAATCCTGGAAAATTCTGGGGGGGCTCGTCCTGGGGGCGTTTATGGGCACCTACCTGGCCCTTTATCTCCAGCAAACCGCCTTGAAATACGCCGAAACCGGGATTGCCCAGGCCCTAACCTCCACCAGCCCTCTGTTTGTCTTACCTTTAGCCGCCCTTCTGGGGGAGCGCATCAGCCTGCGGGCCATTGCCGGAGTGGTCGTGGCCCTGGTGGGTATCGCTATCCTGGTGGGGGCTTTCGGATAACCCCCAATCCTGTCGTTAACATTGCGTTACGATCAAACTACTGTGATTTACACCAGGTCCAGATCAAGATCTGGAGTTTTCTCCGAGGCAAAACCTCACTTCTGGACTTGACAGGGTTTAATTCCAGCTTAATTCCAGCAAAGACAACCTGAGAGGGCTAAACGTTATGGTGCAAAAAGTTCAAAAATCTGAACAAGAATGGCAGCAACAGCTCACCCCTGAGCAGTATAAAGTCACTCGCCAAAAGGGAACAGAGCGCGCCTTTACAGGAGAGTACTACGACAACAAAAAGCCTGGTACCTACCACTGCGTTTGCTGTGGGGCAGAACTCTTCTCCGCTGAGACTAAATATGACTCAGGCACTGGCTGGCCTAGCTTCTGGGCTCCTTCTAAAGAAGAAAATGTAGCCACCAAACGGGACCTCAGCCACTTTATGGTACGCACAGAAGTGTTGTGTGCCGCCTGCGATGCTCACTTGGGCCATGTGTTTAACGACGGCCCTGACCCCACCGGTCAACGCTACTGTATGAACTCCGCCGCTCTGGATTTTCGACCCGCCGATAGCTAGATTGCCATTACTTAAGGATGTAGGGAATGCAGCTAAACTGCGAGATCCAGGGCTCTGGATTTCCCATACTGTGCCTCCATGGGCATCCCGGTTCGGGACGCTCAATGGAGGTTTTTTGTGAATCATTAAGCTCCGACTATATGACCCTGGCCCCCGACCTGAGGGGATATGGCAAAAGCCAGACCCGGGCAGAGTACCAGTTAGAACAGCACCTGGATGATCTGGTTGAGTTGTTAGACGTCCATAAAATTGACCGCTGTATTATCCTGGGCTGGTCCCTGGGGGGTATTCTGGCGATGGAACTGGCGCTGCGATGTCCTGACCGAGTCGCTGGCTTGATTCTGATCGCTACCGCTGCCCGTCCCGTCGGCAACCATCCCCCAACGGGTTGGGTCGAAACCGCCAACACCGGGATCGCATCTCTGTTAAATCTGGCCTTTCCGGGGCATCCCTGGGTGATTAATACTTTCGGGAAACGTTCTATCTACCGCTACCTGCTGCGGCAGCACAGCCGCCATGCTTACCAACGCCTGGCTAAAGAAGGTTTTTGGGCATATCTCAACACCTCACCCCAGGCTAACCGAGCGTTGAATCGTGCCCTGGCCCGACGCTACAACCGGCTCGATGCCGTGTCTAGACTGCAGTGTCCCAGCCTGGTCTTGTGGGGAGAACATGACTGTCACATCACCGCAGCTGCTAGCCTGGAAACGGCCAGGCACCTTCCCCTGAGCGAAAGTCAATGCTATCCCGACACAGCCCATTTATTGCCCTGGGAAGTACCAACCCTCCTCTTACAAGACATCAGGGCATGGCTACACTGCCACGCCCCTGGTTCTACCTAGTATTTCGCGCAGAAGGTATGGCAACGCAGGCTGGGTGGAGCGCCAGCGGAACCCAACCCTCCGAGTATCTTCGATGTTGCGAAACTTACCGTGTGATGTACCCCACATTCCGCACTTTCAACTGGCACAGCGAGAATTAACCAGAGGCCTCAACAGAGGAGATAGTATCTCCGACAGGGTGCCCCAAAGAATTGCAGGATATGGCGACGCTCATCGGTGAGATTGACCACTTGGCAAACGGCATTGACCGTGACGTAGTGGACGGCCATAAAGCACTGAAAGATCCAGCGTAAGGTAGGCCTGTGGGTGGCTTTGCCGAGCTGATTGGGCAGGGTTTGCTGGGCGTGTTGTAAGGCCTGTCGCAGTTGTCGTTGCCCCAAGGTATAGACCAGCAAACAGAGGGCCATGACGAAGGCTAGCGCCATGATGCGCTCTGGGGATTTGAGGAAGACACTGGAGGCAAAGAATAAGGGGTCTTTGAGGAATCGAAAGCCACGCTCCGTGCCTTGCTGAGCTTTGTACTCCTGTAAGGCCTCGAGGGGACTCAGCTCCTCAGCGTCGAGGACATTGGTGGCGAGGATAAAGCGACCGGCTCGTTGGCGATGCTGGGCCTGTTTCTCAACCTTAAGGGACAGGGTGGCGTTGGGATGATAGGTGATGCGAGTGGGGGGCGTGTCTGCGGTGGGCTTACCCGGACGGTCATAGTGGGCTTTGGGGTTGACCCGGCAGTCGATGAGGTCATGCCAGGGCAATCGGGCGGCCAACTGCTCCAGGGCGGCTAGGGCATCGGCTTCACAGGCGAACTCTTGTCGGTGCAACTGCTCTAGCTGAGCGGTGGCCTGGGTGGTGGCTTTGGCGATGGTGCGCTCCAGGGTGGCCAGGTCGGCCTGACGGCGGGCCTCACTGTCCACCACGAACCAGCGTTGCCGCACGCCCCCATACTCGCTGCACACACTGGCTATCCGGTAGCCCCTCAGCCCGGTCGGCTCTAAGGCCGCATCGGGCAACGTGGAAACGAGGTCGGTGGCCGCTTTCAGCGTCAAGGGCACTCGGGTGAGCCACTGTAATCCCGTTAAGGCCTGCAGGTTCTCGGCGCTATACAAGGCGGAATCCGCCACATACAGCCCATCAAACTGCCATTGCTGTTTGAACGTTAGCAGGAGCTCAGCAAAGCGGGCTTTGTCCGACTGGTTGCCGTCAGCTATCTCTAGAAACGCCGGGATATCCCCGTCCCCCCAGCACACCAGATTCATCACAAACTGCTTCAAGTCGGGTCGGTGATCTCGTGAATAGCCATGGGTCACCCGAATCGGCACCGGAGCCCCCGGCACCAAGGCCTCCGGCACCGTGGCATAGTCCCCGGCCACGGCAAACGAGGTGGCATCGAGATGCCCACTCCGACACTCCACCTCAAACCGCTCCCGAGCTTGCAGGGCCAGTCCCACAAACAAGTCACTCACCCCAGCCTGATAGAGCTGGTCTAACCCTCGTCCCAGCCGGTCATCGTTGAAATGCTCTGCCTCTAGCCCCTCGCCGAGCAGATGCTCGGTTGCCTTGCCGACGAAAAATTGCTCGAATAAGTACAACGGTGCGCTGACAAACCCTAATCCATTCAAAATCATCGCTTTGACCACCACGCCGATGCTGACGGTCTCGCGAGGGTCGACTCCGATCCGCTCGTTGAGATATTCCACCAGGCCCAGTTCGTCTACCAAACCCGCCACTATCCCAAGGTGATCTAAGTTCTTGACTGTCAGGCTGGAGCCACTCATCACAACTTTGCCTCCGTTTCATCACCTCTGAATATATGCCGCCTTATTCTTGATGTGACACTTCAAAGGCCGGAATGTGGGATGTACTAGTGCTTAGATAAATAAACCCGTGAAATATAAGGCCCAGGACATTTAAACCAGGCCTGGTCTCAGTCCAAAAGTGAAGTTTTCCCAGATAAAATTTCGGCTTTTGAGCTGGACAGGGTGTTAACATCCCGCCTAACGCCAAAACTAGCGACTAAGATTGCCCACTAAACGCTGGTGTCGAAAAGCCCCCAAGGGGACTGTCAGGCTCATCGACAATGGTCAGGGTTTCGGGTCGTCTGCAGTGATGCAGCGTAAACCGAATATCCTGGGCTCCCTCTTTCTCTAAGTCGTCGATGTATCCGCCCCTGAGAGACTCAGCTTCAGCTTTGCTGTCAAAGGGACCAAAGTAGTAGATACAGCTGGGATGATTGGTTTTGATTTCCAACCACCAGGCTTTATTGGATCCGAAAAGACTATCAAATAGACGATTGAAAAAATTGCTCATGGTTCCTGCCTATCTAACGGTGACGCCTTAGACACATCACTGGGTATCACAGACCCTTGTTTGGTTATACTGGCTTGCCTTTGATTTTGCAAAGAGGAAATTTGGAGCTGTGTCATCCATTGATGACGATACACCTCATATAGCGCCATGCCTGTAGCGACGGATGCATTCAGGCTGGGGGTCGATCCACGCAGCGGAATTGAGATTAACAGATCACAGCTTTGCTGTACAGTCAAACTGAGGCCACTACCTTCGGCCCCGACCACCAGCACGCTGGGACGATCAAATTTGGTTTTATGAATGGGTTGGCTGCCCTCAGCCGCCAGGCCATAAATCCAGAAGCTTTGTTCCTTCAAAATTTCCAGCGCTCGCCTCAGGTTTACGACCCGAGCAACGGGCAACTTTTCTAAGGCTCCCGCAGCTACCTTGGCTACGGTTGAGGTGATCCCCACGGCCCGCCGCTGGGGGATCACTAATCCCTGGGCACCCATAGCTTCTGCAGTGCGGGCAATGGCACCTAAATTTTGGGGATCAGTGATCCCATCCGCCGCAATAATCACCGGCAGCTTTGACTTTTGAAGCGCCTGGGCAATCAGATCCGCTAACTCGACATATTCATAGGAAGCCGCCTGGGCAGCGATCCCCTGATGATTGGCCCCCGCCGTGATCTGGTTCAGGCGGCGAGTGTCTACCTCATCAATAACGGCACCGCTGGCCTTCGCTTCATCAATTAATGACAAAAATCGGGGATCATAGCGCACCCGTGCGTTTACCCAGACTCGATTCAGGGGGCGATGGCTCTGTAGAGCCGCTTCCACCGCATGGCGACCATAAAGCAGGTCATTATCTTCATCCCGCTCCACCTGATCTTTGGGAATGGGCTTGGGAGTATAGGCCGGAGATGATGGACTCCGACGCTGTTGCTTACCCCGTGGCTGGTCAGACTGTTTACGAGGAGAAGGCCCCCTGGAGGGTCGGGGCGGTTTTTTAGATGGCATGGTCACACCTTTTAATCCCTGCTTTCACCTTAGCTGGCGTTTTTTGATCTCACATCATGAGTCGGATAGGTTCTCGTCTAGTTTTGTTACATCAAGCTGGCTCAGCAACTCGACCAGACGGTCGAGGTTAGTCAGGTAAAGATAACCAACCAGAGCTTCAAAACTAGTGGCTTGTTGATAGGTTTGACCATCAAGGCGCTTTGGTCCCTTGGGGGAAGCATTCCGTCCCCGCCTTAAGATGTCCTGCTCGGCTGCCGTCAGCAACGACAACAGCTGCTGCAAATAGTGGGCCTGCTGCTCAGCTCTGACTTGATTCACAACCTGCTTATGGTAAGCCCCAATTCGTTTTGGAGGCACCAGCAACGCCCCACGTACAAACAGCTCAAACACCGCATCACCCACGTAGGCCAGGGCCACCGGCGACAAAGCCTGCAGGTCATGGGCAGATAGCCCCATACCAGCACCCTGGGCCATCAAATTTCTGGCCAATCCAGAGAGATGATCCAGACTTTTTTCGCTATGGTCAAGACCGTTACGCGGCACAGGGCCAGTTCCCCACCGATGTTTTCGTTACCCTTTCGGCCAGGAATGTACTAACTCTTATCCGAGTTTTCTAAGTTGGCAATGGCGTCATCAACGGAAGGCTGCAGCGAGAGAAACTTCTCCAGCCGCACTAACTTAACGGTTTGAGTCACCCGAGGATTTGTGACGACCTGCACAGTACCGCCATCGGTGGTAGCTTTTTTGACGAGTTGTACCAGGGCTCCTAACCCGGAACTATCCACAAAGTCGATAGCCGCCAGGTCAAGGATCAAATTCTTGGGCCCCATCTCAATATATTTAGACAGCACCTTCCTAAACGCCGGTTCAGAAAAAGCGTCTAGCTGGCCAATGAGGCGAAACAGTTGATAGGTTCCCCTGACATCGCGGGTGCCTCGTAAACTTACGGTCAGGGTTAGAGATTCAGCGATGGGAAACCTCCTCGGTGCTCCGAATTCGACAGTTAAATATAGGTCAGGTTAGGACCATACGCAAGTAGGCAAACCCTACCTGGTTCTAAAGCTAAAGGTAAGAGTTTGAATACGGTTCAGCCTCAATGTTGTCAGCCGCTGTACTGCAAGGCTGGCGCTTTCAGAAACCCTTGCTGTCACCGAGTTGTCTGCGCCGTTTTTCACCATGGTCTTTAGATAAATCAGCATACCTGGGTTTTGTAGTTTTGTGGGGAAAGTTCTTTAAGCCGTCGCCTTAGACCGCCGATGCTGTTTCATGTTAGTCACGAATTTGGCGAACAAATAATCAGCATCGTGGGGGCCTGGGCTGGCCTCGGGGTGATACTGCACCGAGAAAATGGGCAACGTTTTATGCTCTAAACCGGCAACAGTGCGATCGTTCAAGTTGAAGTGGGTCACCGAAACAGAATCTTGGGGAACAGAATCGGCATCAATAGCAAAGCCGTGGTTTTGACTGGTAATTTCGACCTGTCGCTGGAGACCACAGGGCTGGTTCAACCCCCGATGGCCAAACTTAAGCTTGAAGGTAGAAGCCCCCAGGGAAAGGCCTAAAATCTGGTGCCCCATGCAAATCCCAAAGGTGGGGAGTTGATAGTTGATGAGCGCCTGCACAAGCTCAGGTGCTTTTTCAACCGCCGCCGGATCTCCCGGACCGTTAGACAGAAAAATACCGTCAGGCTTGTAGCTCATGATGTCGTCAGCAGTGCTGTCAGCGGGCATAACCACTACCCGGCAACCATAGCTGGCCAGACGCCGCAAAATGTTACGTTTGACCCCAAAATCTATCGCAACCACAGTGAGTAGCTCATCTTCACCAGGGGCAGGGCGATCTGAACGATATTCCCAGACGGGTGAAGTCCCTTCCGTCCATTCATAAACCTTTGATGTGGTGACCTGGTCTACCAGGTTCAACCCGGCCATAGCAGGGGTATCCTGCAGCTGACGCACCAGTTCGCCGGCATCTAAAATTTCAGTCGAAATGGCCCCATTCATGGCCCCAACCGTTCGAAGTTTGCGGGTCAATGCACGGGTATCAATGCCGTAAATGCCTGGAATGTTGTGCTGCTTCAGGTAATCGGGCAGAGACTGGGTCGAGCGCCAGTTGCTGGGAATTTCACAAATATTCCGAGCCACGGCTCCCCTGATGTAAGGTCGGTCAGACTCTTCATCATCCGGGTTGACTCCGGTATTACCCAACTCAGGGTAAGTAAAGGTGACAATTTGCCCGCAATAGCTAGGATCGGTCATGACTTCCTGATACCCCGTCATGCCGGTGTTGAACACCACCTCTCCCATTACGGTACCGGTCGCCCCAAACGACCAGCCTCGAAATACCGATCCATCTGCCAGAACCAACAGAGCTGCAGGAGCATCTAAAAGAGCCATAACCAACAATTAATGATCACCGAGCGCTATTATCCTAAGGCCAAAGGGCATATTTGAGATAACACTAATTGTAAAAATCAGACTCTGGGCTAACCCACATACTTTCTTAACCAGTTTACCGGTCATGCTTAACTCTTAATTTAGAGCCGATCCGGGCAACCCTACCCGGACCAACTTCAGCCTTTGCCAATAACTCCTAGCATTTATCTTCTTCAGGGGGGCAACTCCATGGGCCATCGTTCTTACCTCTTAAAAACTCTAGGCGGCGTCGGCATGCTGATAGGGGTCAGCAGTTGTGTCCCTCTGCTGAACTCCACAGTACAAGATCCGCCCGATGCCACCGCGACGGCCAGTGCACCCGAGGCGACTGTGCCCCCTGCCAGTTCTCCAGCCAGTCCCGAAACAGCTTCTAATCCTGAAGATGGGGCTACTACCGAGGCCCCTACCGCAGAGCAATCTCCCCCAAGAGACTATTTCCGGGAGGGCGTGAACCGGGCATCCAGCGCGGTGGCGATTGGACAGTCAGCTCAATCTACAGATGACTGGAACCTGGCGGTTAACCGCTGGCAACAGGCCCTAACGCTTTTGGAAAAGGTACCTGCTTCCAGCACAGACTACGGCCAGGCGCAAACCAAAATTCAGGAATATCGAAGCCACTTAGCAGCGGCACAGCAGCGGGCATCTAGGCAACCTGTCGCGTCGCCCCAGGCTGAATCGGTAAGACCCGATGGCCTGGTAGCCCAAATTCCCATTCTGGAACGGCGGGGAGGCACTCCCATAGTATCCGTTACCATGAAAGGCCAAAAGGGTACCTCGACCTTTCCAATGCTGTTTGATACTGGCGCAACCGGCACCCTGATTACCCAGGAAATGGCCAACGCCCTGGGAGTTGTCGTAGTTGACGAGATCCAGGCCCGTATCGCTGATGGCAGCATTGTTACCCTCCCCATCGGTTACATCACCTCCATGGAGGCGGGGGGACTGCAGAAAGAAGGGATACTGGTGGCTATTGGCGGTAGTGTAGGTTTGCTAGGCCAGGATTTTTATGGTGAGTTCGGCATTGCGGTAGGCGGTCAGGTAATTAATCTCCATAAGTAAGGGAGCAAACCCTCCCAGAGCCAACATCAGCCTCGGCAAAATGTGTCGCTGAAATAGACAGTATGCCAGGATCCCAGGGTTCTTCCCCGGCGTCCTCCAGGGATCTGATGGTTGACAGACTATGAGTCCCTCAGAAAATTCACCAACTCTTGCACCTTGTCCCAGGCAGCGCCACTGCTTAAAACATCATGAGCCATATCCACCCCTTGTTGGATGGATTCTTCCAGAGTGGCTCCCCGGGCTTTTTCCCCGACCATGAGAGCCAGGGCGGCATTCAGAGCAACCACATCCTGTTGGGCCTGAGTGCCCTTACCCTGCAGCACTGCTGTCAGGATGGCCTGGTTATCCTCTACTTCGCCCCCTCGAAGAGCAGATTTGGGGGCAGGGGCAAGCCCAAAGCGCTGGGGGTCAAGTACGGCTTTTGTAACCTGCCCCTGGGTGACTACCGCTAGATCGGTTTTGTCTTCCAGGCCAGCTTCGTCGAGCTTTTCTCGACCATGAAGCACAATCGCCTGGGGACGACCGAGTTGGTTAAGGGCTGCGGCCATGGTGATCACCACTTCAGGATCATAGACCCCAATCACCTGCCCGGTGGGCTGTAGGGGATTGACCAGAGGACCCAGTAAATTAAAAACCGTACGCATTTTGAGGGTGCTGCGCAGGGGGGCGACCGCTTTCATCGCCGGATGCCATCCTCTGGCAAAGAGGAAGGTTATCCCTACGGCTTCTAAAGCCTGCTTTACCCGTTCTGGGTTGGCTCCCAGGTTAATGCCCAGAGCCTCTAAAACATCTGCCGAACCCACCTTACTGGAGGCCGAACGATTGCCGTGCTTGGCGACCCGAATCCCCGCCGCCGCTGCCACAAAGGCCACCGCCGTGGAGATATTAAAGGTGTGGGAACCATCCCCCCCGGTGCCGCAGGTGTCGATGCAGGGAACGTCGTGGCACAGACTGCCGTCCCATCCCAGAGACTGACTTTGTAGGACTCGGGCCATACCTGCCAACTCATCGGCAGATACCCCTTTGGCCTGCAGCCCCACCAGAAAGCCCCCTGACAATACTTCTGGGATACTTTCACTCAGCCATCCTCGCATCAGCGTTTCGGCCTGCTCCTCGCTGAGGGAGTTGCCCTGGACGATGTGCTGCAGCAGTGCGGGCCAATCCTGGGTTTCAGTAGCGATAGTCATGCCTTGGGTCACGGTTAATTGCAGGGGTTATGGATATGGATAAATCTATCAGAGTATCTTCCTGCCTAAGCAGCAACCTTCCAAAGGCCCGGCGTAGAATGCCGAAGCCAGCCCAGCTTTTTTGCTACCAGGGGAGATTAAGCAATAATACCCACTTATGATTGAATTACCCTTCCTGCAATCGGGGAAAACGCCCTGGCTTAAAGCCCTCCGGGTAGCATCCAAAACATAGAAGAACCCTGACCATGCACATAAGATATGCAAATGTTCATTTGTTCAACATTCTGTAATTTTTTGTTACGTTTGTAATTGAAGGCGATTCACACTCTTTTCTTTAGGAGGTCTCATGACCTACACCATTGATAACCGTTCTAAGCAATTCTCCGTTGGGTTCGCAGCTCCCGTTACCAATGCAATTACAGCCTTCAAGGGCTTGACTGTTGATGAGCAGCTTGGTTTGCTCTGGGTGCTTTACGACAACATGGGGCGCTCCATCACTCCGGCGGCTCCTGGCGCTGCCCGTTTGCAGTTCGCCGAAGGTCTGCTGGCCGATGTTAAGGCCATGCCTCACCAGGAACAGCTGCAGTTCATGCGCGACCTGGCTGCTAATAAGAATACCCCTCAAACCCGCTCCTACGGTGTGCTGAGCAACAACACCAAGCTGGCCTTCTGGTATCAGCTGGCTGAAGCCATGCGTACCGGCGAGGTAATTCCTGTGCCCTCTTTCTACAAGCCGAGCCAGGCCGCTCTGAATGTGTTTGGCCAAATTTCTCGTCTGGAATTTAACCAGCAAATTACGGTGCTGCGTCAGGCCGTAGTTGACATGGGCGTTGACCCTCTTGCTTAAGCCATCAATTGCACAGACGTGAAGGGCACCCGCAAATTGTGGTGCCCTTTTCTGTCTCAGGATGGTTAGCCCATGCTGAATCAATCTCTAAGCTAAGTTTTATTCGCCATCTATTTTATTCGCCATCTATCCAGGAGCGTTATGGTCACTCAGACCGAATCATTTGCGATCGCAACCCTTGAACCTACCCTCGACCAATATTTCCGCAGCTTTAACAGCGAAGACTATGAGGCCGTCGCGTCCCTCTTCAATGCCGCAGGGGTTCTCAGACCCCCCTTTGAAGAGGGCATTGTAGGGCCAGAAGCTATCCTCGCCTATCTAAAGCAAGAGGCGAAAGGAATGCGGGCAACGCCTCTGGATGCAGAAGCGACTCCCCTGGAGCAGGGCCAGCGGCAGGTCGTAGTTCAGGGTAAGGTCAAGGCTCTGGTGTTTATAGTCAACGTTCGATGGACATTCACCCTGAACGATGATGATTCAATCGCAGATGTGCACATTAAGTTACTTGCATCCCTGCAAGAGCTGATGCAGATGAATCAGGGCGAGAAGTCTCAAGCAAAAGCTTAAGCCACTTTTGCCGCAGCCGGTTGCTCAAACGCTACAGATAACAAAGAGCGACCGAGGGCCAAATGCTCTGGGGCACACCGCCAGTCGGGGTGGGCGGTCATAAGCAAGGATTCCAGAGATTCATAATCGAACAGATGCCACACCGGATTCAGAGTGGTTTCGTCTGCGATCGCGTAGCAGTTTTCCGCCACACAGTGAATGGTGATGCCATCGCCCAATTCTGTCGGCAGCGTCAAGACTGCCCCAATCGTCAGGTTGCGAAATCCAAAAATAGCCTGACGAAACGCTTCAAAGTCGTCGGTTTTAAGCCCTGGCAATGCTCTGGCAAAGCCCTGCTCTCCGTTGACGTAAATCCAATAGCGTCGCATTGGGTCAATTCCCTTCAACCAGGGAGACTGATCATCAAGGCGGTAACGGGGGGCTAAGGACATTTCGGAGAACATAGTTTTCCAAAGGGCTTATACGCTGCCCTTATAGAATCGCTAAGTTTCCCTTGGGTTCTCAACCCTACGCAATAAAAGTATAAGAAATACGTAACAAAAGTATAAGAGAAGTATTTAACCCACCCCGCCTTTTCCTTCGGAACGCTCAACGAACGGGGCCCCCTCCGATGAGTGGATTTAGCGGCAAATTTTGCTGTTCAGCATGATCCCGAACTGACGCCAGGCCAATTCTCGCAATCCCGGCGAACCATCTTGCCCCCCAGCCCCTGGCTCCCCAGCCCTCATGGGTAGCCCTGACTAACAGGAGCGATATTGGGTGATCCCAGCAATTATCGTTGCGCCCTTGCAGTGATGGTGCCTCGGGTCACTCCCAATTGATTTTGTAGATTCAGGGTCTTCCAGAGCTGGGTACCGCTTATCTCCCCGGTCAGTAGCTGCTGATAGTAGTGGATGGTCTGGGTTACCTGGTCGGCTGACTCATGCAGAAATTCCAGGCGAAAGTACCTGGCTCCGGCCTGAATGAACCGCTGGGCAAACTCGGCCCCGGTTTGGGCCACCCCGTTGAAGACCGTATTTCTGCATCCGGCATCTGCCTGGAGGATATGCTCTGTACCCACCCGATCCCGCAGCTTCACCTGGCGGGTTTCGCAGGGGCGACCACAATCGCGAAAGTCTTTGCCGTCCGACAAAAAGGCACAGAACACACAATGCTCCATATGGAACATGGGCATGTGTTGATGCAGGGTAATTTCGAACCAATGGGGCGGTGCAGATTGCAGCAGGTCTGCCAACTGTTCGGCATTCAGGTCGTAGGAGGCGGTGAGCCGTTCCAGCCCGAATGTGTTGATGAAGTAGTCCGCTGTCAGAGCATTGGCGACATTTAAGGAAAAATCGCCGACACACCGCTCCCCTGCGAAGTAGGTCAAATGGTCGTAGTTTCTGACTAAGTAACCATCCGCTTCCGACCGGCGCACCTGGTCGAGGATGTAATTTTCTGAGGGTTTTGTGATGCGGGGCGGAGCGACCCAGACGGTTTGGGACTCCCGAATTTTGTGAGCCCGGAACCACTGCACTGTATCCCGATAGGTAGCAGGGTTCTCGAACTCACAGTAAAAGGTGTCAACATTCGATGAGAGGGCGGCGGCGAGTTGGGCGCGGTTGCGGACGAGGGTGTAGAGGGTAGGTGAGGTGGGTGGGGTAGGTGAGGTGGGTGGGGTAGGTGAGGTGGGTGGGGTAGATGAGGGGTTGGGGAGGAGGGTTTGTAGGGATTTGTTTTGGTTCAGGTGCCAATGGGGTGGCTGGGCACGGACGATTTCCATTTTCTCCACCAGTTCTCGGCGGAGGCGGTTGAGTTCGCTAACGGGCAGCATGAAGTTGCCCTGGAGGTGGTTGGTGAGGGTTGCCAGATAAAAGGGTGTGTTACCCAGGCGGCTGAGCTGCTGCTCCAGGCGTTCCGCCGTTAGCGGTTTGGAGTGGGCCTCGACCAGGGGCATAGCAGAATCAACCTGCACGATGTGCCCTAAAGAGTCCCGGACGATGATGGTCATGGCATAGCCAATCTCCCCATGAATCTCGCAATGGAGGGGACGTTTGAACTTAGGCTGATCTCCGGCGTAGGTCTGCTGAATTGCTTTGTCGAGGGCTGGGTCGCTGGTTTTCCAAACTTTGTCGCCAGGGTGGATGCGCTTCAGGTTTACATCCCGACGACCAAATTGGAGCTGGGTTTCTTTGCCTGTTGCCTGCACTTGATAGACCCGTCCGCCTTCTTCGCGACCTGACGGATTGCCGTTGTCAAATACCACCCCGTCGCCGGGCTTGAGGGGAGCCTGCAGTTTGAGCAAGACGGAATCTTTAGTGACGCGAGAGACTTCCCCCAGGTAAACCCCTCGCTTTTTACCGAAACGGGCGTGGACCAGGGTCTGGTTGTCGATGCCCTGGAACCAGCCGGTGTAAAGGCCGCGGGAGAAGGCCATTTCGAGTTGGTAATTCTCGGAGGTGAGGGGTGAGGGGTGTAGACGCGGAGCGGCTTCCCGTAAAGGTGGGGTGAGGGGTGAGGGGTGTTTCGGTTGGGATTTTGGGGTTGGTCCAGAATTTTTGTGTTCAGGGACTTGAGAAATTGTGGCGAGAGATCGGTCCAGGGCCTGGCGGTAGATGCGGGTGACGCTGGCGACGTATTCAGGGGCCTTGAGACGACCTTCGATTTTGAGGCAGCTGACTCCAGCGGTGACTAAATCGGGCAGTACTTCCAGTCCGGAGAGATCCTGGGGGCTGAGGAGGTATTTGCGATCGCCCAAATTCACCTGCTCCCCGTCGGCGATCAGGTCGTAGGTCATGCGGCAGGCCTGGGCGCACTCTCCCCGATTGGCGGAACGGCCACCCAGGGCTTCGCTGGTGAGGCACTGCCCGGAATAGGCGACACAGAGAGCACCGTGGACGAAGACCTCCAGCGGCAGGGCGAGATCCCGTTCCTGGAGCTGAGCCTGAATTCTGTTGATGTCTTTGATGGAACATTCCCGCGCCAGCACCACCAGCTGGCAGCCAAGTTCCTTAGCAAAGGCGACCCCGGCGGCACTGGTCACCGTCATCTGGGTCGAAGCGTGGATGGGAAAGTCGGGGGAGAGATGGCGAATCAACCGGCAAATGCCCACATCCTGCACAATCACCGCATCCACCCCGGCAACAATCATGGTTTTGAGATATTGCTCGGCCTCCTCTAGCTCAGCCGGAAACACCAGGGTGTTCACGGTCACATAGCCCTTGACTCCCCGACGATGGAGAAACGCCATCAGCTCCGGCAGGTCGGCCTCGGTAAAGTTTTCTGCCCGCATCCTTGCGTTGAAGCGATCCAGCCCGAAATAAATGGCATCCGCTCCGTTTTCGACAGCTGCTTGAGCACATTCCCAATTACCGGCGGGAGCCAGCAGTTCGGGTCCACGTGAAGGCGTGGCAGGAGCTTGAGAATGCGGTTCCAGTTCTTTGAATGCGGTCATGATTTAGGTAAAGCTGAATGCCTCGGAAAATGAACGCGATAACAGATGCCAAGCTGGGGCATGGGCACAGTCTTTCAAGATCCCAGGGTTCTTTAATCGATCCATAGAGACCTTGCTCTGTCTCAGGATTAGAACCCTGGGATCTATATTGATGTGCTAGACCATAACCACAGGTTGAGACGAGAGCGGCGCAGACAAAATGCCGAGAATGATTTCTACCTGCAGAATGTAGTACTCGTGGAGATCGACCTGCAGCTCGGTATCCACGAGTTTCAGAAATTTCCAGTTGGTTCCTGTGGTCACGACACCGTAGATAGCTGGTTGAGGGGTGTTCTCAACCTGGTTGTATAGCCAGGCGGCTCGCATTTGGGCGGCACATTGGCCTAAACCTGACTTGATATTCTCATTTTTAGCTTCTACTAACACCAGAACGGGAGCCTGAATTAGGGATTGCTCAGGGCTAGCCGTCAGCAAAAAATCACAGATTCCCGTTAAGCCCAGGGAAGAATCGATGGAAAATTCCACTCCAGAGAAGAAACCAACATTGTGGTGCCGCCGCCGGACTTCCAGCAAAATGGGGGCAATCAGCAGTTCAGAACGGGCTTTTTCAGTACTAATAGCGGTAGCCAGGGGCAGGTTTTCTTGCAGGGTTTGGCACAAGAGTTGCGATGGCTGGAGAGGCTGAATGTCAGCAAACAGCCCGGCATGATCGTGGATAGATAATTCTAAATCTGTCTTAACAGATTCCAAACTGGTAAAACTGCTGTAACCCATGGCCAGTACCCCTTGTGCCTTCACCCTATTGTAGAAGTCTGGCTAATTGTTTGGTCAGTGATCCATTACTTCTTACAATGGGATAAATCAATGGGATCATTGATTGCGGGTTACTTACACACTGGAGGAAGCATGAGTCGTCCAATCATCCTGGGGATCGTCGGAGATAGTGCCGCTGGTAAAACCACCTTGACCCGAGGCATCGCCCAAATTTTGGGAGAAGACCAGGTCACTACTCTCTGTACAGACGATTACCACCGCTACAACCGACAGCAGCGTAAGGATATTGGCATTTCGGCCCTGCATCCTGACTGTAACTACATGGATATCATCCAGCAGCATCTGAGCCTGCTGCGCACCGGACAACCCATCCTCAAGCCCATCTATAACCACAGCACGGGCGATTTTGATCCCCCCGAATACATCAAGCCCAAGCGCTTCGTCATTGTAGAAGGTCTGTTGGGCTACTACACCCGCGCCTCCCGCGATGCTTACGATATCAAGGTTTATCTGGCTCCTCCTGAAGACCTGCGCGCCCACTGGAAAATTAAGCGCGACACCCGCAAGCGCGGCTACGATGAAGCCCAGGTGATTGATCAAATCAAAGCCAGAGAGCCCGACTCGGAAGCCTTCATTCGTCCCCAGCGACAGTGGGCCGATGTGGTCGTTAGCTTTTACCCCCCCGAGGGCGATGGCGGCGCTGATGAGCTGCTCCTCAATGTGCGCCTGGTCATGCGCCCCACCATTGAACACCCCGACTTTTTACATCTAATTGACAACAAGCACGGCGGCAGCCTTGGTGATGCTATTCGTCTGGGGCTCGACCGTGACATGAGCAAGCCCGTTGATGTGCTGGAAGTCGATGGCCACGCCAACGAAAAGCAAGTGCAGGAGCTAGAACGCACCCTATGCGGCGAAATCCCCTACCTGGGTAAGTTCTGCAGCCTTGAAGGCAATACCGATATCGGCAAAGTCGTCGGCACCACTGGCGAAACGCTCCAGAGCTATCCCCTGGCCCTGACCCAGCTGTTGATCACTTACCACATGCTTAAAGCGGCTCACATTTACGAATAGCCCATGATCGATACCATCCGTCTCAACGGCATTAAAGCCTACGGATATACCGGTGCCCTGCCGGAAGAAAACATCCTGGGCCAGTGGTTTGAGGCCGAAATCACCCTTTATCTCGATCTGGTTCGGGCCAGCCAGAGCGACAATTTAGCCGATACCTGCGATTACCGGAACATCATCGATAACGCCATGCGTATCCTTCGAGAGGAGCGGTTTCGGCTGATCGAGCGGCTGGCAGGAGAAATCGCGTCAACTACCCTGGTTGCCGACCAGCGTCTGCAGCAGGTGACCGTCAAAGTCACCAAGCTTGCCCCTCCCATTGCCGACTTTAGTGGGCAAATTTCGGTTGAGATTACCCGCGTGGCACAGCCTATCAGCTAGGCAATTAGAGTCGGCAGAAGGGGGACCAGATTCAAAGTCCCCATCCCGCTCTGGGAGAGGGATTTAGGATGAGGGCTCAGGGGATTTTTTTCATGGATTACGCTTAGGTCTAGAAGTTGTCTGGGGCTTCCTGCAAACCCTCGTTACACTAGGGAAGTCCGCTATGTTCTATCTCCGGTTTTAAGTCACTCTCGGAATGACCACTTCCCCTCAAACCAAAACCGACCAGCGCCAGCGCCTGAGGGCCGAACTCGCCCGCATGCCCCCCTGGCTACGACGACCCATCGGCAACGCCAGCGAAATTTCTGAAGTTCAGCGCATCATTAAAGACCGACAAATTCATACCATCTGCGAAGAAGGACGGTGTCCCAACCGGGGCGAATGCTACGCCAACCGCACCGCCACCTTTTTGCTGATGGGGGCCACCTGCACCCGCGCCTGCGCCTTCTGCCAGGTGGATAAGGGCCATGCTCCCATGAATCTTGATCCCCATGAGCCTGAAAAGGTGGCAGAGTCCGTTCGCCTTTTGAACCTGCGCTATGTCGTCCTCACTTCCGTGGCTCGGGATGACCTGGAAGACCACGGAGCGGGATGGTTCGTCAAGGTGATGGCAACCATTCGCCAGGTTAGCCCCGATACTGAGATCGAAGTCCTGACCCCCGACTTTTGGGGCGGTCCCAGCCGCGATGCCGGGCAGGCTGAACGAGTTCGCACGGTAGTGGCGGCCCATCCCGCCTGCTACAACCACAACCTGGAAACGGTAGAACGACTGCAGGGGCCGGTACGGCGGGGTGCCAAATATGACCGCTCCCTGCGGGTGCTGGCACTGGTGAAAGAGTATGATCCCACCATTCCCACCAAGTCAGGGTTGATGGTTGGCCATGGGGAAACAGAAGCCGAACTGATTGAAGCAATGCAAGATTTGCGGCGGGTGGGATGCGATCGCATCACCCTCGGTCAGTACATGCGCCCCTCGCTGGATCACCGTCCGGTGGAACGCTACTGGACTCCTGAAGAATTTGACCGTTTGGGCGATATTGCTCGCGAATTGGGCTTCTCCCATGTTCGCTCCGGTCCCCTGGTGCGCAGCTCTTACCATGCCGGGGAAGAACCTTAGGTAAAGGAAGAAAGCTTATGCCAAGACCCCAGGGTTCTTTCCTGATTAATTGCATATTTAGCTTATCTAAGGTTAGAAACCTGGGATCTATCCCGATTGCTCCATTATTGATATTCAGAAATCTTTGGTTTCAACTTTATCAACTCCTGAAAGTAACCTCTCCACCTGGCGACTGCTGCCGTTTATGGATGCCCCCGGTGCGGTGCAGATGGCTATCGACCAGTGGCTACTGGAGCAGCACCGGGACCACGGGCATCCCCCGACCCTGCGGTTTTATACCTGGAACCCCGCCGCGATTTCTCTGGGGATCAGTCAGCGCCGCAAGTTTCCTGAGCACTGGCAGCAGCTCACCTGGCGGGGACAGCCTGTGGATCGGGTACAACGTCCTAGTGGGGGGCGGGGGGTGCTCCATCAGGGGGACTTGACCTATGCGGTGGTGACTTCCCATATCCCTGGCAATTTAGATCAGGTCTATCGGACCATTTGTCAGTTTCTCATCGAAGGTTGGAAATCCCTGGGGGTGGAGCTGCAGTTTGGCCAGCCCGATCGGCAGTATTTGAGATCGCAAAACTGCTTTGGCCTTGCCACCAATGCCGATCTGGTCGATTCCCAGGGCAACAAGTTCATCGGCAGTGCCCAACTCAAACAGGGCAAATACACCCTCCAGCACGGGGCGATGCTGCTGCGGCCTGATCCCGACTTATTCCAGCGAGTGTTCCACTGTCCACCGCCCGACCCGGTCCACCGCCAGGGAGGGGCAATCTCCGATTTATCCATTTCGGACATCGTCAAAGCGCTGACTGCCGCTGCAGAGGGCTGTTTCCATTGCCGTTTTGTAGAACAGCCCCTGACTCCAACGGAATGGCAGGCGATTCAAACAAACAGTCCATCACTCCAGAAGTTGCCCTAGGGATATCTGGAGTGCAGGAAAAGCGACGGGTGCGATCGCGCCGGACGTTTGGGAAAATTTTGTCCGATATCCCTGTTCGAAAGGATCTCGAAAGACCGTCAGCTCTCTTTTGGAAAGGTTTACCACCCAGTAATCTGGAATGCCTGCTGCGCTGTAGATCAACGGTTTCTCTTCTGTATCCTTTTTCAAGCTGGATTTGGCAAATTCGATAACCAGAAAAATGTCTTCCGGGCCGGGATGGCGGTCATCGTAAAGACTTTCCGGCAAACGGACGATGGCGACATCCGGCTCGGGCTCAGAGTCATTGGGTAAGGTAATCGGCCCGTTGAAACGAACATCCGCTAAATCTTCAAACAGCTTTTGCAGTCGCCGACTACTGCGTTTCGCCGTGTTGTAGTGAATCGGCGTTTCCGGACTCATATCCACAACCACCCCGGCCAGCAGCTCAACTTGCCGACCCTGTAGAATTCCGGCTTCGATCATGCGGTGGTAGTCATTGACCGTCCACTTGGTCAGCGTTGCCATGGAGGGTCTATCCATTCAATCGCTTTAAACAAAAGTAGCAGCCCCATCATAGGTTACCCAACAGAGGGAGACGAGACGGGGCTGGAGACGCAGTTAGGAGGTATCTTGCCTTCAGCATATCCGCCTAAATCCATGAGGCAAACAAGCCTTAATAAGTTTTTAACAAGCAGAACAGAACGATTGCTGCCGGCAACCCGCCGACTCCTTACCCAGCCGAATCGTTCGGGATTGTAACAATGTATTAATGTCGCTACTACAAGGATAAAGCCTCTGCAGATAAAGCTTCGGTAAAAACCTAGAGGATGTTATAAATATCACCTTAGATGGTGAATATTCTCAGTATAGGCAGATTAATTAAGGTCAGCGCATGGCCTAATGCTCTATTCCTATATACGAGATAAACTTCCTCAAAGAGGTGATCACACCATGAAAATGGCACTTATTAAAGTATTCGTTATGCCAGGTGGGGTTGCGCTACTCGTTGGAATTTGCTTGTTAAGTTTAATACTCACCTACGCTCCGCCGTCGAGGATTCCTCACCAAGCGAAACAAGACCGAGATGAGTTTCCAGACCAACGCCGAGGGGGTGGCACCCATTGGGACAATACCCCCGATGATGTGGCTTAATGGAAGCCTAATGTTCCTAAGGTCACTGCCCTTGCCGATAAGAACTCATAACAAAATTCTGGCGTAGATTTTCCAACCTACATTTATTCTTCAAATTCTGGACTTACCCAGAATTGAGAACCAAGCTCGTTTGTGGCAAGATACCCTGGCAAATCAGTTTCTCACCATGCTAGATCTATGGCAAGAAAGGATTCTTGCTCTAATGTAAACATCAACGATCCGATATTTTTCAAAAAGGCCTGTTGCCACCCTTTGGCTTAGGTCTTAACAGAGGTGCACTACGTCTCGCCAGAATAAGGGCTATTCATACCATCATTCGATCATGATTTTGCCGGAAATGACACGAATTCTCCGGATTTTGCTTGGCTTGAGATGAAGTATTCAATACATCTATGACATCAGGGGCAAGGGTGTTGCTTGCTTACGTTGTCTCTCCCTTATCTCGGTTCATCCCATGGTGCACTTACCGGCCTTGCCGTTTAATCGGTATCGCCATAAGCTTTCTGACTTTATTGCGAATAATCTAAATTTTGGCTGCCGAGCAATTTTGATCTCGAGCTTGCTGGCATTAACCTGTGTGTCTGCAGGAAAACGGTTCAATCTGTTTCAGTATTTAGAGTTGACCAGTTTTGACTATTTAACCCGCCTGCAGCCTCGTCAACTCCCCGATAACAGGATACTGATTGTTAAGATTACCGAGGAAGATTTAGAAGCCTTGGGCTGGCCCCTGACTGACCAGGTCGTGGCTGAGGCAATTCAGCAAATTCAGCAGTTTCAACCAGCCGTTATCGGTCTCGATATCTATCGCAATACTCCCCAGCCTCCGGGCAAATCTGCCCTGATGCAGGAGTTTCAGCAAGACAATGTGATCGGCATCATGAACGCCGGTAACCAACCCGATAACGGCGAGGTAGAGGCCCCAGAGGGATTACCTCCAGAGCGTATTGGCTTTAACGATCTCGCTATCGATCCGGACGGAGTACTGCGAAGAAATTTAATTTTTGTCGGCAATCCTGAGAAATCCTACTACTCATTCCCCCTGCGTCTGGTCCTGGCTTACCACGACGATTTAAGTTTTCAAATTGACCCAAACGGCAAGTTTTTGGCCATCGGTGAAGCACAATTTCCTATTTTACATAGGGGCGATGGAGGATATACCAGTATTGACAACCGGGGATATCAGATTTTGATGCGGTTTCGCAATCCCGATTCGCCAGCGCAGACGCTATCAATATCTCAAACGCTGGCCGGGGAAATTCCCCCTGAGTGGGTAAAAGGCAAAATCGTGATGATTGGCTCCACGGCTTCCAGTCTGAAAGATGAGTTTTTTACTCCCTACAGCCTTGACCAAACTGCAGAGTTTGTGATGTCTGGGGTCGAAGTGCATGCCCAGAGCGTAAGCCAGATTTTAGATGTCGTCGCCGGTCGATCGGCACTTTACCGATTTATGCCCCAATGGGGTGAGTTTTTGTGGCTCCTAGGGTGGACGCTAGTGGCGGCTGTTTTGGGATGGTACATACGTCGTCCGGTGCTGCTGCTAGTGGTTAGTGCCACTATTACGGTCGGCATTTGGAGCTTTGGAGGTATGGCCCTGCTGCACCTGGTTTGGGTACCAACCATCGAGCCAATTGCAGGGTTTCTGGTGGCATTGGCCCTGGTGGTGGGGCAAAAAACTCTTTATCGCACGACTTACGACCAGCTTACCCTGCTGCCCGGACGAGACGTTTTTCTGCTTAACCTGCAGCAGCAACTCACCCAACAGCCTAAGGCTTTGCCTCGTTTTCCCCTGGCGGTGATTTTTCTAGATATTGACCGCTTTAAACTCATTAACCAATCCTACGGACATCCCCTGGGAGATAAGGTGCTGCGCATTTTCGCCCGGCGGCTCGCGGCAGCCCTACCAGAATCGGCCTATCTATCGCGCATGGAAGGGGATGAATTTGCCTTTTTACTCCCGGTGTACGACCGCAATAATCTCGAAAAACTGCTGAACCATCTCCAGGCTGAGCTATCCAAACCGATAGCAGTGGCCAAGCATTTACTTTCCACCAACAGCAGTATGGGTGTAGTGCTCGTAGATGGCCCACCGCTCTCTAAACCCGAAGAACTCTTGCGAGATGCCCACACCGCCATGTATCGGGCCAAGGCCCTGAATGAATATCGTTACGAAATTTTTGTGCCTACCATGCATGCCGAGGCGTTACGGCGGCTAGAGCTTGAAAGTCATCTGCTGCGCGCCTTCGAAAAGGAAGAATTTCTCCTCCATTACCAACCGATTGTTTGCCTCCAGACCCGTGCGATTTTAGGATTTGAAGCTTTAGTCCGCTGGTATCGGGAGGATGAGGGGTTTATTTCTCCGGGTCAATTTATTCAGGTGGTTGAAGAAACAGGGCTAATTATTAACCTGGGACAGTGGATCTTCAAAGAAGCCTGCCGACAGCTTGCCGCATGGAAGACTGAATTCCAGCGGCAAGACTTAAAGATGAGCATTAATCTCTCCCGCCGCCAATTTTTACAGGCCGATTTAGTCGAGCAATTTTCGGCCACCCTGGCGGACCTGCAGCTTCCTGGTGAATCCATTCAACTCGAAATTACCGAAAGCATGATTATGGGGGATACAGAAAAAGCAGAAGATCTGATGAAGCGGCTCAAAGACCTGGGCCTACAACTGGCAATTGACGATTTTGGCACGGGGTACTCGTCCCTCAGCTATCTCCATCGGTTCCCAACCGATACGCTAAAGATTGACCAGTCTTTTGTAGGGCAGATGGACGCCAATCAAGACGATCAAGAAATCGTTCAAACCATCGTCAGCCTGGGGCATAAGCTGGGTATGAATCTGGTGGCAGAAGGCATCGAAACAGAAGTCCAGGTGACCTTGCTACGGGCCCTTGGGTGTGAACTGGGACAGGGATATTTATTTGCCAGACCGCTCGGAGCCCGTGAGGCAACGGCACTTTTAATCGAACAGTAGGCCCAGAGATTTGCGACTGGGTAGCAATTCATTTAACGCCAGTTTTCGCGGCGCAGTAGGGGGTTCATGAGTTCGTTCAGACCCTCACCCAATAGCGAAAGCCCGGTCACCATTAGCGTTAGCGCCAGCCCCGGAAACAGGGCAGGCCACCAGATGCCGGTGGGTAACGCATCCAGTGCCTGACGAATATCGGCCCCCCACTCTGGGACCTGTTCCGGCAGGCCCAACCCCAGAAAGCCCAGACCACCCAGAATTAAAATGGCGTCGGCGGCATTCAGGGTAAACAGCACTGGAACACTCTGAATCACATTCAAAAACAAGTAGCGGGACAGTACAGTCCAGGTAGAGGCTCCCATCGCCTGGGCAGCCTCAATGAATAGCTCAGTCTTAATGCTGACGGTATGGTTCCGCACCACTCGGTAGTACTGGGGAATGTAGGCAATGCTGAGGGCCACAGCGGCATTCAGCACCCCCCGCCCTACCACAAAGGCCAGGGTTACCGAGAGCAATAGCCCTGGCAGAGTGTAAATAGTGTCCATGAAAAAGAGCAGGAGCTTATCCAGCTTGCCGCCCAGGTAGCCACTCACCATGCCCAGGGGAACCCCAATCAAGACACTCATTAACGTGGCCATCAGCACCACCTGCCAGGCAGCCCGAGTGCCGAAAAGGGTGCGGGAGAAGACGTCATAGCCCTGGCGGGTAGTGCCGAACCAGTACCCTGGGGAGGGTGGCTGGTGGATAGGATTTTGCAGCGCAGCCGTAGGGTCTTGAAGTAGGCCCCAGGATTGCAGCAAGGGAGCAAAGAGGGCAATCGCAATAAACCCAACGGTCATAACCAGCCCGGCCCAGGTCAGCACCATGGAAACGGTGATTCCTTTGCCCTTGGCACTGGAAAGAAAAGGTAGAGCGAACCTCCTGGGAGGGGATGCGGTCATAGCTAGCCTAAACAGAATCGTTCCCCATTATGCCAGAGCCTTCCCCCCTGTCCCCTGGCATACTGAAAGGAGACTTCATAGAACGATTATGTCACTTCCCCCCTCACCTGCCGAAGAGCTTCAGCATAGGGCTCAACCCTCTTTAGCCAGCTCGGATTCCCACGATATATTCAGCCAGGCCATAACCCCTGCCGCCGGGCAACGGCGACCTGGGCAGCAGACCTTGACCAGGGCTCTGTTAGATCAAGAACGTCAGGCCAAACAGCAGAAATGGACGATGGCTATGGAGGATCTCCTGGGGACCTGGCAGCTATACTTTACAGCCCCTGGCAAGCCGACTTATAAAGCCGGGCAGCCCACGGGTCAGGGGTTCTATGTCCCCGGCCTGATGCGGGCTACGCTTGGGTTTTCAAAAGAGACCGAGCACCCCACTGGCCTGATCATTCAAAACCAGCTGCAAATCGCCCTATTGAAACTGCGGTTTACCGGTCCAGCCAGGGTACTCCCCCAAAAAAATCTGGTGGCATTTGATTTTGAACGCCTCCAGCTCCTGCTGGGCAACCTAACCCTGTTGGCCATTCCCGTCAGGGCTGGACGCTCCCAGGCGACCTCGTTTGAGGAAACCCCGGTGGGCAAACTCCCTTTCTTTTCGTTTTTCGCAGCTACCGAACACTATCTAGCCGCCCGGGGGCGAGGGGGAGGGCTGGCCCTGTGGCAGAAGCGCAATTAGGGTTCCGTAGTTTCAGAAACCTCGTCGTCGCGGCTCAGGGCCGAACCCTCCACCGCTGCCGGTGAGCCGGAAGAGGCCGGTTCATCCGCCGAAGGAATCGGATCGGGGCGGTCGGCCTCAAACACCTCTGCTCCGCCAAGGTTGCGTACGGTCAATACGTGGGGCGGGGTCGCATCGGGAGGATAAATGAAATCGACCTCTAAATCTCTGCGAGCCTCTGGCGGAATCCGCAGCTTGAGCAGCGAGGTGCCTTCCTGCCCCCGGCGCTGAACCACATGCACATAGCGGGTTTGGGTCAGACCAATTTGATTTTTAAACCGCAGACGCACCGTCCCCCTGAAGAAAATGCGGTCTTCTGGAGGACGTCGGAACCGCAGGCCATTGGTCAGACTCTCGTCCTGCAGGGGGGTCTGAAACTTAATGTCTACCGTTTGCTCAGCCCCTCGATTGTTATAAAGAGGCAGTCTGAAGCTGTAGCGAATACCATAGTTGCCGTGGGCGCGATAGGCGGTATCGGGATAGCGCACCAGCATGGGCGCACTTTGAATTTGCCCCGTACCCAGGGTGTTGCGGTCTACAGAACTCAGCACATAGGAGAAAGCGCTACCTGGCTCGGGAATGGTCAGGACTTCGGTATCGGGGTCATCGGTCAGGTCAATGCTCCAATTGGAGCCTTTAGCGACTCCGGCAACTCGTCCGTAGTAAAACCGACCAAATCGATAAGTATCGGGATTAGAGGGAGGAATATCCCTAGGACCAGACAGATTCCCTCGTTTCAAAGTTTCGAGCCAATCTCTGAGGGTAGGTACCTGCTCGTTGCCAGTAGCAGTTCGATCGGCGTATTTAGCAAGACTTGCCACATGAACCGGGCCATCGCTAGTCAAATACATTAAGGCAGAGCGGCCATTACTGGGTAAAGGCCGCTGAACGGCGGGGCGGGGCAAGTTGATGCCATGCTCGCCAACTTGTTCGCTGGCGGCGGTGAGACTCACCGACCGTATCGGCGACTTGGGAATGATTTCTCCCTGGGGATAGCTACCGTTCACCGGCACCGTGAGCTGGCGTAGGGGAATGGGCGCATTCATCAACAGGTGCACATGCCCCGGCGGAATGGTAATGCGCTCGGGCCAGTGGGGTTGGTTATATCCCCGTAGCACGTCGGTCGTGGTGCGGCTACCAGGGCCAGCGTAGACCGTTCCATGGTCATTGAGTTTGATTTCTGGCAGCTCAATGAAGGGGGCTTCCTGACTGAGATAGCTGACGGCCTGGTGGATCTCGACGTTGACCGGCTCTTCGCCGGGGTTATAAACCACAACTCCCAAAAATAAGGTACGGCGGTCATCAGGATTGAACCCCCGCGCAATGTGGTGGGCAAAAATGTCAAACCGTCCATCAAAGGCATAGTCCAGATGGGCATCGGGGTAGGCCATGTCTTCTTTTGGAAAAGTAGACAGCAGAATGCCGTTCTGCTGCACCACCTCGGGGCTGTTGCTGTTAAACACAGGGACATCATCCAGGGAGCCCGGCAGAGGCCGCACATCGTGATACTGGATAACTTCGGCGTAAGCATTGTTGCGGTAGACCACCACCCCCGGGTTGTCAGCCTGGGCGAGCTCAGTGGGCTCATCAGCGGTGGCGAATGGAGCTAAGGTCTGGCTGGATGTGGAGATGGGCTCAGCTAGCTCACTCTGGGGAACTGGAGCAAAAAATGGATTGAGAGTGAAGGCTATTAAAGCACTCAGCATGAACTACCTGTGACAAAACGAGCAGTAGCAATAGACCTCAGTTTGCCCAAAGGGGCGCAAACTTTATAGAGTAGACCCTATGAAAATTTATCTAATACAACATAACACCTGACAGGGACGTCCAAATCCTTAGGATTTCCAAGAAAATACCAAATCTTTATATACGATTGAGCCGATTTTGGATCAGGAATTTCGCAGCGCCATCGTTATCGCAACCGCCAAAAGGCAGAAGGTAGCAACGGCAGAGAGCTAGCCTGCAATCGCTGTACATCAGGACTCTGCTTTGCTAAAAAGCAGCCTTAAAAGGTCTCAAGACGAGCGCCTAGAACCTGGTTGATGCGATCGCTTACCGCTTCCAAATGGGCCAGGGATGTGGTGTCCATGGTGCGGCCATGGCGTCGAATCACCTGCGTTAGCTGGTCCTGCAATTGCCGTAACTGATACCGAGCCAGTACCCTGGCATCCTCTGGGGCGCTGCGGGTAATTTCCAGGGCGATAAAGTCCAGCAGATTACTGGCAGTACTGGCCTGGTTGGCATTTCTCAGCACCAAATTTGACAAAATGCTCAGGTGATAGCGCTGGAGACCACGGCGCACACTGGCAATGCCCTGTTCTCCAGTCCCGTTCGGGTTTAGCACTTCAGCCCAAATCGATTGGCTCAGGGAGTCAAACAGCTCTGACAACGTTAGCGGAGCTGCGTCCATGGCATTGAGTTCACCGTCCCGTAACCTCGCTAAACGCCTGCCGTTGAGCACATCGCTCAGGGTCAGGGCCTGCACCAGCAGAATGCGATTGTAAATGGGGTAGTCGAGGGGATAAATCGTCAGGGTCTGGCCCCAGTGTCGCCAGCGGTCCGGAGCCAGCAGCCGCACCAATTCCGGAGATATCTGCAGGGCATCGGCGGCAAAAACTTCTGCATTGAGGGTGGCCAGAGCCCGATGCTGGTCTTCGGCAGGGATAGCCTCAAACGGGGCCCGTCCGCGAGAACTCCACGGGTCAACTCGGTTAAAACGCTGGCCACCAATGTAATTGGTAAGGATAAAGGCCTGACGCAGGTAGTAGTCAAACACCAGATCCACCTGCTGCCGTAGATCGCCATACCCCTCCCCAGGATCAACCGAGTACCAATCCAGGTCATTCCAGATGGCTTTGGCGTTTTCCATTTGCCACTGGGCATATCTCAGCGGGTCGCTGCTTAAATCCCAGGCATTGGCCTTCGGGTCGAGGAAATCAAAGATATCTTCATCCGCAGCATAGGCAAGTTCTGGACTGCTGGCACGCCGGGCAATTTGCTCCAGCTCGCGGTGGGCATTCAAAGGGCTCGACGTTGGGGTATAGCCGTATTCAATGGCCCAGATATCGTAGGGGCCAAGCTTGGTGGGAAAGAAGTCGCCTTGGGGTTGCCCCGGTGCGGCCAGGTTAGGCGGAAAGTAATCCATCACCGAGCTCAACATACCCTGGGATTCGGTAATGGCAGGATTATTCAATTCCTCAGGGGACAGTAACGTACTGCCCAAGAAGTTATGCCGCAACCCCAGTACGTGACCTACTTCATGGGCCGTTAGCGCCCGCAAATACTGGTTTATATAGTCTTCCTGGATTTCGCGGGTTGAAAACGGATCTCCCAGAGTGCCGATGGCCAACGCCCCAAAGGCCGTTTGTTGGGCCGCCATCATGCCGGCACAGTAATCCACCTGATCAGGCTGAAACGGCTGTTGCCAGGGTAAGGTGCCCCGCATCTGGTCTGGTTGATACCCAGTCATCCACCGCAGATATTGATCTTCCAGGGGATGGCCGCAGAGCTGCATCAAAGCCGCCGTGGCCGGATCGGCACTGGTGGGGGTCACAAAGGTGTCATACTGCCGGTTCAAATAGCGGATCACCCCCGCGTCGAGAATGACATCGGCATCTAAGATTTCCCCGGTCAGCGGGTTGACCCGAGAGGGGCCTAACCCCAACACCCAGGAAACAAATGAGTCAGACCAACGAATGACGTTGTAGCGAACATCAGCAGGGTCCCAATCGGCATCATCCGGCATCTGCCTGACCTCAATCGCCCCCTGAAAACCAGCCTGCTCAAACGCCTGGTTCCAGAATTCAACCCCTTCCCAGATGGCCTGGCGGTATTCTTGGGGCACGGCATTTTCAATCCAAAACACAATGGGCTCTTTGGGTGGCGAGAGGGCCGCATCGGGGTTGCGCTTTTCCAGATGCCAACGGTTGATGTAGCGCACAAAAGGATCATTGGTGCGAGACCGGGTTGGCGACCGAAAAGCCGTGATGAAATACCCGACTCGCTCATCCGCCGGGCGGGGTTCGAAGGCTGGATTATTAGGCAACTGCGACAGGCTATAGCGCACCCTGAGGCTAAACCCCCTCGGATCGGGCAGGCTGTTGAACCCGCCAAACAGCAGTTGCGACAGGGGGTCGGTAGCGCCTCCGCCGGAAAAGCCCAGCACCGTTTCTAGCTCCAGGTTGTCTGGAAACGCCTTCAGATCTCCCAGATAAGAGGTTTCGGCGTTCTGGCTGTAGCCCCCTAAAGCCCAGGACAAGGCCCCGCGCAGGTTAGCTGGGTCTCGGCTGAGTAGCAAATCGTCAAGATCCACCAGCATTTCGCCCGTATCAGGGTGGATGCTGACAATGGGCAGGGCAAACAGAATAGAGTCACTGAAGGACTGCTCCAGCAGCTGCCGGTTCTGAGCCCCAAGCTGGGGATTGCGCAGATAGATATTGGGTACCACCACCTGCAGCTTGTTCTGAGGAGCTTCCCGAAACTGCACCAGCAAGTCGTTAATGGGCCAGCCGCGAAACAGCCCCCCTTCGCCAATGCCCGACTCCAGGGTGGCAATCAGCAAAAAGTTCTGGTTTAACTGGTTCGGGCTGAGCCCCAGGTAGGCATCGAGAGTATCGGGGTCCTGATAAATCTTGAATAGACCGGATGACATCGATAGGTCTGCGACCACCTCGTCAAAAGGTTTGAGCCCATTTTCTACCGCCTCATCCTCTGCATCAGCCGCTTCTGAAGATTCCTTATCTTCCGATGCGGCTGCATCTGCCCCCTGGGCCAGGGAGGTGGCCGGGGTGTAGGTGGGCTGTTCAAATGACGGGGCCAAAGCGACCTGGAATTGCTCCGGCAGCCGGTCCATCCCCATTCCATTGCCGGGCATTAAAATACCGATAAGGGCACTCAGGATAATGCTGCCAGCAAAAAGAATGCTAAAGCTTGTTCTGCGCTTCACCGCAAAGGCTCCCTCGATTGACCAACACAGGGGATGTTTGTCTTACTGTAGCGCTTTCGCCACAAAAAATTAGGACTCATTTGCCTGAATCAACCAACTGTTAAACGCCAGGGTGACTATGCCAGTGAATCGAGAGCAGGTACTCAATAAAGCCTATGAACTGGGTTTCCACCTGGCCGGTGTGGCCTCGGTCCCCCCGGCACCGACAGCAGCCGAGCAGGAGGCAACCGCTCATCTAGCGGCCTGGCTTCATCAAGGCTACCAGGCCCAAATGCAGTGGATGGGCCACAGCAAACGCCAGGATATTCGTCACGTTTTACCCGGAGTGCAGTCGGTTATTTGTGTAGCCCTGAACTACTACACCCCCCACGCCCATTCCGACCACCCTGACCACGGCAAAATTTCTCGCTATGGCTGGGGACGGGATTATCATCGCGTCTTGCAAACTCGCTTGAAGGCTCTGACAACCTGGCTTCAAGAAGTCACCCAACTGCCAGGAGAGCAGAACCCGGTGCGCTACTACGTTGATACAGGCCCGGTACAGGATAAGTTCTGGGCCCAGCAGGCAGGATTGGGCTGGGTCGCAAAAAACGGTAATTTAATTACTCGACAGTATGGCTCCTGGGTCTTTTTGGGAGAAATTTTAACCACCCTGCCCCTGCCGCCTGACCAACCCCACAGCGCCCACTGTGGTACCTGCACCCGCTGTCTGGAAGCCTGCCCCACCGGGGCTATTCCCCAACCCCATGTGGTAGATGCCAACCGCTGCATTGCTTACCACACCATTGAAAATCGGTCCGAGACCCTACCGGCAAACATCGTTCCCCATCTGCAGAACTGGGTGGCTGGCTGCGATATCTGTCAGGACGTTTGCCCCTGGAACATCCGCTTTGCCCAAGCAACTGACATCGAAGATTTCCAGCCTTATCCCTGGAATCTGCGGCCATCGCTGGCTGATTTGGCTAATCTATCAGAGGAAGAGTGGGATCGACGGTTTCGGGGGTCTGCCCTGCGGCGCATCAAACCTGGAATGTGGCAACGCAATGCCAGCGCAGCCCAATCAGACCATAGGGCCGAGGAATGATGCCCCTTGTCCGGGTCTGGTCATGGAGTTGGCGCTAAAGAAAACGACAGATTTGGAGGTGGACTTGGTATAAGCTGGCAGCAATGGCCGTTCCTTGAACACGATATTTTGAGCGAGATATTACGATTGAACTTGTATAACGTTGGGTTACTACGCACTGTGTTAAAACGGACTTCTCTACTCTCTATTTTTGCGATCTGCGGCGTGTTGGGAACGACCCCTCCGGCTTTTTCCCAGGCGCTAACGCCCTACGTTTTGCCTCTAGATTATGACCTAATGGCCGAGCAGGGGCTGTACCTGGCCAACGAAGCCCAGCAATTGGCTGACTTTCGCCAGTTAGACCAGGCTCTGGCCATGGCCCAACTGGCGGCGCAACTGGCTCCCGACAATGGTCAGGTGATTGCTCTGCTTGGGGGCTTATATTTGCAGACGGGAGAAACAGAGCAAGCCATCGCTCTGCTAGAGGAAGCAGAAACCCTTGCCCCTGAAGACTCGCGGGTGCTGTTTTCCCTCGGCACGGCCTATTTTCAGCAGGGGGACTACCTCAAGGCATCCAACTACCTGGAACGCGGTCTTGATATCGAGCCCTACAACCCTGCCGCTCTGTTTGATCTGGGCAATGCCTACTTCAAGCTAGATCAATATGACAAAGCCATCGACAGCTACAGTGCCTCCGTGGAAGCCGAACCTGACTTCTGGCCTGCGGTCAACAACATTGGCCTGGTCCTATATGAGCAGGATAAACCCCAAGAAGCCCTGGAAAAGTGGCGAGGTGCCCTCGACATTGCATCCAACGAACCTGAACCTAAACTGGCCATTGCCGTAGCCCTCTATGAGCAGGAAAACTGCCATGGGGTGGCTACCCTGGCCCGGTCGCGGTCCTGCAACGAAGCAATCAGCCTGGGGATTGAAGCCCTGGAGCAAGACAGCCGCTATGCTGACGTCGCCTTTTTAGAAGAAAATCTCTGGGGCAATCGCCTCATAGGCTCCACCAATGATTTCTTTGCCGTGCCAGATATCAAAAGTCTGCTGGCCGAGCTGTAAGGGTAAGCCCATCGGGTGAGGACATCTAATTTTTGTAGGGCAGGCATCTTGCCTGCGCCCGGACAGCCGGGGCGGCTATCCCACGTTCTTGAATCCCCATTCCTAAACCTTTTGCAACACAAACAGGTTACCCTGGTTGCCGCGCCCAATCCGCAGATCTTTATCTAAGTAGGTCACTTCAAGCCAACCGGCCTGCCGTTCAGCATTGATCGAAAAATCAATCCCCTTCAGCAAAGAGAACTTTTTCTGGCCCTGGAGGGTTTCGATAAACTGAGCCGGGGATTGGTACCCCAGCAGCCCCTGCAGCCCCACGACCCCCCGCTCAAACCGTACATTGACGCGACGGTTAGACACCGGTTCCAGACGAGCCGCCACTGCAACCAAACCAGACAGGAGGGGCGGACCAACCACTTCGGCAATGTTATAGATTCGGTTTTCGGCCAGGCGAATGCACTGATACATCTGCCCCAGAGAAGTCAGGGGAACCCGGTCAATATTCAACAGCTCCCGGCTGGTGGTATAGAGTAATCGCCAGTCTCCTTCCAGCAGATCAGCCGCTTCTAATGGAGCCGCAGTGGGGTTACGGCCTTCTAACCGGGTTGCTGCCGCCTGAATAGCCAGACGATCGGTATCCGTAGCGGCCAACCCCCGCTTAACCGGAGCCAGAGCTTCCAGTAACTCCACTTTGCCTAACATCGTGCCGTTTACTGCCAGAACCTCCAGCTGCATCATAGGGCAAAACTCCCGAAGAAAACATTACACTCCCCCCTCAGCTCGGCTAGAATGGAATGCCTGAGATTTCATCTGTTCACTTCATTCATCATTCACCCCAACTATGGCCTCTGAAATTTATAATCCTTCCCTGCGTCAGGTGCCCCGCAACGCTAAGGCACCGATTTTGCCCGCTTCAGGTGAGGCTTCCATTCTGACCTGGCTAGAAGATATCGGTCGTTTGCGGTCTCGGGAGCCCGTCGACAGCAAGGTAGAGGAAGAGGCCGATAGCGAAGAACTGTCAGATCTGATGGGTGGCGAAGACAACTTCGACGATGACGACGACAACGACCTTGCCATGGACGACGAAGATTAAGTCTTATTAAGCTGGCTTATCCAAAATGGCTCCACTCATCTAGACTTCCTGACTATTTCCAGACCATCGGGGATAGTCAAGATTGGGAACATCCAGTAGACTCCTGATGGTGTGAGGAGTGATGCAATTGAGGAAGGGTTTGTGGATGCGAAGTTTTTAGCATCGAATCGCCTGGGAATTAGCGGTATGACCTTACTGTGGGTTCTCGGCGTGGGATTAAGCACCATCGCCATCGGTTTAGATGTTGCTTTGGGCAATCCCTTTACACTAGGGCATTCGATATCGATCCCACTACTAACCGCTGCATTAGGGAGTGGTTTGCTAGGGTTTTGGGCTGTGCCTCTGTTAAGGGCTCTAAAAACCGGGCAGTTTATTCGAGAAGAAGGTCCCCAGGCCCATTTCAAAAAAGCAGGGACTCCCACCATGGGAGGCATCTTTTTTATCCCTGTGGCCCTGGTCGTCGCCCTGGTCGGTACCCGCTTCAGCCTTGATATTCTGGTCGTCTCCGCTTTGACCCTGGGCTATGGTGCCATCGGTTGGCTAGACGACTGGCAGGTCTTACATCGCCGGTCTAACCAGGGAATTTCTCCCCAGACCAAGCTGGCGCTACAGATTGGTCTGGCCGCTTTATTTTGCCTCTGGGTCATAACGCACCAGCCGATAGATGCCACCGTGATAGCGTTACCCCTGGGACTTACCTTGCCGTTGGGCTTTTTGTTCTGGCCCCTGGCAGGATTTGTCTTGGTGGCCGAGAGCAACGCGACCAATCTGACGGACGGACTGGACGGGTTAATGGGTGGAACCGGAGCCATTGCCTTTTTAGGCCTGGCTGCCGTTACCGCTGGGGGTAACCCAGACCTGATGGTTTTTGCTGCGGCAATGGCCGGAGCCTGCCTTGGTTTTTTGTTGCACAACCACAACCCTGCCAGGGTCTTCATGGGGGATACAGGTTCCCTGGCCCTGGGAGCCGCGCTTGGAGGAGTGGGCATCTTGAGCGGCAACTTGTTTGCCCTACTGGTGCTGACCCTGCTGTTTTTCTTCGAGACCCTGTCGGTCATCATTCAGGTGAGCTACTACAAAGCCACCAAGGGACCAGACGGCAAAGGCAAGCGGTTCTTTAAGATGGCTCCTCTGCACCATCATTTTGAACTCTCTGGTTGGTCTGAAAGCCAGGTTGTATTGGTCGCGTATCTGGTCACCGCTGGCCTGGCTGTTTTTGCTTATCTACTGTAGACATCGAGATACATGGCTATGGATGCCTCAGATTTTTCAGATCTGAAGCCCCTGGGAAATGGCCCTAATGCCTGGTGGGTCAATGACCAGGTGGCTGACATCAGTCGGCAGCCACCAGCACCTCGCTTGATTACTCTGCCGACAGATACCAAGTTGCTGCGCATTGATGCCGCTAAGCTGGCCTGTGTCGTTGTGGATATGCAAAATGACTTCTGCCATCCAGATGGTTGGTTAGCCAGCATAGGTGTAGATGTCGCCCCCGCCCGAGAGGCAATTGCGCCCCTACAGCAGCTACTACCTGGGTTAAGAAACGCTCAGGTACCGGTCATTTGGCTGAACTGGGGAAATCGCCCTGACCTGTTGAACATTAGTGCCGGGCTACGCCATGTTTATAATCCCACCGGTCGTGGGGTAGGGTTGGCCGACCCCCTACCTGCCAACGGTGCCCCGGTTTTAACCAGGGGAAGCTGGGCTGCCGCCGTGGTCGAAGAACTGACCCCGACTGCAGAGGACATCTGGGTCGATAAGTATCGCATGAGCGGATTTTGGGATACGCCCTTAGATAGCATTTTGCGGAACTTGGGCAAAACCACCCTACTGTTCTGTGGGGTAAACATTGACCAATGCGTCATGGCCACCCTTCAAGATGCCAATTTCAACGGCTACGACTGTATTTTGGTGAAAGATGGATGCGCGACGACTTCCCCTGAATACTGCTTTAAGGCAACGGTATATAACGTTAATCAGTGTTTTGGGTTTGTCACCACATCTGACCAGGTGATGAAAGCGGTTAGCGCCTGAAGCAATCCTGGCTTGCTGGTGCCGACACCTGGGAATGAGGATTTTATAACATCCAATTTTTGTAGGGCAGGCAGGATGCCTGCTCTTAAACAGCCGAGACGGCTATCCCATGTGGTTGAGTCCCCATTCCCCAGGAAAGGGGGAAGCATCGCACTTCGGTTTGTAGTACTTCCAGAAAACATGGGTTAAACTACAGATAAATCAGTACATATTTACCCATCAAACAGATCAAACATGACCGCACCAAAGCAGTGGGGGCACCGTTTAATCTGCTGCCTACCAGGCTGTACAGGGGTCAGAAAAAAGTTCCAAATTTCCTGGCAAAATTTGTGTCGTTTTTTCTATTTTGCACTAACCTTGGGCAGAACATTTGCAGCGAACTCTCACCGATGCAGGTGGGAGGTTGTTGGGTTAACAAATTGCCAAGCCAGGCTGGTTTGGGTCTCGTGCCGGGCAAAATTGCTCCACCATGCCCAGGGTTTTGCTGTTTGCCCCATTCCAGGTTCTTGAAACACCGTCGTTAAACCTTTAGATGCCCTCTATGAACGCCTCTTTTCCTTCTGAATCGTCTCGACAGGTCCCTACCTCCCAGGGGGCTCTTCAGGGTGGTCGGCAGACTCCCTCCGTTCCAATTTCCGTCTACCGAGAATTGGCGACAGAACTGAAGGCGACCCAGGCGATGGTGGAGTCGTTGAATCAGCAAAACCAGCAGTTGTCCCAGCAAAACCAGATGCTGCGGCAGGAAATGCTGAGTTTTGCCGAATCTGCGGACCGATTGCGCCAGGCGGTTGGATACAGTCAACCGCAGACATCCCCAGAGGTCTCTGGATCCCATCAGTTTATCCAGACCAATCTAGAGGAAGGGGGCGATACTTTTGCCTATGGTCTGGAGATGGATCTCGATTCCTCCGCTGAGTCTGGGTCCCCATCGGGCCGTTTAGGAGAAGCGGTAGGAGTTGGGGTATCAAACCTGGCCAATCACCTCAATCGGTTAGTTAGCCCCAAACCAAGGCCAGAGGCCGCTGGTCCATCCCCTGACCGCAAGCCAAAACCAAAGCGAGTTCCGGCCAAGAAACCCCAAATGCTCTATACCGAAGAGCGGCTAGAGCCGTCCCGTCCTTCCTCAGGGGGAGGCCACTCCGCCGATTTAAGCGGTCTATGGCTGGCAACAACCATTCTGCTGATTGTGGTCAGCGCTTTTGGAGCCGGTTTCTTAATCATGAAGCCTCTACTGAATAGCTCTCGTTAGGGTTGCACCGTTCTGTCCGATTACGGGAATGAGATCAATCCATACAAATTGTTGCAGGGAAGCTCCCCCATCTCCCTTAGAATCACACCAAAATAGTCCTTGGTGCTCAACCATCTCTGGCATCAAAGGCATGAAATGTATTTAAAGTTACGGTTTTTCGGTGGCATGGCCGATAATTATAGGGCGGCTAGAGCTTGGCTATCGAGGCTGAACTTTAGTGGTAAAAGGGTAGCGCCTGGTTTGAATACGAGCGGTTGCCAGGCGGATTGCCGTTGCAGATAAACAAGTGAGGAAGCTGGGTTTACGTATGAAGAAAATTGAAGCCATCATTCGCCCCTTTAAGTTAGATGAAGTCAAAATTGCCCTGGTCAACGCTGGCATTGTGGGTATGACTGTTTCAGAGGTGCGAGGGTTTGGTCGCCAGAAGGGCCAGACTGAGCGTTACCGGGGCTCTGAATACACCGTGGAATTTTTGCAGAAGCTCAAGATTGAAATTGTGGTAGAAGACGGCCAGGTCGACCAGGTGGTTGAGAAGGTGATTTCGGCGGCACGGACAGGCGAGATCGGGGACGGTAAGATCTTTGTATCCCCCGTTGAAAAGATTATTCGTATCCGTACTGGAGAAGAAAACACGGAGGCGGTTTAGCCTTTCAGGATCACAACTGCCGGGCATGGCTTTAAACACCCTGTCCAGATCAAGCAGTGGAGTTTTGCCTTAGACCTGCCCGAAAATCGGAGAAAACTACAATTTTCGAGCTGGACCTGGTGTAGACAACCATCTGCGCCTTAAGGCAGGGCTGAAAGAAGGCGCGGCAAACGCGTCTTTTATTTTCGGTACCAACGGTTGAGAGGACTTTGGACAATAGCAAACCCTTGATATCTAGGCAGGCAGAACTAGAACAGCAAATCCATGACCGGCTGGAGCAATTTGGTCGATTCGGAGTTGATTTAGGTCTTGACCGCATCCTGCGGCTGTTGGCAGCCATGGGTACTCCTCAACAACAAGTGCCCGTGATCCATGTTGCCGGCACCAATGGCAAGGGGTCGGTTTGCGCCTATGTGTCATCGGTGCTGAGCCAGGCCGGGTATCGGGTGGGGCGGTATACCTCTCCCCACCTGGTGAGTTGGTGTGAGCGCATCACCATCAACGAACAGCCGGTGTCACCGGAGCTGCTGCTGCAGCACTTGCAGCAGGCCATCGCTCATATTGACCCATCACTGCCTTCACCGACTCAATTTGAAGTGTTGACGGCGGCGGCCTGGCTTCATTTTTCAATATCCCAGGTGGATATTGCGGTGGTTGAAGTGGGTTTGGGAGGGCGACTTGATGCCACCAATGTGGTCAACGCCCCCCTGGTCAGCGTGATTACCTCCCTAAGTCGAGACCACTGGCAGCGTTTAGGGCCAACTCTGGCCCATATCGCCGGAGAAAAAGCAGGCATTTTGAAACCACGACGTCCAGCGGTGATTGGCCCTTTGCCCCCCGCAGCCAAACCCGTCGTTCACAAGCGACTGATGGAATTGGCCTGTCCAGTCGTCTGGCCCCAACCCGCCATTGCCCTGGGGGGTTCAAAGGCTAAATATGGCCTGCCTGGAGAAGAGCTGGTCTATACCCTACCGTTTTCAGGAGAACATCAGCTGGTCAATTCGGCGGTTGCGATCGCCACCCTCCACAGCCTGCGTGACCAGGGCTGGAGCATACCCGATGCCGCCATCATTCAGGGCATTGCTCAAGCTAAATGGCCTGGACGTCTTCAATGGGTAAGTTGGCAACCATCTGAGGGGGCATCTATGCCCCTGCTGATTGACGGAGCCCATAATGCCGCTGCAGCCATCATGTTGCGTCGCTACGTAGACGGAGAGCTGGCGTCCCGTTTTGAACAGGGGGATGTTAACCAGGCTCCCTTTCCAGTGGCCTGGTTGATAGGAATGCTCTCCACGAAAGACCATCGGGAGGTACTGGCGGCACTGCTACGGCCCGGCGACAGCCTGCATCTGGTGCCTGTGCCAGACCACGCCTCCGCAGCCCCCCAGGAACTCGCAAACCTGGCCCAGGACCTCTGCCCAGAGCTAGCTCAGTGCCGCACCCATGACAGTTTGCACCAGGGGCTAGAGGCCATTGCTGATGTTCCTTCACCCCTGAAAGTCCTCTGCGGGTCCCTTTACCTCATCGGTCACTTCTTTAAGACCGAGCTCAACGCTCCCTCAGGAATGGGGATGCAATAACGTGGGATAGCCGTCTCGGCTGTCCAAGAGCAGGCAAGATGCCTACCCTACAAAAATTGGATGTTATCAAATCCTCATTCCTTAGAATTGCTCCCCAAACCTGAGCCGGCTTAAAGCAGACCGCCATCCTGGCGGGTATCCCTCCCGCTCTCCCTCTCTCCCTCTCTCTCTCCCTTGCTCTCTTACTCCCTTGCTCTCTTACTCCCAAATCACCTCCCATTCCACTCTGCCGCCGCATCTGCCACCGCTTCATCTACGGTTTTCTGACCCAGCATGGCGGCCTGCAGGTTGTCGTAAATAATGGCCTGTAGTTCCTTGATGCCATCTATAGCCGGAATTAACACCTCTGCCTGATTCATCTGGCCAGCGCTAACGGCACGGGCCTTTTCTACCCCCTGAGTATCTCCTGCAGAGGCGGTAAAGTATTCATCCTTGAGCGCGGCTACCGTAGAGGGTAAAACATTGGCGGCCTTAGCAAAGCTGAGTTGGTTGGCATCGTTGGTCAAATAGAGCGCGAAGTCCACCGCCGCTTCGGGGACATCGGTACTGGCCGGAATCACCAGATTCATTACGGCGACATTGTGCTTGCCGGTGTCTCCGGTGATTTGGGGGGCGTTGCCGGTGACGGCAGCAATGTCGGGTGCATTGACCTCAATGATGGGGAAAAACTCTGCCCCGGTGGAGAGCAGAGCCACTTCTCCGGCCTGGTACAGCTCAATGGCCCGGCGATGGCCCTGGGTCAGCACTTCTTTGGGGAGCAAGTCATTTTGATAAAGATCTGTCCAGTATTGAAATACGGCGGCTCCTGCGGGACTGTCGAAGGCAGCCTGTCCCTGGTCATCTACCAACTCAACGCCCATTTGCACAAAGGACTGCAGGACATCGGCAGAGTCTTCAGGTACAAAGGTGGTGAAATAGGCGTACTTGCCAGTTTTATCCTTCACCTGCTGGGCAACGTCGGCCAACTCTGCATAGGTTGTCGGCGGTTCTACCCCAGCTTCTGCTAACAGATCCTGGTTGTAGAAGGTGACATTCGTGGTCAGATACCAGGGGATGCCAAAGCTATTGCCGTTCAAACTATTGGCCTGCCAGATCTTGGGCAGGTACACCTGCTTGTCGGTGTCAGTCACTGCCTCATCCAGGGAAAGCCAGGCCTTTCTCCCCGCTAACTGGGCGGCAAAATCGGGGTTCAGGTTCACCACATCCGGAGCTGTACCCGCCGTTACCGCCGTCAGGATTTTGCTCTGCATATCTGCCCAGGGCACGTCGACCCAGCGCACCTTCACATCGGGATTTTGGGCCTCGTAGTCGGTGATGAGCTGGTTAAAGTAGTCGGTAAAGTCGGGCTGGAGTTGCATGGTCCAGAACTCGACTTCCTGCTGCCCTGCCTGTAAGGATGATGGTTGAGCATTGGGTTGACCGCTGCCGCAGCCAACGACCCAGCTTATCAGCAGGCCTAATCCTATCAGCAGGGCGAAGCGTTTCCAGGGGCGTAATTTCATTGTTGGATTCAATATTGGGAACAGGGTGACGCTCTATTGTGATCTATGGTCGGGGTGCCACAGCCAACATTACGGCTTAGGACAATATGACCTGGTCGGCACAGGCTCGGGCTCGGGCTCGGGCTTCCTCGACCGTGTCTCCCAGGGCCAGGGCAACCCCCATGCGACGATTAGGGTGGGCTGAGGGTTTGCCAAACAGACGAATGCTACTGGTGGGTACGGTGAGAGCCTGGGCCAACCCTTCATAACGGGGAGATTCAATACGCTTGGGGGCCAGAATTACTGCCGATGCGCCGGGACGAATCAACTCAATTGTGCCGATGGGCAACCCCAGAATGGCTCGTACGTGTAGCTCAAACTCCGACATGGTTTGGGTTGCCATGGTCACCATGCCGGTGTCATGGGGCCTGGGGCTAACCTCACTGAAATAGACGGTCTGGGGATGATCGGGAGGTCCGGCAATAAACAGTTCTACCCCAAAGAGGCCATGGCCGCCGAGGGCATCGGTCACCTGTCGGGCCATATCTTCACAGGTGGCCAGGGTATCGGGATGCAGCAAGCAGGGTTGCCAGGATTCTCGGTAGTCGCCCGACTCCTGACGATGGCCAATGGGGGCACAGAAAAAGGTGCCGTCCTGGGCACGTACCGTCAACAGGGTAATTTCGGTGTCAAAGGGCACAAACCCTTCTACAATTACCCGCTCGCTCTTACCCCGAGCGGCGTCTCGGGCATAGGCCCAGGCGGCAGGAATCTCCCCAGCCTCGCTTACCAGGCTCTGCCCCTTGCCGGAAGAACTCATGATCGGTTTCACCACGCAGGGTAAACCAATCGCTGCGATCGCCGCTTGATAGTCCTGCTCTGACCCGGCAAAACGATAGGGAGAAGTTTTCAGCCCTAGCTCCTCTGCAGCCAATCGTCGAATACCTTCACGGTTCATAGTGAGCTGGGTAGCGCGGGCCGTGGGGACAACGGTAAACCCTTCCCCCTCTAAGGCCACCAGCATGTCAGTGGCAATCGCTTCTACCTCGGGCACGATTAAACTTGGGTTTTCCTGGTGGACCAGATCCCTCAGCTGCTCACCACTTAACATATCAATGACATGGGCTCGGTGAGCCACCTGCATGGCCGGAGCGTTAGGATAGCGGTCGACGGCAATTACCTCCAGCCCCAGACGCATAGCTTCCAGAGCGACCTCTCGCCCTAGCTCGCCAGAACCCAGCAGCAGCAGTCGCTGAGCGGCATCAGTCAGGGGTGTACCTAGGGACTTTATCGATAAGGGCATACAACTCTAGCCTGCAAAGGATGACTGAAAGCAATATTTTTGCAATTTATATGCTCATTTCTCTCGATTGTGTGTAACATCGCTGGTGAGTCTACTATTTCTGGAACTTAGGTACTAAAGGGTACCGGTTTTTGAGGTGGCTGCCGTCAGGGTGACAGACCTATCGCTGTTAACGGTACATCGTTACTGCCGACAACGTGGCGTTGTTGACGGTAATGACAGACCCACAGGGAAGCCCATTCCTCTAATTTGTTCGATGTTCTCATCGAACTCACCGTTATGGACTTAGACCCAAGCCAAACTGTCCAACAGAAAATCTTGAACTCATCTTTTTTGGTGGCAATTCTCGATCAAATTGTGTACCATTCGTTAGCACTTTTTACCAGGGCCTTGCCTCTCACAAATCGCAATCCTGCCTGGTTTAGTCTGCGTCCTGTTTCACTATTGGTTTTGCGGAGACTGCTGTGGATAGTCTAAAAAGCCTCTTTAGTCGTAAAACAAGCGGTGTCGGGGTAGAGCTGACCCCGGAAAAGGTAAACCTGGCTCGGTTGCGAAAGCAGGGGATCAACTTAAAGTTAGAGACCCTGGCATCGGTTGAGCTATCCGAAGGAATTTATGAGGAAGGCCAAATTTTAGATACCGCCGCCATGGCCGACGCCATCCAGACGGTTTTAACTGAGAGCAAGATCAAAGTCAAGCAGGCTACCACCGCCATTCCAGGCCGAGCCATTACCCGGGTTATCCCGGTACCGGCAGAGCTAGACGACCAGGAACTGCGGGAAATGGTGCTCAACCAGGAGGCCAGTCTCTATCTTCCATTCCCTCGGGAAGAAGCCGATGTGGACTATCAAAAACTAGGATTCTTTGTAGACGAAGACGGTATCGAAAAAGTTCAGGTATTGCTGGTGGCCGTGCGCAAAGACATTACCGACCCCTATATCGATGTCTTTCAGGAAGCCGGGCTACGCCTCAATGTGTTAGAAACTTCAAGCTTTGCCCTCATTCGCACTATTCGAGAACAGCTCCGGCAGTTTACTCCCCAGGAAGCAGCAGCGGTAGTCGATATTGAATTTGAGAGTACAGAAATTTCCATCGTGGTCGACGGGGTGCCCCACTTTTCCCGCACGGTCCCCATCGGCACCTTTCAAATTCAGAGTGCCCTCAGCCGCGCCATGAATTTGCCCCCCTCCCGCAATACCGAACTTTTGCAGGGCATGACGGTCCCCGTACAAACCATGGATACGGTCGGCTCTCCCCAAATGGGCAATACCAACCCCGGTACTACCGCCATGTTGAGGGTATTAGGAGAACTATCGGATGAACTGCGGCGTTCCATCGACTTTTATCTCAATCAAGGGGATGAAATGGAAGTGGCTCAGCTGCTGTTAGCTGGTCCGGGGGCATCCATCGGCCAACTGGATGAGTTCTTCGCCCAGCGCTTGAGTTTACCAGCCAGCCAGATTGATCCGATATCGGCGCTTTCCCTGGAGCTAGACGAAGAAATTCCGGAAGAGCAACGGCCTGGTTTAGCAACAGTTATTGGCTTAGGCTTGCGGGAGGTATAGCCATGTATGGACTTGATATTAATTTCCTTAACGACCGCGAAGAGCGGGTATTTGAAGCCAAACCCCGGTCTCCTGCCGGGGCCCCGGCAGGAGACCGGGGGCCGCTGGTGCTGGGGTTAATAGCCGCCATTATTCCCCTGGCTCTGGTAGTAGCCTTTTGGGCTGTTACCCGTGGGCAAGTGGCCCAGTTAAGGACCCGCAATGACCAACTCGATGCCCAACTGGCTGAATTACAGATCCAGTTGCAGGAAGCAAGCGGAATTCAAACCCAAATCGACACAATTCGCTCAGAAAACAACGCATTTGTTGCCATCTTTAACGAAATCGTACCCTGGTCAGCCGTTTTGCAGGACATTCGCAATCGCACCCCAACCCGGGTGCAAATCACTGACCTCAGCCAGACCGGTGGAGCCGCTTCTGAAATCAACCCAGAAGTAGCCCCACCCCAGGCTGGAGGCATTTCCATCAATGGGGTAGCCTGTTCCTACGACGATGTGAACGATTTTGCCCTGATTCTGCAGCGCTCTCCCCTGTTGCAATCCACCTCGGTACAGATAGAAAGCGCCCAGCAGCAGGGGGAGTTGCTCGAACCCGCCATCGATGGAACCTGTCCCGGTACTCCCGCTGGGGAACCAAGCTTTTTAGTGGATTACACCATAGCCGCCAATATTACCGATACCCCCGCATCTGAGTTGATCGATGAGCTAGAGCGCCAGGGAAATGTCGGCCTTGTGACCCGCCTACGTGCCCTCAGAGAAACAGGAGTGATCGAATAATGACACTTACCGGTGATTTTTTACCCGCTGAAGACGATCAACAACTCGAACAACTTGGGCCAACTTACCCCACGGCCTTTGGGATTGAGTTTACTCCCAAAGTGCAGGCTATTTTGCTTGGGCTGTTGGGCATTGGGGGGGCGTTTGCCATTTATAACTATTTAGTCAACCCCACCCTTGAGGAAAGGCGGGACCTTGAAGCTCAGGTTGCCGAGAAGGAAGCGCAGATTCAACAACAAGAGGCTAGCCTGCAAGAAATTGCTGCTCTGAGAGCAGAGCTTGATCAGGCTTTACAGCAACGGGTCGAGATTTACGGCCTACTGGGGAACCAGGGAACGTTAGACACTCTACTGCTGGACATTAACCAGCAAATTCAAAATAGCAACGCATCCATCGAAGATGTGTTGCGCACGGATTTTAACCGGCTAGATAGCGGTCAGTTGGCGGCTTTGGGCTTAAACCGAGAGCAAATTCAGCAGGTTCGCACCCAATTTGCAGAAGACCCGGTGCTGCAACGGCAGTTGTACACCTCAGAATTACTCAATTATTCACCTGGGCCAGCCATTATCGTTACCGATGGCCCCCCTGAGCTGAGCGGTAAGCTGCAGCAGTACAGCGTAGACATCTCTATGCAGGCACTATTTCCACAGACCCTCAGCATTTTGAGGAACCTGGAACGATTAGAACCCCTCGTGGTTGTACGAGATCTGCAGCAAAGTATCGCATCTCCCCCCTCGGGCGCTAGTGAAGAAGACCTGGTCGGCGTCAGTCGCCTACTAGATACCACCTTTACTCTGGATGTGCTCGTGCCAGCCATTGACCCGGCTGAACCGCCAGCACCTCCGCCAGCCGAAGGTGAAGAAGGTGAAGAAGGGGCTGAAGGCGAAGAAGGGGCTGAGGGTGAACCTGCCGAATAAACCATAACCGGATTTGCAGAAGGAGGTGTAGCAACCAAGACAGCCATTTTTCTTCCCGTGACGGGGCCTAATCTATCGCCTGGAGTCAAGGGTGATAGAACGACATCTGCGCCTTGTAAGACACAGGAAAGCAAGATTCAAAGGTTCTGAGGATTTCAAAGCGTACTTTTCGCCTCCCTACCAGTTTGAGGTTGATGGCGACTTGTATCGCACTGCTTGAAAACCAAGTCCAGCTCAAAAACCGTAGCTTTCCCACCGGCAAAACTTCGCTTCCGGACTTGGACAAGGTTTAAAGCCCGTTTGACTCAATCAACTAACTCAAATTTGTGGACTAACCCACACCTGTGATGGAGGAGTGAACCGTGAACCGCCTTTTGAAATTTAACCCGTTATTGCTGAGTGGTGCTCTGATAGCCATGGCCGCTGAGCCGGGCATGGCCTCTGTAGCCACGATTCGAGATGTGCAACTCAACCAAACCGATGCCGGACTCGAACTAGTCTTCGAAACCGATGGTAGCGACACCGGCAACGTGTTTACCGCTAGCCAGGGGAACACCCTCAGGGCCGACATTACCCGCACTCAGCTAGACTTACCCAACGGCAATAGCTTTAGCAAGGCCGATCCGGCTCCGGGCATTGCCGAAGTATCTGTAATTTCTCTGGATGCTAACAGTGTGAGGGTCACTGTGACCGGCACCGATCAATCCCCGGTGGGCACCATGGCATCGGACGGCAACCAAATGGTGCTGGCCATTAGCAGCAATGGAACCACAGCGCAACAGCCCGCTGAAGTGCCCGAAGACCTGGAGACGGTACCTGGTCCAGCTGAAGCAACCGTTGCCCAGGACACTCCAGAAGATACGATGGCTCCTGCTGAGGAGGCACCCGTTGTTCCTCCGACCCAGCAGAACCCAGACGTTCTGGTACCTGATCCTGAAGTTATTATCGATGGCAACCCGGTTCCCCAACCCCAGGTGCGTGAGGCTCCGCCCTTCTTACCCAGGGCCGTTGCGCCTCCGGTAGGGGATATATCTATCGCAGAGAGTGGTGTCCCTCGGCGTGGTGTCGACCTGGGCACCAATGAGCGTATCCCTAAGCTGTTGCTGCGGGATGCCCCATCTCGAGAAGTTTTGTCCTTGTTGGCCCGTGCTGCAGGGCTTAACCTGGTCTTTGCTAGCGCAGATGGGGAAGGGGAAGGAACTGATGGCCCCCTGGTGACCCTCGACATCGAAGATGAGTCAGTAAACGATGTCTTTAACCATGTTTTGAGAATCACAGGACTGCAGGCGAATCGGGATGGTCGTTCTATCTATGTAGGCCCCGTATTACCGGATGGCGCGCGGAATGTCGTAAGTCGTACTTTGAGACTAAATCAGGTAGATGCTACCGATGCCGCTGGTTTTCTTGCGTCCTTTGGAGCGACAGCTACTCAGGTAATTACCCGTCCAGAAATCGAAGTAGTAACTGTAGATACCGGAGTTGAAGGAGCTCCGCCTATTGTACGAACTGTCGAATTTGAAGCTACAAGTATCGAAGACATTGCTTTTGACCCCCCTGAGGACAGTGCCATACCAGTTCCGTTGACAGGACTTCAAGCTGTTGCTGATTCTCGGTTGAATGCTTTGACTTTGGTAGGAGAACCTGAACTAGTAAGCCTTGCATCAGAATATATAACTCGCCTTGATTTGCGCCGCCGACAAGTAGCTGTCAATGTCAAAGTGATCGACATTGACTTAAACGCAATAGAAAGTTTTGGTACCAGCTTTACTTATCGAAACAATGGTTTATCTGTTGGATTTGCAGGCGGCACTGGTTTAGATGTCGGTATTAATTTTAATGACCCGACCCCTGCCCAACAAAGTTTCTCGCTAGGTTTAAACGCTGCTATTGAAGATTCAAACGCGAAGATACTGACCGATCCGACCTTAATCGTTCAAGAGGGACAAACTGCTTCAGTAGCTTTGACAGAAGAGGTTTTATCTACCATTGATACTACTATTGATGGAGAAAGTGGAATTATCGTTCAAGAGCCTGTTTTTGAAGAGGCTGGTCTGATCTTAACTGTTCAGGTCGAGAGGATTGACGATAACGGCTTTGTGACGTTTAATGTATCCCCCACCGTGAGTGCACCTCAAGCCCCGATTACGTTTCAGGGAACTGGAGGCATCGAGAATTCTTTAACTCCTATCGCCCGTCGAGAAGTTAGTTCTGGGTCAATTCGTGTCCGAGACGGTCAAACCCTACTCCTGACGGGCATTATTCAGGAGCGAGAATTGTCTTCATCCACTAAAATCCCTATTTTGGGTGATTTGCCCATCATTGGAGCACTCTTCAGAAGTTCTAACACGACTAATGAACGTAATGAAGTTATCGTAATGCTCACCCCCCAGATTATAGATGACTCTGACCAATCGGCCTGGGGCTACAGCTATACCCCCAGCGAAGAAGTGCAGGAAATCTTGAATCGGAACCAGGAAATGCCTTCACGGTAAGCTTTTGGCCCAGATGCCAGATTTTAAGAAATTAAAACCAGCTACCATCACAATTTGAGTTAAAACAGCCAGAAGCCCCGCCAAAAGGGAGTTCTGGCTGTTTTCTTTAGTGCGCAATTAGAGATGAGAATTCTGCCTGAGGTCGTTAACTTTCTTAAAAATCGCCGAAATCTACATAAATTAAAGGTTTTGACGATCCACTTTTCGGGTCTTGCCCTTAGAATAGGGCAGTGAAACTCTGAGTTTGCAGGGGTTTCAGCCATCGGTCTTAGGCCATGCCTAAAACTTCTTAGCATTAACCTAAATTACCGTTGGCATCCCCTAAATGTTTTTTGCCCATAGGAGACCATTATGAACAAAGGTGAACTCGTTGATGCGGTAGCCGAAAAAGCTTCCGTTACCAAAAAAGAAGCTGACCACGTCATCACAGCCACCATTGAGGCCATCATGGAAGCTGTGTCTGAAGGCAAAAAGGTGACCCTGGTTGGGTTTGGTTCCTTCGAACCCCGAGAGCGCAAAGAGCGCGAGGGTCGCAATCCCAAGACTGGCGACACCATGGTTATTCCGGCCACGACAGTGCCTGCCTTTTCCGCAGGTAAGCTGTTTAAAGAAAAAGTGGCCACCAAATAACAGCTCTGCTGAGCTTGTTCAAAATCAATTCGACCTGTTCACGGGGAAATATTCAGGCGGTTTTAGTCATGGATATTTCCCCGGTTCTCTTTGTAACGAAATGATTGGAACCCTAAAGAAGTAGACGTAATTACTTTAATAAGCAAAACTTTCCAATGAGTCATCCTGATATATGGGATAACAATGAAGGAGGGAAACACCCCCTCGTTAGTGCTGAACCCAAACGACTCCTTTCATGAAAAAACTCCTTAGTGGTCTACGCCAATTCCAGCAAAACTATGTGCCCAGCCGCCAGGCGTTGATGAAAGAGCTGGCCAAGGAGCAGCACCCCAGGGTTCTGTTTATTGCCTGCTCTGACTCCCGAGTTGATCCAACCATCATCACCCAGGCCGAAATTGGGGATTTATTTATCATTCGCAACGCTGGCAACATTGTGCCTCCCTACGAAGCCACCAATGGCGGTGAAGGCGCAACCATTGAATACGCCATCGAAGCCCTGGATATCAAGCAGGTGATTGTCTGCGGCCATACCCAGTGCGGGGCCATGAAGGGGCTGCTGCAGCTGGGGGAGCTGGAGGAAAAGATGCCTCTGGTGTACGATTGGCTGCGCCACACAGAAGCTACCCGCCGTCTGGTCGAAGACAACTACGGCCACCTCGACAAAAAAGAACACCTGGATGCCCTGGTGGCCGAAAACGTGCTCACTCAAATTGAGAATTTGCGCACCTACCCCGCTATTCGATCGGGGTTACATAGCGGTGAACTGGCCATCCATGCCTGGATCTACAACATTGAGAATGGCGAAATCCTGGCCTATGACCCCGAAACCCACTCCTATGTGCCTCCCCACAGCAAGCTTTACCCTGAGGAGTCCGAAGGTTTTATGGTGGGCCGCAAACCTTTAGTCGTCGAGGACAACGGTAAGTCTACGTTTAACGAAACGCCACAGCCCTACTGGCCAGGGGTTAATCGCCTCAGTCCAGAGCAGGCCGCTCGCCTCTACCGGGGTACCCCGATCTCACTGCGGTAGCTGACATAGGAGCATCCAGACCCCAGGGTTCTTATCTGGGCCTAACCGGCACGCCTGAGGTTAGACCCAGAACCCTGGGATCTGGGGTGTCATGATTTAGGCAGCTTGTTCTGTCATGGCATCTTCCTCGGCATCCATCAGAGCCAGCAGCTCAGATACCACACCATTGGTCCAGCCAAAGCCGATTTCGTTGGAGCTGTAGCCAAAGTGGATTGCGGCTGACACCTCCGATGAGCATCGCTCCACATCGTACTTTTCCACAATGGTGCCGGTACGTTCAAACTCCTGAACCACCATCCCGACAAACTTTAGGGCAAGCCGACGGGCATCGGCATGATACCCATAGCGAAGCATCCCCTTAACGGCGAACAGCTGCAGGGGGGCCCAACCAAAGGGAGCATCCCACTGATTGCCTGAAACCTGGGTGCTGGTCAGAATGCCGCCGGGGGCTTCAAACCGGTGCAGGTTGTCCATAACCCGCTTGGCCTGCTGGGGGGACGCCACTCCGGCCCATAGGGGCATGAAGGTGGTGGCAAACTCGTACTGTCGCCGTTGTTCTTTGAAAGGGTTGTAATCAAAGTACAGTCCGGCTTCTTGATCCCACAGGTAGCGGTTAATCAGCTGCTGACGATGCTGCCCCCTGGCCTGCCAGATTTTCGCTTCCCAACTGCGATCCAGGGTTTGATACATCTGGGTCATGTCCTGCTCCATCTGGTAAAGCAGCACGTTCAGGCATACCGGGGCGTAGTGGATGACGTCGGCACTAAATGGCCCAAACCGATTGGTAATATCAAAGCCCGACTCCCGCATAGAGCGGTCGCCCTGGTAAAACAGGTCCGTCAACTCGTCTGTTTCAGCGTCATAAAACAGGCTGACATCGTAGTCGTCGATGACATGCTCTCGGAAATATTGCCGCACCCGGTCGTAATGGGTGCGGCCCTGCTCATCCCGCTCAGAGCTGACCACTTCAGGGGCCGGTCCCTGTCCCAGGGCATAGTAGTGAGATAGTCCTGTGATCGGATCAAAGTGGGGTGGCACCATCCAGTAGTAGTAGCGCTCCAGTACGGGTAGGGCGGCTTGTAACCAGTCTTTATCCCCGGTCTGCTCAAATACGGCCCAGACCATCATCGACAATACGGGGGGCTGGGAGCGCTGCAGCATGTAGGTACGATTGGCGTTCAGCACGGTGCCGTAGTGCTGCACCTGGTAGATGAACTGATCTACCATGCTTTTGGCCATCAGCAGTTCTCTATCCTGCAGCAGCCCCAGCAGAATGAAGTAGCTGTCCCAGCCGTACATTTCGTTAAAACGGCCTCCGGGGACGACATACTCATGGGGCAGATACAGCAGCCCATGCTCCTCGATGTGATCATAGTCGGCAGGTAACACCCGCAGATCAATCTGCTCGAATTCTTCCTGGCTCAGCACCTCCAGCAGAGCATTCTCGACCGTGTAGCGGTCTTCCTGGGGGGAAATATAGACAGGCCAGCGTTTTCCAGCACTGTGCTCCACCTTTTCGTCCCGCGCGGCTGCCAATATATGGCTGAGGGATCGGGACAGGGTTTGCCAGGACTGTTTAATGTAGGCACGAACGGATTTAACCTGCCAGGCTGTCAGCTCACTGGCAGGGGTGAGGGGCTGGATATTCACAGGTTACAAAGCTTAATTCCTACCCTTCAAGATTAACGAACATCTGTCTTCAGGAGTAGGGCCACAGGAAAATTTTGTAGAATCTTGCCAATGGGAAGCCGGGATTGATCGGTAATTTTACGATCAGTAATAGTGTCTACCCAGTCAGCTTGTAGCTTTTTAGGCAAAACTAGAGCCGTATCGCCCCAAACCTTCTCTCCGTAGGGGTCCTGGTCGGGTTGAATGACGCCGGTCAGGAAGCGGGGAGCCACTACGATAACGGTTTGTTTTTGATCAGTTCGGGCGAAGGCAATGATACAGTCGGCATATTGGCCTTCAGCCTTAAGCGGGGTGTAGTTTCCTTGCTCAAAGATGTGTCGGTACTGTTTACGGGTGGTTAGTGCCCGGTAAATCAGGAACAGCTTCATGCGCCCATCCTGCCAGGTGGCCTGTAAATCAGACAGTAAGCTGTTGATATCGGTCTGGCAACGGCGCTGAATTTCCTGCAGGAATGAAATCCGCTCTTCGTAATCTACCGGGCGGCGGTTGTCAGGATCGACCAGACTCAGATCCCACAGTTCAGTACCCTGATAACAGTCAGGCACACCGGGAGATACCAGTTTGATCAGGGTTTGAGAGAGGGAGTTGAAAATACCGTAGCGGGCAATTTTTTGTTGAAAAGCACGAAATTCAGCTAAAAAGTCATTTTGATCAGATTGCTTTAGGATGCGCTCTACGAAGGTGACAAAACCGTCTTCGTACTCGCTATCAGGATGAAGCCAGGCCGTGTACACCTTAGCCTCGCGAACGGCTTTAACGACATAGGCTTTAATCCGCTCCACAAAGGTCTGATAGTCTTCGGCATCATCGCTGAACGGAAAGGCCCCCACCAGGGTTTGGTAGAGAAAATACTCGTTGTTGGGGTCGGGGATGGTGCGCTTTTCCGTCACAATTTTAAAGGCATCGTTGAGGGTGATCCAGCGCCGCACCTGCTGATCCCACTCTTCGGGAATTTCGGAAAGCACGTTTAACCGGGCTCGGATATCTTCACTGCGCTTGGTGTCGTGGGTCGAGCTGGTGTTGAGGGTGTGGGGCCAGTGGCTCAACTGCCGCTGGTTAAAGGCGTGGAATTCCTTCAATGTGATACCGAACTGGCCCGGATTCCCTCCTACTTCGTTGAGGGAGATCATGCGGTTGTAAACGTAAAACAGGGTGTCTTCTACCCCTTTAGCCATCAGCGGTCCAGAAAACTGCTGGAACCGCATGGAGAAGTGCAGCCATTCAGCTTTGTCTTCGTCGGTCAAAAAGTCTTCGTAGTCGAGGGTCAAGACTTTTTCGATAAAGTCCAATTCGTTTTTGAGTTGGGGAATGCGTTTGTTAGATTGCTTAATGGCCTGATGGATGTAGGCGCGATCGCGCTCACTTACGCCCTCTTCATTGATGTAGGTGCAGTACACCGGAAACTGCACCAGCACTTCTAAAATACTCTTGCGGAGACCGCTGAGGGTAAAATCTCGACCGTAGCGGTAGCGCCCGGCAATGCGTTTGAGCATATGGGCCAGGTTATCGACATCCCCCACCAGATTGGTGTCGGCAATCAGGCGTTTGTTGCCAATTTTCCAGTTGTGGTAGTCAGGCCGTTGTTCGACCAGGCGGCCATAGATATTGTCAAAGGCTTTTTCGTTGGCCCGGCTGCAGAAAAGACCGTTCACCTGGTTCAAAAAGTCATAGCCTGAGGTGCCCTGAATCGGCCAATCGTCAGGCAGTTCTTCGTCGAGTTCCAAAATTTTTTCGATGACAATGTAGGTGTCTTCGCCGCACTTGGTCCGCAGACGACGGAGATACTGTTCGGGGTTGTAGAGCCCATCTAGATGGTCGATGCGCAGTCCCTGCACCTGACCATTCTTAATCAACTGACTGATTAAGGAATGGGTTTTTTGAAAGACCTTCAGATCCTCAATCCGCAGGCAGATCAGTTCATTCACGGTGAAGAAGCGACGGTAGTTCAGTTCTTCGGCCCCAACTTTCCAGAAAGACAGGCGAAAGAACTGATCTGACAGCAAACTGTCTAACAACTCATAGCGATCTCCCGCTTCGATTTCACCGTTGAACAGGGCCAGATTTTTCTGGATGAACTGGTTAACTTCTTCATTGGTGGTGTAGAGTTCCCAGAGCAGTTCTTTGATAAACTGCACCTGGTCTTTCCGTTCCTTGCCGGTGGTTGCCTCCGACAAATTTTTCACCATATAAAGAATGCCCAGCAGCTTTACAAAGTCAGGATGGTTACGGCCCAGACTTTTGGCCAGGGTATCCATGTCGTGGGTCAGGAAGCGATGGTAGGATTCGATGCGCAGGGGCACCCAAAGGTCGTAATAGTTAACCGTCAGCCCGTCTTCGTCGTAATCGAGGATAATTTCGCCCCGCTCCATGCAGCGACCGAAAAAATCCCCCAGCATGGGAATTAAAATTTTGCCCTTAAAGTCTTCAAAGGGGTGTTCCCATTCCACATCAAAAAAGTCGCTGTATTCGGAATAGGGGCCATGTTCCAGAATGTCGACCAGGAAGGGATTTTCGCTGTCGTAGGCCATGTGGTTCGGCACGATGTCTTGCAGCCACCCCATGCCCCGTTGAGACAGTTCGCTGGTCAGTTCAGCAAAGTCTTCATCGCTGCCCAATTCGGGGTTGAGCTGGGACGGATCGACCACATCGTAACCATGGGTGCTACCCCGCCGGGCTTTGAAGATGGGCGAAGCATAGATATCTGAAATTCCCAATTCTTCCAGGTAGGTCAGAATCCGAAGCGCATCCTGAAACTTGAATTCTGGGTGGAACTGTAAACGATAGGTGGCAACGGGAATTCTCATGGGGCAAAACCTGTGAAGTTGCGTCTAGCCTGAACTAGCGGTGCTGACCAGAGCCTCCCCCGATAGCGCCAGGAGGTGCTCTTAAGGAAGCGCCTAGGGGGCTGTCAGGTGCTCATAAAGGACAAAACTCTGGGGCGGTAGTACCGTCATCTTGGCTGTTTCGAGGGTTGCTGGAGCTTCACTGCCAGGGCCGAACCAACTCTCATCGGCGGAGTTAAGGCGCTGTTGCCACTGCCCGTCCAGCACCGGCAGGTAGCTGACGGACTCGGGTTGAAAATTCATCAGCAGGAGGACTTGGGAACTGCCCTGCCACCGCCGCACGGTGATGACTCCCTGGGATTCATCATATTTGGCTTCCAGGTTGCGCTCTTGCCCACAGGCCAGGGCCGGCATCTGCCGCCGTAGCTGCATCAGCCGCTGATAAAACTCCCACAGCCGCCGATGCTTCCCCTGGTTGAGCAGATCCCAGTTCAAGGTGGACTGGTTAAAGGTCGCCGGGCTTTCCGCATCGGGGGGTTCGCCCAGGTCGTGGAAATCCGCAAACTCTCGTTTCCGACCTTCTCGCACCGCCCGCACCAGATCCGGGTCGCCATGGCTGACGAAGTACAAAAAAGGAGCGGTTTCGCCGTACTCTTCCCCCATGAACAGCAGCGGAATGTAGGGAGATAGCAGGGTCGCTCCCGCTGCCAGCTTCAGGGCTTCAAAGTCCACCAGGGCGGTGAGCCGTTCTCCCAACATGCGGTTGCCCACCTGGTCATGGTTTTGGCTGCAGACCACGAACTGGTAGGGAGGCCGCTGGCTGGGGTCGTTGCCGTGGCGGCGTTTGCGAAAGCGGGAGTAGTTGCCATCAAAGACATAGCCCCGTTGCAGCACCTTGACCAGATCAGCGGGGCTGCCGAAGTCCTGGTAGTAGCCCAGGGTTTCTCCGGTCAGCAGGGTATGCAGACTGTGGTGAAAGTCATCGCTCCACTGGGCATCCAGACCATGGCCTCCCTGCTCTGGGGGATTGATCACCCGCACATCGTTCAAATCACTTTCGGCAATCAGGTAGCAGGGCACACCACGGGTTTTTTCCAGCACTGAGGTAGCGGCTTTCACATCCGCCAGAATGTGGGATGCCCCAAAGTCGTAAATGGCGTGGATGGCATCCAGTCGCAGGGCATCTATGTGGTAATCACGAAACCACATCAGCACATTGTCCGTCACAAATCGCCGTACCCCGTCGCAGTAGGCATCGTCAAAGTTGATGCCGGCCCCCCAGGGGGTGTTGTAGCGCTCGGTAAAGTAGGGGCCAAAGTCGCTGGTGTAGTTGCCCTCTGGCCCAAAGTGGTTGTAGACCACATCCATCACCACTGCCAGCCCCTGCTGGTGACAGGCATCTACCAGGCGTTTCAGCCCGTTGGGGCCACCGTAGCTGTCCTGCACCGCAAAGGGATACACACCGTCGTACCCCCAGTTGCGATCGCCCGGAAACTGCGCCACCGGCATCAACTCAACGGCAGTAATGCCCAACTCCTTCAGCTTCGGGAGCCGGTCAATGACGGCAGCAAAGGTCCCCGCTGGGGTGAAGCTGCCTACGTGCAGCTCATAAATGATGTAGTCCTGCAGGGGAACGCCCTGCCAGGCAGCATCGCCCCAGGAGTAATCGCCCTGGTCAATCACCTGGGAAGGGCCATGAACTCCCTGGGGTTGGTAGCGAGACGCCGGGTCGGGTCGGGTCAGATCCTCTGCCAGCCGAATTTGGTATAGAGCGCCAGGAGGAACCTGGTCTGCTGTTGCAGTCCAGTAACCTTCCGGTTCAGCAGTAAGGGCAATCTGGCGTGGCTCAGGCTCTATGATTTCAATCGATACTGCTGCCCGTAGCGGTGCCCAAACCGCGAACTGGCACCGGCCTTGACCCAGATAATGAGCCCCGACAATCATTGCGTTCCCCCGGTTACAATGTCATGTTTCGTATTGCGTACCCAATCAGCTGCCGGTTTTCTATCAGCCACCCAAAAGGTGTCCATACTTTTGGCAGATGATTCTGCACCCATGGTGAACAAGAATAATCCCTTTCGGAATCTACCTGAAGGGGAGTTGTGGGCTTCAGGATAAAGACTTTCTGGAGGGCTGTCGGTGCTGTAAACGACAAATGGCCGATCGGACTCACCCGACGGGCCAGCCTGTTTGGGGATCTGGCAAGCATGCCAGTCCAGCTTGAGCGCTGTTTTTCTTTAAGGCCACACGTAACCCCGGCACTACGCTACGAGCCCTAAAATGAAGTCTTGACGCTGCACTAGCTTTCCTGGGCTGAGGCAAAGTTAATAAAGCTCAACTCCGCAGCAGAAAACCAGCGGTTTGAGTTTTCGCGGAACTCTTTCCAGTCCGTGTAAATCTTGTTGTAGGTAGCATCTGCCGCCGCCAGTTCTTCGTACAGCTCAAAAGATGCTGTGCGCCCTGCGGCCATAATTTCATCCGGAAACCGTTTCAGCTCGACCCCCTGATCCAGCAAACTGCGGAGGGCACCGGGATTGCGGGCATCGTACCGGGCCATAATATTCACATGGGTCTCGGCAGCAGCGGTTTTCAAGATATGCTGATAGGTCTCCGGCAGCTTATTCCATTCATCCAGATTGAAGTAAAAGGAATACTGAGAGGCCGGTTCCCACCAGCCAGGATAGTAGTAGATACTGGCGGCCTGGTACAGTCCTAGCTTTTCGTCATCGTAGGGGCCGACCCACTCGGCAGCGTCAATCGTACCCAACTGCAGCGCCTGGAAGATTTCGCCCCCGGCCAGGTTCTGCACATTCACCCCCAGCCGCTCCATGACGGTGCCCCCCAGTCCGGGAATGCGCATCTTTACCCCCTGCAAATCGGCGGGGCTGTTCACTTCCTGGTTCCACCAGCCGCCCATCTGGGTGCCGGTGCTGCCGCCGGGAAAGCTGATAATGTTGAAGTCAGAGAGCAGTTCGTGGATTAGCTCTAGACCACCCCCTTCGTAAAGCCAGGCATTTTGTTGGCGATGGTTAAAGCCGAAGGGTACCGCCGTGTCAAAGGCCAGGGCTTCGTTCTTGTCCCGGTAGTAGTAAGAGTTGGTATGCCCTGACTGCACTGTCCCCTGCTGCACCGCATCCAGCACTTCCAAACCGGGAACAATCTCTCCAGCCGCCGAGAGGAAAATTTCGAAGCGTCCATCCGTTAGCTGGCTAACTCGCTCCACAAAATATTCGCTGCCGCCGTACACCGTATCCAGGCTGGGGGTATAGCTAGAGGCCATGCGCCACTGGATCTGGGGGGCGTCATCCGTTTGTACGGTGGGGCTGCCATGGGTAGAAGCTGTCTGGCCACCACAGGCGGCGATGGCGGCGGTTGACCCGGCCCCAAGAGCCACTGAACCAATTAAATGTCTGCGTTTCATTTCAAATACTCCGCACTGATCCAGTAAATCTTCCAGAGATCTGGTTGACCAATGGCACTAACATGCTCAGGAATGGGGATCAATAACGTGGGATAGCCGTCTCGGCTGTCCAAGAGCAGGCAGGATGCCTGCCCTACCAAAATTGGATGTAATAAAATCCTCATTCCTTAGTGGGCAATCACTCTATCAGGCTTGGCGATAAACCGCTGCCCCGGCTGAGCCGACTGCTAAAGAAGAACCATGGCGAATGGGGGGCATTGTTTTGGGCAGTCTCGGACACAATGAGTTTTTCCGGGGTACTGGCCGGGACTTTACCCCAGTTGCTGGTAGAACAGAAGGCCAAGAAACTTTAATCTCAAATTAATCTCAAATTTCATTGAATCAACCGAGTGCAGACTTAAACTGCACTTCGGTAGACTGTTGGATAAATTTGACGGGAATCAGGAGATCACGCATGGATGCTACAGCCCTCTGGCAACGCTATCAAGACTGGTTGTACTACCACGAAGGGCTGGGCTTTTATCTAGACATAAGCCGCATGGGCTTTGACGATGCCTTTGTCACCCAGATGCAGCCCAAGTTCACCAAAGCCTTTGAAGATATGGCCGCCCTTGAGGCCGGAGCCATCGCCAACCCTGACGAAAACCGGATGGTCGGTCACTACTGGCTGCGGGACCCAGAACTTGCCCCTACCCCCGAACTCAAGCAAGACATCCTCGATACCCTGGTCAGCATTGAGCAATTCGCCAGTCAGGTCCGCACCGGCGGCATCTATCCCCCCGGGCAGGAGCATTTCACCGACATTCTCTCCATCGGCATTGGCGGCTCGGCTTTGGGGCCTCAGTTTGTAGCCCATGCCCTGGGCCCCGATTTTCCGCCCCTCAATATTCACTTCATTGATAATACTGACCCGGAGGGCATCGACCGCATCCTGGCCCGACTAGAAGATCAGCTGCCGACGACCCTGGTGATTGTCACCTCCAAGTCGGGCGGCACCCCCGAAACCCGCAACGGCATGCTCGAAGTCCGTCACCGATTCGAGCAACGGGGGCTCAACTTTCCCAAGCAGGCCGTCGCCGTCACCGGTCGAGGCAGCACCTTAGAAAAGCAGGCCCTGGAAGAAGGCTGGCTGGCCACTTTCCCGATGCGGGACTGGGTGGGGGGCCGTACCTCAGAACTGTCTGCCGTAGGGCTACTGCCAGCGGCGCTGCAAAACATTAGCATTCGCTCAATACTCGGCGGTGCCCAAGAAATGGATGCCGCCACCCGTGTCCCCGACCTGCGCCATAACCCCGCCGCGCTGATTGCCCTGGCCTGGTATTATGCCGGCAACGGCAAGGGCGACAAAGACATGGTGGTTTTACCTTATAAAGACAGCCTGCTGCTGTTCAGCCGCTACCTGCAGCAGCTTGTCATGGAATCCCTCGGTAAAGAGAAAGACCTCGACGGCAACGTGGTTTACCAGGGCATTGCCGTCTACGGCAACAAAGGCTCCACCGACCAGCACGCCTATGTGCAGCAGCTGCGGGAAGGGGTACCCAGCTTTTTTGTCACCTTCATCGAAGTACTGAAAGACCGCACCAGCAAATCTTTCGATATCGAACCCGACACCACCTCTGGCGACTACCTATTTGGTTTTTTGCAGGGCACCCGCAAAGCCCTTTACGACAACGCCAGGGAGTCCATCACCCTGACCATCCCTGAGGTCAATGCCCATACCGTCGGGGCCCTGATTGCCCTCTACGAACGAGCCGTCGGCCTGTATGCCTCCCTGGTGAATGTCAACGCCTACCATCAACCCGGCGTAGAAGCGGGCAAAAAAGCCGCCGCCACCATCCTTAATCTCCAGCAGGCCGTCATTAGCGCCCTGCGCCACAGCCCCAATCCCCTCACCCTCAAAGAACTGGCCCTCAAAGCCCAGGCCCCCGAAGAGATCGAAACCATTTACGCCATCGTGCGCCATCTCCACGCCAACCAGCGCCACCTGTTCATCCACGGCAACCCCGGTCATACTGATGCCATTAAAGTATCCGCCTTACCCCATTCCTGACATTTTTTCGGCAGACTATTCTTTATTTGACCCCCTTCAGCTATAATGAGAGACCGTGCAGTTTGGCAGGCCCTATGAACGCAGAGGAAATCATCCGCTCGATTGAAGCGGAGCAGCTAAAAGACGATATCCCGGATATCTACGTCGGTGACACCGTCCGCGTTGGCGTGCGGATTCAAGAAGGTGGCAAAGAGCGGGTTCAGCCCTACGAAGGTACGGTCATTGCCATGCGCAATGGCGGTATCAACAAGTCCATTACCGTGCGACGCATTTTTCAGGGGGTTGGGGTAGAGCGAGTATTTTTACTCCATGCTCCCAAGCTGGCCTACATTAAAGTGCTTCGCCGCAGCAAGGTGCGTCGAGCCAAGCTCTACTACCTGCGTGATCGGGTTGGTAAGGCAACTCGCTTGAAGCAGCGTTTTGACCGCCCTATCAAGTAAGATAAAGGAGGTAGCGCTTCGCTACATACCAGGTCCAGCTCGAAATCTGTAGTTTTCCCTGAGGGAAAAACTCCACTTCTGGACTTGGACAAGGTTTAGAAGCCGCTCCTACCTTTTTCGGGCGTCCTTAGTTCAGTTGGTAGAACGCGGGTCTCCAAAACCCGATGTCGGGGGTTCGAGTCCTCCAGGGCGCGCTCTTTAAGGCAGTGACCAATGCCCGGCACTCCTTTTGTTCCAGCTTGTCGCATGGAACAACGCAAGTGTCGGGCGTTGTCTCTGTTTGAGATCAACCCAGGCGGTCATGAAAGCCAGTAGATACGGGGTTACCACCCAAGATTTGCAGTAACGCTTCCGATGGGATCGGACAGGAGCCAGATTGGTGGTTAAAAAAGAAACAGCAACCGAACCAAAGCGCAAAAAGGCGGAAGCAAGCTCCGCTGAAGAAGGCTTTAAGCTGGGAGCCTTTCTCAAGGGCACCAAAGAAGAACTCGGCAAGGTGGTCTGGCCCAGCCGTCAGCAGTTGATCAGTGAGTCAGCCGCTGTCATCCTCATGGTTAGCCTTTCCGCCACCTTGATTTATCTGGTCGACCAGCTGTTTGGATGGGTTTCAAAACAGGTATTCTAATGGCGCTGACTTCAGACGACTTCAACTATGACGACATGTCCTCTCAACCAGAGGTTGACGAGGAAACTAATGACAATCTGTCGGCAGTGATGGATGAAGAAGCTGAGGGGGCCTCCGCAGATGGGGAAGAGTCAACTGGCTATTTTCGTCGTAAGTCCCGCTGGTATGCGGTGCAAGTTGCCTCGGGATGTGAAAAGCGGGTCAAGCTAAATTTGGAGCAGCGGATCAACACGCTGGATGTGACGAACCGGGTCTTTCAAATCGAAATTCCCCAAACCCCGGCGGTCAAGCTCCGCAAAGATGGTTCCCGGCAAAACATCGAAGAAAAGGTGTTCCCCGGCTACGTTTTGATTCGCATGTTCATGGATGACGAAACCTGGACAGTCGTGAAGAACACTCCCCATGTGATTAACTTTGTCGGGGCTGAGCAAAAGCGAGCTTATGGCCGTGGGCGGGGCCACGTTAAGCCCATGCCCCTGAGCCCAGGTGAAGTCAAACGCATCTTTAAGCGCACCGAAGAGCAGCAGCCCGTCGTCAAAGTTGATATGGCTCCGGGAGACAAAATCACCGTTTTGTCTGGCCCATTCAAAGACTTCGAGGGTGAAGTCATTGAGGTCAGCCCTGAACGTAGCAAGCTGAAGGCGTTGCTGTCTATCTTTGGGCGTGATACCCCAGTGGAACTGGAATTTAACCAAGTGGAAAAAGAGAGTTAATCGATGGCCAAAAAAGTTGTTGCTTTGATTAAGCTGGCAATTCCTGCCGGTAAGGCTAACCCTGCCCCGCCCATTGGTCCTGCTCTGGGTCAACACGGGGTTAACATTATGGCGTTTTGCAAAGAGTACAACGCCAAAACCCAGGATAAAGTTGGTCTCGTGGTGCCGGTCGAAATTTCGGTATTTGAAGATCGGAGTTTTACTTTCATCCTCAAAACTCCCCCGGCTTCAGTACTTATCAAGAAAGCTGCCGGTATCGAAAAGGGATCGGGCGAGCCCCAGGTCAATAAAGTTGGGTCCATTACTCGCGCTCAACTACAGGAAATTGCCGAAACCAAAATGCCCGACCTCAACGCCAACGACATTGAGGCGGCGATGAAAATTGTTGAGGGCACTGCTCGCAACATGGGCGTTACCATTTCCGGCTAACGTCTTTGCTCTGACCGAGAAAGGGTCAGAAACTGTAAACCTAGTTGGGGGAGAGGCTTAGCTTCGTTTGACCCCGAGGAAAGATAAACCATGGCTAAAAAAGTTTCAAAGCGGCTCAAGGCTGCTCAGGCTAAAGTTGAAGACCGGCTGTACGAACCCCAGGAAGCTCTGGCTCTGCTGAAGGAAACCGCCACCGCTAAGTTCACTGAGTCGGCAGAGGCCCACATCCGGTTGGGGATTGATCCGAAATATACCGATCAGCAGCTCAGAACCACTGTGATTCTGCCCAAGGGCACCGGCCAGACCATCCGGGTTGCCGTCATCGCTAAGGGTGAAAAGGTGGGAGAAGCTACCGATGCTGGCGCTGACATCGTCGGTTCTGAAGAACTGATTGATGAGATTCAAAAGGGCATGATGGATTTTGACATCCTGATTGCCACCCCCGACATGATGCCCAAGGTCGCCAAGTTGGGTCGCCAACTCGGTCCCCGCGGTCTAATGCCTTCTCCTAAGGGCGGCACTGTAACCTTTGATCTGCCCCAGGCCATCGAAGAATTTAAGGCCGGTAAGTTAGAGTACCGGGCCGACAAGACCGGTATCGTTCATGTTATGTTTGGTAAGGCCGATTTTTCTGAGGACGACCTGCTGATTAACCTCAAGGCTCTGCAAGAATCCATCGATCGGAACCGTCCCTCTGGGGCTAAAGGTCGCTACTGGCGTACCGTTGCCATCTCTGCCACCATGGGACCTGCCATTCGCCTGGATGTGAATGCTCTGAGAGATTTCAAATTGGCTGACGCGGCTTAAGCCGCCGTTTGACGTTGGCCTGAAGATAACCGGAGGTGGAGACGCGAAAACTCACGACAACTGCATAGCAACAACTGTAGACAGCAGGTGCGGTGTGGCCGCATAAATCCTGCCGAGGTTGACGTTAACGGTAGGCGCAGCACGCCCGTCAGGAAATGCTGTCTCACCTCAGTCACCCCGGCATGGTTGTCGGGGTTTTTGTTTGGTCCTGTACCGCCGAAGGGCAGCAGGATTGATCCGGTACAAGTTTGTTCCTTATCCCCAAATACAAGGAGGTGAGATAGAGATGGGGAGAACCCTAGCGAATAAGAAAGAGATTGTGGCAGAAATTCAGGAACTCCTGAGCGATGCCCAACTGGCTCTGGTGATTGACTACAAGGGTCTATCCGTAGCGGAAATAACTAACCTGCGGAATCGCCTGCGGACTAAGGATGCGGTGTGCAAAATCACCAAGAATACTTTGATGCGCATTGCCGTTGACGGTGATGAAAACTGGCAGCCCATGACCGAGTTCCTCAAGGATTCCTCAGCATTCCTGCTGATTAAGGATGACTTTGGCGGAGCGATTAAGGAATACCAGGCTTTCCAAAAAGAGACCAAAAAGACAACCCTGCGGGGTGGTGTCATGGAAGGTCAGGCCCTGACGGAAGACCAGGTCAAGGCTATCACCGAACTGCCCACCAAAGAAGAGCTTATGGCTCGTCTGGCCGGGGCTATCAACGCCATGCCTACTCGGGTGGCCCGTGGCATCAACCTCGTGCCCACCAAGCTGGCGGTTGGTATCAAGGAAGTTCCGGCTTCCCTTACCCGCGCCATCAAGGCGGTTTCCGAAAAAGAGCAAGACGCAGCCTAGTCTGGCGCGAATGTACAGGTTTGTTTCGATTGTTCAATCCATTTTTCAAGTCAAGGAGTTAATGGTTAGCTATGTCTGCTAAAACCGACGAAATTCTCGAACAGCTTAAGTCTCTGTCTCTGCTAGAAGCTTCTGAGCTGGTTTCTCAAATTGAAGAAGCTTTCGGTGTTGACGCTTCTGCCTCCGCTGGCGGCGGCATGATGATGATGGCTCCTGGGGCCATGCCTGCTGGTGGTGGGGCTGAAGCTGAGCCTGAGGAAGAGAAAACCGAATTCGACGTCGTTCTGGAAGAAGTTCCCGGCGATAAGAAGATTGCCATCCTCAAGGTTGTCCGTGGCCTCACCGGCCTGGGCCTGAAAGAAGCCAAAGAAATGGTGGAATCTGCCCCCAAGCCCATCAAAGAAGGTGTGGCTAAGGAAGATGCCGAGGATGCCAAGAAGCAGCTGGAAGACGCTGGCGCTAAGGTTACCGTTAAGTAATCTCAGTAGATCGCAAAGACCCCGCAGCCCTCACCCCCAGCCCCTCTCCCAGGAGGGCGAGGGGAGCCAGAAGTGCTTCAAAGTCCCTCTCCCAATGTGGGAGAGGGATTTAGGGTGAGGGCTGGATCTCGGCAAAAGAGCATGTTTGTGATCTACTGAATCTAGCCCTGGCATGGGGATATTAATCCGTTAAAGGATGGCCCTATCGTCTTGAAGCAATGCTTCAACCCTGAAAAGCCTGGTGCTCTTTCACCGGGCTTTTCCTATGGGGGAAAAGCGTTTAAGGAATGCGAATTGAATAACATCCAATTCCTGATGGGCAGGCAGCTTGCCTGGCCTGGACAGCCGAAACGGCTATCCAAATTTTGAAATTTTCATTCCTAAGGACCGGGGCTCAGGCGGCGGAGAAACCGAATTCCCCGGAGCATAACCATTACCCCTTCGGCCCCATCTGCCAGCATTTAACCGCAAACTGCGTTGACGAAATCTCCCAAGCATCAGCACAATAACGTTACGGATGAGAGCTTAACCACCATGACGACAAATATCGAACCCACGGTTCAACCTGTAATTGAGCGTCCCAAAGTGGGCTTTAACGACTATGCTGAGCGTCTGAACGGTCGCGCCGCCATGGTGGGATTTGTTGCCGTAGTTATTATCGAAGTCGTAACTAGGCAAACTTTCCTTAGTTGGTTAGGCTTGAGCTAATCTATAGCAAGTTCAGTTTGAGGGTTAAGCCGACTTCAGGCCATACCTGACCTTTCAACTTGAGCAAGGTAAATACATCTGCAGTCTTTTGGGTTAGATCAATTCAGTCTTTGTTTCGCAGGCAACCCATATTGGCCACAGCTTTAACGGCAGGTGCTGTGGACGGCCTAATCGGCTCGGTTGATGACCGAGTCGCCCTGGCGCTGTTCGGCTTTGCCGTAGCAACGGGAGCGTTGTCTTTGCGCTGGTGGCAACTGCAGCGCATGCCCTCTAAGCTGCCTGAACAGGCCGCCATCGTGTATTTAAAGGCTGAACCAAGCCAGCCCTTCCATGGGGGTCAGCATATGGATCTGGACCGGCATTCCGACCGGTACCCTGTGATAGAGCCCAGAAGGGATTACTTCGATCGGGGTGAGTGATTCGGGTCAACTGGTAAGAACGACCGACAGGCCATTACCGGTGATGAATCTACCCCATGCAGAGGGCATTTAATCTGATGACAGCTGCGGCAGTTGGCTGCTAAAGGAAGCTGTATCACCTGTTTTTGAAACAGGCTGACGCTTTGACGCATATAGCCTTCGACTTCCAGCTCTGATAGCCCCTGGGCGATAAGGATGGCCTGCTGGCTGTCGAGTTCCCGTCGAGCCAGGTTGATGAAAGATAGATTCTCGCAAAAGCTCCAGGCTGGATTGTGGACCAGCAGGGGAATTTGAGTCAGCTGACTGCTGAACCCCGTTGGGGGTTCGTGGCCATAGTAGTCTTTAAACTGCACGGTAATGGTGCCGTCGGCAAAGCGACGGGTACGCATCAGCCGCTGGAAGGGAATGGTCAGTCGGCCATCCAGGTCCACAGCATACCACCAGGATTTGTGCCAGGCCTGGGAGGGTAAATGCAAAATTTGATGAATTTGCTCCTGGTCAAACCCGGCTCGGGATAACAGCGCCACCACATCCGACAGCGGCAGGTTGTGGGCCAGGGTTGATAGCTCAGAATGGCACTGGGTGACGGCATGGTAGTGATCGTGACTGCTGAACTCCGGCACGGGGGGGCCGTCGGGATAAGACCCGGCTAGAACGCAGTTGATTTGCTCAAACTTGAGGATGCCGTCGATGCTGCCGTCGGCCAGGTGAGCCAGGGGCACGCCAACCTCTACGGTAGTCGCGCCAATTTCGTGGGGATGCGCGATCGCAGGAAAACAATCCGTCAACAGTGCCTTTAGAAATGCCTCATCGGCCACAGCTAGCGCCAGCTGGGCCTCCTGCATGGGTGGCACCGGGATGTGTTGCCCATGGGCAGACGGGGCAAGGTGAGAGTTGACCATAAAGACGGCACTCCGTCAGAATAATCGCTGATCCACAAAGGGAAAACGTTGAGCCGCTGGGGATCTCGTGTTCTCGTTTTATCAATAAGTCATGGTGATTGTGGCTACTTCCCAGGAAACTTTGCACAGGTTAGTAGTCTGCAACGGAAATACTTCTAAACGTTAAGGGAAGTAAAGCAGCTAAACAGATCAAGAACACGGGTAGAAACAAGATTGCCAAGAAAAAGATACCAACCCTAGGGGTGAAGCATCTGGGAGACAGGTGACGTGGATACTCAAAAGGTTTTCATCCAGATGCTTCGCCCTACCAAGAAGGCTGAAAATCTGAGCATCCAGGGCCAGAGAATGTCGGCATCCTGACTCACTCAAAAGTCGCTAATGTAGTTACCAGAACGAGTACCGTGCCAGGTCCATGACGCCAACGACTTTAGACATAGCAGGGGCACCAGGCACCCTAATGCTTGGTCAGTGGCAGAGTGCCACCTGGCAAGAGTATGTCTGGTATCGCAATACCCTTGAATCCGATAGATTTCGCCTGTTTTTTTATGAAGGTTCCCTCTTAATCACCGATATGGGTTGGGAAGGCATCGACCACGCGACCATTTGTGACCTGTTCACGTTGGTATTTGGTTTTTGGTTCAGCGCCCATCCCCAACAGACGGCAAGCTCTCTGGGCAGATGTCTCTTAGAACGCTCCAATCAAACTGCAGGAGCCCCAGACCTAGTACTTTATCTGGGAGAAAACTATCCTAGATGGCAGCCGGGGGAACCCCGCAGGATTGACCTGAACCAGTGGCGAGTTCCCGACCTGGTGGGAGAAATCTCAGACACTACCCTGGCTATCGATTTGGATGAGAAAAAGCATCTTTACGAGGCTTTAGGGATTCCTGAATATTGGGTGGTAGATGTGCGAGGGCAGAGGGTTTTTGCTTTCCTGCTACAGGCTGATGGTAAATATCAACCCTGCGAACAATCTCAGGCGCTGGTAGGTCTGCCAATTTCAGTGCTGGAACAAACGCTGGTTCGTCTACAAACTGAAAGTAATATTCAAGCAGTTCAGTGGTTCAGCCAGCATATCAACGCAGCAGATGATCAGCTAACGCCATAAAAAAACGCTGCCGCAGCAGCGTTATGGATTTCCCCCAAGGAGAAGTTTTGAAAACCTGCTTCAAGCTCTAGCTTTGGGCACCCTGAGGGGCTTCGACATCGCCAGCGTCCTGGGCTAAGATTTCGACAGACACCGGCTGGGCCTCTTTTTCGGCCTTGCTGACCCGGTTGTAGGCGGTATCCACCAGGAAGCGGATGACCTTCACCAACCGGCGGAAGGGGGTGTAACGCTCGCCGTACTCTTCAACCATGCGGGTGTCGAACTTTTCCATCTGAATTTGCAGACGGGCCAGAAGGTCTTGAGTCCATTCGCCTTTGCGGTCGTTGGCGATATGCCAGAAATCGGTGAAGAGCTGACGCCAGGTGGGAATGTCTGCGGCTTCGGTCTCTTCGGCTACGACCAGATCGGTCGCGTCGGACTCAACTTCAGTCTCCAGCACGATGGCATCTGCTTTGGCTTCGGCGGCCTCGGTTTCTTTGAGCTGGGCGATCATTTCGGCCAGGGACTTGCGGCTGATGGTCTGAATTTCGTCAGTACCGGCCTTAAACTCATCCAACGCCTCAGAAGAAGCGGCCTTGAAGATTCTGCCGATGCGGCTGAGCCGCTGGCCACCTTCAGATTGAACCTGTTGCCAGTCGGTTTTTACTTTGTCTTGTACGGGGTTAGCCATGGAAAACATCCTTAAACGATATAGGGTGAAAAAAGGTGAAAGTTTGAAGCTTCAGGAGCACTCAACCGCTGTAGTCTCCAGGGGAGCGCTCCGGGGGGATGGGACAAAAGAGTTAGCTGATGACAGCGGCTTCTACATCAATAACGGTTTCGCTGGGGTCACTCGCGGCGGTCCTGCTGGCGTTTTGAGTAGCTGAAGCTTTTTCGATGTTTTGCAAACGCCGTTTCCGCTCCATCAGCATTTGGGTAACTTCGGTGATGGCAATGGTGGCGACCAGACCATCATCAATCCAGCCGATGACGGGGAACATATCGGGGGCAATATCGATAGGACTGACGAAATAGAGCAGAGTGCCCAGCAGCACGACCCAGCGATATTTTGAGTGACGAATTAACTTGCGATACCAGTTGATCAGGGTTCCGCCAAATAACCGCTTTTTCATTACCATCTCCTGTCGTTGACATTTGTATTGTGACGAAAAAGCCGAATCGTCACAGGTGTGGCTTACCCTTGATATAGCGGGGTTTTCACACCGAATAGACCGTACAGTAATGGCCGCAAAGAAGAACTAAACAGAGTATGATGTTGCAGATTTGGTTGCTTTAATGGGGGCTCACAAGACTATGGTTTCTCAACTGCGGATTTACGTCCCTCCCCATCCACTAATCAAGCACTGGTTGGGGGTTGCTCGGGACAGCGAAACCCCGGTGCCTCTGTTCCGTTCCGCAATGACGGAATTGGGGCGCTGGCTGACCTACGAAGCCATCCGGGAATGGTTGCCCACGATGGATACCAGGGTCAATACCCCTTTAGGACCATCCGATGCAACCTTCATTAATCCTGAAACGCCCACCATTATCGTGCCAATCTTGAGGGCGGGGTTAGCCCTGATGGCAGGAGTGCAGGAGCTGTTGCCCCTGGCTTCGGTGTACCACGTCGGCTTTGTGCGGGATGAGGAAACCCTGGCAGCCAGCTGCTACCTGAATAAGCTCCCGGATCAGCTGCACCCAGACACCCGCGTGATGATCAGTGAACCGATGCTGGCCACCGGCGGCACCATCATGGCCATGATGGAGGAGTTGACCAAACGGGGCGTTGACCCGGCGGCGGTACGCATTGTTTCGGTGGTAACAGCTCCCCAGGCCTTGCAAAAACTGGCTGAGGCCTATCCCACCCTGACGGTTTTTGCCGCAGCCATTGACGAGGCTCTGAACGACCAGGGCTTCATTGTCCCTGGGTTAGGGGATGCGGGCGATCGCACCTTCGGCACTTAACGCGACAGAGCAGGGAGATACTTAAATCTCTAGACAAGGTTTATGATCAGGTTTATGACTCAACGTGATGCCCATCTGCCCTTAGTAAGGAATTGATTATGAGTCAGCAAGATAACTTCGTTGGTGGTTTTTTGGTCGGTACCGTAGTTGGCGGTGTCTTAGGCGGTGTCTTAGGGGCGCTGGCGGCATCTCGCATGCAATCTTCAGGGCGCAAGCCTGAGTCACGGTTAACGGCGGGGGATGGCAGCCTGGGCTTCGGCGAATTTGACGAAGCCACCGAAGAAAGCATGGAAGCGGCCCGCCTTGGCCTTGAGGATAAAATTGCCCAGTTAAACGAAGCCATTGACGATGTCAGGCAGCAATTGGGGGGCATCAACGGTTACACAGAGCATAGCAAGTAACCGATCCGTTACACTTAAACTGACAACTCTTGACGAACAAGGTATTGTTGGTAGCGACTACAGCCGAGGTCTCCAGATGGACATATTGGTACAAACCCTTTCAACGTTTCTTTCTATCTACACAATTCTGCTCATCATTAGAATTTTGCTGAGCTGGTTCCCCAACGTAGACTGGATGAGCCCTCCCTTCTCCGTGCTCAGCCAGCTGACAGATCCCTATCTGAACATTTTCCGATCAATCATTCCTCCCCTGGGTGGCATTGACCTGTCTCCGATTCTGGCGTTTTTGCTGCTGTCCTTTGTGCGCCAGGGCATTGTTGCGATCGCAGCCGCTACCGCATCCTCTTACGCCTACTTCTAAGTTCTGTGGAAGCGTCTGGGGACTCCCCGCCAACCTTTAAATTCTACCCATGGTGAGCATTGATAAAGGCTGAGATACTGGATGTCTCAGCCTTTTTGATAAGCCTTCGCCGATATGCCTACAGGCAGTTGGTTGAGTCGTTATAGTTGATATCAAGCCTGTTAAGTAAAGAGGGACACAGAGCCATCCCATTTCCTGGAAACTACTCACAACCTATTTCTCCCCCAGCAATTTCTGCCGCAAATCAACCGTGGGTAGACACCTTGATAGTTTTTGAGTTAAAAACCATAACATTTCCCCCCTCTACCTAGAAAAATGGGAATGCTTAACTGGTAAGGGGTAGACCCATTCAGGGCGAAGGTAACGTTCAGAGCTTCTATACCAGGTCCAGCTCGAAACCTGCCGCTTTCCCTGAGGCAAAATTCCACTTCTGGACTTGGAAAAGGTTTAATTTTACAGATCGTCTAGGCCCTATAGTTAACGTTCGTCATTCCCGAGAGGTCATTCGACATGATGTCGGCAAACGCTACAGCCACAAAAGATACCATTCTGACCGTGTTATCGGTTGACGATAGCTTAATCAGCCAGCAGATGATTAAACGCGCCCTGGACTCATCGTACCGAGTGCTGCTGGCCGACAACGCAGTTGACGCCCTTTCTGTAATCTACCAGGAACCGATCAAGGCCCTCTTGCTCGATATTTCAATGCCTGGTATTGATGGGTTTGAGCTGTGCCGCACCGTGCGCAGCTTGCCGCAGTTTACCTCCCTCCCCATCATCATGGTCACTTCTCGCGATACCCAACAAGACCGCGAAGAAGCCCGTCGTGCTGGCGCAACCGCCTACCTGACCAAGCCCTGCGATGCCGACCGGCTAAAGACAGTGATCGCTAAACTACTGCAACGGGAAGCCCAAACCAATAAATCCATCCCCTAGAGGTAATCCATCCCCTAGAGGTATAGAGTGTCTTGCTGGAGGATAGGGTTTACAACCCCCTGGGAACTTTGGTAGTTCCCAGGGGGCTTCTCTCATAAGGGAAACGATTTAGGAAATCATCGGGCTGAGGGAGAACCAGCCTGGTTGGCAAAGACCTGATGCAACAAAAACGATGCGATATTTTGAACCGGCAAAATCTGCTGAGCCGCCCCCAGGGCAATGGCCTCCTTAGGCATACCAAATACCACGCAAGACAGTTCATCCTGGGCGATGGTCAGGCCCCCTGCCTGGGCCATGGTAAGGAGCCCATCTGCCCCGTCGCGCCCCATGCCCGTGAGGAGAATGCCGACCGCCGAGCGACGGTAGTAGCTGGCTACTGCTTGGAATAGAACGGTCACCGAGGGACAATGTCCGGCCACAGGGGCAGATTGGGACAAGCTCAACCGGCCTCCAGCATCCAGTTCCAGGTGATGGCGTTCCGGGGGGAAATAGACGACACCCGGCTGGGGAGTTTCTCCCGCCCTGGCAATGGTGACTCGCAGCGGCACTTTGCTGTCGAGCCAATCCACCAGTCCTTGTAAAAACCCTGCGCTGATGTGCTGCACACAGAGGATGGGCACCGGGAAAGTTCTGGGCAACTGCTGCAAAATGGCCAGCAACGCCTGGGGACCGCCTGTAGATGCGCCAATGGCGACAATCCGGGGAGCCCGAATATCGATGGCGGCGGGGGCCGGTATGGGGGTGGGCGGAGGCGCTGCCACGGGCCGGGCCGAAGTAGCCTGACGGCGGTGCTGGGTGAAAACTGACACCCCAGACAGCACCCGAAGTTTAGCCAGCAACTCATTTTTTGACCGTTCGTATTCAGCCGCCAGGCCGGTACGGGGCTTAGGAAAAATATCCAGCGCCCCGGCTTCCAGAATCTTGAACACGTTCTGGGTATCTTCCTCCTGCACCGAGGCGCTGACCACCAGAATGGGACAGGGGTACTGGGCCATCACCTCCCGCGTTAGCTCCAGCCCGTTCATTTTGGGCATGTGCAGGTCGGTGCAGATCATAGTAGGTTTGACCTCGGGAATCAGGGCCAGGGCTTCCAGTCCGTGGCGGGCGGTACCGACCACTTCAATATCCGGTGCCTCTCGCAAAATGCGTTGGAGAATGGCCAGGGCAACGGGAGAATCCTCCACAATCAGCAGCCGGATAGGACGGGATGGCATTAAATCAGCCTCTCAAGGGTTTCGAGCAGCACTTCCTGGTTGAAGCTGCCCTTGGTGATGTAGGCGTTGGCACCGGCTTCGGCCCCACGGCGGCGGTCTTCATCACTGGCCAGGGTGGTCACCAGGACTACAGGTAATTCATTGTATTCCCGATGGTGGCGAATGCGTTCCGTGAGGCCCAGGCCATCCAGGTTCGGCATCTGAATGTCAGAGATAACCGCATCAAAGGGGCGCGACTGCAGTTTGTTGAAGCCATCCACCCCATCCACAGCGGTGACGACCTCGTAACCTGCGGATTCCAAAATGCGTTTTTCCTGGGTGCGGGTGGCAATGGAGTCTTCCACCAGCAGAATGCTGAGCTGCTTCTGGGGAGAGAGGGCAGCGGCAGCGCTATCTTCAGAATCCGTCATCAGGGCGTGGGATGCCCCCCGATGGCGCACCGACTGAATCAAATCCTGGGGGTTCAGCACCATGCACACTTCCCCGGTGCCCAGAATGGTGGCTCCAGAAATGTTGCGTACCCGCTTCAAGAGCTGGCTCTGGGGCTTGAGCACCACATCCTGCTCGTCGATCAGGGAGTCCACAAAAATACCGAGCTTATCCGGCCCCGCCTGCAGAATGATGCAGGAGAGGCGTTTACTGCCCTGGCGCTGGTCGGTATCCAGGTGGGGCAGCTCCAGCAGGTCCGACAACCAGGCCACGGAAATGGGGTGGCCGCCATACTCGATGGTGTTGCGCCCTTCAATGGTGAAGATGTCTTTCGGATCAATCAGGCAGGCGGTGTGGACGAATTCCACCGGCAGGGCGTAGGTGTGGCCACTGACGGCCACCAGCAGCACATGGGCCGTGGCCAGGGTGGTACCAAGCTGGACGCGGATGGTGCAGCCCTCGCCAGGGGTAGATGCCACCTCAATGTTGCCCTTCAGCCGCTCCACGTTGGTGCGCAGCACATCCATGCCCACGCCCCGGCCCGAAATTTCCGTGACCATGGTGCGGGTAGAAAAGCCGGGGCTCAGGATCAGCGCCTGAATTTGCCCCGGCGTCAGGGCTTCCAGTTCTTCGGGGCGGTACAGCCCCCGGCGCAGGGCGGTTTGTTTGATGGCGTCCACATCCAGCCCTTTGCCGTCGTCGCTGACTTCCAGCACGATGCTGGTGGGGGTCTGGTAGCCCCGCAGGGTGATGGTGGCCACTGCCGGCTTGCCCAGGCGCTGGCGCTCGGCGGGGGACTCAATGCCGTGGTCAATGGCGTTGCGGATGATGTGCAGGAGGGGATCCTTCATTTCCTCCAGGATGCGCTTGTCGGCGCGGGTGTCCCCTCCTTCGATCACCAGATCCACCTGTTTGCCTTCCTGACGGGCCAGGTCGCGCACCAGCCGGGGGTAAAGGTTGAATATGGTGGACAGGGGCAACAGCCGCAGGGTGCGGATGCCTTCCTCCAGCCCGTCGGTGATCATCTCCAGGCGGGTGGTGTCCTCATACAGGGAGCTGCCGAGCTTGCCGACCAGATCTCCCAGCTGTTCCAGATAGTGCTCGGTACGGTTGTGGAACCCTTCCAGCTGGCGGAACACCTGTTTACCCTGCTGGGCTTCGTGGAAAATGAAGCGGTTGATGAACAGGTCGCGGCTCCACTCTTCCCACAGGTTGGTGATGGCCTCAATTTCCGCCAGGCGATGGGCCACGCGAATTTTAGTGACGGTGAGTTCCCCGGTCTGGGTCATCAGGGCGTCCAGGTTGTGGGTGGGCACCCGGATGGTTTCGATGCGGTACTGGCTGGCCTGGGTGATGGTCGTGCTGGTGTCACTCTCACTGGCAGAACCGGTGGAAACCGTGACCAGTTCGGGGGGGGGGTTGGCGGGTTGGCGGGTTGGGGGGTTGGGGGGTTGGGGGGGGTGGCGGTTGGCGGGGGGTTTGGGGGGGGGGGGGGGGGGGGGGGGGGGGGGGGGGGGGGGGGGGGGGGGGGGTGGTGGGGTGGTGGGATGGTGGGGTTCATGGAAGACTCTACGGTTAGGATGAGTCCTCTTTAGAGAACGTGGGCTTTCAGCCTGGTTAACTCATTGCCGGGCGGGCGGGGTGTGATCTGATTTTTGTGTAAGGGCCAACAAGCCGATCCATCAAGTTTTCCGCAAGCCTTGTAGGGCAGGCCTCTCGCCTGCTTAGCTGGGACAGGCAGGATGCCTATCCCACAAGATTCTGAACTCCCCCTCATAAAACCGCGCAATCCTGGTTTGCCTCCAGGTCCATCATGCCTCGAATAATTTCCTTGACCCCCGAATCGGCTTTCCACCCCAATACCCGATTCGCCTTTGCCGGATTCACCCGACTCACCGCAATATCCGTCGGCCTGAACAATCCCTCATCCGTCTCCACATGCTTGCGCCAGTCTAACCCCACCACCTCAAACGCCGCTGCTACAAACTCGTTCAGGCTGGTGGTCTTACCTGTCGCAATTACAAAATCATCGGGTTCCGCCTGCTGCATCATTAAATACATTGCCTCTACATATTCCGGTGCCCAGCCCCAGTCCCGCTGAATCGCCGTATTCCCTAACCGCAAAATCTCATCGCTGCCACTGGCAATGCGCCGGGCAGCCGTCACAATTTTCTGGGTCACAAACCGCTCAGGCCGCAGGGGCGAATCGTGGTTCGACAAAATCCCCGAACAGGCAAACAACCCATAGGCCTCCCGGTAGTTGGCCACCTCCCAAAAGGCAGCCGCCTTCGCCACCGCATAGGGGCTCCTGGGCCGAAAGGGAGTCTCTTCATCTGCCGCAGCATCCCCCGTATCCCCAAACGACTCTGTAGACCCCGCATTAAAAAACCGAATCGGGCGACCCAAAAACCGAATCACCTCCAGCAGGTTCAAGGTGCCGGTGGCAATGCTATCCAGGGCCTCCACCGGCTGCTCAAACGACAGCCCCACCGAAGTCTGCCCCGCCAGGTTGTAGACCTCATCCGGCTCGGTCTTCGACACCACCTGTAGCACACTGCGAAAATCTGTCAGCGCCATGGAGCACAAGTGCACCTGATCTTTAATACCAAGCCGTATCAGGTTCTTGAAGGTGGTGAACTGCGCATCTCGCGATGTGCCGTAGACGGTGTAGCCCTTGTCGAGGAGGAGCTTAGCCAGATAGGCACCGTCCTGGCCAGAGATGCCGCAGATTAGGGCTGTTTTTGGGGAAGGCATGGGGGTGGATGGGTAGGTGGGTGGGGTAGGTGGGTGGGGTAGGTGGGGTGGGTGAGGTAGGGGGGGGGGGTGGGTCTTCTTTAGAGGACTTGGGCTTTCAGCCCGGTTAATTCATTGCCGGGCTGGCGGGGTATGGGGTGATGGGGCGAAAGCCAGCTGGTATCAGGCCACAGATTTTTCTACGCTTACCAGCAACATACTTTCAATGCTCAGGTGGTAATCAACATCTGGCCATTCAATACCAGTTCCACGGCAAATAAACGTGTAATTGCTAAGCTGACTCAGTGTTGACCGCTGCAGCTCAGGATACCAGGCCATCGGAGTGGAAATTATTCGTCCATCTTCTAACTCAACATGAAGATGACAATCATCAAAATGAACAGCTTTACCCTGGACTGAACCACTCATTCCGGATATGTTTTGGGTTATGCTCATTCGCATAAAAGAAAAACTTAAACCCATCCTGGTTTCACAGTGTTGGCACTTACACTTAAAACTTCTGAGAATCGACTAGTGGGGGAATAATCATCTAGCTGCTTCAGGATAATTCAAGACTACTCGACAGCATCTTAAGCAACTATTTTAGTATCTTACCCAGATTTGAAGCTATGAACCTTAAAGGACTAGACCTAAACCTTCGGTAACGTAAAAGCCAGTCATAAAATTTTCCGTATTTACGTTTTTCTATTAGCAAAGCTCCATTGTGCCTGAAAAGGAAAAGATGGTTGTCAGCCTGTTTTTCAGGCATGATGAAAGCTGGAGGATTCAGCTTTGATATCCTACCTGCATGTAATTCCATATTTGAAAGCTTCCCTGGTATTTTGCAATTAGTTCCATCTTCACCAAATCCAAGGTTAGAAATAAGTCGCACATTCGGCCAGATGGATAAACCGCTATTCATCCAAATACTTAACTGCCAACGGTAAAACCAAGAGTCAGGAAAGTTAGAGCTATATAGAGTCTCAAAAATGTTAATCCAGTAATCTTGCTCAGGGGTAGTTTCAAAAATGTTGTTTATTTTTTCACTCTCTTGGAAGAGAGGCCAGTTTGACATCGTATCATCATAAAACTCCCATGCCCGACTCCAGGTTGCCCACCCCCAGGGGTCAGCATGTCGGCTAAAGTAATAGTCTCCCTCGCCCCTTTTTATACCTTCTTGAAAATTTGAACCGCAAATCGAAAATATGCGAGTGTCGTTTCTATAACGTTCTAAGAGTTCAGAGCAGTAGGGGAAGAAATCAGAATGAGGAAAACAGTCATCTTCAAGAATAATTGCATCTTTAACTTTTTCAAAAGCCCAGGTAATGCCTGTAGAAATCCGCTTTCTACATCCAAGATGGGTACCTGAATAGTTTCTAAAAACCTCACAGCCCCAGTCGACTTGTTCAGTAACTTCCCTGACCTGCTGACAAAGAACAGCCTCTTTTTCGTTGCGGGGGCCATCAGCGATAACAAATAATTTGGTCGGTTGAGCCTTACGAATAGCTTCAAATACTTTAGCTGTTAAATCAGGCCGACGAAAGATAAAAAAGATGACCGGGGTATAGCAAGGCATACAGAGTCAACGCATTGTTATTGGGATTTTAGAGATTGGCTGGGATAGAGAAATAGGCATCTTCAATTTGAATGTCACTGAATTAAGCTGAAATCAACCGAGTGCATCCCAGTTTTGCAGCCCTCACCCTAAATCCCTCTCCCAGAGAGGGAGAGGGACTTTGACTCCGGCTCCCCTTCTTCCATTTTGGGAGTAGGCCGTTGCTTGCTGTCCGAAGGACATAGGACGCGCGTAGGTCTGAGACCGTGCGAAGCAGCAGGGGTTGGGGAATGAGGGCAGACTTGCAAAACTGGGATGCACCCGATGAGAGCATCTATAGTGGAATGTCACTGAATTAAGCTGAAATCAACTCCTGCAAATCGCTGAAAGCCTTGATCTGCCGTAGGGTGGGCACTGCCCACCGGTCTTATATCAGTGACATTTATCAAAGCCTTGACCAGCTCGGGTTATGCTTCGCCAACTCACCCTACGGGGTCTTACCTTTAATCTGTCCCACCGACTTAGAGGAAATATCTGAGACAGGAGTCAATCTATGTACATGTCTTTCATGTCTTTATAGAGCGAATTTTTGATGGTTCTTGCAAAAAGCTGATACCCTTTACCTTGAAGAAAACATTCAATTTCAGATAATTTTCTCGAAGCTTCAATAGAAGCTTCCAGATCTTCTACCAAAACTACCCTGGGACGATACTTACTCCAATCATTAGACAAAAGCACCTGATAATCCAATCCTTCCACATCAACAGATAAAAAATCTATTTTTTGTGTAGAGGGTAAATATTGTTCAAGAACGCTGGATAGTCGCTGTGTTTTTATCTTTTTCTTGTCCAATAAATTGATACCCTTACGAGTAGATACTAGTTCTTCAGAGAAACTATTATATGCTGGCTCCTCAAACATGTAATATGTCAACAGCTGTGGAGAGTTTGAAATCGCAATTTCAAGGTTAATGTCCCCTGGTCGAAACTTCCTGAATAAGTCCATACTCTCCGGCATGGCATCAATATTAATACCTCGCCATCCCTTGAGATAGAATTTGTACGTATTAGAAAATCTCTGCGGATGGTGGGCACCAACATCTACATAAAATCCTTCTTTTTGTTTGCCAAAGAATTCAGTTAAAATACTATCTTCCCCTTCCAGGGAGAACGACATATGGTGATAAAAGTATTTATCAAAAGGGTAAATATAGGTTCTAGTAAAAGCTGCCTTCCAGATTTTTTTTGTGCGTGCTACAATTTTTTGTCGATATGACCTTATCATTCGTCAAGATCTAGGGCATGTATTATTTGTTTACGGTTTTTTGATTGGCTACTTCGTGTACTTCCCATTTGCCTGCCAGCAATATGGGGCCAAACCCACTATGGTAAAAAGCACCAGTGCCATAGAAATCCCCAGCCTCTACCTCTACAGAGCCTATAAATCCCTTAGGCCAATCAGCTTCAGCACCGCTTTCCATAATTCTTACTCCAACATAATATCTTCCCTGAGAAAAAGGAAAGTTAGGAAGTAAAACCTTGATCTTGCCAGGATGTTTAGTGGGGTTAAATACAATGCCTTGATAATCACTGTACAGAACAGAAATTCTATTCCCCATTACATCATTAAGAGAAAACCCAAAGCTCACATTTTTCGGTGTCGGTAAAGAGTTGACCTCATAGCAAAAAACCAGCACCAGATCTTTGCCTGAAGCAGCCGCAGCTAAAGGCATTCCATTTGCATCCTCAATCCAGAAGTCTGTAAGCTTTACTTTGCCGTTGCCAGAACGTGGCATATTTGCAATAGCAGCGCTTCTGGTAGAGTCATCCAGGCTTTCTAAATATTTAGAGATAGTTGTTTGAGTATCAGCGTTTAAGACAACCTGGCCAGAGTTGAGCAATATCGCACGGGAACATAAATTTTCGATAGCCGCCATCTGGTGGCTCACAAACAACACGGTGCGCCCTTCATGCTCAGCAACATCTTCCATTTTGCCCAGGCACTTCTTTTGAAATGCAGAATCACCTACGGCAAGAACCTCATCAACCACCAAAATCTCTGGCTCTAAATGCGCCGCGACGGCAAACGCCAAACGCACATACATCCCGCTGCTGTAGCGCTTCACCGGCGTGTCTAAGAACTTCTCCACCTCCGCAAAGGCCACAATTTCATCAAACTTGCGGCGAATCTCTTCCTTACTCATTCCTAAGATTGCCCCATTGAGAAAGATATTCTCCCGCCCCGTCAGTTCTGGATGAAACCCCGTCCCCACCTCCAGTAAACTCGCCACCCGGCCCTTAATCTGCACCCGCCCCGTCGTCGGTTCCGTAATCCGACTCAAAATCTTCAGTAGGGTAGACTTACCCGCCCCATTGCGGCCAATAATGCCAATCCGGTCGCCCCGCTTTACCTCGAATGAGACATCCTTTAAAGCCCAAAACTCCTCATAGTTGGAGTTTTGAGTTTTGAGTTTTGAGTTTTGAGTGAAAGGGTTAAGACGGTGTAGCGTTGATTTGGCATTGTTAGCAATGACATCCCGCAGGGCCGTATAGCGTTCTGTTTGCTGCTGGTGGCCAATGATGTAGCTTTTACCCAGGTTTTCGACACGAATTACGGTGTCAGGCATAGAGGGGTGGGTGAGGTAGGTGTGGTGGGTGAGGTGGGTGGGTAGGTGGGGTGGGTGAAGTTGGTGTGGTGGGTGAGGTGGGTGGTGGTTAGGGGTGATGGAAGTATCTAAGGTTGAGGTGGGTCCTCTTTAGAGGACATCAGCTTTCTGCCCGGTCAATTTATTGCCGGGCGGGCGGGGATTGGGGCAATGGGGCAAAGTCTGAGTCGTGCCAGCACCTGGCCTGTTGGGTTCCGCTGCGCTTCACCCAACCTACGGGGTCTAAATCACATCCGCAAAGGTCCGCTCCATACGGCGAAAGTAGAGAATCCCCGTTACCAGCAACACACTCACCAGCAGCAACGACAGCAAAAACCCCGGCCAGTAAAACGGCACATTATTCCCCAGAATTGCCCAGCGAAAGCCATCAATGACCCCCACCATGGGGTTCAACGAATACACCAGCCGCCACTGCTCCGGCACAATCGTGCTACTAAAGCCCACTGGGGAAATATACAGCCCAAACTGCACCAGAAACGGCACAATATAGCGAAAATCTCGATACTGCACATTCAGGGTCGCCATCCATAGCCCCACCCCCATGGAAGCCCCCGCCGCAATCAAAATAAAAAGCGGCAGCGTCACAATCCGCCAGCTGGGCACGAAGTTGTACCAGGCCATCAGCCCCAGCAAAATAATCCCCGAAATCATAAAATCTACAAAGCTCACCACCACCGCACTGGTGGGCACCACCAACCGAGGAAAATACACCTTCGACAGCAGATTGGCATTGCTGATCAAGCTATTGCTGCATTCACTCAACGAACTGGCAAAAAACTGCCAGGGCAGCATCGCCGCAAACACCATAATCGGGTAAGGTGAATCCCCCTCTGAGGGCAGGTTGGCCAGTCGGCCAAACACCACCGTAAATACCACCATGGTCAAAAAAGGCCGAATCAACGCCCAGGCCACCCCGATAAAGGTTTGCTTATAGCGCACCAGAATATCCCGCCACGCCAGGAAATAAAACAGCTCCCGGTAGCGCCACAGGTCTTGCCAGTATTGACGTTCCGTACGGCCTGCTTCGATTACCAGGTTGAAGGAGTCATCTGTCATAGTTAGAAGTGGTGGGTAAAGAGTGAAAGGGGACGGAATTTGTCGGGGCAGGTTTGCAACCTGCCCGTTCGTAAGAAGCTTTTGAAACCTGCCCGTACAGGGAAGTTCTCTTTAGAGGACATGGGCTTTCAGCCGGGTCAATTTATTGACGGGCTGGCGGGGTATGGGGCGAGGGGAAGAAATCTAGGTCGTATCAGCATCTGCTCTGTTTGGTTCCGCTGCGCTGCACCCAACCTACGGGAAACCTATATTAACCTGTTTGCCAACTCCGCATAGCGCGGGAATTGGCTGTCGACCGACATGAGATAAGCATCATGAACGATTGCCGTCGCAATGATCAGTCGGTCTTGTGGATCCCGATGATGTTCTGGCAAGTCCACTGCAATACTTGCAATTTGTGGTGTGATAGGTAGTAAAGAAATGCCAGAGCCATCAAGCGCTCGTTCGAACCAGCTGATTCGGTCAACCGGCAGAGCAATGCGGCCATGACCTTCTAGCCAGGCAACCTCAAAACAACTGATGGCAGAAACAGCCACGGTATCACTCGTCTCTATCTGCTCCTTACGACTTAATCCAAGCTTTGTAACCTCATCATTAACCCACCAAAGCCAAACATGCGTATCTAAAACGATCATTATTGAGGCAGATTCCAGTCAGCTTCTGGGATGGTATCAATGATATTCCCCAAAATTTTTACCTTCCCTGCAATATCCGGATGAGGTTTGCGGCGTTTGACATCCGACTCAGCTGCATTGCCGACAACCAGGAAAATAGCTTCCAACTGCTTATTTGGTGGCAATTTAGGAACGTGCCTTAAATTTCCCGAGGCATCTGTTTCTAGGATCAGCTTTTCTGCATCCATGATTGAACTACTCACCGACATGGTTTCTATATGCTTATATCACAAGCCCACAAATTGCAGTAATTCAATAGATAGTTGGTGGGGTTGATGAAAGCATCTGCGGTTGAGGGGGGTCCTCTTTAGAGGACATAGGCTTTCAGCCCGGTCAATTCATTGCCGGGCTGGCGGGGGTTTGGGCGGTAGGGCTCATTTATATCAGCGCTACCCAACCTACGGTTTCCACATCTCCCCCCTTCTGCCCTCTGCCTTCTGCCTTCTGCCTTAAAGACTGTCACGGTATTGATCCAATACAGCTATCGTTTGGGTTAACTTGCGGCGATTGTCATCCGAAGGGTCGGCCAAAAAGCTCAAGAACGCCAGATCTCGTTCAACTTCGACTCTAGCTCGGCGAGTCGCTCGTTCTCTTTCCTCAGCTCGCTCATTCGCAGCTCGTGCGCTTTCTTCTGCTCTTCGTTGCTCTTCCTCAACTCTTCGTTGTACTGCTGCTGATCGATCAGCTGCTGCCTGTGTCTCTGTTCTTGCAAGGCGGCTTGCTTCTCTATTTCGACGGTCCCACTCAACGCAAAAATTAACCAGCGCCACCACGAGGGCGGCCACTGTAAGTCGGTTGCTCCAGACTTGGGGCTGGCCGATGAGTTCGAGGATGCGGAAGTCTTGTTCGTCATAGAATCAGATGGGTGGGCGAGTGGGAGGGTGGATGAGTGGGCGAGTGGATGGGTGGGTGGGTAGGTGAGGTGGGTGGGTCCTCTTTAGAGGACATTGGCTTTCAGCCCGGTCAATTTATTTCGGGCAGGCGGGGGATGGGGCAATGGGGAGAAATCTCGGTCGTACCAGCGCCTGCCTGGCGTCGGGGCTTAACCATCATCTCCATCGATAGGAAGCCAGGTTTCATCTAAAACCGTATCCAGATCTGAGACTAGCACCGCAGGAAAATCGGCTAACGGTAATCCTGACGCATCAGCAACTAATTCTCGGGCATCTTGATAAAGTTCATCGAGCTGTTCTTCTAAGTACCCCCTAAGGCTGGGGCTCACTCTCAAATCTCGATTGATTTGTTTACGAAATTTACGAACCTCTCGTTTCCAATGATTGAGATTGTATTGGCGCTCTACCTGCCAGCATTGCAACTTGAGAAGATGTTCCAGGAGCCGGGTCATGAGACTATCGAGTCTACGTTTTTCTCTCCGACTCAAGTCTAAAATCTCCTCAATGAGATGTTCAATATCAAGAGATTCAAGCGCATTATCTTCAAGCTGCTTTAGCGTTTCTACCAGCCAAAGATGGTAGTCCACATCGTATAAATTTTGAGTCCATTGCTTTGACTGAGCAACCATGGCGGTTTCCAAACGTCCTCAGACTCCAACTGTAACATCGCCCTTTAATTACGCACTCATGCGCTCCACAATAAACGGCATAGCCAGCCGATACAGCAGCCAGCCCAGCAGCAGCAACACCAGCGTTAACCCACTGGCCAGCCAGAACCCCATCGGGTTCGATACCGTACCAATCGTAGCCAGGTCTCGCGTTGTCACCAGCAGCGGCGTTACCGGGTTAAGCTGCACAATGGCCCCAAACGCACCGGACTGAGGCGGCGGGTAAACCACTGGGGTTAGCAACAGCCAGGGGGAAATAATCAGCGGCAGAGCTTTGGTTACATCCTGATACAGCGCCCCCAGAGGGGCCAACCATAGCCCAATCGCCGTTCCAAAGGCGATTAAATGCACCAGCGCCACCGGGGCCAGCACCACCGTCCACGGTACCGGAATGCGAAACCAGAGAAACAGCGCCACAATCAGCAGCAGCTTAATGGCAAAGTTAAAAAACACTTCCCCCAGCTTGGCCAGCACAACCGCTTCTCGCGGAAAGTTAATTTTGGCCAGCATGGGTTTAGCAGCAGTTACCGCTGCAATTGGCCCCATCAACGCCTCGGTAAACGTTTGCCACAGGGCCATGCTAAACATCACATAGGCCGGGTAGGGGATATCCGTATCACCAATATTGACTACTCCAGCATTACGGGCAAACGTTAGGGTTACTGCCGTAATCAGTGGGGGTACAAATGCCCAAATCACTCCAAAAAACGACTGTCGGTACTGAGCGCTAATATCTCTCACCATCAGTCGCCAGGCTAACTCCCGCGAGGCCAGCAAGTCTCGCCCCATCTGACGCACCATGCGCAGGGGGTGGCGAATTTTGCTCTCGGGAGTGTAAAAGACCCAGTCGGAGTCAGTAGAGCGCTGGGGTCTTGAGCGAGTAGAACGCATAGGAAGTGAACTGTAAGGGTGGTGGGATGGTGGGGTGGTGGGGGGGTGGGAGGGGGGGAGGGGGGGGGTGGGGGAGGTGGAGACGGTGGGGGGTGGTC
>Ga0081520_100049_pt1 | contig 105325 bp, 98 predicted proteins | sample HotLakmasection1_FD_70988 | JGI IMG/M metagenome (GOLD analysis project Ga0081520, IMG submission 70988) | Hypersaline microbial mat communities from Hot Lake, Washington, USA - Section #1 (SPADES assembly) (version 2) | ecosystem: Environmental > Aquatic > Non-marine Saline and Alkaline >... | reverse complement strand
CGATCGAAACATAGCTGAAAAGTTCCACCGTGCCATGGTCCGATCCCCGCATCCCATCCTCCATGAAGCCAAGGACAAGGAATCAGCATTCGAAACCAAACGCGACACTTTTTCAGCAGCCTGCTAAACCGTAAAGCTCGTCCCGCACCCACAAGCCGCCGTGGCGTTCGGGTTCCTGATCCTGAAGCTGGCGCCGATCAGTTCCTCGGTGAAGTCGATCTCCGAGCCTGCGAGGAATTCGAGGCTCATCTCGTCGATGAAGACCTTGGCACCGTCGCGTTCGAGCACGAGGTCATCTTCATTCGGCTCGGCTGCGAAATCGAATTTGTAGGAAAAGCCGGAGCAGCCCCCGCCCTCGACCGATACGCGCAGCGCACTGGCATCGTCACGTTTGGCCAGAATCGCGTTAATCCGCCGGGCAGCGCTGGCGGTGACGGTGACGGGCGTGGTGTCTACAGTGTCGCTCATGGTCTCAACATAAGGATATTTTCGATGGAGGAAAAGAGATCGGCCATTGCCACGCGCTGGGAAGACTCGCGCGGGCGGTTTGTCGATGAGCCGCCATCGGCCACGCGAACGCCCTTCCAGCGCGACCGCGACCGCATTATCCATGCCAGCGCCTTCCGCCGTCTGAAGCAGAAGACGCAGGTCTTCGTGGCGCATGAGGGCGATCATTACCGCACGCGGCTGACGCATTCCCTCGAAGTGGCACAGATCGCCCGGTCCATTGCGCGCACGCTGGGGCTTGACGAGGACCTGGCCGAAGCGTTGGCGCTTGCCCATGATCTCGGCCATCCGCCCTTCGGTCATGCCGGCGAGGACCAGCTCGATGCCTGCATGCGCGATCATGAGGGGTTCGACCACAATGCCCAGACCCTGCGCGTCGTGACCAAGCTCGAGACGCGTTACCCGGATTTTGACGGGCTGAACCTGACCTGGGAAATGCTGGAGGGGCTGGTCAAGCACAATGGCCCGCTGGTTGAGCGGGACGGGGATGTGGCGGGGCTGCCCAAGGCGTTCCGGGATTTCGAGTATCTGGAGGCGCTGGAGCTCTCGACCTTTGCCGGGCCGGAGGCGCAGGTGGCCGCGCTCGCCGATGACATCGCCTACAACAATCACGACATAGATGACGGCATCGCTGCGGGCCTTTTCACCATTGCCGATCTGAAGGACATTCCGGTGGTCGGCGAGACGTTCATGGAGGTTGCGACCGACCACCCCGGCATTGATGAGCAGCGGCTCGTCTATGAGGCGGTGCGCCGGCTGATCGGTGTCTGGGTCAATGATGTGGTGGCCGAGACGCTGAGACGGCTCGCGGAGCACAAGCCGGGTTCGGCCGAGGAGGTCCGCGCCATGGAGGTGCCGCTGGTGCAGTTCTCGGACGAGCTTTTCCAGAAGATGCGCGCGCTGCGGGCGTTTCTCTTCCAGCGCATGTACAAGCATTACAAGGTCAACCGTATGCGCAGTCAGGCCAGGCGCATGCTGGCCGACCTGTTCGACCAGTTTCTCGATGATCCGAGCACGCTGCCACCGCCTTGGCGCGGCCGTGCCGAGGCGGTGGACACATTCGACCGGGCGCGGCTCGTGTGTGACTATATTGCCGGCATGACGGACAATTTCGCGATCGACGAGCATCGCCGGCTGTTCAGCCTCGAAAGCATGCTCTGATCCCCGCGCGAATCGTATCAGACATTGCCGATGGGGCTGAAAGTACATGCGTGGGCGCGCCTGGCGTGCTGACGGGGGTCCGGCCCCATTAGGCGGGTGTTAACGAAACTCGCCGCACGGTTAACCACAGACTTGCGATCCGTGGTGGCAATCCAGCGATGGGCAGTATGGCAGAGATGAGTTTCGACCGGCCGGGCTTCAGCTTTGACGATCTTGACGAGCTTGAGGGCGAGCGCGATTTCCCGGTGCGCGAGGATACGGGCGGACGCGGTCCGCTGATCCTGGCGCTGGCGGGCGGCGTGCTCGTGGTGTTCGGCGCCGTGGTGTGGAACACCTATTCCAGCGGCGTGCGCGCCAGCGATGGCGACCTGCCGGTGCTGCTTGCGGAGAAGAGCGAGTACAAGACCAAGGGCCCCGGCGCGCAGGTCGAGCCGGACCAGCCGCGCCGCGTCTACAGCCAGATCGAGACCCTTCCCGAGGAGCGCGTCGTGCCGGCGCGGGTGAGCGTGCCCGACGTGTCACTGGACCGCGACATCCGCCTCGCCGGTGAGCCGCCCATGGATCTGCGCCCCGGCTCCGAGCCGGAAGCCGCCCCGCCTCCGACCGGGGAGGCAGAGCGCGACCCGCGGGTGTCGCCGGTGCCGTCGGACATCGTGCCGGATGTGCCGGAGGCGACTGAGCCGACTGAAATGGCCGAATTGCCGTCGATCCGCACCGAACGGCTCGAAGCTGAGCCGGAGACCGCACCGCAGGGCCCTTCAGGGCCGGAGCCGCGCTTCGCCTTCAGCGCAGAGGGCAGTTACCTCGTTCAGGTCGCCGCCCTGCGCAGCGAGGAAGGCGCGGAGGAAGCCTGGGCAAAACTGGCGGTCAGCCATGAAGACCTCATTGAGGGCGCGACCCGCTACATCCAGCGTGCCGACCTTGGCGCGAAGGGTGTCTTCTTCCGCCTGCGCGCGGGACGTTTCCAGGATCGCTCGGAGGCCGTAAGCTTCTGCGATGCCCTGAAGGCTGATGGCGGATCGTGTATCGTCGTTGAGCGTTAGGCGCACGGACCTGAATCAGGCCAGTGCCACACTGGTGCCATTGAAAGGCTGGATATGAGCATGATGCGTGCAGCGATTCTCAGTGTTTCCGGGCCGGTTCTGACCCGTGCCGAACGGTGCCTGCTTGACGAGATCAGGCCCTGGGGCGTGATTCTCATGGGGCGCTCGATCCGCTCGCGTGCTCAGGTGCGCCGCCTGGTGGACGAGATATGGGAGACGCTGGAGCGGCCCTGCCTTGTGTTCACCGATCAGGAGGGCGGGCGCGTGGCGCGCCTGAAGGCGCCGGAATGGCCGACCTTCCCGACCGCCGAGACGTTTGCGCGTCTCTATGACGAGGATGCCGCGCTGGCCCTTGAAGCGACCTTCCTGTCGCACCGGCTGATGGCGACCGAGCTTGCCGCGCTGGGCATTCATGCCGATTGCGCGCCGGTTTGCGATCTTCGCGTTCCGGGTGCCCATGACATTGTCGGAGACCGCGCCTTCGGCCATGAGCCGGCCAAGGTCGCCAATCTCGCCCGCGCCGCGATGGAAGGGCTGCATTCAGGCGGCGTGGCCTCGGTCATCAAGCACATTCCGGGGCATGGCCGCGCCTTTGCCGACAGCCATGAGGAACTGCCCGTGGTGAGCGTTGGAAGGGACCTTCTGGACGCCGACCTTGCCGCGTTCGCGGCCGTGAATGACGCCCCGATGGCGATGACCGCGCACATAGCCTATGAGGCGATCGATCCGGGTGTGGCGGCAACCCATTCGGTGAAGCTGATCTCAGAGGTGATCCGCCAGCGCATCGGCTTTGACGGCCTCCTGATGAGCGATGATCTGGGCATGAAGGCTCTGGGCGGGATGCTGGCGGAGCGCGCCGAACGGGCGCTCGATGCGGGATGCGACGTGGTTCTGCACTGTTCGGGCTTCCTGGCCGATCATGACGAAATCCTTGCAGAGATGCGCGAAGTCGGTGAAGCGGCCCGCCCGCTGGAGGGCCTTGCGCTGGAGCGTGCCCGTGCCGCGGAGCGCATGACGACCGGCTGGATCGATCCGCGCTTCGAGGCGGATGCGGTCTGGGAGAGCCTGCGTGCGATCCTCCGGCGCCCCATGGAGGCGGTGGCCTGATGCAGACAGGCCCTGAAACAGCGTTGAGTGGAGACATCATCGAAGCCGACGACGCCCTTGTGGTGGATGTGGATGGCTATGAAGGCCCCCTGCATCTCCTGCTCGACCTTGCGCGCCGCCAGAAGGTCGACCTGCTCAAGGTCTCGGTGCTGAAGCTTGCCGAGCAGTACCTTCACTTCATCCGACAGGCGAAGGACAGCCGCATCGACCTGGCGGCGGAATATCTCGTCATGGCGGCCTGGCTTGCGCTGTTGAAGTCGCGCCTGCTCCTGCCCAGGCCGCAAAAGGCCGAGGGCGATGAGGAAGTTTCGGGCGAGGACATGGTGCGAAGGCTCGCATTCCGCCTGAAACGGCTGGAGGCGATGCGGAACGCGGTGGACGATCTCTTTGACGGGGAACTGCTCGGCCGTGACGTGTTTGCCCGCGGCCTTCCGGAGCGTCCGAAGGTCGTCAGGCAGACCGAGTATCATGCGAGCCTGCATGATCTCGCCAAGGCCTTCGGCACGATCCGGGCGCGCAAGGAGAAGGAAAAGCCGCACACGGTGGAAAGGCAGTTCGTTCTGCCGCTGGAGGTGGCACGCGACCGGCTCAAGGCTGTCGCGCCAAACCTCGCGCAATGGCGAGCGATTCAGGCGCTGGCGGAGGATTTCGACGAGACCGGTGAGTTGCCGGGACGGACCCGGCTGGCGAGTGTCTTCTCCGCAACGCTCGAACTGGCCCGCGACGGCGATGTGCTGATCCGCCAGGACGCCCATTTCGCGCCGCTCTATCTCCGCTCGCCGCAGGCCGGCGCGGGAGAGGGTGAGGATGACGCCATGATCGAGGCTGCCGCCTGATGGAGGAGGAGCGCCAGATGCAAGACCCGGTTCACGAGCCTGAAGACGTCCGCAAGGCGGTGCAGCAGCTCTCGCTCGCCTTCCGGCGCGGGCAGAGGGTCCTTGAGGAGCAGGTCGGCCAGATCGGTGACGGCGAAGACGAGGGCGAAGACGGGGCGTCCGGCGAGGAGGCGTCTGCGAGCCCTGAGGCGGTAAGTGATGCGCTGCGCCGGGCCGAGGCGGTTCTGTTCGCTGCCGGCAGGCCGCTCAGCGCCGAGCAGATTGCAGAGTGCCTGCCGCCAGGTGCCGATGCGAGCGTGGTGCTGATGGAGCTGCGAAAGGCCTACGCCAATCGCGGTGTGAACCTCGTCGAGGTGGACGGGCGCTGGCGCTTCCAGACTGCGGGCGACCTCGCCTTTCTTTTCGTCGAGGAGCGCCATGAGCAGAAGAAGCTCTCCCAAGCAGCGCTCGAAACCCTCGCCATCATCGCCTATGCCCAGCCGGTGACACGCGCCGAGATCGAGGATGTGCGCGGCGTGGCGGTGTCGAAGGACACGATCGACAAGCTGTTCGAGGCCGGATGGGTCAAGATCAGGGGGCGGCGCAAGACGCCGGGCCGTCCGGTGACCTATGGCACCACAAGCGCGTTCCTTGAGCATTTCGGCCTTGAAAGCCTCGACATGCTGCCCGGCAAGGCGGAACTCGCCGCCGAGGGGCTGCTGTCATCGGTCATCCCTGAAGGTTTCGAGGCTGATGAGTTGCCTGAGGGCGTGGAACGCCTTGAACCGGCATCGCGTGAGGCCGGAGGAGACGATGAGGACGGCTTCTCCATCGACTTCATGGGTGAGGCGGACGAGGACTGAGTGGCTTCGCCCCATTGTGGCGCGGGCGGTTGTCACCTAAACTCACATGTAACGTCTTGTACCGGAGGCCTCTTATGGGCATTGGCTGGCAGCAGCTTCTCATCGTTCTTGTCGTCGCGCTCCTCCTGTTTGGCGGTCGCGGTCGGATCTCTTCGATTATGGGCGACATGGCGAAGGGCATCAAAAGCTTCCGCCACGGCCTGAAGGATGATGAGGAAAACGAAAAGGGGTCGAAGTCCGATCGCAAGTCGCTGGACGACGACAAGACCATCAATGTCACCCCCGCCAAGGAGGCGGAGAAGACTAAATCCTGAGCCGGGCCGGGAGGCCCTTGAGCCCCGATGCTACCCCAGTTCGGCATTGCCGAGTTCCTGCTTCTGTCCATCGTGGCGCTGATTGTTGTGGGTCCGAAGGACCTGCCGGTCATGATGCGCAAGATGGGAAAGATGGTCGGCAAGGCGAAGGCGATGGCGCGCGAATTCCAGTCCGCCTTTGATGACATTGCCCGCCAGGCCGAACTCGATGAGCTTCGCAAGGAGATCGAGGATCTGAAGCGCGACAATGCGCTGAAACAGGCCGAGGAGGATCTCCGCGCGGTCGAGAAGGACATCAATGACGCGGTGATGCGCGAACACCCGCCGGGCGGTGCGAAGGACGCGCCGGAGTTACGGGAGCCCGACGAGATCGAGGCTGGGCGCGACGAGATGCTTCCGAAGCCCGTCCCCGAAGACAAGGCCAAGACCGCATGAGCGACACGCCGGCGCTCGAAAGCCATCCGAAACCCGATATCGAGGATGACGAGGTGGAGTCCTCGCGCGCGCCTCTGCTCGACCATCTGATCGAGCTGCGCAAGCGGCTGATCTGGTGCATGGTCTACCTGATCATCGGGGCGGGCATCTGCTTTGCGTTCCGCGCCGAGCTTTACACCTTCCTTGTCGCGCCGATGGTGAATGTCGCGCAGGTGGAAATGTCTGAGATCGAGTTCCGCCTGATCTACACCGCGCCGCTGGAGGTCTTCTTCGCCTATCTGTCGCTGTCACTGTTCGGCGGGTTCCTGATCGCCTTTCCGCTGATCGCCTGGCAGGTCTATGCCTTTGTCGCGCCGGGGCTCTACAGGAACGAGAAGCGCGCGGTCCTGCCCTTCATGGTGGCGACGCCGCTCCTGTTCGGGCTCGGCGCGGCCTTTGTCTATTATCTGATGCTGCCGCTTCTGTCGCGCTTCGCTCTGAGCTTCGCCCAGCCGGGTGCCGAAGGGGTTGCCCAGATCGACCCGCAGATCAAGGTGTCGGAATACCTCTCGCTGGTGATGAAGCTGATCATCGCTTTCGGTGTGTGTTTCCAGTTGCCTGTGGTGCTCTCGCTGATGGGGCGGGCCGGGATGGTAGGTGCCGACAGCCTGCGCAAGGGGCGGAAATATGCCATCGTTGCGATCCTCGCCGTCGCCATGATCATGACCCCGCCGGACGTGTTCAGCCAGATCCTGCTGACCGTGCCGGTCTATATCCTCTATGAGCTTTCGATCTTCATTGTGGCCGGTTTCGAGAAGAAGCTCGCCGAGGAAGAGGCGGAGCGGGAGGGGAGCTAGCGTCTTTTCTCCACCGCGTGAGCGGGGAAGAAGGAGGTCGTATCTGCCCCCACTGGACGTTGGGGGCACTTCGCTCTAACCCACGCCCGAAGGACAGAAGGGGCCCTGCCATGCATGATATCCGCGCCATTCGGGAGAACACCGACGCCTTCAGGGCCGCGATCTCGCGGCGTGATCCGGCGCTGGCCGAGAAGGTGGACGAGGTGCTGCGCCATGACGGTGCGCTGCGCCAGGCGATTGCCGACAAGGAAGCCGCCGAGGCGGTTCGCAATGCGAAGTCGAAACTGATCGGCAAGGCCAAGGCGGGCGGTGACGAGGCCGAGGCGGCAAGGCTGATGGCAGAGGTCGCGCAGGCCAAGGAGACGATCGAGACGGCGGGCGAGCAGGAAGCGGCCGCGCAGGAACTGCGCGACGAGATCCTGATGGGCCTGCCGAATCTGCCGCTCGATGATGTGCCGGACGGCGAGGATGAGACCGGAAATGAAGAAATCTCCGGCTGGGGCGAGCCGACAGAACTTGGCTTCGAGGCAAAGGACCATGTGACGATTGGCGAGGCTCTCGGCGCGATGGATTTCGAGACGGCGGCGAAAATGTCCGGCGCGCGGTTCGTGATCCTGAAGGGCGTGCTCGCCCGGCTGGAACGCGCGCTCGCTGCCTTCATGCTCGATATCCAGACCGGTGAGCATGGCTATGAGGAGGTCAGCCCTCCGCTTCTGGTGCGCGACCAGGCGCTGACCGGTACCGGGCAGTTGCCGAAGTTCGAGGAGGATTTGTTTCAGACGGAGCACGACTTCTTCCTCATCCCCACCGCCGAAGTGCCTCTTACAAATATTGTCCGCGAGAGCATTCTCGACGCCGGGAGCCTTCCCCGCCGCTACACTGCGCACACGCCGTGTTTCCGGTCCGAGGCCGGCAGTGCGGGGCGCGACACGCGCGGCATGATCCGCCTGCACCAGTTCAACAAGGTGGAGCTTGTCTCCATCGTGAAGGACGAGGCGGAGGGGCTGGAAGAGCTTGAGCGCATGACGCGGGCGGCGGAGACCGTGCTTGAGCGCCTGAAGCTGCCCTATCGGCGCATGTTGCTCTGCACCGGCGACATGGGCTTCGGCGCGCGCAAGACCTATGACCTTGAAGTCTGGCTGCCCTCGCAGGACACCTATCGCGAGATTTCAAGCTGCTCCTATTGCGGGGAGTTCCAGGCCCGTCGCATGTCGGCGCGCTGGAAGGAAGCCGGCGGCAAGCCGCAATTTGTCCACACGCTGAATGGTTCCGGCCTCGCCGTGGGCCGCACGCTGGTGGCGGTGCTGGAGAATTACCAGAACGAGGACGGCTCGGTCACCGTGCCGGAGGCCCTGCGCGGCTATATGGGCGGGCTGGAGGTGATCAGTTGAAGATTCTCCTGACCAATGATGACGGCATCCATGCGCCGGGCCTTGCGGTGCTGGAGGACATTGCGCGTGAGCTGTCCGACGACATCTGGATCGTTGCGCCAGAGGTGGAGCAGTCGGGCCAGTCGCGCTCGATCACGCTGACCCAGCCGCTGCGCGTGCGGGAAGTGCGCGAGAAGGTGTTTGCGGTGTCGGGCACGCCGTCGGACTGTGTGCTGCTGGCCTTGCAGGACATCATCGAGGGCGAGCGGCCGGATATTGTCCTTTCCGGGGTCAATCGCGGCCAGAACATTGCCGAGGACACCAGCTTTTCCGGGACCATCGCGGCGGCCATGTTCGCCATGCAGCTGGGGGTGCCGGGCATGGCGCTGTCACAGGCACAGAATTTCCGCGAGCGCGGCTCGCTGCCCTGGGAGACTGCGAAGGCCTGGGGCGCGAAGGTGATCGGTCCGATCATTGAAGCAGGCTGGCCGAAGGATGTGGTGATCAATGTGAATTTCCCCGACCGCGAGCCCGGTGACGTGTCCGGCGTGCAACTCACCCGGCAGGGCTTTCGCGACGAGACGATCATCCATCACGAGAAGCGCCAGGATCTGCGCGGCAATGACTATTACTGGATCGGCTATCGTGGCAGATTGTCAAAACCCGATGAGGGCACCGATCTGAAGGCGATCTATGACGGCTTTGTCTCGGTGAGCCCGCTGCATGTGGACCTGACGCATGACGATTTCCTCGAGGACATGAAGCGCCGCCATGAAGCTTGAAGGATGAGGCCCGATGGGTGAGGTGATCCGCGACCCGTTCCGCCTGCCACGTTTCGTGCTCGAGTTGCGCCGGGAGGGCGTGACCGACGAAGCGGTGCTCGGCGCGCTGGAAGCGGTGCCGCGTGACCGGTTCGTCGAGGAGTATGCCCGCCATCTCGCCTTCAGCAACGTCGTCCTGCCGATTCCCTGCGGGCAGATAATGCCGAAGGCGGTGTCGGTGGCGGGCATGGTGTCTGCACTCGATCTCGGCGGTGCGAGGGACAAGCGCGTGCTCGTGATCGGCGCGGGGTCCGGCTACACCATGGCGGTGATCGCGCAGCTCGCCGACTGGGTGTACGGCGTGGAGCGCTATCGCGGGCTTGTGACATATGCCGGCAAGTGCCTTGAGGCGGCCGGCGTCACCAATGCGAAGCTGACACATGGTGACGGGCTGGACGGCTGGGCAGAGGCCGGGCCGTTCGACCGCATCCTGTTCACCTGCGCGGTGGAGGGCGTGCCGGCACCGCTCTTCTCGCAGCTCTCCCGCGATGGTTTCATCGTTGCCCCGATCGAGAGCGATGAGGGCCAGTTCATGCGCGTGCTGCGCGATGAGGACCGCAGGGGCGAGCTTGTCGCGGTGACGCGCTTCCTGCCGCTGACGCCCGGTGTTGCACAGGTGCTATAATCCATCGCTTTTCTTCATGTACGGGGATGTTTGCCAGTGCGAGCGTGCCCAGATATACCGCGCGAATTCAGATTTCCGCCGACCCATTCCAGAGGAACCGCCAATATGAATGCCATCCGTCTCAGCCTTTCCGGACTGACCAGCCTCGCGCTCGCCGCGCCCGTACTCGCTCAGGAAGCCGGCGGCGAAGCGCCGAGCGGCACGGCGATCATCTTGCAGCAGCTGCTCATGTTCCTGCCGATCATCCTGATCTTCTACTTCCTGCTCATCCGTCCGCAGCAGAAGCGCGCCAAGGCGCACCGCGAAATGGTGGCCGGTGTTGCGCGCAATGACACTGTGGTCACTTCCGGTGGCCTGATCGGCAAGGTGACCAAGGTCGCCGATGACGAACTCACCATCGAGCTGGCCGACAATGTTCGGGTGCGTTCGGTGCGCAGCATGATCATCGATGTGCGCAGCAAGGGCCAGCCGGTTGCCGCCAATGACGCCAAGCCTGACTGAGCCCTGTCATCGCCCGGCCATAACGCCTGAACGTCACCGCTTTGCGTCTGCCTGAAAAGGAACCAGCATGCTCCAGTTTCCGCCCTGGAAGGTCGGCCTCATTCTCCTGATCATCATGGCCGGCGCGCTGCTCGCGCTGCCGAACCTGATGGGCGAGCGCAACCGTGAGAATTTGCCGGGCTTCATGCCGAGTTCGGCGCTCAATCTTGGCCTCGACCTGCGCGGAGGCTCCTACCTGCTGATCGAGATCGACACCGATGATGTCGGTGCCAACCAGCTCATCCTCGTCAAGCGCGACATCGAGCAGGAATTCCTGAAGCGCGACGGAAGGCCGGGCGGTCGCATCCTGCAGCTGACCGACATTGTCGACGACGGGATCCGCGTGACGCTGCGCGACTCGTCGCAGATGGAGGACGCGCTGAAGCGGCTCGAAAAGGTTAACGGGCCGGTGACGAACACGATGGGGTCGCCGGACCTCCTCGATTTCCGCCAGTCGAGCGACACGGTCATCGAGGTCACGCTGGACAGCCTGGCGCTCGATCAGCTGAAGGCCTCTGCGCTTGCCAAGACGATGACCATCGTGCGCCGGCGCGTCGATCCCGACGGTGTGGGCGAGATTTCGGTGGCACCGCAGGGCGATGACCGCATCGTGCTTGAAGCGCCTGGCGTCGCCGATCCGCAGCGCCTGAAGGACATTCTCTCGCAGGCCGGACAGCTCGTCTTCTCGCTCGTCGACGACGATCCGCAGAACATCGAGGCCGCGCTCCAGACCCGGCCGGATCGCGGCTGGCGACTGTTGCCGCAACCTTCGAGCGGATTCGAGCCTTACCTGCTCGTGCGCGACACGCCGATCATGACCGGAGCCGATATCCGCTCCGCCTATCAGAGCTTTGACGGCCAGACCGGCGAGCCTGTGGTGAGCTTCACGCTGAACGGGCGCGGGACGCAGGCCTTCGGACAGGCCTCGGCGCAGAATGTCGGCAAACGCTTTGCCATCATCCTTGATGACGAGGTCATTTCCGCACCGAACATTCGCGAGCCGATCCTGGGAGGTTCCGGCCAGATCACCATGGGTTCGGCGGCAAATGCGCAAGCCGGCATCCAGGAAGCGCGCGATCTTGCCGCGATCATCGAGGCCGGTGAGCTGCCGGCCGATCTGAGCTTCGAGGAGGAGCGCACGGTCGGTCCGGGCCTCGGGGCGGACTCGATCCGCGCGGGCACCACGGCCAGCATCATCGGTCTCATCATGGTGGCGGTGTTCATGATCCTGATCTACGGCCTTTTCGGCGGTTTTGCCGTGGCCTCGCTCTCGATCAACATCGTTCTGATCATCGGCGTCCTGTCCTGGCTCGGCGCGACACTGACTCTGCCGGGCATTGCGGGCATCATCCTGACCATCGGCATGGCGGTGGACGCCAATGTGCTGGTCTTCGAGCGCGTGCGCGAGGAACAGCAGAACGGACGCTCGCCGACGAGCGCACTGGAGAAGGGCTACCAGCATGCGCTGTCGACCATCATGGACGCCAACATCACGACTTTCATCGCGGCGGCTGTGCTCTACCAGCTCGGCTCCGGCCCGGTGAAGGGCTTCGCAGTGACACTCGCCATCGGCATCATCACCTCGGTCTTCACGGCCTTTGTCTTGACCCGCTGGTTCACCGTGACCTGGTTGCGCACCGCGCGGCCCAAGAAACTGCCGATCTGAGGGAGATAGAGACATGCTGATCAAGATGCTCCCCGACAAGACCGATGTCGGCTTCATGAGCCTGCGGGTTCCCGCGCTCATCCTGTCTGCGGTGATGGTGATCGCGTCTGTTGTTCTGGTCGCGACGAGATCGCTCAATTTCGGCATCGATTTTGTCGGCGGCACCGTGGTCGAGATCACCGAGCCGGAAGGTGTGTCGGTCGAAGACATTCGCGGTGTGCTCGGCGCGCTTGACCTCGGCGATGTGCAGGTCACCGAGGCCCAGGGCACCGGCGTCGATGTGCAGCCCGTGGTCGTGATCCGCGTCGGCCAGCAGGACGGTGCAGGGTCAGGCGTGCCCGCCATTGAGGCTGAGACCGAGACTGAAGCAGGCGGCAGCACGGCCGACACCGCTGTTGCGAAACAGATCACCGATGCGCTCGAGGCCGCCTATGGAGAGATCGAGGTCCGCCGCGCCGAGGGCGTGGGCGCGAAAGTGTCGGAAGAACTCCTGACTGCCGGTGTGACAGCGCTGGGCGTCTCCCTCCTGCTGATGATGCTCTACATCACCTTCCGGTTCGAATGGCATTATGGTGTCGGCGCCGTGGCGGCGCTTTTCCATGACGTGATCATCACGATCGGTGTGTTCTCGCTCCTGCAGATCGACTTCAATCTGACGACCATTGCCGCGCTGCTGACCATTATCGGTTATTCCATGAACGACACGGTGGTGGTGTTTGACAGGGTGCGCGAGGAGCGGCGACGCTACAAGAAGCTGCCGCTCGTCAAGGTGATCGACATTGCTCTGAACGGCACGCTTGCGCGCACATTGCTGACCTCAGGCACGACGCTGCTCGCCTTGCTGGCCATCTTCTTCCTTGGCGGGGAAGTGCTGCGCGGGATGAGTTTCGCGCTGATCTGGGGCGTGTTGATCGGAACCTATTCCTCGGTCTTCGTGGCCTCGGCCCTGCTCGTTCTGACCGGGCTCGGCAACTATGCCGAGAAGGAAGAGAGAGAGGACGCCGAAGCGGCCATGCCGTGAGGCCGGATCAGTTGCCGCGAATGTCGTAGAAGAACTGGAATTGCAGCGGCAGCGCGTTGCGTATGAACTGGGCGACGAAGAGGTTTTCCTCGGCAATCTTCGAGCGCGGCACATAGACCACGTCGAAGCGTTGCAGCGGTGTCCATTCCGCCAGCCGGGCATCGAATATGCCCGACTCGACGTCCAGCACCGCTGAGCGCACCTCGCCGCCGGGCAGCCTGCGCATCAGGACGACCTGTTTTGAGCGCGCCTCATCAGTCAGTCCGCCCGCCATGATGATGGCCTGAAGCGGGTTGATCTGGCCGGGCAGGTCAAACATTCCGGGTGCGGCCACCTCGCCGCCCACAAAGACCTGCTGGGACGCAAAGCCGACCGGTATGATGGTGAGGGACGGATCCTTCAGTTCCGATGCCAGCGCCTCCTGAAGGTCGAGGCGGACCGCTTCGGCTGTGCGTCCAGCGGCCATGACGGGGCCACCGAGCGAGAGCTGCACGCGTCCGTCGGGCATGACTGTTGCGCGGCGCGACAGTTCCGGTGCGGTGTAGACAGTGACCTCGATCTCGTCGCCCGGATGCAGCAGATAGGCGGGATCAGCCTCTGTCCCGGTCTGGAAGGCTTCGGCGGGAAAATCGCCGGTCGGGCGCGGATCGGACGTGCAGCCGCCGACAAGCCCGCCGGTCAGGCCGAGCGCCAGAAGGCCAACTGCCTTTTGCATGCCGGACTCCTCGAAAACACATCACCGGTGACAGGCTGGCAGTTGACGTGGATATGCTCAAAGAATTCTTAATCGCCGTGGCGTAGAGGGTTCTCCGGAATTCAGAGAAGGGCTTGAGAGCGGGCCGGCATGACAGATGGATGGGACATGACCGAGGCCCGCAGTGGCGGTCCGGCGCGACGGCCGGGCCGGACGCTCGGCGATGTTGTTCTCGGCCTCTGGCGCGCGAAATGGCTGATGCTCGCGGTTTTCCTGCCGATCTTCGGCGCGGGCCTTTTCTATGCCACGACGCTGGAAAGCGAATATTCCGCCCGGTCGCGCCTCTATGTCACGGTCAGCGAGGAATATGTCTACCGCCCCCGCGTCGGAGATCCTCCCTTCAACAATGTGCCGAGCGCGGAGCAGGTCATCCAGGCGGAACTGGAACTCCTGCGTTCGCCGATCGTGGTGGAACGCGTGCTGAGGCGGTTCGGCCTGCGCCAGATCTATCCGGAACTTGCCGAAGCCTATGAAAACGTCCCGCCCGAGCAGAAGGAAATGATCTTCCAGCGCGGTGTTGACGCCATGATGGCCGATTTCGCAAGCGCCGAGAGCCCGAGCCCGCAGGTGATCGCGACCCGCTTCACCCATCCCGATCCGGTGCGCGCCGCCGAGGTGCTGAACGCCATTATCGGCTCCTATCTGACCTTCAGGAGCGAGATCCTCACCATGGGCGACGGCGAGGGATTCGCCAGCCGCCGGGCGCTGTTCGAGGCGCAGCTGGTCGAGGCCGAGGATGCCATTCAGGCCTTCCTTTCGGAGAGCGGCATCAGCGATTTCGATGCCGAACGCGCGTCGGCATCGTCGCTCTATTCCACGGTGAACGAGGAACTCCTGCGAGTGGAAGCGCGCGCGCGTGCGGTGCGCGGCGAGATCGAGGTGGTGGAAGGCGAACTGGCGCGCACGCCGGCCGAGCTTGACCTCTTTGTCGAGGACAACACCAACCAGTCCCTGCAGTCTCTCGAGCTTGAGCGTGAGCAGCTCCTGTCGCGCTACACGGCCGATTCCACGCCGGTGCGCGAGATCGACAAGCGCATCAGCCAGGTGCGCGACTATATCGCTGCGCAGAATGGCGAAGGCGGGCTTGTCCGGCGCGGACCCAACCCGAATCACCAGGCGCTGGAGGCCCGGCTGTCGACGCTCCGGTCCGAAGGCCGGGCGCTTCAGGAGCAGGTGGCGGAACTGCGCACCCAGCGCAGCGGCGTCGAGGCCCGTCAGTCCCGGCTGAATGCACTGCTGCCGCGCTATCAGGAATTGCAGCGCCGCCGTGACCTTTATTCCGACAATGTGCGCAGTTTCTCCGAGCGCGAGATCGAGGAAGCCACCTTGCGGGAGCTCTCAGCCGCCGAGGCCGACAATATCCGCGTGATCGAACCGGCGCGCACGCCGAGTGCCGGCACAAGCCTGAAGCTGCCCGTGGCCGCACTCAGCTTCATGCTGGCGGGGCTGACCGCACTCATTGCGGGGCTCTGGAGCGCATTCTCGCGCCGGGGGCTCGGGACGCCGCGATCGGTGGAACGCGCAAGCGGCCTGCCGGTGCTGGCAACCGTGTCGAAACGCTGAGAAGCGCCCGGATCCTGCGCTTTCGCCGAATTGCCTGTTAACCGAAACACGCTATGCAACCTGTCCTGATTGTTGCCTCAAGCACCGACCCTGCGGAGAAGCGCCCCTGAGCCGCCTGAAGGACATGCGAAAGGACCTTGATGGTCTGTGGCGAGAAGCCGGCCACCTGCATGGGGAGGGCGGTGCGCGAATCCTGCAGTTCATCGGGCTGCATGAGGGCGAAGGCACGACCAGCGCTGCGGCGTCGTTCGCACTGATCGCGGCGGCGCATGTGCGCCGCACCGCCTGGCTTGTCGATCTCGACCTGCGCCGCAATCCGGCTTTCGAGGGGTTTCAGGCGCGCAGTTTTGCAAAGCTCGGCGCGCCGGGACCGGCATATGATGCGAGCCTTGGCTGCGAACCCATCCATGATATCACGCCGGTCGTCGAGCCGGCTGGACTGGCGGGCAAGTTGCTGAACGCCCACCGCGTTGGTCGCTCGCGCCTGCTTGTTACGCGTTTTCGCGCCGAGAAGCTGCGGCCCGGCCAGCGCATCCGCCTGACCGAGAGAGTGGAATGGTGGATGGCGCTGCGCGAGGCGACCGACTGGGTCGTTGTGGATTCGCCCGCGCTTGAGCGCTCCCGTGCGGGGCTCGCCACGGTGAAACATGCTGATGCGGTGGTCATTGTCGTGCACGCCGAACTGAGTGAAGCGCGCGACATCGAACGCGTTCGCCGCGAGGTGGAGAGTGCGGGCGGGCACGTGCTCGGCGTGGTCATGAACGCCACCCGCTCCGATGCCCGACTTGTCGACAGGATGTTCGGGGGATGACAGGTCCGGGACCGAGCGCACATGTGCCCGGGCGGCTGGAGATTGCCGTCCTGGTCTCGCTGCTTGTCTTCTATTCCGGCGCGCTCGTCACCTTCATCGCATCCCCGGATGATGGCGAGACACCGCTTGTGCGCCTCATGTGGCCACCGCTCTATCTCGGGGTTCTGGTGCTTGCGGCAACGACCTGGCGACAGACCTGGCGATCGGTCACGGCCACGCCGCTCATTCTGATCCTTGTCCTGTTCGTGATCGCGTCGGCGGCCTGGTCGATCAATCCCGGCGTGACGCTTCGCCGGTCGGTGGCAGTTCTCATCACGAGCCTGCTCGGCTGGACGCTCGCCGCGCGCTATGGCTGGCTCTGGATGCTGCGGATTCTCGGCCTGACCTGGGCGATCCTGTCCTTCGGCAGCCTTCTGGTCGGGCTCTTCCTGCCCTCGATCGGACGCATGCACGAGGTGCATGTCGGGGCCTGGCAAGGGCTCTGGTGGGAAAAGAACGCGCTTGGCGGCGAGATGGCGCGCGCAAGCCTGCTCTTCGGCGTTCTGACCATGGGTGACCGGAAGTGGCGAGGGCTCTGGGCCCTGGGCTTCGGGCTGTCGGTGCTGCTCGTCCTCCTGTCGACCTCGAAGACCGCCCTGCTCGGCGTTTTCCTTGGTGCAGGAGTGATCGCGCTCGGCCTGCTTGTCCGCAAGAGCGCGCGCGCGACCCTGCTCAGCATCTGGATCGCGACGACGGCCGTCACCTGCCTTGCCATGGCACTTCTCTTCACACCGGACGCGGTGTTCAACCTGCTTGGACGCGATGCGACCTTGACCGGGCGGACCGACATCTGGGCGGCGATCGGTCAGGCGCTCGCGGAGCGGCCCTGGCTCGGCTACGGGTATGGCGTCTTCTGGCTGCCTGAGAGCGACCCCGGCAACATCCTGCGCGAGAAGGTGGCCTGGGCGGCGCCGTCGGCGCACAATGGATGGCTGGAGGTCTGTCTCGCGCTCGGGCCCGTGGCGCTCGGCATTTTCATCCTGAGCTATGGCAGCGCCCTGATGCGTGCCCTGTCAGGCCTGCGCATGAACTGGGGGCATCTCTATGCGCTCGGCTTTCTCGCGCAGTACTCGCTCTTCAGCGTGTCGGAGAGCATCATCCTGAAGCAGAACTCGCTGCTCTGGGCGACTTTCGTGGCGGTCGTCGCGAAGCTCGCTGTCGGCCTCAAGGTGCCGGGCCACTTCCGGCCGCCGGCTGCGCTCCTGATGCGTTGGCGCGCTGAAGGCCGGGAAGTCCGTAGAAGCGGAGCTTGAAGACCGGCATCCAGAAGATCTTGCCGACACCGCGCGCCGACTTGTCGAGCCACCAGGCCGAGCGGTCTCTGTTGAACGGGCGAAAGCCCGCCGCAATGAGCGCGCAGGCCGGCACCTGGACCAGTCCGACAAGCATGTGCAGCAGTCCGGCCGGCACATGGTGCAGGCCGCGCCGGAAGGCATTGTGCGGGGCACCCTGACCATAGGCGAACGCCCGGCGCAGCGTATAGCCGAGGCGCGCGCGGGAAACCGGGACGTGTTCAAAGGCTCGCGCGGCAGCGACCCAGCCAAAGCTCGCGCCCGCATTGGCGAGGCGGCCATAGAGAATGTCATCCTCGCCGCCAATCTCATTGGCAGAGGAATCGAAAAGCGGTCCGTCAAAGGGCATCTGGGCGAGATCGAGCGCGGAATTGTTGCAGCCATGCCCGCCATCGATCAGCTGGTCGGTGTCGGGACCGCTGCGGCCGAAGAATTCCTGGAAATAGGTGGCGTGATGCTCGCAACCCGGCGGCAGGGCGGCATCGACCGGACCGAAGGAGGCCGCAGAGCCAAGGCGCACATGTCCCTCATGGAAGTTGCGCAGCCAGTCGGTGGAGACTGGCGTCTGGTCGTCATCGAGAAAAAAGAGATGACGTGCACGCACCTTTGCGAGCGCGGCATTGCGGATGTTCGACACGCCCGCGCGGGGTTCGTGGACGATGGTCACCTCGAATGTGTCCGGCGCTTCGCGTGCCAGCTCCTCGGCAATCGGCACCGCAGAGCCATCAGGGTTGTTGTCGGCGAGGACGAGTTGCACCGGCGCGAGGTGTTCCAGCCCTTGCTGCGACAGGATGGAGCGCACGGCGCGACGGAAACTGTCGGGTCGCCCGAGCGTCGGAATGACAACCGCGATCTGTGGTGTGTCTGTCATCGCACCGCGACCTCGCCGACCGGACGGATTTCGATGCCCCTGCGTGTCACCTCGCTCACAAGGGCGTCAAGCGTGGCCGGTGTGATTCCGTAAGCGCTCGGCGTGTCGCTCACATCATGGGTGAAGAAGACGACCCAGCCGGGTCTTTGGGCGACCGCGTCGAGCAGCTTGCGGGCCTTTTCCAGCCGCCAGGCTTCGGGCGACAATTCGACGGCGCGCAGCTGCATGCGGTCAGAGCCCTTCCGGTTGATGCCGGAAAGGATGCCGCGTGATGTTTCAAAGCGCGAGGCGAGCTGGCGTTTCAGGCCCATCTGCGTTTCGCCGTACGGATAGGCATAGCTGCGGATGGGGCGCTCACCCACGCATGGCTTCAGGGTTTCGAGGTTCGTGGCCAGATCGGCTTCGAGCGCGTCGAGACCGGCCCTGGCAGCATCTGCATGTCCATGCGAGTGAGCCCCGATCTCGTGGCCGCGATCGGCCAGTTCCGCGATTTCCTCGGCGGTGACGACCCGGCCGGAGACGGTGTCGCGACCCAACAGGCCGGTCGCAGCGTAGAACGTGCCGCGTGCGCCGTGGCGCTCGAGGACTTCTGCACCCGCCGTGGCGGCTGTGGCGGGAAAGTCATCAAAGGTGAAGGAAACGACCGGGCGATGGAAATCGGCCTTGATCGGCGCGGCTGTGCGGTATTGCACCAGCCGGCGCGCGACCTTGGCGAGAGGGCCGGTCCGGGGTGTGTAGCTGGCGACCTTGCTGCTCATTCGGCTTCGATCCTAACAGCTGGGCATTTCGCATAGGCCAGGGCGCGGGCGAGTTTCAGTCCCATGCGCCGCAGCGTCAGCGGCACGATGCCTGTCACGTCAAGCGCCATGGTGCGGCAGAGACCGGCGAGCAGTCCCTTTGCGGGCAGTTTTTCCGCAAGACGCACGGCGCGGCTGAGCGGCATTCTCGCGGTCGCTTCGGGGTGCTTGGCCTGCAGGCGGCGAAAATTTGCACCGGAGGTTTCAAAGCGACGAAGGAGTTCGCGATTGGTGCACAGGCCGAGATGGCTTGCTGGATTGTCGATGTGCTGGATGCGGTATTTTCTGGCGACGGTCAGTCCCCAGTCGGTGTCCTCCCAGCCCCAGCCCTGAAAACCCGCATCGAAACCGATGGAGTCCGAAATCGAACGGTGAACGAGCAGATTGCCCGTGGCGACATAGCGGCCGGGCTGTTCCTGACGGACTTCGGCGCGTGGACACTCCCCCGCGATGGACTGGCTATAGTGCAGGAGATTGGCGCGGGTGCGTTTGACCGCCTGCACCGAATGCCCGCCAACGATCAGGCGGGGCTCGGGATCATGGGCGATGTGATCCATGTAGCGGCGCAGGAAAAGCGCATCGTCGGGGAGCATGTCGGCATCGAGAAAGACGATCCAGTCCGTCGAGGCGAGCGCCGCCAGCCGGTTGCGGACATGGGCGCGCCCGGCATTCCGGAGACCGGTGATCAGCCCATAGGAGCCCGGATAGTTGTGCAGGGCGTCGCAGGTGCGGCCTGTCAGCATGGTGTCGCCGGAGCCGTCATCATAGACGATGAGTTCGGCATGGACGGCCCCTTCGCTCTCGGCGAGCGCGGTGATGAGTGCGGTGGGATCGTCCATGAAGGCCGGGATCACGATGGACAGCCGCGGCACCTCGCCGCCATCGGAACAGTCGAGCCGCTCGCCGGGATCGAGCCGCGTCTCGAACTTCGGATCGGCCGGGTGGGCACCTTGCCGCGGCGCCATTGTCTGCGTCTCCGATGCGCTCATCTCGCCCTCTCCCTGTCACCCAGCATTACCGGGAGGGTCCTTAGCAGAATCTGAAGGTCGAACCAGAAGCTTGACCGGTTGATGTACTCCAGATCGAGGCGAACGCGTTCGAGCACTTCGGCCTTCGTGGTCACCGGTCCGCGCGAACCGCAGACCTGTGCCCAGCCGGTGATGCCCGGTTTCACGCGGTGGCGATGGGCATAATCGGCGACGATGTCATGGACTTCCGTTGTCTCTGCGGTCATGCCGAGCGCATGTGGACGCGGGCCGACGAGCGACATCTCGCCCCTGATGACGTTGAAGAGCTGCGGCAACTCGTCAAGCGAGGTGCGGCGCAGGAAGGCCCCGACGCGGGTCACGCGGTCATCATCGGGAAGGGTCTGGGCCTGCATCCGGTCGGCGGCTGACGGGTCATCGCGCATGGTGCGGAACTTCCACACCCGGATCAGCTGGTTGTTGAAGCCGTGGCGGCGCTGGCGGAAGAGGACCGGGCCGGGGCTCGTCGCCTTCACCGCAACCGCACAGGCGATCAGGACGGGCGAAAAGGCGATGACGAGGCCGGTCGCCATGACGAGGTCTGCGGCGCGCTTGACGATCGCCTTGCGGGCATCCTGCGGTGCGCCTGAGACATAGGCGGCCGGGGTATCGGCAATCTGCGCGAGGCTTTCGGTCTCGGGATTGAAGCCGTCGAGATCGAGCAGGAGCACCACCTTGTTCGGCAGCCAGCGCAGGCGGTCGATGAGGGTGCGAACGCGGGCCCGTGCGTCAGATGTGACGGTGACCACGATCCGGTCGATTCGCGGCAACTGGTCCCAGGCGAGCAGGTCATCGACCCGGCCGAGGACGGGCACGCCACCGAGGTTCTCGGGTGCGCGCTCCAGCCGGTCGTCGAAGACGCCGACGATCTGGAGTTCGTGGCTTTCGGCATTGCGCTCGATCAGGCGCTGGGCGTTTTCCGTCGCGCCGACAATGACCACGGTTTCCGACAGGCTGCCGGAGCGGGTCATGCGCGAAAGCAGCGCCTTGTAATGGGCGTGCATGGCGGTGAGGGCGGTGAGGAGGAGGGCGGCTGCCAGATAGATCAGGCCCGGATCGGAACTGAAACCCGCCAGAAGCCAGGCTGCGGGCAGCAGCATGGCCGAACTGACCGCCGCGACACGTCCGACGTGATCGGCGAGGCTGCGCGATTTCACATTGTTGTAGGCATTGGCCGTTTCGAGCGCGAGCGTTGCGAGAAGCGCGAGCGCCATGAAGGGCAGGACATGGCCAAGGCTTGCCGACAGGAGCGGGGTCGGATCTGCGGCCCATCCGGCCAGGGCGAGCGCGATGAAAGCGGCGCTCAGCCGGTCGGCCCAGCGGGTGAGCAGTCTGAGCCCGCCTGTCGTGACAGGCACGCGCGCGGGCGCAAACAGCGCCTCGTCCACATTGGGGCGGCTGCGCGACAGCAATCGCACCCGCGACCGGTCGCGCGGTGCGGCTTCTGCGGGGCTGCGTTGCGCACGTCCGCTCATCACCGGACAGTCGATTGGGAGCGCGTCGTTCGCCATGCCCGTTCCTTCAGCTCATTGCGCTTGGCCTAGCACCTTGCCATCACGGTTTGCCGAATGGCTGAAGGCGAATTTCGCTGAAAATTCATGTACATGGCCCGTCGCTGCCCCGTGCTGGCCTCAATTGCCATGTTCAAGTGAATTGACGGGCCGGGAAGGGAGCGCAAACCTCTCCGGCACAGCGGATCGCTGCACGATGTGTGCGCGGACAGGTCTGTCGGGGACAAGAGAATGCCAGTTCAGTTCAGGAACACCATCACCGCCGCACTGACCGGCCTTGCGGTCATGCTGACGGGAGCAGCCGGAGCGCAGGACGAGGGGGAACTGCCCGACCGGGAGATCTGCGAGCAGCCCATCGACACGACCGGCACCAAGATTGTCGGCGGGCGCGATGCCCGGATCGAGGACTGGCCGGGCATGGTCTCGCTGCAGATCGTTCGCGCCGGCAATGGTCGCTCGATGAGCTATCATTTCTGCGGCGGCACGATGATCACCGAGGACTGGCTGCTGACGGCGGCGCACTGTTTCGATGATGTCGACAAGGTGCAGGGCCAGTATGTCTCGCTGGTCACCGAGGAGGTAATGGGCCGCACCCGCAGGCGCGTCATCGGCCCGTTGCGGGTCGTGGCGGGCGCACAGGACCTCGCCCAGACCTCGAATGACCTCATCTTCAATGTTGCCGAAGTGGTGAGGCATCCCGATTATGACACCCCCGCGCTCGGGGACGACATTGCGCTGGTGCGTCTGGACCGGCCTTATGGGGGCACGCTGGCCGCGCTCTCGCTGGCCGCGGAGACGGATGGACTGAAGGCGGATGGCGAGCTTGGCTGGGTCGGCGGCTATGGTGCGCTGAGCGAGGAACTCGCCGCACAGAACCGCTATGATTTCCGCTTCGACCGGACGGGCACGCTGATCGCTGCACCGGCGCTGCAGCTTCAGGAAACGACCGCCTTCACTCTGGACGAGGCGAACTGCCGGACAAAGGTGGCCCAGGCCTATGCGGCGGCCGGTGCCTCGGTCGAGGGGGTGAGGATCAGCGCTGAACAGATCTGCGCAGGCGATCCGATGGGCCGCAAGCGTGACAGCTGCCAGGGTGACAGTGGCGGGCCGCTGATAAAGGTGGCGGTGAATGGCTGTCCCTACCAGGTTGGTGTGGTGAGTTGGGGCTTTGGCTGCGCACGACCGGGTGTTCCGGGCATCTATACGCGCGTCTCCGCCTATGCCGACTGGATTCGCGAGACCACGCAGCAGGCGGAGATACCGCCGACCACGCGTGCCGATGACCCATTCAGGAGCGACCGCCTGCGCTTCGTCACGCGCGATCTGGTCGGGGCCTCGCAATTCGAGGTGAAGCAGGTCTTCGATTCGATCCGCCAGGCCTTCGAGGACATACCCAGCGTGAAGGTGGAGATGCTGAACGCTGCGGGCCAGAAGGTCGATGTCGTCGATGTCCGCGATTTCATCGATCTGCGCATCACCATGCCGGTGCGCGGAAAGCTCGTGATCTACGATCTCAATGCCTTCAAGGAACTCACACAGATTTTCCCGACCGCTGACGACGAGACCACGCTTGGCGGCTGGCCGGTGTTCGAGCAGGGCCGAACAGTTGAGGTGCCTGGCGACCTGTTCAATTTCCGCTTCGAGGCCCAGCCGCCGCTTGGCCGTCAGGCCTTGCTCGTTCTTGTCGTGCCGGAGGATGCCGATCTGCCGGTCTCACCCGCACAGGGCTTTGAGACCTTCGAGGATGCCGTGCCCTATCTGATCCGGGTGTCGGATGCCGTGATCCGGAACATCCGCACCGATCTCGCCACCGCACCACGCGACGGCTTGAGCCGTGTTGGCCAGCGCTTCGCGGTCGGAACGCTTGATTATTGTATCGGCACGCGAGTCTGTGCCGAGGCGGGTGAGGATGTGGAGTGAGCGCTTCAGGCCTCAGCTGGTCCTGAGACGCCGCCCGTCCGGGCTGGGTCGGGTGCCGGCAGCAGCAGGACGCGCGGACGCCCGACCCTTGCGGTGCAGCGCACCAGCAGGCAGCGCACAACCGATACCAGTCCGACAAGGATCAGCAGCACGAAGCGGATCGGTGCGCCAAGCGCGGTGAGCCGACGATAGACGAAGGCAAATTCGGTTTCTTCGGATTGGCGTCTGAAGCGTTCGAGTTTCATGAGTGTCCCCTCAGTGATCTGCCTGCTCAGCGCAGAGTGATGAAATCCGGCTCCGGCGCGGCAATGGCAGGATTGCGACAAAATTCAGGTTTTTGCAGAAGTGACCGGCGCTTGCGCATGGCTTCATGCCGCCGCGCGAGAGCGAGGCACCATATGAAGTCTCGCCTTCGACCTTCTCTACAGGAAGAAGGCGTACACCAGGGTGAGCAGGGTCCCGGCGAGGAGGATGCCGCCGCCCAGAACCACCGGCATGCCGGTCTTGGTTTCGGCCTGACGGGCCTCCTGCTTGTCCAGAACGATCGTTTCTTCGGTTTCGGTGTCGTTATCGGTATCCTGCATCACACCTGAACAAATGCGGCAGACCCGGAAAGGTTCCGCGCGACCATCCGCCACGCCGCGATGACCTGCGCGTTCAGTCGTGCTAGTTTAGGAGTCTCTTCGGCCGGTCCGGCCCCTGCCAGCGCTTGTGTCGGATGCTGAAGCGGAATAACGGGACCGCTCAGGATCCTTTTCGTGAGGGTCCCCTTGATCAGAGGAGCCCCGAGGCATGAACGAGTTTGAACGTTTTGCGCTGGACTACCTGCCTGTCCTTCTCTTCCTCGGACTGGCAGCCGCGCTCTCTGTGGGTTTCATCCTCGCCTCGAGCGTCCTGGCACCGAGCAATCCCGACCCGGAAAAGACCTCCGCCTATGAGTGCGGCTTCAACGCCTTTGACGATGCGCGCATGAAGTTCGATATCCGGTTCTATCTTGTGGCCATCCTGTTCATCATCTTCGACCTCGAAGTCGCCTTCCTGTTTCCATGGATCTTCCAGGTCCATGACGGCAATGTCGAGGCGCTCTGGTCGATGATGGTGTTTCTCGGCGTGCTGACGGTCGGGTTTATCTACGAGTGGCGCCGTGGCGCCCTGGAGTGGGAATGATGAGTGATGCAAAGACGCTTCCGGCCGCAGGCACCGCTGCCCGCGCTGGCGTGGACGGCGGTCACCGGCCGTCAATCGATGACCCCTTCTTCAAGGGGCTGAACAATCACCTGGCCGACAAGGGCTTCTTTGTCGCCGCCGCCGACGATCTCATCCAGTGGGCACGAACGGGCTCGCTGATGTGGATGACCTTCGGTCTGGCCTGTTGCGCGGTGGAGATGATGCATGCCGGCAATCCACGCTATGACATGGAGCGCTTCGGCATGGCCCCGCGCGGTTCGCCGCGCCAGTCCGACGTGATGATCGTGGCCGGCACGCTGACCAACAAGATGGCCCCGGCGCTGCGCAAGGTGTACGACCAGATGCCGGAGCCGCGCTATGTGGTCTCCATGGGCTCATGCGCCAATGGCGGAGGCTATTATCATTACAGTTACAGTGTCGTGCGCGGCTGTGACCGGATCGTTCCGGTCGACATCTACGTGCCGGGCTGCCCACCGACGGCCGAGGCGCTGGTCTATGGCATGTTGCAGCTGCAGAAGAAGATCCGCCGCGAAGGCACGATTGATCGCTAGGGCCCGGAAGGTTTCTGATGGACGAACAACTCGAAGAACTTGGCGAGATCATTGCCGCCGGCGCGGGCGATGCTGTCATCGGCTACGGCGTGAAGAATGGTGACCTCACGGTTGAAACCACGCGCGAGGGCCTGATCCCGCTCGTCAATTTCCTGCGTGGCAATAATGAGTGCCTGTTCCAGACGCTGGTCGATATCTGCGGAGCCGATTATCCGGGCCGGGGAGAGCGGTTCGACGTGGTCTACCACTTCCTTTCCATGCGCCTGAACCAGCGCGTGCGGGTGAAGCTGACAACCGATGAGGACCATGCCGTGCCGAGCCTGACGGAGATTTTCCCGGGCGCGAACTGGTTCGAGCGCGAGGCCTTCGACATGTACGGCATCCAGTTCTCCGGCCATCCGGACCTGCGCCGGATCCTGACCGATTACGGTTTCGAGGGCTATCCGCTGCGCAAGGACTTCCCGCTGACGGGCCATGTCGAGGTGCGCTACGACATGCTCGAGAAGCGCGTGGTCTATGAGCCGGTGAAGCTCACCCAGGAATACCGCAATTTCGATTTCCTCTCGCCCTGGGAAGGCATGCAAGCCGTCATTCCGGGCGATGAGAAGGCGAAGGATATGAAGTCATGAGAACCTTGCTTGCTGCCAGCGTGTGCCTGGCTGTGCCGGTCGCGGGCTGCGCGTCCGGTGGTGGTAGCAAGACGCCGCTGATCATGGACCCCTCTGTTGCTCAGGAGGTCCGCACCGCTGCGTCTTGCTATGCCTTCAACCGCGACGCTGACCGATACGTCTTCGGGCTTCAGGCGGAGATGAAGGATTATGCGGAGGCCGCCGGATTCTGGGGCAGTCGGTTTGAAATGGTCGAACCCGACACGGCCATGCGGGATCGCCTGATGGCAAGTGCGCGGGTCCGCATGGACAGCGATTTCCCGAGACGCGACGTGTCGGCCCCGGCTGATGGCAACCGGGTCGAAGTGTTCAATGCGGGATACGGTGCGGTGATTTCCATGTGCGAGTCCGAGCGCAGCAAGCTGGAGCCCGAGAATGGCTGACGGAAATCCGAACCTCACTCCCGCCCAGCGCGAGTTCGACGAGGGCAAGTTCACACTGAATTTCGGTCCGCAGCACCCGGCGGCGCATGGCGTTCTGCGCATGGTGCTCGACCTTGACGGTGAGCTTGTCGAGCGGGTCGACAGCCATATCGGGCTGCTGCATCGCGGCACCGAGAAGTTGATCGAGTATAAGACCTATCTGCAGGCGCTGCCCTATTTCGACCGGCTCGACTATTGCGCGCCGATGAACCAGGAGCACGCCTTTGCGCTTGCCATCGAGCGGATGCTTGGCGTCGAGGTGCCGCGACGGGCGAGCTATATCCGCGTGCTCTATTCCGAGATCGGCCGGATCATGAGCCACATTCTCAACATCACGACGCAGGCCATGGATGTCGGCGCGCTGACGCCGATCACCTGGGGCTTCGAGGAGCGCGAGAAACTGAACGTGTTCTATGAGCGCGCATCGGGCTCGCGCATGCACTCGGCCTATTTCCGTCCCGGCGGCGTGCATCAGGACCTTCCGCCGCAACTGCTCGAGGACATCTACAACTGGACCGAGGGGTTTCCGAAGGTGCTCGATGATATCGAGGGCCTTCTGACGGAGAACCGCATCTTCAAGCAGCGCAATGTCGATATCGGCATCGTTGACGAGCAGACCATTCTCGACTGGGGCTTTTCAGGTGTCATGGTCCGCGGAACGGGCCTGGCCTGGGACCTGCGGCGTTCCCAGCCCTACGAGGTCTATAGTGAGCTCAAATTCGGCGTCCCGGTCGGCAAGAAAGGCGACAATTACGACCGTTATGTCTGCCGCATGGAGGAGATGCGCGAGAGCGTGAAGATCATGCGGCAGTGCATCGAGCGGATGCCTGAGGGCGAGGTGCTGATGGCAGGCTCGAAGATCGCCCCGCCGCGACGCGCCGACATGAAGGGCTCGATGGAGGCGCTGATCCACCATTTCAAGCTTTACACCGAGGGCTTCCATGTTCCCGCTGGTGAGATCTACGCTGCGGTTGAGGCCCCGAAGGGCGAGTTTGGTGTGTACCTGGTGGCCGATGGCACGAACCGCCCCTACCGGCTGAAGATTCGCGCGCCGGGTTATCCGCACCTCGCGGCCATGGACCATCTCTGCAAGGGCCACATGCTGGCCGATGTTTCGGCCATTCTGGGCTCGCTCGACATCGTGTTCGGGGAGATCGACCGCTGATGGGCGAGCTGGAGCTGCCCCCTGAAACGCTGATGACGGTCGATGAATTCATCGACTGGTGCAAGGCGCGCCGCGATGACACGCGGTATGAACTGGTGGATGGCCGTCCGGTGGCGATGGGGCTGGATTCACGCCAGCACAATCGCTGCAAGAAAAGAACAATTGCCGCCTTTGACGCGGCTATCGGGGCTGCTGGACTGCCCTGCGAAGCCTTTGTTGACGGGATTGGTGTGTCCAGGGCTACCAGATCGTTCAGGATCCCCGACATCGTCGTTGATTGTGGCGATACAGGTGACGATCAGGCCTATCTTGCCGCCAGGCCCGTGATCGTGGTCGAGATTCTTTCTCGCTCCACCGAGAAGCGCGATGTCCATACCAAGCTGAACGAGTATTTCGACATCGAAAGCGTGCAGCATTACCTCATCGTTTCACCCGACGATCGCTATGTCCTGCACCATCGCCGAGACGAGCGTGTCGGCATTGCCACCGCCATGGTCCGCGACGGCGAGATCACGCTCGATCCGCCGGGGCTGACACTTTCCGTATGCGAATTCTTCGAGGAGGCTGCCTGATGGGCGTGCGCCGTTTTGATCTTGAGGCCGGTGGCGAGCGCTTCGCCTTCAGGCCTGAAACCGAGGAGACGATTGCCTTCTGGCGCGGCAAGTATCCGGCGGATCGCCAGCAATCTGCGGTGATTCCGATGCTTTGGCTCGCGCAGAGGGACAATGGCGGCTGGCTGTCGGAGCCCGCCATGCGCGAGGTCGCCGACCGCCTCGACATGCCCTATATCCGTGTCTACGAGGTTGCGACCTTCTACACCATGTTCCAGCTGAAGCCGGTGGGTCAGAACCATGTCCAGCTCTGCGGGACCACGCCCTGCATGCTGCGCGGGGCCAATGAGCTGAAAAAGGTCTGCGAGAAGAAGATCGGCCGCAAGCATGCCGTCACCGATGATGGTCGCCTGTCCTGGGAAGAGGTCGAGTGCCTCGGTGCCTGCGTGAACGCGCCCATGGTCCAGATCAACGACTATTATTATGAGGATCTGACGCCGGAAAGCTTCGGGACGATCCTCGAGAAGCTGGCCAATGGCGTGGCGGTCGAGCCCGGCACCTTCGTCGATCGCCTGAATTCCGCGCCGCAGGGCGGGCTCACCAGCCTGACCGATGAGACCCTCTATGACGGCTCCATGGCCGCACCGATTGCGAGCCTGCCGAATGCGCCGGAACCGGCAGCCGAGGCTGCGCCGGAAACAAAGGGCCAGCCCGACGCCCAGCCACCGACCAATGTCGCGCGCGAAGCCAAGCCTGCCGCCGAGGCCGAGCCCGAGGCCGATCTTGCCGCTGCCGTCGAGGGTGACAAGCCGGACGCGCTGCATGAGGTTCCGGCCGCCGGGGCCGACAATCTCAAGCGCATCAAGGGCATTGGTCCGAAGAATGAGGACCAGCTGAACGCGCTCGGCATCTACACATTTGCACAGATTGCGGCCTGGACGCCGGAAAATGTGAAGTGGGTTGAGGGCTATCTGAGCTTTCCGGGCCGTGTCGGCCGGGAGGACTGGATTGCTCAGGCGAAAGTGCTCGCCGAGGGTGGCGAGACGGAGTTCGCGGCCAGGGTCGACCGGGGCGAAGTGGAATCGAGCGAGGATGACGACTGATGCTTCAGGACAAGGACCGCATCTTCACCAATCTCTACGGGGCCCATGATCCGGGCCTCGAGGGCGCGAAAAAACGCGGCTGCTGGAATGCGACCAAGGACATGCTCGATCTCGGGCGCGACTGGATCATCGATCAGATGAAGGCCTCAGGCCTGCGCGGGCGCGGCGGTGCGGGCTTCCCGACGGGGCTCAAATGGAGCTTCATGCCGAAAGAGGTGAAGGAACGGCCGCACTATCTCGTCGTCAATGCCGACGAGTCCGAGCCCGGCACCTGCAAGGACCGGGAGATCATGCGCCATGATCCCCATCTCCTGATCGAGGGCTGCCTGATTGCGAGTTTCGCCATGCAGGCCCATGCCTGCTACATCTACATTCGCGGCGAATACATAGCCGAGCGCGAGGCGCTGGAGAAGGCGATCAGGGAGGCCTATGAAGCGAAGCTGATCGGCAAGGACAATGTTCATGGCTGGGACTTCGATCTTTATGTCCACCATGGCGCGGGGGCCTATATCTGCGGCGAGGAGACGGCATTGCTCGAAAGCCTCGAGGGCAAGAAGGGCCAGCCGCGCCTCAAGCCGCCTTTCCCTGCCAATGCCGGGCTCTACGGCATGCCGACCACGGTCAACAATGTGGAATCCATTGCAGTCGTCGGAACCATACTGCGGCGCGGGGCGGACTGGTTTGCGAGCTTCGGCCGTCCGAACAATACCGGCACCAAGCTCTTCTGCATTTCCGGCCATGTGAACCGGCCCTGCAATGTGGAAGAGGAGATGTCGATCACCTTCCGGGAACTGATCGACACCCATTGCGGCGGCATTCGCGGCGGATGGGACAATCTCAAGGCCGTCATTCCCGGCGGTTCTTCGGTGCCCATGGTGCCGGCCGAGCAGATCGCAGACGCCTATATGGATTTCGACACGCTGCGCGACCTGAAATCGGGTCTCGGCACGGCGGCGGTGATCGTGATGGACAAGTCGACCGACCTGATCCAGGCGATTGCGCGGATCAGCTATTTCTACCGCCATGAAAGCTGCGGCCAGTGCACGCCCTGCCGTGAGGGCACGGGCTGGATGTGGCGCGTGCTGGAGCGCATGGCGGCCGGGCAGGCGGAGATGGAGGAGATCGACATGCTGCTCGATGTCTCCCACCAGATCGAAGGCCATACCATCTGCGCGCTCGGCGATGCGGCGGCCTGGCCGGTGCAGGGCCTCATCCGCCACTTCCGCCACGAGATCGAGGACCGGATCACGAATTACCGCATCGGGCGTCCCCTCGTGCAGGGTGCGGCTGTTGCGGCGGAGTAGGGCGAGTGGCGATCTGGCGACAAATTCTCACCGCGCTCTGGTGCGCCATGCTGGGCGGTACCGCGCTGTTTCTCCTGCGCGAAACCCTCCTGCCGGTGCTGCAGGGCGGAGTGTCGCTCAGCGACCTGCCGGGCGGGATGCTGGTGCTGTTTGCCTGCGTGGCAGGGGTGGCGCTGTTCAGTTTTGCGGCCTTCTTCTGGGTGCCGCTCCTGATCGGTTCCGTGGTTGCGCTCTTCGTGCTGCTGGGATTCGGCTTCTTCCACCTTCAGGACATGTTCGGCTTTGACAATCTGCGTGAGGTTGGCGCGGGCTGGATGGTGCTTCTGGGCGGCCTCATGATCGTGCCGAGTCTGGCCTTCGTGATCTGGGATCATGGCGAGCGGGCCCGGGCGCGCGCGATGCAGGGTTCCGTCCATGAGCAGTTCTGAGGCGGAGCCGAAGGCGGCCCTGTCACTTTGGCACAGCCCGCACAAGGGTTTCGCGCGCTAAGGTGTTGAATTGATCAGCCAATGGGCGCAAAGCGTCCCGCAAATGCGTTTTCCGAAGGGCGAGCGATAGATGTCCGACGACCTTTTCAAGCTGAACATTGACGGCCAGGAGATCGAGGTGCCGCGCCACTACACGCTGATGCAGGCGTGTGAGGAGGCCGGCGCGGAGATCCCGCGCTTCTGTTACCACGAGCGCCTGTCAGTGGCCGGCAATTGCCGCATGTGCCTCGTCGAATGGGAAGGCGCGCCGAAGCCGATTGCGTCCTGCGCGCAGACTGTCGGCGACATGCGTCCCAATCGCGACGGAAGCCCGCCCAATATCCGGACCGAATCGGCCTATGCCCGCAAGGCGCGCGAAGGCGTGATGGAGTTCCTGCTCATCAATCACCCGCTCGACTGCCCGATCTGCGACCAGGGCGGTGAGTGCGACCTGCAGGACCAGGCGGTTGCCTACGGGCGTTCCGGCTCGCGCTATGAACTGAACAAGCGCGCGGTCGAAGACAAGTACATGGGCCCGCTCGTCAAGACGATCATGACGCGTTGCATCCAGTGCACGCGCTGTGTTCGGTTCGCAGCCGAAGTGGCCGGGGTTGAGGAACTTGGCATGATCTCGCGCGGCGAGAATGCCGAGATCACGACCTATCTGGAGAAGTCGCTGACATCCGAGCTTTCCGGCAATGTGATCGATCTCTGCCCCGTGGGGGCTCTGACCTCGCGGCCCTACGCCTTCAATGCGAGGCCGTGGGAGCTGCGCAAGACCGAGACCATCGATGTGATGGACGCCATGGGTGCGGCCATCCGGGCTGACGCCAAGGGCACCGCCGTCATGCGCATCCTGCCGCGCGTGAACGAGGAGGTGAACGAGGAGTGGCTCTCGGACAAGTCGCGCTTCATCTGGGACGGGCTGCAGCGCCAGCGACTCGATGCGCCTTATGTGCGCGGGAGCGACGGGCGGCTCCAGCGCACCGACTGGAACACCGCGCTCGATGCCGTGACGGCCGCTATGCAGGTGCCGACGCCCGAGATCGGCCTGATCGCCGGCGACCTGGTCGAGGTCGAGCAGATGGCGGCGGCGCTGGAGCTTGCCCGGTCGCTCGGCATCGAGAACACCGATTGTCGTCCGGCGGGCGCGCAATACGGCACGTCCGGCGTGCGCGAGCACCATATCCTGAATCCGGGTCTGGCAAGCGTGGAGGAGGCCGATGCGCTCCTGCTGATCGGCACCAATCCCCGCCTTGAGGCACCGGTCTGGAATGCGCGCATCCGAAAGGCCTGGCTGTGGAATGACCTTGAGGTCGCCCGGATCGGCCAGCCTGTCGACCTCACCTATGACCATGCGCAGATTGGCGTCAGTCCGGCGGATATCGACAAGGTCATGTCCGGTGAATTTGCTAACGTGCTGAAGAACGCCGAGCGTCCCATGATCGTGGTGGGTGAGGCAGCGCTGTGTGGCGAGAGTGGTGCAGTGGTGCTGGCCGCAGCGCAGAAGCTCGCGCTCGATGTCGGCGCGATTGCCGAGGAATGGGCCGGCTTCGGCGTGCTGCACATGGCCGCGGCGCGGGTTGGCGGGCTCGATCTGGGCTTCGTGCCGGGTGACGGCGGCCTCGACACTGCGGGCATGGTGGATGCGGCGCGTGAGGACCGGCAGAAGACGCTGATCCTGCTTGGCGCTGACGAGGTCGACCTTGCTGCGACCGATTCGGTCACGACCATCTATGTCGGCCATCATGGCGACCGGGGTGCCGCAAGGGCTGACATCGTGCTGCCCTGCACGGCCTTCACCGAGCATGTTGCGACCTATGTGAACACTGAAGGGCGCGTCCAGATGACGCGGGCGGCTGTCGGCCCCAAGGGCGAGGCGAAGGAGGGCTGGGCGATCTTCCGTGCGCTTTCGGCCCGCCTTGGCAAGACGCTGCCTTACGACACCGCAGACGCGCTCCGGGCGAAGCTCCGGGAGGAAAGGCCTGTCTTTGCAGGGCTTGGCTTTGCGCCGGGCCATGCTGGTGCGGGTGCGCTGGCGGCTCTCGTCGAAGCGGGCGGCACACTGTCGGACAAGCCTTTCGTCGAGCCGATCAAGGATTTCTATCTCACAAACCCGATCGCGCGGGCCTCGAGGACCATGGCGGAGTGTTCAGAACTCGCCCGGGGTCTTGAAACAGCTGTGGCAGCGGAGTAGGCGCACCCGTCATGAGTGCATTCGTCGAACAATACGGCATCTGGGCGGGACTTGGCCTGTCGGTCCTGCAGATTCTCGGCTTCATGGTCGTGCTGCTGATCTCGCTCGCCTTCCTGCTCCTGATGGACCGGAAGGTCTGGGCGGCGGTGCAGTTGCGCAAGGGACCGAATGTCGTCGGCGCGTTCGGCCTGCTGCAGTCCTTCGCCGATTTCGGCAAGTTCCTGATCAAGGAAATCGTGGTTCCGGCCGGGGCGAACAAGACCGTGTTCATGCTCGCGCCGATCCTGACGCTGACGCTCGCCTTTCTCGCCTGGGCGGTTGTTCCGGTCGCGCCCGGCTGGGTGGTGGCCGACCTGAATGTCGGCATCATGTATCTCTTCGCGATCTCATCGCTCGGCGTTTACGGCATCATCATGGGCGGCTGGGCGTCGAACTCGAAATATCCCTTTCTCGGATCGCTGCGTTCGGCCGCGCAGATGGTGTCCTATGAGGTGTCGATCGGTTTCGTGATTGTCACCGTCCTCCTGATGGTCGGGTCGATGAACCTGACGGATATCGTGAACAACCAGTCGGGCGGCATCTGGAACTGGCATGTCTTCAGCTTTCAGAACTTTCCCATGATCATCGTCATGGTGCCAATGTTCTTCATCTTCCTGATCTCGGCGCTGGCAGAGACCAACCGTCCGCCCTTCGACCTGCCTGAGGCGGAATCGGAGCTCGTGGCAGGCTATCAGGTGGAGTATTCCTCCACGCCCTACCTGCTCTTCATGATCGGGGAGTATCTCAACATCGTGCTGATGTGCGCGATGCTGACCATCCTGTTCCTCGGTGGCTGGCATGGGCCTGTGCCGATGCCGTTCACTGCGGCCATGCCGGAATGGCTGGTCGGACTCGGCCATCTTGCCTGGTTCATGGCGAAAGTGGTGTTCTTCTTCTTCATTTTCGCCATGGTGAAAGCGATGGTGCCGCGTTATCGCTATGACCAGCTGATGCGGCTTGGCTGGAAGGTCTTCCTGCCGACCTCGCTTGCTGCCGTGATCATCGTGTCGATTTTCGTGACCTACAAGAATTCGGGAGCCTTCTGATGGCATCCATTGCCCAGACCGTGAGAGGCGCGCTGCTGACGGAGTTCTTCAGCGCCTTCTTCCTGTCGCTGAAATACATGTTCAAGCGCAAGGCGACGGTGAATTACCCCTTCGAGAAAAACCCGCTGAGCCCACGTTTCCGCGGGGAGCATGCGTTACGCCGCTACCCCAATGGCGAGGAGCGCTGCATTGCCTGCAAGCTCTGCGAGGCGATCTGCCCGGCCCAGGCCATCACCATCGAGGCCGAGCCGCGTGAGGACGGATCGCGGCGCACGACGCGCTACGATATCGACATGGTGAAGTGCATCTATTGCGGCTACTGCCAGGAAAGCTGTCCGGTGGACGCGATTGTCGAGGGGCCGAATTTCGAGTTCGCCACCGAGACGCGCGAGGAGTTGCTCTATGACAAGCAGCGGCTTCTGGAAAACGGCGACCGGTGGGAGCGCGAGATCGCGCGCAATCTGGAACTGGACGCGCCTTACCGCTAGACAGGCGCGGGAATCGAGCGGCGGCTGAAGGGCCGCCTTGTTGAGTTAGGCCGGCCGGGCTCTCCGGCACGGCGCATTCAGGGGCTGAAGCGACGTGGCAGAGATTGCCTTCACACTCCTATCGGCGGTGGTGATCATTTCCGCGCTTGGCGTGATCATGGCCCGCAACCCGGTGCATTCGGTGTTGTTCCTGATCCTTGCCTTCTTCACGTCGGCGGGACTGCTCGTGCTGATCGGGGCGGAGTTTCTCGCCATGCTGCTCGTTGTTGTCTATGTCGGCGCGGTCGCGGTGCTCTTTCTGTTTGTCGTGATGATGCTGGACGTGGACTTCGTCGAGCTGAAGCAGGGGATGCTGAACTATCTGCCGATCGGTGCGCTGGTCGGCCTCGCGCTGGTGGCTGAGATCGTTCTGGTTGCCACGGCGGCGGGTGACGAACTGCCCGATGATTTCAATCCGAAGCCGGGTGCCGACACCAATGCCGAGGCGATCAGCCAGGTGCTCTATACCGACAATCTGCTGCTGTTTCAGGTGGCGGGTCTGATCCTTCTCGTGGCGATGGTGGGTGCAATCGTCCTGACCCTGCGCCATCGCCCGCATGTCAAGCGCCAGAGCATTGCAGCGCAGACCGGCCGACGGCGCAAGGACGCTTTCGAGATGAAAGACCCCACGCCCGGGGAGGGCATCTGATGGATCTCAGCCTCAACCATTATCTCGCCGTGTCGGCGGCGCTGTTCACCATCGGCGTGTTCGGGATTTTCGTGAACCGGAAGAATGTCATCATCATACTGATGGCGATCGAGCTGATCCTGCTCTCGGTGAACATCAACCTTGTGGCCTTTTCGGTCTTTCACGGCGACATCAACGGGCAGGTCTTTGCTATGCTCGTGCTGACCGTTGCCGCCGCAGAGGCAGCCGTGGGGCTCGCCATTCTCGTCACCTTCTTCCGTAACCGCGGCAATATCGCGGTGGAAGACGTCAACATGATGCACGGCTAGGACGACGCCCATGCTGCCCGACAGCCTTCTCCAGTTCATCGTGCTGGGCCCCGGCCTTGCGGCCCTGATTGCCGGCCTCTTGCACAAGCAGATCGGCGACCGGGCGGTCATGCTGATCACGACCGTTGTCGTCGGCGTGGCGGGCATTCTGTCGCTTTACCAATTGTTCGATTATGCCTTCCTGACCGATCATGCCCATGGCGGCGATCATGGCGAGGGGCATCGGCCGGATGTGGTGGAACTCCTGCGCTGGATCGATATCGGTCAGTTGCAGGCAAACTGGGCCATCCGGGTCGACGCGCTGTCGATCACCATGATGGCGGTGGTGACGGGCGTCTCGGCCCTCGTGCACCTCTATTCCTGGGGCTATATGAGCGAGGATCCGCATCGTTCCCGCTTCTTCGCCTATCTGTCGCTCTTCACCTTCATGATGCTGATGCTGGTGACAGCGGACAATTTCATCCAGCTCTTCTTCGGCTGGGAGGGCGTGGGCCTCGCCTCCTATCTGCTGATCGGCTTCTGGTACACGAAGAAGGCGCCGAATGATGCCTCCATCAAGGCCTTCGTGACAAACCGTGTCGGCGATGTCGGCCTCGGCCTCGGCATCATGGCGGTGTTCTGCATTTTCGGCACGGTCGAGTTCTATCCCATGCTGGAGGCGATCCGGACCAATGCCGTGGTCGAGCCGCTGGCGTTCGCCGAGGCCGGATCGATCCGCGCACTGGATTTCGAGTTTCTCGGCATGGCCCTGCCGGCGCTTGAGGTGATCGGCGTGCTCCTTTTTATCGGTGCAATGGGCAAGTCGGCGCAATTCTTCCTGCATGTCTGGCTGCCGGACGCGATGGAAGGCCCGACGCCGGTCTCCGCGCTGATCCACGCCGCGACCATGGTGACCGCAGGCGTCTATCTCGTCTGCCTCATTTCGCCGGTCTTCGAGTATGCGCCCTGGGCAGCGGGCCTCGTGACACTGATCGGTGCGGTGACCGCGCTTTATGCCGCCACGGTCGGCATGGCGCAGAACGACATCAAGCGCGTCATCGCCTATTCGACCTGTTCCCAGCTTGGCTACATGTTCTTCGCCGCCGGGATCGGTGCCTATCAGGCGGCGATGTTCCACCTCTTCACCCATGCCTTCTTCAAGGCGCTCCTGTTCCTCGGGGCCGGTTCGGTCATCCATGGCATGCATCACGAGCAGGACATGCGCCGCATGGGGGGCGTGGCCTCCTACATGAAGTTCACCTATGCCGCGATGCTGATCGGCACGATCGCCATTATCGGGCTCGGCATCCCGCACACACAGATCGGATTTGCCGGCTTCTTCTCCAAGGATGCGATCATCGAGACGACGAATGCGGCGGCAATCGCTGGCGTGAGCTTTGCGCAGTTCGCCTTCTGGGCGGGCATTTTCGCGGCGCTGCTGACGAGCTTCTACTCCTGGCGGCTCATCTACATGACGTTTCACGGGCCGATGTACCAGCCATCGGCTGAGGAGGCGCATGGCCATAAAGAACATACCCATGACGCCCATGCGCATGGCGATGATGATCACGCCCATGACGCGCACCACCATCATGGCGAGCCGCATGAGAGCCCGCTCTCCATGCTCGTTCCGCTGGGGCTCCTGTCCATCGGGGCGATCTTTGCCGGCATGGTTTTCTACGACTCCATGGTTGGCCATCACGCGAAAGAGTTCTGGGGCGATGCGATCTATGCCACTTCCGACAACACCGTGATGAAGGACAAGTATTCGGTGAACCATGAGCCGCCGGGCAAGAACCCCGAATGGGTGTTCTGGGCACCGCTCGCGGTGACGGTGATCGGCTTCCTGATCGCGACCTTCACCTATTTCTTCAATCGTGGCTTCGGCGCGCGTCTCGCCGCAAGGGGCGGTCCGCTGCACGGGCTCTTCAAGAACAAATGGTATTTCGACGAGCTTTATCAGGCGACGTTCGTGCGGGGCACCAGGGTGCTCGGCGACGTCCTCTGGAAGCGTGGCGACAAGGGCCTGATTGACGGGCTGGGGCCGAATGGCATCGCAAGGCTGACGCGGGCGAGCGCCGGACGGCTGTCGAAGATGCACACGGGCTATCTCTATCACTACGCCTTCGTCATCATCGGTGCGCTGATCTTCTTCGGCGGGCTCATCTTCTTCACCGGGCAGGGGAACTAAGCCATGTCGGAGATCCCGATTCTTTCGCTCCTGACCTTTTTTCCGCTGGCCGGTGCCATGCTGATCCTGCTCATCCGCAGCGCGCTTGCCGGGCGCAGCGAAGAGGCGAGCTCCAGCACGCTGATGCCGGCGGCGTTCGTGATCACCGGTGCGACCTTCCTGATCTCGCTGTTCCTGCTGATCGATTTCGACCCCTCAATGGCGGGCTACCAGTTCGTCGAGGATGTTCATTGGTATGGTGGCACGCTGGTGGACGGCGTGCGCGAGGGCGGCATTCGCTACAAGATGGGCATTGACGGACTGTCGTTGTCGCTCATCCTGCTCACCACCTTCCTCATGCCGCTCTGCATCCTGGCGAGTTGGAACGCGATCAAGCACCGTGTGGCGGAATATGTCGTCGCCTTCCTTGTGCTGGAAACGCTGCTCATCGGCGTGTTTTGCGCGCTCGATCTCGTGCTCTTCTACATCTTCTTCGAGGGTGGCCTGATCCCGATGTTCCTGATCATCGGTGTGTGGGGCGGGGCAGACCGGCTCTATGCGAGCTTCAAATTCTTCCTGTACACGCTGCTCGGTTCGCTCTTCATGCTGGTCGCGGTCATCTACATGTACCAGCAGGCCGGATCCTCGGATTTCGAGGTGCTGGAGAGGACCGTCTTCGACACGGGCGTGCAGAAATGGCTGTGGCTCGCCTTCTTTGCCTCCTTTGCGGTGAAGCTCCCCATGTGGCCGGTGCACACCTGGCTGCCGGACGCCCACGTGCAGGCTCCCACAGCCGGATCAGTCGTGCTCGCAGGTGTTCTCCTGAAGCTTGGCGGATATGGTTTCCTGCGCTTCTCGCTGCCCATGTTCCCCGATGCGAGCGTGTTCTTCCAGCCGCTGGTCTTTGCCCTGTCGGTGATCGCGATTGTCTATGCCTCGCTGGTGGCCTTCCGCCAGACCGACATGAAGAAGCTCATCGCCTATTCCTCGGTCGCGCACATGGGCTTCGTGACGCTCGGCATCTTCTCCTTCAACGAGGTCGGCGTACAAGGTGCGGTGTACCAGATGGTGAGCCATGGCGTGATCTCTGCGGCGCTCTTCCTGATCGTCGGCGTTGTCTATGACCGCATGCACACCCGTGAGATTTCCCGCTATGGCGGTGTCGTGAACGTCATGCCGGTCTATGCGGCGATCTTCATGCTGTTCACCATGGCGAATGTCGGCCTTCCCGGCACGAGCGGTTTCGTTGGCGAGATCACGACCATGATCGGCGGCTTCCAGGCCTCGACCTGGGCGGCGTTCGGTGCGGCGCTCGGTATGATCTTCTCTGCCGTCTACATGCTCAGGCTGTACCGTGAGACCATGTTCGGCGAGGTGAACGGACCGGAAGTCGCCGCCATGAAGGACCTGCGCGGGCTTGAATGGGCGACGCTCATGCCGCTTGCCGTGCTCACCATACTTTTCGGCGTGTCTCCGGGACTGATCTTCGACATCACCGAGGGCTCGAGCGTCGCCATTCTCGATCTCTTCAAGGCCAATCTCGCCGCGCCTGTGCCGGAGGCTCCGTAAATGTTTGACGCCACCGAAGCCGTCCTTTCCATCGGCCCGGAACTCCTTCTTGCGGGCGCAGGGCTTGCCTTCGTGCTCCTCGGCGCGCTGGTTGGCGACCGTTTCAACGGCCTGTCCTTCAGGGCCGGTGCGCTCGTGCTGCTCGGCGCCGCCGCGATTGCCGCTATCAATTTCGAGGGCGAGGCGGGTTTCAACGGGCTGGTCGAGACCAATGGTTTCGTGAACTTCGCCAAGGTGGTGGGCTTCACCATGGCGGGCATCGTGCTCTGGATTTCCACAGGCACACTGAAGCGGGCCGAGACCATTCGCTATGAATATGCGGTCCTCACCCTGTTCGCCGCGCTTGGCATGGGTCTCACGCTCTCAGCCTCCGACCTCATGACGCTCTATCTGGGCATCGAGACGCTTGGCCTGTCATCCTATGTGCTCGCCGCCTATCATCGCGACAATGCGCGCTCCTCCGAAGCGGGCCTCAAATATTTCATTCTTGGCGCGCTTGCCTCGGGACTCATTCTCTACGGCATGTCGCTCGTCTATGGCTTCACGGGCGAGACGCGCTACGCCGCCATTGCGGCGGAAGAAATATCCATCGGGCTGCAGTTCGGCATCGTGCTGATGGTGACCGGGCTCGCTTTCAAGGTCTCCGCCGCGCCGCTGCATGTCTGGACGCCTGACGTCTATGAAGGCGCGCCCACGCCGGTCGTGACCTTCTTCGCCACAGCGCCGAAGATCACCGCAATGGTGATGTTTGCCCATGTGCTGTTCTCGGCCTTCGGGCAATTCGAGGGCGACTGGAAGCTCATCATCGCGATCATTGCCGGTGCGTCGATGATTGTCGGCACGCTCGGCGCGCTCGTGCAGACCAATGTGAAGCGGCTGCTGGCCTATTCCTCGATTGCCAATATCGGTTATGCGCTGGTCGCGGTGGCGGCGGGCGAGGCGTTTGGCGGCTCGGCACTGCTTGTCTTCATGACGATCTATGTCGTCTCCACGCTCGGCCTTTTCGCCGGCGTGCTCAGCATGCGCCGCAAGGGTGGCATGGTGGAGAGCATTCACGAACTCGGCGGCCTGGTGAAGACCAAGCCCTGGCTTGCCGCCTGCCTCGCCGTGCTGATCTTCTCGATCGCCGGGATCCCGCCCTTCGGCGGCTTCTGGGGCAAGTGGGAAGTGATCGGCGCGGGCACGAATGCCGACCTCCTGCCGCTTGTCATCCTGCTTGTCATCGCCTCGGTGATCTCGCTCGGCTACTATCTGCGCCTTGTCTGGATCATGTTCATGAACGAGCCGGAGCCCGCCTTCGAGACGGTGGACGGATCGGTGTCCCTGACGGTGGTGCTCTCGACGATTATCGGTGCCGTGGTGTTCTTCATCTTCATCGGGCGGCTGTCTGATGTCGCGGTGCGGGCGGTGGGGCTGTAGCCCTTTGTCATGAGCCCCGACCTGACGCTTGCGGCAACCTTCTGGCACGACACGCTCGACAGCACGAATCTCGAAGCGCGCCGGCGCATTTCTGACGGTCAGTCAGCAGCGCTCTGGCTCGCCACTGCGGAGCAGACAGCCGGAAAGGGCCGGGCCGGGCGCAGCTGGGTCTCGCCGCGCGGCAATCTCTTTGCCACGCTCCTCTTTCCGCTGGGCGGCGATCTCAAGGACGCCGCAAGGCTTCCCTTTGCCATGGGGGTCGCGGGCGTTGAGGCGCTTTCAGGCCTCGGCCTCAGCCCGGGTGTGCAGCTCAAATGGCCGAATGACTTGCGTGCCGGACGCCAGAAACTTGGCGGCATTCTTGTCGAGACGGTGGAGCAAAGCAGCGTGAACTGGGCGATTTGCGGCATCGGGATCAATGTCGCGAGCGCCCCGGACGGGCTTGACCAGAAGACGACGTCTCTTGCCGCGCTCGGCGCACCGCCTGGCCTTGATGCACAGATGATGCTGGAACGGCTGAGACCTGCCACGGCCCGCGCGATCGCTCTGGCGTGCGAGGATTTTGACCGATTGCTGGCGCGCTGGCGGATGCACGCCGAGGGACTGGGTGAGCGCGTCCGGGCGCAGCCGGGCGGACAGGTGGTCGAGGGCGTGTTCGAGGGGCTCGAGCCGACAGGGGCGCTCAGACTGCGCCTTGCCAACGGCACCGTGACCGTGATCCATGCCGGTGACGTGAATCTCGTGGAGTGAGGCTGCCATGCTGCTCGCAATCGACGTGGGCAATACCAACACCGTGTTCGGCATCCATGATGGCGGGCAATGGGTCAGCCAGTGGCGGGCGGCAACCGACGCCGCAAAGACCGCTGACGAATATGCCGTGCTCGTCAGGGCGTGGTGCAAGGTGGAGGGCATTGAACTCTCCAATGTGCGTCACTGCCTGATTTCGAGCGTGGTGCCGCAGTCGCGCTTCAATTTCCGCAACCTTGCCAAGCGCTATTTCGGGGTTGAGCCGCGTTTCGTCGGCGATCCTGACGTGGAACTCGGCGTGCCGATCCGCATCAGGCGACCGGAACAGGTGGGCGCTGACCGGCTCGTCGCGGCTGTCGGGGCCCACAAGGCGCATGGCGGACCGCTCATCGTGATCGACAGCGGAACGGCGACGACCTTCGACATTGTCGGCGCTGATGGCGGTTTCGATGGCGGCATCATCGCGCCGGGAATCAACCTCTCCATGCGCGCGCTGCATGACGCGGCGGCCCAGCTGCCCCGCATCGAAATCCGCGATCCGGGCGCGGTGATCGGACAGGATACGGTCAGCGCGATGCAGTCCGGTGTGTTCTGGGGATACATCGAACTGATTGACGGGCTCGTACGTCGCATCAAATCGGAGTACGGCTCACCCATGACGACGGTCGCCACGGGTGGGGTCGTATCACTCTTCGAGGGTGCCTCGGAGGAGATCGACATATTCGACCCTGACCTTTTCATGCGCGGCCTGCTGGAAATTCACAAACGGAACCCATCCACGACATGACATCACCTGACACCACCGAACTTGTCTTCCTGCCATTGGGCGGCTGCAACGAGATCGGGATGAATCTGAACGCCTATGGCTACGGTCCGCCCGAGCACCGGAAATGGATCCTGGTCGATGTCGGAGTGACTTTCGGCGACTACCGCACGCCGGGCGTCGACCTGATCTGTCCGGATCCGGAATTCTTCCGTGAGTTTGCCGAGGATATCGAGGCGATCTTCCTGACCCATGCGCATGAGGACCATATCGGTGCGGTTGGCCTGCTCTGGCCGTATTTCCGAGCGCCGCTTTATGCCACGCCCTTCACGGCGCAACTCGTGCGCCAGAAACTGGCCGAGCGAGGGCTCGACACCGAGGCCGATGTCCGCGAAATCCAGCTTGGCGGGGAGGCGCAGGCCGGGCCCTTCAAGGTGCGCTATGTCACGCTGACACATTCCATCCCGGAGCCGAACGCGCTCTCTATCGAGACGCCGCTGGGGCGCATCTTCCACACTGGCGACTGGAAGATCGATCCCGATCCGCTGGTCGGCAAGGATTTCGACCATGAGGGCGTGACCGCGCTCGGCGATGCAGGCGTACTCGCCATGGTGTGTGATTCCACCAATGTGTTCGAGGAAGGCGAGGCGGGTTCGGAACTGAGCGTCAGGGAATCGCTGACCGAGGTGATCGGCAAGCTGACGGGCCGCGTGGCAGTGACCACCTTCGCATCCAATGTCGCGCGGCTGTCGAGCGTCATCCACGCCGCCAACACTCATGGCCGCAGCGTCTGCCTGGTCGGGCGCAGCATGCATCGCATCACCGCCGCCGCACAGTCGGTCGGAATGCTGAAGGGCGCCCGTTTCGTCGATGAGGAGGAGGCAGGCTTCCTGCCGCCGGAGAACATTCTCTATCTCTGCACCGGCAGTCAGGGCGAACCCCGTGCAGCGCTCTCGCGCATCGCGCGTGGCGATCATCCGAATGTCAGCCTCGGCGAGGGCGACACCGTGATCTTCTCCTCACGCGTGATCCCGGGAAATGAGCGCGTGATCTTCGACCTCCAGAACGATCTCGCCAATCGCGGCATTCACCTGATCACCGACCGCATGGCGCATATCCATGTTTCCGGCCATCCCTGCCGGGACGAGCTGCGCCGCATGTACCAGATGGTTCGCCCCCAGATTGCCGTTCCGGTGCATGGCGAGCGCCGTCACATCATGGAGCACGCCGATTTCGCCCGATCCCTTCAGGTGCCGCAGGCCATCACCCCGAGAAACGGCGACCTGATCCGCCTTGGGCCCGGCGACCCTGAAGTGCTCGACGAAGTGCCTGCTGGCCGGCTGCTGCTCGATGGCGACCGGCTTCTGCCGGAGGGGGCGAGCGGCATCGAGGAGCGTATCCGGTTGTCGCAATACGGGCTCCTGTCGATTTCCGTCGCGCTCGACGGCGATGGCGATCTCGTCGATGGCCCGCTGACCACCGCGCGTGGCCTGTCGGAGCGCGACGGGCGGCTCGCCGATGAGAGCCTTGATGAGTTCGAGGAAGCGATCGAGGACGCCGTCACCGGCATGAAGCGCGCCGATGCGATGGACGACGAACGCGTGGAGCGGGTCATCGTGCGGGTGGCGCGAAGGGTGTCTGAGAGGGTCTTCGGGAAGCGCCCGATCATTGACGTCACCATACTGCGCGCGGAATGATCGCTGAGGAAACAGGGAGAGACAGGATGGAACTCGGACCGCTCAACCATGTCGGCGTGGCCGTTCCCAGGATTGAAGACGGCATCGAGACCTATCGCACGCTTTATGGCGTGGCAGCGACGCAGGTGACCGAACCCTTCGACATGCCGGAGCAGGGGGTGAAGGTCTGTTTCGTCAACCTGCCAAACGCGCAGATCGAGCTGATCGAGCCGCTTGGCGAGAACTCTCCCATCGCGAAATTCATCGAGAAGAATCCCAGAGGCGGACAGCACCATGTCTGCTTCGAGGTGGAGGATATCTGGGAAGCGAAGAAGGTGATGGAGGCGCGCGGGGCGACCGTTCTGAACGAGCCGCGCATTGGCGCGCATGGCACGCTGATCATCTTCGTGCACCCGAAGAATTCCAATGGCGTGCTGATCGAACTCATGGAAACGCCGAAGGGTGAAGGGCACTAGTCATGGACCCGGTTTCCGGCATTGTAGTCTTCGTGATCGCCTTCATGCTGTGCCTGTTCATTGCGCTGCCCATCGGCGTGCAGTCGCAACAGGAAAGCGGTGAGGTGGTGCCGGGCAGTGAGCGCGGCGCGCCGGTCAAGGCCAATCTCGGCGCGAAGGCGAAATGGTCCGCCGTCGGGGCCGCTGTGATCACGGCGCTGTTCGCCATCGGCCAGGCGGTCTTCTTCTCCTGACCCGGCGCTATTGAACCTGTCCTGCGCTGCGGCTAAGCGAGGACGAACCGTCGCTTCCGCGCCAGCAGAAAGTGCTCTCCCATGCGCCTCAGCCGTTTCTTCCTTCCGGTCTCGAAGGACACCCCTGCCGATGCCACGATCATCAGCCACAAGCTGATGCTGCGCACCGGCATGATGCGACAGTCGGCGGCGGGCATCTATTCCTGGCTGCCGCTCGGCTTTCGCGTGCTCAAGAAAATCGAGCAGATCGTGCGCGAGGAGATGGACCGGGCCGGTGCGATCGAGCTTCTCATGCCGACGCTGCAGCAGGCCGATCTCTGGCGAGAGTCCGGGCGCTACGACGCCTATGGTCCGGAAATGCTGCGCATTGTCGACCGGCATGAGCGCGACCTGCTCTACGGGCCCACGAATGAGGAGATGATCACGGAAATCTTCCGCGCCTATGTGAAGAGCTACAAGCAGCTGCCGCTCAATCTCTATCACCAGCAATGGAAGTTCCGCGACGAGATCCGCCCGCGCTTCGGCGTGATGCGGGGCCGGGAATTCCTCATGAAGGACGCCTATTCCTTCGACCTTGATGAGGAGGGCGCGCGCGTCTCCTATCAGAAGATGTTTGCGGCCTATCTCAACACCTTTGCCCGGCTCGGCGTGACGGCCATTCCGATGCAGGCCGATCCGGGGCCGATTGGTGGCGATCTCAGCCATGAGTTCCTGATCCTTGCCGAAAGCGGCGAGAGCGCGGTCTATTGTGACCGTGCGGTGCTGGACGTGCCGCCGCCGGGAGCCGGTTTCGATTTCGGAGACACCGAGGCGCTGCGCGAGGAAATGGAGAAACGGACGACATTCTATGCCGCAACGGAAGAGAAGCATGACGAGGCGGCCTGGGCTGACGTGCCCGATGATCGCAAGGTTTCCGCCCGTGGTATCGAGGTCGGGCATATCTTCTACTTCGGCACGAAGTATTCGGGACCGATGGGCGCCGAGGTGCAGACCGCCGATGGCGGATCGGTGACGGTGCATGGCGGCTCCTATGGCATCGGCGTGTCGCGACTGGTCGGTGCGATCATCGAGGCCTGTCATGATGATGACGGAATTGTCTGGCCCCGTTCGGTTGCGCCTTTCGGTGTGGGACTCATTTCCATGCGTCCCGGAGACGCGGCGGTGAGCACGGCGTGCGAGGACGCCTATCAGATGCTCGAAACCGCCGGTCTGGAACCGCTCCACGACGAGACCGATGACCGGGCCGGGGCGAAATTCGCGCGCATGGATTTGATCGGCCTGCCCGCGCAGATCATCATCGGGCCGAAGAGCGTCGAGAAGGGTGTGGTCGAGGTGAAGATCCGCAAGACGGGGGAGCGTTTCGAGGCCCCGCTGCCTGAAGCCGTCGAGAAACTGGAGACGCTCGCTTGAGCGATGCTGTGATGACGCCGGAGGCCGCCGAGGTCGGACGGGCTGCGCCCTTTGGCCGGTTCGAGCGCACGCTTGCCTGGCGCTATTTGCGGTCCAAACGAGAGCATGGCGGCGCGGCGCTTGTCTCGATCATCTCGGTGGTCGGCATCGCGCTCGCGGTCTGGGCGCTGGTCGTCGTCATGTCGGTCATGAATGGCTTCCGCTCCGAAATGGTGGACTCTCTGCTGAGCGGTCGCGGGCATGTCTTCGTCGATGCGCGCTATCTCTCAGAAGATGAGGCTGACGGCATCGCCGGGCGCCTGCGCGGAATCGATGACGTCAGGACCGTCACGCCGATCATCGAATCCCAGGCCTTTGCAACCTCGCAAAGGGCCTCGCGCGGCATCTTCGTGCGCGGCCTTCCGGGCGATTTTGCGCGCGAGCTCGGCTTCGTGAAGGACAGCCTCGTCATGGGTTCTGCGGAACGTTTCGGCGAAGCGGCCGATGGCAGCCTGCCCAAGCAGATCCTGCTTGCGAACGGCGTGGCCGAGAGCCTGAACGTGATACCGGGCGACGAGATCAAGCTCATCTCATCCGAACCCCAGCAGACGGCTTTCGGCACCTCGACCAAACAGGCGACCTTTGAGGTGGTCGGCGTGTTCCGCACGGGCTTTGGCGACATAGATCAGATCTTCGCCATGGTGCCGATCGAGACCGCGCAGGTCTTCTTCGGCTATCGCGGTCAGTACCAGAACCTCGAACTGCGCATCGAGAACCCCGAGCAGTCGGAGAGGATTGTCGAACAGATCCGGATCGAGGCACCGATTGTCAGCGTGACGGACTGGAAGCGGCTGAACAGCGGCATCGTGAATGCGCTGGCCATCGAAAGCACCATGATGCGCATCGTGTTCCTTGTTCTGCTGACCATCACCTCGCTCAACATCATCACCGGCGTGGTCATGCTGGTGAAGAACAAGACCCGCGATGTCGCGATCCTGCGCACCATCGGGGCGAGCCAGGGCTCGATCCTGCGTGTGTTCCTCATGGTGGGTGGGTTCCTTGGCCTCGTCGGCACGCTGATCGGCCTGGTGCTCGGCCTGCTGTTCACATGGAATCTTGGTCAGATCGAAGCCTTCATGAACTGGGCCTTCAATGTGCAGGTCTTCGATCCGATGGTGTACGGGATCACGCTGGGCGAGATTGCGCGGATCAACTGGATGGAAGTCGGATTTGCCACCGCCTGGACGCTTGCCATGTCGGTGCTGGTCACCCTGCCGCCGGCGCTGCGGGCAGCAAGGCTCGACCCTGTTGACGCGCTGAGGTTCGAGTGATGGCAGCGGTTCTGGAACTGAAGGGCGTGCATCGAAGCTACGAGACCGCGCGCGGAAGCCTCGACGTGCTGACGGGTATCGATCTCGCCATACAGCGCGGCGAGATGATCGGTCTTGTCGGGCCGTCTGGATCGGGCAAGTCGACGCTGCTTCACACCGCCGGCCTGCTGGAAAAGCCTGACAGCGGTGAGGTCTGGCTCGAGGGGGTGTCGTGCAACAGTCTCTCGGACCGTGAGCGCACGCGCCTGCGCAGGGGTCGGCTCGGCTTCGTCTACCAGTTTCACCACTTGCTGCCGGAGTTCACCGCGCTTGACAATGTCGCCGCACCACTGATGATTTCGGGTGAGGCGATTGGTGCGGCGCGCGAGCGGGCGGCTCATCTGCTTGGCCTGATGGGCCTTGAAGCGCGTGTGGAGCACCAGCCGGGACAGCTTTCGGGCGGCGAACAGCAGCGCGTCGCAATTGCCCGGGCGCTCGCCAATCATCCGGCGCTTGTCATCGCTGACGAGCCGACCGGCAATCTTGATCCAAAGACCACCGAACGTGTCTTCGCAACGCTTCTGGAGCTTTCCAAGACGCAAGGCGTCAGCGTGCTGGTCGCGACCCACAATCTCGCCCTGACGCGTCACATGGACCGGGCCTACACGCTTGACGCAGGGAAACTCACAGCTTTCTCGCTCTAGAACATTGACAGAACATTCGTGATCGTCAACGGTCCTCCTGCCGACCGGGATAGGATCACCCCAATGACCGATTCGCCTTTCATCCACCTCGCCGTCCGATCGAGCTATTCGCTGCTCGAGAGCATGATGTCGCCGAAGCAACTCGCCGCATGGTGTGTGGCGCAGGGTATGCCCGCCATGGCCGTGGCAGACCGCAATTCGCTCTTCGGTGCGCTGGAGATTTCAGAGTGCTTCGCAGGCAATGGCGTCCAGCCGATCATGGCCTGCACGCTCGATATCCTGCATGACCGGCACCGCGGAGAGACGGCGAGCCTGCGCCTCTACGCCATGAACGAGACCGGTTACGGGCGGCTGATGGAGCTCTCATCGCTAGCCTATCTGGAAAGCCAGAACGGAGTTCCGGGGCTTGCGCTTGAACATGTCTTCGAGAAGACCGAGGGTCTGATCTGCCTCACCGGCGGTGGTCAGGGGCATCTTGGACAATTGCTTGCCACAGGACGGGAAAAGGAGGCGCGCGCCTGGCTGGAGCGTCTGCTGGAGGCTTATGGCGACCGGCTCTATGTCGAGCTGCAGCGCCATGGGGCTGCGGAGGAGGCGGTGGTTGAACCGCTCGCGCTTGAGCTTGCCTATGAGATGGGCCTGCCGATTGTCGCTACCCATGATGCGCGGTTCGAGAAGCCGGGCGATCATGGCGCACATGACGCGCTGATGTGTATCGCTGCGGGCAAGTATCTCGGACAGGATGACCGACCGAAAGTCACGCCCCGGCAGTACCTGAAGACGCCGCAGGAGATGGCGGAGCTTTTCGCCGACCTGCCGGAAGCGATCGAGACGACGGGCGAGCTCGCCAGGCGCTGCGCGGTGCGCCACCTGCCACTCAAACCCATCCTGCCGACCTTTGCCGAAAACGAGAATGAGGAGCTTCGCCGGCAGGCGACAGAAGGGCTGGAGCAACGCCTTGCCGGTGCAGAGGCGCTTTACGCCGAGCGGGAGGACTATTTCGCGCGGCTCGACCACGAGCTCGGAATCATCGCGAAGATGGGTTTCCCAGGCTACTTCCTGATCGTTTCGGACTTCATCAAATGGGCGAAGGAACAGGGCATTCCCGTCGGTCCGGGCCGTGGGTCGGGCGCGGGTTCGCTGGTCGCCTGGTCGCTGCTGATCACCGATCTCGATCCGCTGCGTTTCGATCTTCTCTTCGAACGCTTCCTCAATCCTGAACGTATTTCCATGCCGGATTTCGACGTCGATTTCTGCCAGGAGCGGCGCGGCGAAGTGATCCGTTATGTGCGCGACAAGTATGGCGCGGAGAATGTCTGTGCCATCATCACTTTCGGCACGCTGCAGGCGAAGGCGGTGGTGCGCGATGTCGGCCGCGTCATGCAGATGCCGTTCTACCAGGTTGACCGGCTGGCCAAGCTCATTCCCTTCAATCCGGCGAACCCGCCGAAACTGGCCGATGCGATCAGGGGAGAACCGAAATTCGCCGAGGCCAAGGCCGAGGATCCGCAGGTTGGAGAATTGCTCGATACCGCGCTCGCGCTGGAAGGGCTCTACCGCAACGCCTCGACACACGCGGCCGGCGTGGTGATTGCCGACCGGCCGATCACCAGGGTCACACCGGTCTACCGCGATCCGCGATCGGATCTTCCCGCAACCCAGTTCAACATGAAATGGGCCGAGGAATCGGGCCTCGTGAAGTTCGACTTTCTGGGCCTGAAGACGCTGACGGTCATCAAACGCGCGCTTGGTTTCCTCGAACGCCAGGGCATCACCATGCCGGCGGCGTGGGACAGGCTCGATGATCCGGAAACCTATGAGCTGATGAAGCGGGGCGACACACTCGGCGTGTTCCAGCTTGAAGGCCAGGGCATGCGCGACACGCTGAAAAAGGTGAAGCCCGGCAATATCGAGGATGTCATCGCCATCATCTCGCTCTACCGGCCGGGGCCGATGGACAATATCCCGGTCTATGTCGCGGGAAAGGAGAACCCCTCAAACATCCGCTATGACCATCCGGACCTGAAACCGATCCTCGAGGCCACCTATGGCGTGCCGGTCTATCAGGAACAGGTCATGCTGATGGCGCAGGAGATCGCCGGCTATTCGCTTGGCGAGGCCGACATCCTGCGTCGCGCCATGGGCAAGAAGAAGGCCGAGGAAATGGACCGGCAGCGGGTCCGTTTCGTTGAGGGTGCGGCTGAACGCAAGGGCATGGATGAAGGCCTCGCCAACCAGATCTTCGATACCATGGCGAAGTTTGCGGGCTATGGCTTCAACAAGTCACACGCTGCCGCCTATGCGGTGATCGGCTACCAGACGGCCTATCTGAAATGTCACCATCCGGTGGAATTCCTCGCCGCGTCGATGAGCCTCGACATTCACAACACCGACAAGCTGGCCGCCTTCGCGCAGGAAGCCCGGCGAAACGGCATCGAGATCCGCCTGCCCGACGTGAACCGCTCGACGGCCGATTTCGATGTCGATGACGGCGCCATTGTCTATGCGCTCGGTGCGATCAAGGGTGTGGGCCTTGAGGCGATGAACCAGCTTGTCGCCGCGCGCCGTGAGGGCGGCACCTTTGGCGACCTGCATGATTTTGCCGAGCGCGTGGACCCGCGCTTCGTGAACAAGAAATGCTTTGAATCGCTGGCCCGGTCAGGGGCGTTCGACGGGCTGGAGCCAAACCGTGCGCGTGTGCTGGAGGCGGTGCCGGCGCTGGTGTCGCATGCCGCCTCCACCGATGAGGACCGTCGCGGCGGGCAGGGGGGGCTGTTCGAGGATTCCAAGGAGTCGGTTCGCCCGCCGCTTCCCGCCTCGAAAGCCTGGTCCTCAGAGACCAAGCTCATGGAGGAATTCAAGGCAGTCGGCTTCTACCTGTCGGGACACCCGCTGGATGACCTGTTCCTCGGGCGGGCACGTGACCGGCTGACACTGGCCTCGGAAATTGCCGAACGCGCGCAGGACCGGCCGATGATGGACATGGCCGGCATCGTCCGGGCCCGTGTGGAGAAGCCTGCGCGCGATGGTGGCAAGTTCGCCTATGTCACCCTTTCCGATCCCTCCGGCGACTATGAGGCCATGGTGGTCCCGGAAATGCTGGGCGAGGTGAGGGAACTGCTCGAGGTCGGTGCGGCGGTCTTCGCCCGGATCAGGGCGCGGGTGCGCGATGAGGAGATACGGCTCTTCGTGGACAATGTCATGCCGCTGGAGGAGGCCGATCTGGGCCCTAGCGAAGGCCTGCTCGTCGCCATCGGTGCGGGATGCGACCTGGCAGGCCTTAAAGGTGCGCTCGAGGCGGCAGCCCGTCGCGCGGGTGGTCGTGGCGGGGAGGTTCACCTCGCAACGCAGACCTCCAGGGGGGAGGTGCAGCTTCGATTGCCCGGTCGATTCCCGGTCGGGCTGAAGATGAGGCAGCTGCTGAAGACCGTGGCGGGCGTGGACCGGGTCGATGACCTTGTTGCCTGAGAGATGATGCCGGGGTTGCGCTCCCTCGCAAAGGCTGTATAAGCCCGCCCCATCCCGACACGCAGGCAGCGTTGCGCACGAAAAAGGTGTGCGGCGCATCCGGTGCCCGGTCGTTTTCGCGGTCATGGTGACCCTGAGCGAACCGAGTGAGCCTGCGGCGGCCAACCGGATAGGAGAAGAACGATAATGGCTCTGCCAGATTTCACCATGCGCCAGCTGCTCGAGGCTGGCGTGCATTTCGGCCACCAGACTCACCGCTGGAACCCGAAGATGAAGCGGTACATCTATGGTGACCGCTCCAACATTCACATCATCGACCTGTCGAAGACTGTCCCGCTCCTGCACCAGGCGCTGGTGAAGGTGCGCGAGACCGTCGGCAAGGGCGGCCGCGTGCTCTTTGTCGGCACCAAGCGCCAGGCCGCCGAGCCCGTCGCCGAGGCCGCGCAGCGTTGCGCGCAGTACTATATCAACCATCGCTGGCTTGGCGGAACGCTGACCAACTGGGCGACCGTGTCGAACTCGATCCGTCGCCTGAAGGAACTGACCGAAATGTTCAGCGGCGGCGATAACTCCGGCCTGACCAAGAAGGAATTGCTGAACCTCGAGCGCGAGCGCGAAAAGCTTGAGCGCGCCCTGGGCGGTATCCAGAACATGGGCGGCCTGCCGGACCTGATGTTCGTGATCGACACCAACAAGGAAGCGATCGCAGTCAAGGAAGCCAAGAAGCTCGGCATTCCGGTCATCGCCGTGGTCGATACCAACTGCGATCCCGACGATGTCGATTTCCCCTTCCCGGGCAATGATGACGCCGCGCGCGCCATTTCGCTCTATTGCAATCTCGTCGCTGATGCGGTGACCGACGGGCTGGCGGAATCGACGGCCGGCCTCGGCATTGATCTCGGCGAGTCCGAGGAGCTTCTCGAAGGCCAGATCGACGCCGATCTCGCCGCTGCCGACGCAGCCGAACGGGCCGATGAGGACACCGCCGGTGAAGCCGGGGAAACTGTCACCGAATCAGGTGAGGCTGAAGACGCATCCAAGGCTTGATCATTCGAGCCTGATCGTCCACGCGTGCACGGAATGGCGGGTCCCGGTCGTCGGGGCCCGCGCAACAACTGAAACAGGCTGCCGGGAAGAGACACATGGCTGAGATTACAGCATCCCTCGTCAAGGAACTGCGCGAGAAGAGCGGCGCAGGCATGATGGATTCGAAGAAGGCGCTGGTCGAGAATGACGGCGATATCGAAGCGGCCATGGACTGGCTGCGTGCAAAGGGCATCGCCAAGGCGGGCAAGAAGGCGAGCCGCGTTGCGGCCGATGGCCTGATCGCCGTCGCTGTCAGTGAAGACGGCAAGACCGGCGCGGTGATCGAACTCAACGCGGAGACTGATTTCGTGGCGCGCAATGATGGCTTCCAGAAGGCTGCTGGCAGCTTTGCGAAGGCCGCTCTGGACACGGACGGAACGCTGGAAGCGCTGACCGCGCACGCTGCGACCGATGATGGCGAGGGCACGGTTGCCGACCAGATCACCCGCCTGATTGCGACGATTGGCGAGAATATGTCGCTTCGCCGTGTCGCGAAGCTTGAGGTCAGCGAGGGCGTGGTGGCGAGCTATGTCCACGGCGCTGTGGCTGACGGCCTCGGCAAGATCGGCGTGCTGGTGGCGATGGAGTGCGGCGGCGACGCTGACAAGCTCGCCGAGACCGGACGCAAGGTCGCGATGCATGTTGCGGCCACCGCTCCGGCCTCGACCCGCGTCGACGATCTCGATCTGGTGCTCGTCGAGCGCGAGCGCCAGGTGCTGACCGAGCAGGCCCGTGAGAGCGGCAAGCCCGACAGTGTCATCGAGAAGATGATCGAAGGCCGCATCCAGAAATTCTACAAGGAAGTCGTGCTTCTGGAGCAGCAATTCGTGATGGATCCGGACCGCACGGTCGGCAAGTTCATCATCGATGAGGCCGGCAGCGATTGCCTCAAGGGCTTTGTGCGCTTCGCCGTTGGCGAGGGCATCGAGAAGGAAGAGAGCGACTTTGCCGCAGAAGTGGCTGCCGCCACGAAGGGCAGCTGAGGCCGGCGCGTCCTTCACTTCCCGTGTGGATGACATGACCAACGATCATGACACCCGCGCGGGAATCCCCTAACAGTCCTGAAACACAGGGGAACTGCCGTGAACGAGATGACCGCCACCACAAATGACCTCGCCTACAGGCGTGTGCTTCTGAAACTGTCCGGCGAGGCCCTGATGGGTCCTCTCGACTACGGCGTGCACATGCCGACCTGTATCCGCTTTGCCCATGAACTGGCGGAAGCGCGTCAGATGGGCGCGGAAATCTCGCTCGTGATCGGCGGTGGCAACATCTTTCGCGGTGTGGCGGGTGCAGCGCAGGGCATGGAGCGGGCACAGGCCGACGCGATGGGGATGCTCGCGACCGTCATCAACGCGCTGGCCATGCAGGCGGCGCTGGAGAATATCGGCATCGACACGCGCGTCCAGTCGGCCATTCCGATGAACGAGATTTGCGAGCCCTTCATCCGCCGCAGGGCCATGCGCCACATGGAGAAGGGCCGGATCGTGATCTTTGCGGCCGGAACGGGCAATCCCTTCTTCACGACGGACACCGGTGCGGCGCTGCGCGCGGCGGAACTCAACTGCAATGCCCTGCTCAAGGGCACGCAGGTCGACGGCGTCTACAGCGCCGATCCTAAGACCGACGCCACCGCAACGCGTTTCGACACGTTGAACTATCAGGAAGTGCTGGCCAAGGATCTGCGGGTCATGGACGCATCAGCGGTCAGCCTGATGCGTGACAATTCCATTCCGATTGTGGTCTTCTCCTTGCACGACAAGGGAAGCCTGCAGGCGGTGCTTCGCGGTCAGGGAACGCGCACCGTGATCTCAAGTCAGGGAACCGTATAAGACAATGGCAGACGATTTCGATCTCAGATCGCTTGAAAAGCGCATGGCAGGCGCGGTTTCAAACCTCAACCAGGAATTCCAGGGCCTGCGCACCGGGCGCGCCTCGGTCAATCTGCTCGATACCGTTACGGTACCGGCCTATGGAACTGACACGCCGCTCAACCAGATCGGCTCCGTCAGCGTGCCGGAAGCGCGGATGCTCAGCGTCAGCATCTGGGACAAGTCGCTCGTCGGGGCCGCAGACCGTGCGATCCGTGATGCCGGTCTCGGTCTCAACCCGATTGTCGACGGCCAGAATCTGCGCATCCCGATTCCGCCGCTGAATGAGGAGCGCCGCCGCGATCTCACCAAGGTGGCGGGCAAGTATGCCGAGAGCGCAAGGGTCGCGGTTCGCAACATCCGTCGCGACGGGATGGACCAGATCAAGAAGCTCGAAAAAGATGGCCAGATCAGCCAGGACGACCAGAAGGCTTATGGCGAGGACATCCAGAAGCTGACCGACCAGTTCATCGCCCGCATCGACGAGGTGCTGAAGACCAAGGAAGAGGAGATCATGCAGGTTTGACCCCAGCGGCCGCCCCCACGCCGGCCCGTGAGGGTGACGGCGCCCTGCCGGTGCCCGACCATGTGGCGATCATCATGGACGGCAATGGACGCTGGGCGCGTGGACGGGGGTTTCCGCGATCGGTTGGTCATGAGCGCGGGGTCGAGGCGCTGCGCCGGACCGTGACGGCTGCCGCCGATATGGGCGTCACCAGCCTGACGGTGTTTTCCTTTTCCACGGAGAACTGGTCGCGTCCGCTGGCAGAGGTCAATGCGCTCTTCGCCCTGCTCAGGGCCTATGTTAAGCGCGACCTCGCCAAGCTGCACCGCGAGGGCACGCGCATCCGCGTCATCGGCTCCCGTGAAGGCCTGCCCGACGACATTCTCATGCTGATTGACGAGGCCGAGACGGTGACGCGGGAGAATGCGAAATTCAATCTCACCATTGCATTCAATTATGGCTCGCGCGCTGAGATCGCGGATGCCGCCCGCCAGCTTGCAGTCGATGCCGTTGCCGGTCGAATCCGCCCGGAAGAGATTGACCAGAGCGTTTTCGGATCGCGCCTGCTGACACCGGACCTGCCTGACCCGGACCTGCTGATCCGGACAAGCGGCGAATGCCGGGTCAGCAATTTCCTGCTCTGGCAACTCGCCTATGCGGAGCTTGTCTTCATGCCGGTCCTGTGGCCGGATTTCGGGGCCGATCACCTGGCCGAGGCGCTTGAGACCTATGCCCGCCGTGAGCGTCGGTTTGGCGCGGTTTCGGCGGCTGGCGAATAGGATGGACGGTGCCGCGGTGAAGCGCCTGCGCCTCTCCCGGGAGATGAGCCTGCGCATCGCCTCGGCGGTCGTCCTGATCCCCTTCGGACTGTTCGTTGTCTGGCAGGGGGGCGCCGTGCTGGCGCTGGCCTGCGCTGTGTTCGCTGCTGTCATGGGGCGGGAGTGGGCGCGCATGGCGGCGCTGAACTGGCCGATATCGCTCTGTGTGCTGGCAGCGGTCCCCGTGCTTGTCGCGGGATTTGCGCCGACGAGCTGGCACTGGCAGGCGCTCGGCGCGGTGGCGTTTCTCGGCTTTGCGATCAATGCGAGCAATCTGAAGACGGCGGGAATTGCGGCCTTCGGGGCACTCTACTGTGCCCTGCCACCGCTTGCCATGTTCCTGCTGCGGGAGGGGCCGGAGGGGCTGCTTCTGACACTTGTGTCGATGGTGTTCGTCTGGGTGACCGACATCGCGGCCTTTTTTGGCGGGCGGACCTTTGCCGGGCCGCTGCTGAGCCCCAAGGAAAGCCCGAACAAGCGCTGGAGCGGCGCGGTGGCAGCCTTCGCGGCAACGATACTCTTCGGGGCGGCGCTCGCCCTGATCTGCGGCTGGCCGCTCCTGCCCTGGTGCGTGGCTGCGCTCAGCCTGTCGGTGGCCGCGCAGCTTGGTGACCTGCTGGAGTCGCGATTCAAGCGGAGTTTTGGCGTCAAGGATGCCGGCGGGATCATACCGGGCCATGGTGGAATACTGGACCGCGTTGACGGGCTCGGCGCAGCCATGTGCTATGCGCTCATGGTACTTTCTCTCGCGCCCGAGGCGCTGATCCTGCTGGGGTTTGACGCATGAGACTGGTCAAGCGTGTGTCAATCATGGGTGTGACCGGTTCCATTGGCAAATCGGCGCAGTCGGTGATCAGGGCGGCGAATGCGGCAGAGTATGGCGTGCATTTCGCGGTCGAGGCGGTCGCTTCGGGACGTGACGTCGCCGGGCTAGCGGAAGCGGCAATGTCGATGGGCGCGAAAGTCGCCGTGATCGCCGATGAGCGCGCGCTGCCGGACCTTCGCGATGCGCTGGCGGGCACTGGGATCGAGGCGGCAGGCGGCGTTCAGGCCCTTGCAGAGGCAGCGTCACGGCCGGTCGACCGGGTTCTGGCGGCGGTTTCCGGCGCGGCGGGTCTTGGCTCGACGCTGGCCGCGATCCGGGCCGGCAATGATGTCGCGCTCGCCAACAAGGAAAGCATTGTCTGTGCCGGCGAGATACTGAAGGCGGAAGCCAGGCGCACCGACGCGCGGATCGTTCCGGTCGACAGCGAGCACAATGCGATCTTCCAGGTGCTCGACACCTCACGCGCGCCGGAAGGCATCATCCTCACCGCCTCTGGCGGGCCGTTCCGGACTGCGAGCCTTGAGGAAATGCGCCGCGCCACGCCCGAAGTCGCCGCTGCGCATCCGAACTGGTCCATGGGCATAAAGAATTCCATCGACAGCGCCACCCTGATGAACAAGGCGCTCGAACTGATCGAGGCCTGCTACCTCTTCGACATGGCGGAGGACCGGATCGAGGTCGTCGTCCATCGCCAGTCCATCGTGCACAGTTTCGTGCGCTATCCGGACGGCTCGGTGCTCGCCCAGCTCGGCGTGACGGACATGCGCACACCGATTGCCCATGCGCTTTGCTGGCCCGATCCGGTGCGCACCGAGGTGCCGCGGCTCGATCTGGCGGCCACGGCGCGGCTTGATTTCGAGGCGGTGGACGAGGAGCGATTCCCTGCCATCAGACTCGCCCGACAGGCGGCAAGCCATGGCTGCATGGCCTCGACCGTGTTCAATTCCGCCAATGAGGCCGCCGTGGCTGCGTTTGTGGGGAGAAAATGCGGTTTCCTCGACATATCTTATGTCGTGGAAAAGACGCTGGACAGCTTCTGTGACGGGCGTTTCGGTGCCAGTCATACTGACGGGCTCTCGCTCGACACCGTGACGGCGCTTGATGCGAAGGCACGTCAGGTGGCAACAGAGTTGCTGGCACAGTCAGTGGGCTGACCCGGTACGGGACGTTGCCGCCGACAAGAGACACGTCGACAAACAAGGACAAGACATGGAACTGATCCTGCAGCTTCTGATATTCCTCCTCGTTCTCGGCATCGTCGTGGCGGTGCATGAACTTGGCCATTACGGCGCAGGCAGGCTGTTCGGGGCGGCGGCGGATTCCTTTTCCATCGGTTTCGGAAAACCCCTTGCGGAGGTGACCGACAGGAGAGGCACGCGCTGGCGGATCAATCGCTGGCCGCTTGGCGGTTTCGTGAAGTTTGTCGAGGAGCGCCAGGCGCCGGGCGATGGTCCGGGTGAAGAGGTGCGACCGGAGATCGTTGGAAAGCGCTACAGCGAGCTCAAGCCTCTTGAGAAGATTGTGGTCGCTCTTGCGGGCCCTTTCGCGAACTTTGTCCTGGCGAGCATCCTCTTCGCGGTGATCTTCGCGACGCTCGGAAAGCCGGTCGAGATTGTTCGCGTGGCAGGCGCGGTGGAAGGGACGCCGGCTGCGTCAGCGGGTTTTGAACCGGGAGACGTGATCCGCTCGGTTGACGGCAAGCCCGTGCGCAACACCAATGACGTGATTGTTCCGGTGGCGCTGAACACCGGCACCGAAATCGACATCGAAATCGAGCGTGGAGGTGAATTGCTTGTGTTGCCGGTCACCCCGCTGCGCGGGGAGGCGGAAAACAATCTCGGCCAGAAGGTTCAGATCGGCCGCATCGGGCTCAACATGGCGCTCGAGCGGCTGCCGAATCAGGATTTCAATGCGATTGAGGCGGTTCCCGAAGGAGTCGCCGAGACTGGCCGCACACTGTCCATGTCGGTGCACATGCTGGGACGGCTGTTCACTGGCCGCGAGCCGATTTCGAATCTCAAGGGACCGGTTGGAATCGCCGACACGACGCGCCGCGCGATCGACGTGAACATGAAGTTTCAGCAAGCCTCGCTGATGGACCGGATCGTCGGGTCGTTCTGGACTCTGGTGCAACTGACCGCGCTGATCTCAGTGGGCATCGGGCTTGTGAACCTCCTGCCGCTGCCGATCCTGGATGGCGGGCATGTGGTGTTGAACACTTATGAATTGCTTGCCGGTCGCGAAGTCCCGCAAAAGGTGCAGGATATGAGCTTGACGATCGGGCTCCTCATGCTGTTCGGTGTCGCCGCAATCGTGACCTTCTACGACGTCATTGGCACAGGCGTTCTCGGAGGTCTCGGCGTGGATTAACACCGGAGACTTCAGATGGCGACGAGACCCCTGCGCAAGGCGTTTGCCAGCGTGTTTGCCGCAAGCCTGACCGGCATGGCGTCGACCCTGGCACTGTCATCGGTGAACGGTGCCATTGCGCAGGAAAACCCTCTTTCGGGCACGATTCGGTCAATCGTGGTGGAAGGCAACCAGCGAATCGAGGCGCGCACGGTTCAGTCCTACCTGCTGGTGGAGCCGGGCGACTCCTTCGATCCCACGCGGCTTGACCTCTCGCTCAAGGCGCTCTTTGCGACCAATCTCTTCGCCGATGTGGCATTCGACCGCCGCGGCGACGATCTCGTGGTCAAGGTGGTGGAAAACCCGATCATCAATCGCGTGGTGTTCGAGGGCAACAGCGCGATCGATGACGACAAGATCCGCGAGGAGATACAGGCCGCGCCGCGCGGTGTGTTCACCGCCGCCCGGGTTCAGGCTGACGTGCAGCGCATTCTCGAACTCTATCGGCAGTCGGGACGCTTCGCCGCCACGGTCACCCCGCAATACCGACCGCTTGAACAGAACCGCGTCGACCTGATCTTCGAGATCACGGAAGGGCCGACGACGGGCGTGCGCTCGATCAATTTCATCGGAAATGAGGAGTTTTCCGATTCGCGGCTGCGTTCGGAAATCGTCACGCGGCAGTCGCGCTGGTGGCGCTTCTTCAGTTCCAACGACAATTACGATCCCGACCGGCTCGATTACGACCGCGAGCTCCTGCGTCAGTTCTACCAGAACAATGGCTATTACAATTTCTCCGTCACTTCGGCGGTGGCGGACCTGACACCGGACCAGGAAGACTTCTACATCACCTTCGCCGTCGATGAGGGCGAGCAGTTCAGCTTTGGCGAGATCAATGTCGAGACCGAGCTGGAGAAGCTTGACGGTGCCGCGCTGCGCCGGGCGGTCAGCATCGACGAGGGCGACCTCTTCCGCTCGGACGATGTCGAGGATGCGATCGACTCGCTCACCTATGCAGCAGGCATTGCAGGCTTCGCCTTCGTCGATGTGCAGCCGCGCCTGGTGCCGAACGAGGAAGACAACACGCTCGATCTGACGCTTGTCGTCAATGAGGGCCCGCGCGTTTACATTGAGCGCATCAACATTGTCGGCAACACTGCGACGCTCGACAATGTGATCCGCCGCGAGCTCAGGATCTCCGAGGGCGATGCGTTCAACCGCGTCCTGCTCGATCGCTCGCGCAACCGCGTGCGGGCCCTCGGCTTCTTCGGAGAGGTTGATGTGGAGGAGCGTCCGGGCTCCGCGCCGGACCGTTCGGTGATCGACGTGAAGGTCGAGGAACAGCCGACGGGTGAACTCGCCTTTGCGGCAGGTTTCTCATCGGTCGACAGCTTCCTGATCGATGCAAGTGTCACTCAGCGTAACCTTCGCGGTCGTGGCCAGGCGCTGACGGCGCGCGTGTCGGCCTCCTCGCGACAGCAGGTGATCGACCTGCGGTTCACCGAGCCGCGCTTCCTCGGGCGCAATCTCGCAGCCGGTTTCGACGTCTTCTCCACCCGGTCGGACTTTCTCGACGTATCGAACTTCGAGACAGAGACGGCCGGCGCAAGCGTCAGGCTGGGTTTCCCGCTGACCGACCGGACCAGCATGCAACTGCGCTACCAGCTCCGCCAGGATGAGATCAATGTCGAGGACATCCCGGTCGCCTTCGATGCGGCGGGCGATGAGATCATCGTCGATGTGATTGATGACAATGGCACCCCGGATGACCCCTCGGACGATGAAGTGATCGGCCAGCGCCCGCTGGACCTGCGCTTCGAGACGCTTCCCACCGATGCCACGACCCGCGATGTCTGCGATGCAAGTGTGTCGGTTGCGACGCAGAACTATTACCGCGTAACCAATTCGCTCTGCCTCGAGGAGCGCTCGGACCTCTCCTCCATTCTCGGCTATACCTTCAACTGGGACCGCCGCAACGACCCGTTCGAGCCGACACGCGGCTTCGATTTCTCCCTGTCACAGGATGTCGCTGGCGTTGGCGGTGATGTGAAGTACCTGCGTACGGAGGCAACAGGTGCGTTCTATCGCGGCATCCTGCCGGGTGTCCGGGCGAGCTGGCGACTGTCAGGGGGCTACATCTTCCCCTTCGGTGACAATGACTCGCTCAGGATCAACAACCGCTTCTTCCGTGGCGGCAACAGTTTCCGTGGCTTCGATGTGGCCGGTCTCGGACCGCGCCAGATTGTTCGCTTCGTCGACGATGAGGGCAACCTCACCAACGAGGTGCAAAGAAGGAATGCACTCGGCGGCCAGCTGTATTATCAGAGCACCATGGAGCTCACCGTTCCGAACTACCTGCCGGAGGAATACGGTATCGACACGCGCCTGTTTGTGGATGCCGGTTCGCTTGGAGGCCTTCCGGATGCCGATCTCGAGCTGAACCGGGAAGGCGATACGGTGGTTTATGGAACGTTCGGGCGCAATGACGGCTCCGCCGACCTCGGTTTCCTCACCATTGATGATGAACTGTCTTTAAGGGCGGCGGCAGGACTCAGTGTGCTATGGGACTCCCCGTTCGGACGGATCAGGTTTGATTTCTCGCAGATCATCCGCAAGGAAGACTACGACAGGACCGAGACGTTCCGCTTCTCAACCTCCACCTCTTTCTAGGTCAACGTAACCTCCGAAAGGTTCGATCATGTTTGCCAAATCCGCAACGCAAATCCGCACAACCCTCATCGCAATGGCAGCGTTCATGTTGCCTGCGTCTGTCGTCGCTGTGCCCGCAGCCGCTGCGCAGACCTGCCAGCAGTCCATTGTCGTCAATCAGGGCAAGATCCTGCAGGACGCCAAGGGTGCCAACGACATCCGCGCCAAGCTGAAGACCATGGCGGAGTCCACCGGCCAGCAGCTCCAGCCCGAGGGCCAGTCGCTCGAAACCGAGCGCGACTCCATTGCCGCACTCGTCCAGGGCAAGACCGAGGACCAGATCAAGGCCGATGAGAGCCTCATGTCACGCATCAACAGCTTCGAGACCCGGCTGAATTCCTATGGCGAACGCACCAACAAGAATCTGCGCGACCTGCAATACACCGAGATGATGGCCTGGCGCGATTTCGCGACCGCGCTCGAAGGCGTGCTGCAGACCGTCGCCCAGGAACGCGGCGCAACCTGTGTGCAGGATGCAGCCTCCATGCTCTATTTCCCGCCGAGCGCGGATGCGACTGACCGTACGATCCAGCTGCTCGACGAGCGCTCGCCAAGCGTGAACGTCGTCCGCCGCGCTGCGCCGACACCTGCGCAGTAAGCGGATATCTGCGGTCGAGCGCGTGAGGCGGGGCGAAAATGGGGCTGGATGGGCGTTTCTACAGCTGGCTTGAAGATCAATCACTGCCATCGCTGTTGGAGCGTCTCGGCCTCGATTTGCCCGGCCTGCCTGATGTGAAGGTCCAGGGGCTCGCCCCATCGGCCGTGGCCGATGCGGGCGAACTCTGTTTCTTCGAGGGCAAGGCCCTGAAGGACGGCGAGGTCTCTCATGCCGCCTGTCTCTGCCTGGTGAGAGACGGTCTTGAGGCCGATCCCCCTGGCGAAGCGGTCTTCATCAGGGTCGGGCGCCCCCGTTTCGTCTTCGCCGCACTCGCGCGACAACTCGCCCGTCCGCTGCCCTGGCCGCAGGGCGAGGAGAGGATTGCGGCAGATGCGGTGATCGAGGCTGGCGCAACAATTGCGACCGGCGCGGTCATAGGTTCGGGCGCGATGATCGGTGCCGGCACGCTGATCGGTCCGGGGAGCGTGATCGGTCCGGGTGTCTGCATCGGACGCAACTGCGCGGTCGGCGCGCATGTCTCCATTCGCTGCGCCCTGATCGGCGATCAGGTGAAGGTGCTTTCGGGAACCCGGATCGGTGAGGCCGGTTTCGGCACGATTGCGGGCTCGGAGGGGGCCGAGGACATGCCCCAGTTCGGTCGCGTCATCATCCAGGATCACGTCTCCATCGGTGCCAATTGCTGCATCGACCGGGGTGCCTTTGACGACACGGTGATCGGTGAGCGCACGAAGATCGATAATCTGTGCCAGATCGGTCACAATGTCCGCATTGGCCGGAGTGTCGTCATGGCGGCCTTTGCCGGCTTGTCCGGCACGGTCGTGATCGAGGATGGCGCGATGCTTGGCGGGCGCGTGGGTATCGCCGATCATGTCACCATCGGAGCGGGTGCCCGGCTTGCAGCTGATGCCGCGATCATGAAGGATGTTCCAGCGGGAGAGACCTGGGGCGGAACACCGGCGCGACCCTTCCGCAACTGGATGCGTGAGACGGCCTGGCTGTCGAAACAGGCCAACCGGAAGGGAAAGGCGTGAGTGTGATCCACCCGACGGCCATTGTCGAAGATGGCGCGCAGATCGGCGAGGGCACTGAAATCGGCCCTTATGCCTTTGTCGGGGGTCATGTGACCCTTGGGGACGGTGTCAGGCTCTTCCATCATGCCAGCGTCGTGGGAGAAACGCGGCTCGGCGCGGGCTGCGAGATCCACCCCTTCGCGCATATCGGCGGCGATCCGCAGATCCTCGGACTGAAAGCGGGACCCGCCAGGACCGAGATTGGCGAGAATTGCATCTTTCGCGAGCATTCAACGGTTCATGGCGGTTCCGCCAATGGGCGCGGTGCCACAAGGATCGGCAGCGAATGCTTCTTCATGGTCGGAACGCATATCGGTCATGACGGTCTCGTCGGCAACAGATGTGTCCTGGCCAACAATGCGATTGTCGCTGGCCATGTGACACTGGGTGAGCAGGTCTGGCTGGGAGGCCACACGGCGATCCACCAGTTCGTTCGCATCGGCGATCACGGATTTGTCGGGGGCGGTGCGATCCTGGTGGATGACGTCGTCCCGTTCGGTTCAGCCGTCGGCAATCATGCCGAACTGGCGGGCGTGAATGTGAACGGCCTGAAGCGCCGGGGCTTTTCGCGCTCCGACATGGCCGAGATCCGCAAGGTCTATGCAGAGCTCTTTGAAGGCGAGGGCACTTTCGCAGGCAGGCTGCAGGATATGCAGGCGCGCCACGCCCATCGTCCGCTTGCGCGCCAGATACTGGATTTCGCCGCAGCCGAGGCCAAGCGCCCGCTCTGCCGGCCGAGGCCGCGCAGATGACGGACAGGGACACACCGGCGCTTGGCATCATTGCCGGTTCGGGCGACCTGCCGGTGGAGGTCGCGCATCGTGCGCAGGCGCGTGGGTCGCGCCTTTATGTCATCCAGCTCAAGGGCTTTGAGGAACCGCGGCTCGATGCCTTTCCGGGCGAGACCATCGGCATCGGCCAGCTCGGCCGGCAGGTCGAGCGCCTTCGTGCGGCGGGGGTCGAGCGCGTTGTCTTTGCGGGCAATGTGCAGCGGCCGGACTGGAAGTCGCTGAATCTCGATTTTCGCGGGGCCCGCCTCCTGCCCCGTGTGATGAGCGCCGCCAAGCAGGGCGATGATGCGCTGATGCGAGTGCTGGTCGATTTCTATGAAGGCGAAGGCTTCGAGGTGGTCGGTGCAGATGACGTGGCAAGCGAACTGGTCGAAGCGCAAGGCACGCTGACCGAGAAGCAACCCTCGACAAGCGACCTTGAGGACATCATGCGCGCTGCCGAGGTGGCTGGCGCGATTGGCGCGCTCGACATCGGCCAGGGCTGTGTGGTCTGCGAGGGCCTCGTGCTCGCGGTTGAGGCGCAGGAGGGCACCGATGCCATGCTCGCGCGCGTGGCCACGCTGCCCCAGCCGGTGCGTGGCACGCCGGATGCGCGACGCGGCGTGTTGCTCAAGCGTCCGAAGCCGATCCAGGAGCGCCGCATCGACCTGCCAACCATCGGCGTGCGCACGGTTCGCAATGCGGCGGCCGCTGGCCTGCGCGGCATTGCGCTGGAGGCGGGCGGTGCGCTGATCGTGGACCTTGCGGGCACGGTGGCAGAGGCCGATCAGCAGGGGCTTTTCATTCACATCTTCCCGCCCGAAGCCGGCCGCAGCTCATGAGCGGGATCTATCTGGTCGCCGCCGAACCCTCAGGCGATGCCTTCGCCGCAGAGATCGTCGATGCGCTGCGAGCGCGCAGTGGCGAGATCGTGATCCACGGTGTCGGCGGCAGCGAACTCGCCTCGCGCGGTATAGAAAGCCCGATCGACATCTCACCGCTCTCGATTGTCGGCCTGCTGGACGGGCTGAAGGTCTATCGTGAGGTGATCGCACTCGCCGACGCTGCGGTGGACGACATCATTGCGCATGAGCCTGAACAGGTCCTGCTCGTCGATTCCTGGGGCTTCATGATCCGCGTGGCCGAGAGGCTTCGCGCACGCAGGCCAGACATCCGGATCGTGAAGGTGATCGGGCCTCAGGTCTGGGCGACGCGGCCGGGGCGTGCCGTCAAGCTCGCCCGAACCGTCGACGCCGTGCTGTGCATCCATGATTTTGAACGGCCCTTCTATGAGGGGCTGGACGTGGAAACCGCGATCATCGGCAATCCGGCCTTCGGACGGGACATCAGCGGCGACGCCGAGGCCTACCGCGCCTCTCGCGGGCTCGATGCCGGAACGCCGCTGGTAACGGTTCTGCCGGGCAGCCGTTCATCGGAAATGCGCCGGGTCGCTCCTGCGCTCATCGAAGCGGCCGCCCTCCTCAGCGATGCGCGCCCTGACCTCGCTCTCGCCATCGCGCCGTCTCCCGGCATGGCCGGCGAGCTCGATCTGGGACGCCTCGAAAGGGCCGGCAATGTCGACCTCATCACGGTCGAGGGCCGCCGGCATGATGCCATTGCGGCCTCGGATCTGGTGCTCGCCTGCTCCGGCACGGTGACCACGGAGGTTGCCATGCTCGGGGCACCCGTTATCGTGGCCTACAAGCTAGGCTGGGTGACCTGGGCGATTGCGCGGAGCTTCCTGTACAAGCCGGAACACATCACCCTGATGAACATCGCGGCCGGAAACGAGATCGCGCCGGAATTCGTCCAGACGCGCTGCCGTCCCGAACTGATCGCGGAAGCAGCCAGCGCCCTGCTCGCATCGCCGGAAAGACGGCTGCGTCAGGTGGCCGGCCAGAATGCTGCGCTTCAGATGATGGGCATTGGCGGCGAACCTGCTGCCGCGCGCGTTGCAGACCATGTGCTGGGCGCGCGGCCTACTCCGCCGCCACAGCCGGGCTGAAGCCTTCGCGTTTCCACGCCTCGATATGATCCAGTGCGCGGGCCGACATGGCGGCCTTCTTCGCCCGGCCCTTGTCCTTGCCCTTCAGACGCTTGCCTTGCTCGTCGGTCTTCGCGACCGATCCGGGGTCAGCCGGCGGGAAGAGTCCGAAATTTACGTTCATCGGCTGGAAGCTTTGACCGCCTACAAGGTGGCCACCGGTAATGTGCGCGATGAGCGCGCCGAGTGCTGTCGTTGGCGGGGGCGGGGAAAGCTCGGTGCCGAGAAATTCTGCGGCGGCGAACCGTCCTGCCAGCAGCCCCATGCCCGCGCTTTCGACATAGCCTTCCACGCCCGTCACCTGTCCGGCGAACCGGATATGCGGCCTGGATTTCAGGCGCAGCTGGCTGTCGAGCAGTTTCGGCGAATTCAGGAAGGTGTTGCGGTGAATGCCGCCAAGGCGGGCGAACTGGGCGTTTTCGAGGCCCGGGATCATCCGGAAGACGTCGCTCTGGGCACCATACTTCATCTTGGTCTGGAAGCCGACAAGGTTCCAGAGGGTGCCGAGCGCATTGTCCTGTCGGAGCTGGACGACAGCATAGGGGCGCTTCTCGGGCGCGTGCGGGTTGGTGAGGCCCACAGGCTTCAGCGGGCCGAAGCGCAGTGTCTCGCGGCCGCGCTCCGCCATCACCTCGATCGGCAGGCAACCCTCGAAATAGGGCGTGTCCTTTTCCCATTCCTTGAACTCGGTCTTCTCCGCCGAAATCAGCGCGTCGATGAAGGCGTTGTACTCATCCTCGCTCAGGGCGCAGTTGATGTAGGCCGCCGTGTCGCCGCCCGGGCCCGGCTTGTCATAGCGCGACTGGCGCCAGGCCTTATCCATGTTGATCGACTCGAAATGCACGATGGGCGCAATGGCGTCGAAGAAGGCGAGATCGTCTTCGCCGGTCTCCGCGCGGATGGCGTTGGCGAGCGCGTCGGAGGTCAGCGGTCCGGTGGCGATGATGGTCGGGCCCCAGTCGGACGAGGGCAGGGCCGTCACCTCCTCGCGCGAGATCTCGATATTGAGATGGGCCTCGAGCGCTGCCGTCACGGCCTGGCTGAAGCCGTCACGGTCGACGGCGAGCGCTGAGCCTGCAGGCACCTGGTGCTCATGTCCCTTGGCGATGATGAGGCCGTTCAGCCGTCGCATCTCCTCGTGCAGCAGGCCCACGGCATTGTGGACATGGTCGTCGGAGCGGAAGGAATTGGAACAGACGAGCTCGGCGAGGCCGTCGGTATGGTGCGCATCGGTCCCGCGCACGGGCCGCATCTCGTGCAGCGTCACGGGGCAGCCCATTTCAGCGGCCTGCCATGCGGCCTCGGAGCCGGCCATGCCGCCGCCGATGATATGGATACGTTTCTCGGTCATGGTGCGAGACATGCGGCGTGGGTGATGGCGGGTCAAGCGGGACTGGTAATTTCCGCTGACTGTGCCAAGTCGCACGCCATGAGCAGGATTTCGCTTCTTCGCACGATGCGCGAGGCCTGGGCCTTTGCTGGCACAGGGGTCGTGCGCGCGCCTCTCGGTCTTCTGGCCTTTGTTCTCGGCAGTGCGGTGCTGAGCTATGGGGCGACCCATCTGGTCGGCAAGCCTCTCGGCGCGGGCTGGGGGCTTCTGCTCTCCTGGATACTCGCGACCGCCATGTGGGCGGTTTGGCAGGGGCAGCTGCTCGCCGCAGCCGATGGCCCGCCGCGGCTCTGGCCACGTTTCGGGGCCGGTGAGCGCTCGGTGTTTCTTTCCATGCTGGCCTTCGCGTGCGTGATGGGCTTCGCGCTGGTACTCGCCTTCGCTGTGGCCGGATTCTTTGCCGGCTCGGTGCTGACCGCGCTCGAGATCGACCCTGAGGGGCTCGACTGGAGCGTGGCGAGTTGGTCTGACACGCAGGCGCGGCTCGGCCAGGCGGGAACGGCGGCGGTGGTGCTCTCTGTCGTGCTCGCCGGACTTGTGCCACTCGCGCTTCTCGTGCGCACTGCGCCGTTCCGGCCATTGGCACTTGAGCGAGGCGGCTTCGTCGTGTTCGAGCCCGGCGGCTGGACGCGCGGGCGGACCTGGGTGCTGATCGGAGCGGCGCTTTTCAGTTTTGTCCCGGTCGGGATTGGCGCATTTGCGCTGCTGATGGCGACAGATTTCAACGAAGGCTTTGGTGACCGCATCCTCATGTTTGCGCTGGCAAGCCCGCCTTCGCTTGTCTTCTTCGGTTTCTGCAAGTCTGTCCTTCGCCAGACGCCACCGGAGGCCTGATCACTCCGCTGGGGCGCTGGCCTTCGTCCTGCCGGCCTTCGCTGCCTTGCGCGCACCGGAATTGCGGTTGGCGCGCCGCTCGTCATGGCGACGGAAAGCCTCGGCGAGGAAGCGGCCGGTGTGACTGGCCGCGACCTGTGCGACTTCGGCAGGCGTGCCCGTGGCGACAATCTTTCCGCCGCCATCGCCGCCCTCGGGACCGAGATCGACAATCCAGTCGGCGGTCTTGATCACGTCGAGATTGTGCTCGATCACAACCACCGTATTGCCCGCATCGACGAGTTCCTGCAGCACTTCCAGCAGCTTGCGCACATCCTCGAAATGCAGGCCGGTGGTCGGCTCATCGAGGATGTAGAGCGTGCGGCCGGTGGCGCGCTTGGAAAGCTCCTTGGCGAGCTTCACGCGCTGCGCCTCGCCGCCCGAAAGCGTTGTCGCCTGCTGGCCAACCTTGATATAGGTCAGGCCGACACGGGCGAGGGTCTCCATTTTGGATGCGATGGAGGGCACCGCCGCAAAGAATTTCGCCGCCTCCTCGACCGTCATGTCGAGCACATCGGCAATCGACTTGCCCTTGTAGAGGATTTCCAGCGTCTCGCGATTGTAGCGCTTGCCCTTGCAGGTCTCGCATTCGACATAGACGTCCGGCAGGAAGTGCATCTCGATCTTTATGACGCCGTCGCCCTGGCAGGCCTCGCAGCGCCCGCCCTTCACATTGAAGCTGAACCGGCCGGGCTTGTAGCCGCGCGCCTTGGCTTCAGGCAGGCCCGCGAACCAGTCCCGGATCGGCCCGAACGCGCCGGTATAGGTGGCCGGATTGGAGCGCGGGGTGCGCCCGATGGGGGACTGATCGATGTCGATCACCTTGTCGAGATGCTCGGTGCCCTCGATGGAGGTATGGGGCGCGGGCAGGGCAGAGGCACCGTTCAGCTTGCGGGCGAGCGCCTTGTAAAGCGTTTCGATGACGAGCGTGGACTTGCCGCCGCCGGACACGCCGGTGACGCAGGTGAAGGTGGCGAGCGGGATTTCAGCGGTCACGTCCTGAAGGTTGTTGCCCGTCGCGCCGATGACCTTCAGGCGCTTCTTCGTCGATTTTGCGATGCGGCGCGGTTCCGGGATCGGAATTTCCCTGCGACCGGAGAGATAGTCGCCGGTCAGGCTGTTGGGGTCGGCGATGACTTCCTCCGCTGTCCCCTGGCTGACCACCTTGCCGCCATGCACACCTGCAGCCGGACCCATATCGATGACATGGTCTGCGGTGAGAATGGCGTCTTCATCATGCTCGACCACGATGACGGAATTGCCGATGTCGCGCAGGCGCTTCAGCGTGTCGAGCAGGCGTTCATTGTCGCGCTGGTGCAGGCCGATTGACGGTTCATCGAGCACGTAGAGCACACCGGTGAGGCCTGACCCGATCTGGCTGGCGAGCCGGATGCGCTGGCTTTCGCCGCCCGAGAGGGTGCCCGAGGCACGGGAGAGGCCGAGATAGTCGAGGCCGACATCGTTGAGGAATTTCAGCCGGTCGCGGATCTCCTTCAGGATGCGCGTCGCGATTTCCTTCTGCTGTTTCGTCAGCGTCTCCTCGACCCCGTCAAACCAGAGCGCGGCCTCCTTGATGGAGAGGACCGAGACTTCGGCAATGTCATGCCCGGCAATCCTCACCGCGAGCGATTCCGGCTTCAGCCGCTTGCCGCCGCAGGCCGGACAGGGCTGGGCGGACTGGTACTTCGCAACTTCCTCGCGAACCCAGGCGCTGTCGGTCTCGCGCCAGCGGCGTTCGAGATTGGGGATCACGCCTTCGAAGGTCTTCGTCACTTCGTAGCGGCGCAGGCCGTCATCATAGACGAAATCGACCTCCTCCTTGCCGGTGCCGTTCAGGATGATCCGGGTCACCGTCTCCGGCAGGCGGTTCCATTTCGTGTCGAGCTTGAACCTGTACTTGCGGGCGAGCGCCTGGAGTGTCTGGGTCTGGTAAGGAGACTGGCTTTTCGCCCAGGGCGCGATGGCGCCGCCATGCAGGGTGAGGTCCTTGTCCGGCACGATGAGATCCGGGTCGATCTTCAGCTGCTCGCCGAGCCCGTCACAGGCTGGACAGGCGCCCATCGGAGCGTTGAAGGAAAACAGGCGCGGCTCGATCTCCGGAATGGTGAAGCCGGAGACCGGGCAGGCGAAATTGGCCGAATAGGTTATGCGGCGCGGCTCGGTCTCTCCTTCGGCCAACTCGGCGAATTCCGCAATCGCAATCCCGTCGGCGAGGCCCAGCGCCTGCTCGAAACTCTGCGCGAGCCGGCCCTCCATGTCCGGTCGCACGATGATCCGGTCGACGACCACGTCGATGTCATGCTTGTATTTCTTGTCGAGCGTTGGCGGGTCTTCGAGTTCGTGATAGGCCCCATCGACCTTGACCCGCTGGAAGCCCTTCTGGAGCAGCTCGGCGAATTCCTTGCGGTACTCGCCCTTGCGGCCGCGCACGATGGGCGCGAGCAGGTAGAGCCGGGTGCCTTCCGGCAGTTCCATGGTGCGGTCGACCATCTGGGAAATGGTCTGGCTTTCGATGGGCAGGCCAGTGGCGGGCGAATAGGGCACGCCCACACGGGCCCACAACAGGCGCATGTAATCGTAGATTTCCGTCACCGTGGCGACGGTGGAGCGCGGGTTGCGCGAGGTTGTCTTCTGCTCGATGGAAATGGCGGGGGAAAGGCCTTCAATGCTTTCCACATCGGGCTTCTGCATGAGTTCGAGGAATTGCCTTGCATAGGCCGAGAGGCTTTCGACATAGCGGCGCTGGCCCTCGGCATAGATCGTGTCGAAGGCAAGCGAGGATTTGCCCGAGCCCGACAGGCCTGTCATCACGACAAGCCGGCCGCGCGGAATGTCCACATCGACATTCTTGAGGTTGTGTTCCTTCGCGCCGCGCACGCGTATGAAGGGGCTCTCGCTCATTCGTTTCGCCTTGGTCTGGTTATAGGTCTAGGTGAAGCGGCGGAGGGGCGGCGGCAAGTCGCTGTTTCAGCTTTTTCCCGCGCCTGCCGGAATCATCTGTCCACAAGTGTTGATCAGGTTTCCGTTTTGTGCAAGAACATTAATCGAACAAATGCGCCCCTCCGGGGGCGACAGTCGGTGCCGGAGGCGCTATTCATTGAGACTAACGAGTCGGTCAGCGTATCGATGTGAAGGAAATGGAGGCGGCACATGGCCGGTTCGGTGAACAAGGTGATTCTGGTTGGCAATCTGGGCGCGGACCCGGAGGTGCGCCAGTTCCAGAATGGCGGTCAGGTCTGCAATCTGCGCATTGCGACCTCGGAGACCTGGAAGGACCGCAATACGGGCGAGCGACGCGAGAAGACCGAGTGGCACAGCGTGGCCATCTTCAGCGAGGGGCTGGTCAAGGTGGCGCAAAGCTATCTGAAGAAGGGTTCCAAGGTTTATATCGAGGGCCAACTCGAGACACGGAAATGGCAGGACCAGAGCGGCAATGACCGCTACACGACGGAAATCGTTCTGCGTGGCTACAACTCCAATCTCACCATGCTCGATGGCCGCAGCGATGGCGGGGGCCAGCGCATGGGCTATGATGATCGCTCCAACGCTGGCGGCCCGCGCCAGATGTCCGGTCCGGCAGAGGATTTCAGCCAGGCCATTGATGACGACATTCCGTTCTGAGCTTCTGAGGTGCCGCTCGGGCAACAGGCGTGAATCGGCGGCACCTCAAGGCGCTCACCAGCGTCGCTTCGACCCTTCTGGCGAGGCACTGAGGAAAGCATGTGGATGGCCCCGTCCAATCGGTGCGCGGGGTTTGTCTCAGGCGTCGCCGGATGCTACCAGAAAAGGCTGATGACGGAGCGATTCGGCGCGCTCTCAATGCTGCGCTGAAACCGGGCCAAGCGCCCAGAAGGAAAGGCCTTTCAGGTGAGCGACGACAACACGCCAGAGACCCCGGACGAGCCGGAGAACGGCGGCGCCCTGCCGGAACGTGGAGACGCTGTCGATCCGGTTTTCATCGAGGACGAGCTGAAGCGCTCCTACCTCGATTATGCCATGAGCGTGATCGTCTCGCGCGCACTTCCGGACGTGCGCGACGGACTGAAGCCGGTCCACAGGCGCATTCTCTACGCCATGCAGGAGGGCGGCTACACGCCGGACAAGGCTTACCGGAAGTCCGCTGCCATCGTTGGCGACGTGATGGGCAAGTACCACCCCCATGGCGACAGTGCGATCTATGACGCGCTGGTGCGCATGGCACAGCCCTTCTCCATGGGCCTGCCGCTGGTCGACGGGCAGGGCAATTTCGGCTCGATCGACAATGATCCGCCGGCGGCGATGCGCTACACCGAAAGCCGCATGGACAAGGCGGCGACCTATCTCCTCGCTGACATCGACAAGGACACGGTCGATTTCCAGGACAATTATGACGGTTCCACGCAGGAGCCCTCGGTCCTGCCCGCGCAATATCCGAACCTCCTCGTCAACGGGGCCGGCGGCATTGCGGTCGGCATGGCGACGAACATCCCGCCGCACAATCTGGGCGAGGTGATCGACGCGACGCTCGCCATGATGGACGATCCTGCGATCTCGGACGAGGAACTGCTTTCGATCGTTCCGGGGCCGGACTTTCCGACCGGCGCGCAGATCCTTGGCCGAACCGGCGCTCGCAACGGGCTGATGACCGGCAAGGGCTCGGTGATCATGCGGGCCAAGACGCGGATCGAGACGGTGAAGTCGGGCCGCGAAGCAATCATTGTCGACGAGATTCCCTATCAGGTGAACAAGGCGACCATGTATGAGAAGATCGCCGAGCTTGTTCGGGACAAGCGCGTCGAGGGCATTGCGGAAATGCGCGATGAGTCCGACCGCCACGGCATCCGCGTCGTGATCGAGATCAAGCGCGATGCGAGCCCCGATGTCGTGCTGAACCAGCTTCACCGCTATTCCCAGCTGCAGACCTCCTTCGGCGTCAACATGCTGGCGCTGAACAATGGCCGGCCGGAGCAGCTGACCCTGCGAATGGTGTTGCAGAGCTTTATCGGCTTCCGCGAGGAAGTCGTGGCACGGCGCACGCGGTTTGAACTGAACAAGGCGCGCGACCGGGCTCATGTGCTGGTTGGCCTCGCTCTGGCAGTCGCCAATATTGACGAGGTGATCCGCATCATCCGCGAGGCCCCGGACCCCGGCACGGCGCGGGTCAAGTTGCTCGAGCGCGACTGGCCGGCGTCTGACATGCTGCCGGTGATCGAACTCGTGGCTGACCGGCGCACAGTGATCCAGGAGGGCGGGCTCATCCGCCTCTCAGATGAGCAGGCCCGCGCCATTCTCGACCTTCGCCTGCACCGCCTCACCGGTCTCGGGCGCGAGGAAATCAGCAATGAAGTCAAGGCGCTGCGCGAGAAGATTGAGGATTACCTCGACATTCTGAGGTCGCGTCCACGCATTCTGGACATCATCCGGAGCGAGCTTCGCGAGGTGCGTGAGAAATTCGCCGTGCCAAGGCGGTCGGAATTCGTCGAGGGCGATCTCGACCTTGAGGATGAGGACCTGATCGAGCGCGAGGACATGGTCGTGACCGTGACCCATGGCGGCTATGTGAAGCGCACGCCGCTCTCGACCTACCGGACCCAGCACCGGGGTGGGAAGGGCCGCTCCGGCATGGCGATGAAGGATGATGATTTCATCACGCGGGTCTTCACCGCTTCGACCCACACCGAAGTGCTGTTCTTCTCGTCGGCGGGCATGGTCTACAAGCACAAGGTCTGGCGCCTGCCGCAGGGTACGCCGCAATCGCGCGGCAAGGCTTTCGTGAACCTCCTGCCGCTCGACAAGGATGAGTGGATCACCTCCATCATGCCGCTGCCCGAGGATGCAGACGATATTGATCGTCTCGACGTCATGTTCGCGACGCGCGAGGGCAATGTGCGGCGCAACCGGCTGTCTGACTTCGTCAATGTGAACCGCAACGGCAAGATCGCGATGAAGCCTGATGAGGGCGACGGCATTGTCAGCGTGCAGATCTGTTCACCTGAAGACGATGTCATGCTGACCACCTCGAAGGCCGCCTGTATCCGTTTCCGGGTCAGCGATGTGCGGGTCTTTTCGGGGCGCACCTCGACCGGGGTGAAGGGCATACGCCTGGCCAATGGCGACCATGTGATCTCGCTGACGGTGCTGCGCCATGTGGATGTGACGCCTGAGGAGGCGCGGGCCTATCTGAAGCATGCTGCCGCGCTCCGTCGCGCGCAGGGCGATGATGTCGATGAGGCCGCGATCGAGGGCACCTCGCCGGAAGAGGAGAGCGAAGACGAAATCATGGGCGAGACCTCGCTCGACGGCGAGCGCCTGGCCTTCCTGCAGGCTGCCGAGCAGCAGATCCTCGCCATCACGACCGACGGCATGGGCAAGCGCGCGATCGGTTATGACTACCGGGTCACCGGCCGGCGCGGTAAGGGGCTGATCGCCCACCGCATCTCCGGGAACCAGCGTCTCGCCGCGGCCTTCCGGGTCGAGGAGGCCGACGAGGTCATGCTCGTCACCGATGCCGGCCAGCTCATCCGGACGCCGGTCTCTCAGATCCGGCTTGCCGGGCGGGCTACGCAGGGCGTGCGCGTGCTGCGGGTGGCCGAGGGCGAGAAAGTGGTCTCGGTGGAGCGGGTGCTCGACAGCGCAGACCCGGACGAGGAAAGCGAAAGCGATCTGTAAACCTCCGCCGGGTGCCCGGACCGGCGAAGATTTCGCCGGGTTGGGCCTGTCTTAACCTTTGCGGTTTGCTATCAGGGCGGTGACAAGAAACTGCATCGGGGAGAGCATGGCGCGCACGGGGCTTTATCCGGGGACATTTGATCCGCTCACTTTCGGCCATCTCGACATCATCCGTCGGGCCGTGAAACTCGTCGATCATCTGATCATCGGCGTTGCGATCAACCGGGACAAGGGACCGCTTTTCTCGCTTGAGGAGCGGGTCGCCATGGTGGAAGCGGAGATCGAGAACCTGCCGGATGGACGACGGGCACAGGTCTCGGTGCAGCCCTTCGACACGCTGCTGGTGCATTTCGCCGAATCCATCGGTGCGCAGGTCATCGTGCGCGGCTTGCGGGCGGTCTCGGACTTCGAATACGAGTTCCAGATGGTCGCCATGAATGACAAGCTGTCAGCGGAGATTGAAACCGTCTTCCTGATGGCCGATCCTCAGCATCAGGCCGTTGCGTCACGGCTCGTGAAGGAAATTGCCCGGCTGAACGGTGATGTGAGCGCCTTCGTGCCCACCCGGATCCGGGACAGGCTTTTGGAGAAGTTTGGAAAATGACACCGACCGTTCTGAGAACCCTGCGCGCAAGCCTGTTGGCGGCCTCTGCGGCGACACTGTTCGTGGCTAGCGGACAGGCCCAGGAAGACAGCGCCCCGCCCGCTGCCGAGGAGGCAGAGGCGGTCGCCGAAACGATCCCCGGCGCGGAACTTCCCGCCGGCTTCGATGCAAGCGATTCTGAGAACTGGCGCCAGGTCGATCCGGAGAATCTCTTCATCTTCGAGACCAGCAAGGGGACGGTCTATGTCGAGGCCTTTCCGGAAGTCGCGCCCAATCATGTCGAACAGTTCCGCGCCATTATCCGCTCGGGGGACTATGCGGGCACGAAGTTCCACCGCGTGATCGACGATTTCATGGCACAGGGCGGTGACATCGAGGCCGCCAAGGGCCGTCCGTCGGGCCTGCCGAACCTGGAGGCAGAATTCACCTTCCAGCGCGACCCCTACGAATGGATGATCGCGCCGATCGGACAGTATGATTCCGCCCGATTCGGATACTGGAGAGGCGCACCCATCGCCACGCAGTCGGCCTTCATCGCAGAGATGAACGAGACCGGCACGGTGGAGAGCTGGATCCCGCACTGTCCCTATATCGTGTCGACGGCGCGCACCGACGATCCCAACAGTGCCAACAGCCAGTTCTTCTGGATCCGTGGCACGGCTGACTGGCTTGACCGGAACTACACCGCCTGGGGCCGGGTGATTGACGGCCGCGGTGTCGTTGCCGCGATCAAGGCCGGACCGCGTGAGCAGAATGGGGCGGTCGACAATCCCGATGTCCTCATGAAGGCCATGGTGGCGGCTGACCTACCTGAAGGCGAGCGACCGGCGGCCTATGTCCAGCGCACAGACGGGCCGAAATTCACGGGCCAGGTCGAAACGGTCGAGCACAGCGTCAACATCTGTGACCTCGAACCCGTGCCATCCGTGGTGATTGACGCAGGGGGCTGAACCGGCCACATCGGCGGGCCATGACCGCCGACCCTCTCTCCGATGACCGCTACCAGTTCGACCTGCCGGACGAGCTGATCGCGCTGCGTCCGGCCGAGCCGAAGGATGCCGCGCGGCTGTTGGTGGTGCGCCCCTCCGGTGTCAGTCATGCTCATGTGCGCGACCTTCCTGATCTTCTGCGGGCAGGCGACACGCTGGTTCTCAACGAAACCCGTGTCCTGCCTGCCGCGCTGAGGGGGGTGCGGCTCGCGCGTGACGCCGATGGGCGCGATGTCGCAGTGGATGTGAACCTGATCGCAGAACTGGGCGCAGGCATCTGGCGCGCGCTTGCACGTCCCGGACGCCGCCTGAAGGCCGGCGACAGGATTGTCTTCGATGAGGATTTGCACGCCCTGATGACCGAAGAGGTCGGCGACGGCGCCATTGAACTCAGCTTCAACCTGTCCGGCGAGGCGCTACGAGACCGCCTCCACGCCGTCGGCCAGATGCCACTGCCGCCCTATATCGCGCGCCGCCGTGCCGCCGATGCGCAGGACCGTTCAGACTATCAGACCCGTTTTGCCACCGGTGAGGCCGCGTCAGTGGCCGCGCCCACCGCCGGGCTGCATTTCACCGAGGACCTTCTGGCGCGGCTTGAACGGGCGGGCCTGGCGCATGCGCGGGTGCGCCTTGATGTCGGCGCAGGAACCTTCGCCCCGCTCAAGGACGAGCAGGTACGGGCCGGACGGCTGCACAGCGAGCGTTGTCGGCTTGACGCTGAGACCGCCACGATGCTCAACCGGGCCAGAGCGGAGGGTCGGCGGATCATTCCCGTGGGCACCACCTCCCTTCGCACGCTGGAAACCGTCTGGCGTCTGCAGGGTCGGTTCGGGGCCTTCGAGGGCGAGACCGACATCTTCATCAGGCCGCCGGACAGGGTGGGCAGCGCCGATGCGCTTCTGACGAATTTCCACCTTCCCGGATCAAGCCTGTTCATGCTGGTCTGCGCCGTGATGGGCACCGAGATGATGCAGGCGGCCTATGGCGAGGCGATTGCCGAACGCTACCGCTTCTTCTCCTATGGCGATGCCTGCCTGCTCCTGCCCCATGGCTGAGTTCCCCTTCCATATCGACGCGACCGACGGCAAGGCGCGCATCGGACGGCTCGTCACATCACGCGGCGTGATCCGCACGCCTGCTTTCATGCCGGTCGGCACGGCGGGCACGGTCAAGGCGATGTACATGGATCAGGTGCGCGCGAGCGGTGCCGACATCATCCTTGGCAACACCTATCACCTGATGTTGCGTCCCGGTCCTGAGCGCATGAAGCGCCTTGGCGGCCTGCACGAATTCTCCGGCTGGAATGGTCCGATCCTGACCGATTCCGGCGGCTTCCAGGTCTGGTCGCTGAATGAACTGCGCAGGATGGACAGAGACGGCGTGACCTTCCGGTCCCATATTGACGGCTCCGAGCACCGCCTGACGCCGGAGCGGTCCATCGAGATACAGGCCGACTGCCTTGGTGCCGACATCTGCATGCAACTCGACGAATGCACGGCCTGGCCCGCCACGCGCGATGAGGCGGCGGCCTCTCTCAGGCTGTCGGTCGATTGGGGGCGTCGGTCGAAACAGGCCTTCGGCGAGCGGGAGACGCAGGCCCTGTTTGCCATCGTTCAGGGATCGACCTTTCCCGACCTGCGCCGGGAATCGGCTGAAGCGCTGGTGGCGGAGGGCTATGACGGCTACGCGATTGGCGGGCTGGCGGTGGGCGAGGGCCATGCCGCCATGTGCGAGACGATCGAGGTGACCGAGCCCTTCCTGCCGGCTCAGCGGCCGCGTTACCTGATGGGTGTGGGCAAGCCGATTGACCTGGTCGAGGCCAGCTTGCGCGGCGTCGACATGTTTGACTGCGTGCTGCCGACGCGCTCCGGCCGTCATGGACAGGCCTGGACCTGGGACGGGCCGGTCAATCTGAAGAATGCCCGCTTTGCGGAGGACACCTCACCGCTGGATGGCGACAGCGACTGTCCGGCGAGCCGGGACTATTCCAGGGCCTATCTCAACCATCTGTTCCGTGCTGGCGAGTATCTCGGTCCAATGCTGCTCTCATGGCACAATGTCGCCTTCTTTGAGGCGCTGATGGCGCGGATACGCCGCGAAATTGCGTCTGGCACTCTGGCGGGGTTCGTCGCCGACTGCCGCGCCCGATGGGCCGACACGATATCCCAGCCGCGACCCGGACCGGAATCCTGAGTCGTGATCAGCGGAACGGGTCGTCGCCCTTGAAGATGATCTTCTCCTCCGCCAGCTCCGGGGGCCTCGGCGCAGCCGGAGGTTCGCAGCCCCTTGCCAGTCCGATTCCTTTCAGGAAGGCCCGTCGCTGGGCAGCGATGGCATAGGCGCGCGCGAGCTTCTTCTCATGCTTCGACGCGCCGCTGACATAGCGCACCGCGCCCCGGAACGGAATGAAGCCGCGCGCTTCTGACGAGATGTAGCCGAGCGTGGCATCAGAGGCGCGCGCGGCCCGTCTTTCGGCCTTTTCCCCGTCCGACAGCTCCTCGTCATCGTCCGGCACGGGCGCGTCGAAATCGGCACCGAGAATGCCGTCGAGTTCGGCAATCTTCAGCGCAAGGAAGCTGCAGCTCATCGTTTCGGCCGCCTCGACCTCATAGGGTGAGCCGGCATCCTGCACGAGGTCCGGAATGGCGTCGCGGATGAGGTTCAGATCCTCCAGCGGGCTCATCATCGCATCGCCGAGACCATCTGTTGTCTTCTCGACCGTTCTTGAGGCCGTCTGGGAGACGGTTCCCGGCTTGCCTGACGAGGCGCAGCCCGCAAGGCTGAAGAGGAGGAGGCAGAAGGAGAGGGCTCTGATCATGCGCCAACATTGCCGCGCCCGGCATCATGCTGGCAAGACGGCTGACACAGCTGCGGCGAATTGAAAAAACCTCGGCCTCATCAATTGACCGTTCAGGCACATCAGCCTATTTACGCCAGCTCTCATGGGAGCCGTTAGCTCAGTCGGTAGAGCAGCTGACTTTTAATCAGCGGGTCGCAGGTTCGATTCCTGCACGGCTCACCATGGTTTTCAGGGCACTAGCGCATTTTGACTGGAATCTGACTCGGTGTGGGATTCCCGGAAGGGCCGAATGCTGATTCGAGAAGCTTCGTGGCAGCGCGGAGTTGAAGATGGCGGCATCATTGAGTGTAGACCTGCGCTGGCGGGTTGTTCGGGCGATTGAGACTGAAGGGCTTTCGATCCGGGCAGCAGGCCGTCGGTTCTGCATTGGCGAGAGCACGGCCGGCCGCTGGCACCGGCTCTGGCGCGAGAGTGGGGATGTCGTTCCCGGTGCCGGGTTCTTCGAGCAGTCCGCCTGCGCAACGAACCTCCTCAGCCCCCAAAATCTGAAACACTCTTTGCGGCGCGGTGGAAGCGGATCCGGTCGGCATAATCGAGCGGGTTTTTCGGTTTGACCAGTGCGCCCTCGGGCGTGTCGGTCCAGTCGACAAGACGGGTCAGGAAGAAGCGCAGCGCTGCGCCCAGGGCGAGCGTCGGCATCGCCTCGCGCTCGGCAGGTTCCAGCGCCCGCACGCTCTCATAGCCCGCAATCAGGGCCTGTCCCTTCGTGAAGTTGAAATGCCCACCCGGCTCGAAGGCCCATGCGTTCAGGCAGACCGCGATGTCATAGGCAAGAGCGTCACTGCAGGCGAAGTAGAAATCGATGACGCCAGCGAAATCATCGCCCAAGAAGAAGGCATTGTCCGGAAAGAGATCGGCATGGATGGTGCCGCGCGGCACGTGATCGGATACCGTCCGCATCGATTTCACCTGCGCAAGGCTGTCATTCACCACATCGGCAAGGCCCGGCGCCAGGCGCTCGGCGACATGTTCGCGTCCGCAGAAGAGTTTCGGCCAACTCGCCGGCCCCAGATCATTGTCCCGGTTCATGTTGAAATCGGCGAGCGCGGCGTGCATGCGCGCAAGGCCTTCGCCGAGGCTGCGACACTGGGCGCTGCCCGGCCGGGTCGGGCTCATGCCCTTCAGGAAGGTCACGATCAGGGCCGGACGTCCGGCGAGCACGCGCAGCGCCTTGCCATCCCTCGCCGCGACGGGCTCGGGGCAAGGGAACCCCTTCGCGGAGAGATGCTGCTTCAGGGCCACGAAATAGGGCAACTGAGCGGGGTTCACCCGCTTTTCAAACAGGGTGAGGATGAACCGGCCCTTCTCCGTTTCAAGATAATAATTCGAGTTTTCAACGCCCTCGGCAATTCCCTTGAACGCGATTGCCTCGCCAATGTCATATTCGGCGAGAAACGCGCTGAGCGCTTCGGCATCGACGGAGGTGTAAACGGCCATGACCTCTTCTCAGATGTTCACAGCGATCAGCGCAAGCCCCGATCCGGCAATCCAGACACTGACAGCAAGTTTCAGCCGTCTTGCGCCGAGCCAGGTGGCGATGCGCGGCGCAATGAAGCCGCCGATCAGGGCACCCGGCGCGGCGAGGGCGACCACCGCCCATGGCACATTGCCTTCGAGGATGTGAAACGGCGCGCCGGCCAGCACCGACAGGCAGGACAGGAGGACGGCGATGCCGGAACAGGTGTTCAGCGCATAACCGCGCAGGAAGAGATAAAGCGCGGTGATCTCGCCGAGGCCGACGGAGAAGAGCGCCGTGATCCATCCGGCGAGCGGGGCGAGCATCACCAGTACGATCACATCGGCGCGTGACATTCTGTTGCGCGCGACCCCGAGATTGCGGCGGGCAAGCGTGGAGACGAACAGGATCACGCCCAGCACAACGGAGAAGCCCTTGAAGAGCAGGAGCACGCTGGCCGGTTCAAGCGTGTTCAGCCGCTGGCCGGCCCAGAGGAACGGGATGGCAATCAGGGCGAGCAGCCCGATGAGCCCCCAGAACTGACGGACCGGCACGCCGGCATTGGCGCGTCGCCTGTCGACATGGATGCGCCGCGTCCAGGTCAGTGACCCCATGCTCATGCCGAAGCTCTGGATCAGGAAGCTCGCCGCGAGGATGCCTGTCGGCGTGAGGCCAAGGCTCGCATCAGCGGCAAGAAGACTGAAAACGGGTATGAAGACCACGCCGCCACCGGTGCCAGACGCATTCGCGATGATCGCGCCGAGAATGCCGATCAGGGGGACCATCCAGAGCGCGGGCAGGCTGGAGGCATCGATCCCGCCGAACACCCACAGCGAGGTATAACCCGTCGCCAGCGCGGCGAGCACAAACACGCTGACCGGTTTCAGCCAGCGCGGCGACTGAACTGTTTCCGGGCTCAGCTTGCCAGCATCCTTGGCAGCTTGAAGACCACGTCCTCGCGCGTGACGGTGACCTCTTCCACAGCGACGTCAAAACGTGCCGCGCAGGCATGGATCACGCCCTGGACGAGGTCCTCCGGCGCACTCGCTCCAGCGGTGAGCCCCATGGTCGCCACGCCGTCAAACCATGACCAGTCAATGTCTTCCGCACTGGCCACGAGTCGGGAATCCCTCGCCCCGGCGCGCAGGGCGACCTCGACAAGGCGCTTGGAATTGGAACTGGTCTCGGCCCCGATGACCAGAACCAGATCGGCCCCTGCCGTCATCGCCTTCACCGCTTCCTGGCGGTTGGTCGTGGCGTAGCAGATGTCTTCCTTGTGCGGTGCGCTGATCGCCGGGAAGCGGCGCTGGAGCACGCTGACAATCTCTGCGGTGTCATCGACCGAAAGCGTCGTCTGGGTCACGAAGGCGACATTGGCCGGGTCCTTCGGCTCGAATGTTCTGGCATCCTCGACGGTCTCGACCAGAACCATGCTGCCCTCCGGCAGTTGTCCCATGGTGCCGACCACTTCCGGATGGCCGGCATGGCCGATCAGGACGATCTCGCGACCCGATTCGAAATGCTTCTGCGCCTCGACATGCACCTTGGAGACGAGCGGACAGGTCGCGTCGACATAGATCATCTCGCGCCGCGCAGCCTCCGCAGGCACCGATTTCGGCACGCCATGGGCGGAGAAGATCACCGGGCGGTCGGTCGGGCATTCATCGAGCTCGTCCACAAACACCGCGCCGAGGGCCTCAAGGCGCGAGACGACATGCTGGTTGTGCACGATCTCGTGGCGCACATAAACCGGCGCACCCCACTTGCCGAGCGCCTCCTCGACGATCTGGATGGCCCGGTCCACGCCCGCGCAGAAGCCCCGCGGGGCAGCGAGCAATACGGTGAGTGGTGGACGAAGGCTGGCGCTGTCCATGGCGATCCTCGACGTGTTGTCCCTGTCAATTGCACTAGGTGTGCCATACGCGACGTTGCAAGGCCATGGCCGCGCGGCTATCACGCACAGGGTGCGCCCGGTGACGGGTGAAACCCTACACGCCGAGCGTGATCCACACGCCCCACCGGAGACAGACAATGGCACGAAAGTCCTTCCCGCGCCTCGCCCTCGTTTCGAGCGCTGCTGCGCTGAGCGTGCTGATGGCGGGCTGTTCCTCCGTGCCGCAGGCGCTGGATTCGCGCCAGAATGCAGGTCCGTGCCCGTCCGGCCTGACGCTTTATGATGCCTCGCGCTATGTCGCATTCGCACCGGGTGCCACTGACGAACGCTTCAACAGTATCAGCTGGACCGCCGAGATCACCGATGTCCGCCTGTTCTGCCGCTATACCGGCGACAATCCGATCGTTGCCCAGGTGGAAGTGGACTTCGCCTTCGGTCGCGGGGCGCAGGCGGAGGGCTACAGCCATGATTATCCCTTCTTCGTCAGCGTGACCCGCCGCAACCGGGCGGTGCTGGAGAAGGATTTCTTCACCGTGACGGCGGAGTTCGAACGTGGTTCGCGGGTCAGCGGCAAGACGGTCACCTTCGAGCGGCTGGAAATCCCGCGCTATGACGACACGATTTCGGGTGCGAATTTCGAGGTGATTGTCGGTTTCGACCTGACCGAGGAGCAACTTGCCTTCAACCGTGCGGGCAAGCGCTTCCGGCTCGATGCCGCCTCCACGCTCGACTGATCTTTCCTTTCCAAGGGGCTGACATGACACAGGATCTCGCAGCGCAGCTTTCGGCTGTGGTGGGTGAGGCGTTTGAGAGGCTCGGTCTGGACCCGGCGTTCGGTGCGGTGAAACGCTCTGACCGTCCCGACCTTGCCGACTTCCAGTGCAATGGCGCGATGGCAGCGGCGAAGCAGGCCGGTCGCAATCCACGCGAGATTGCGGGCGAGGTTGCCGAGAAGCTCGCCGGCGCGGCCATCATCGCCGATGTCACCGTGGCGGGGCCGGGTTTCCTGAATCTGAAGCTGACGCCCGACTCACTGTCGCAACGCGCCGAATCGATCCGCGCGGATGAGAAGGCTGGCGGCGGCGCGGTGGGCCTTGCTGAGCATGTCGTCATCGACTTTGGCGGGCCGAATGTCGCCAAGCCCATGCATGTCGGGCATCTGCGCACGGCCGTGATCGGCGACACGCTGCAGCGCGTCTTCCGTTTCCTCGGTGAAAAGGTCACGTCAGACGCCCATCTCGGCGACTGGGGCCTGCAAATGGGCCATCTGATCACCGAGTTGCAAGATGAGCAGCCGGACCTGCCCTATTTCGATGAATCGAATGAAGGCCCGTTTCCCGCGGAACCGCCAGTCACCATCGAGGATCTGGGACGGCTCTATCCGCAGGCCTCAGCCAGGGCCAAAGCCGACCCGGCGCGCAATGAGCGCTCCCAGATGGCGGTGGCGCAGCTGCAACAGGGCCGGGCAGGGTACCGTGCGCTTCTGAAGCACTTCATCCATGTGTCGGTCGCGGCGCTGAAAGAAGATTACGCCTTCCTGAATGTCAGTTTCGACCTCTGGAAGGGCGAAGCCGATGCCGAACCCTTCATCGCGCCGATGGTGGAGGATCTGAAGGCGCGCGGTCTCGCGGTCGAGGATGACGGTGCCTTGGTGGTGCATGTCGCGCAGGAAGGCGAAAATGTCCCGGTCGAGAAGGACGGCGAGACGCGGCTTAAGAACCCCATGCCGCCGCTCATGCTGGTGAACTCACGCGGCGGGACAGGCTATCACGCGACCGACCTTGCCACGATTGTGGACCGGGTAGAGAGCCTGAAGCCCGACCGCATCCTCTATGTCGTCGACCAGCGCCAGGCGACGCATTTCGAGCAGGTCTTCCGCGCAGCCGACAAGGCCGGTTACTTCCCGCGCGAGCGGCTGGAACATATCGGCTTCGGCACGGTGAACGGCACCGATGGCAAGCCCTTCAAGACCCGCGAGGGCGGGGTGCTGCGCCTGTCTGACCTCAACGCCATGGCAATGAACGAAGCCGACGGGAAGCTCTCGGACGAAAAGCTGCCCGAGGGGATCACCGCTAACGAGCGCGCCGAAATCGCCGCCATGGTGGCGCTCGCAGCGCTCCGCTTCGCCGATCTCCAGAACCAGCGCACGACAAATTACGTCTTCGATCTCGACAAGTTCACGAGCTTCGAGGGCAAGACCGGACCCTATCTCATGTACCAGGCGGTGCGGATCAAATCGGTCCTGCGCAAGGCGCGTGAGGCCGGGCATGAGGCCGGTGCCATTCGCATCGACAGCGTCAAGGAACGCGCCCTTGTGCTTCAACTCGACAGCTTCGCGAATGCGCTCTCCAGCGTTCACGCCAAGCGGATGCCGCATTTCCTCTGCGAGCATCTCTACACGCTGAGCCAGGCCTTCGCCGCCTTCTACGCCGAACACCCGATTGCGACAGAAGCCGATGCCGATGTGCGGGCCTCGCGTCTCGGGCTTGTGGAAGCGGTGCTCCACCAACTCGAAACGGGGCTGGACCTGCTCGGGATCAGGGTGCCGGAGCGGATGTGATCAGAAAGCTTGCGGCAGTCCGGCCTGTTTCAGGTCCGCATTTGCGGTGTGCCTGATCCTGAGCCCTCCATCGACAACAGAGTTGCGCTCTGAGATCGGGCTGTACCAGATCTCATGGTCACCTTTGCCTTGACGAACGAAAGTGCATCGCGTGTCTTCGAGGAGGCTGGCGAGATCACGATGATAGCCCTGTGGCAACAGGCAGGGAGGAGAGTTCGGAGTTGAAACTTAGGTGGCAGCGCCCGTGCCGACTCGTTGAGTGCCCGGCGGACATTCATATCGAAGAGATCCGGTGCGACCTGCCCGATTTTCTGGCTGATCTCATCAAGCGTTGACGCCTCAACCACGAGTCCCAGCGCTTCGCATCCGGCGACATAACCCGCCGGATCGTCATCAAGAGCGGGATGGAATGTCACATCGATGGTGAAGCTGCGCGCAAAGTTCATGGTTTGCGTATCGTCGTACTTCTGATCCTTGTCATCCCGCTTGCCGACTCGCGCGCGCTGATCTAATTCTCCAAGTATTCCCGGGAGACGCTGCGCTCTCGACAGGCTGCAAAGCCGGTGCAAGAGCCAGGGCCGAAGGCGCAACCGCCCCGGAATCGCTCAGGCAAAGGGACCGGGAGAGGGAAGACAAACGCTGGAAAGCGGCGAGGGGCCTTAAGCCCCTGCAGCCGCGCCGAAGGAGCAAGCGGGCGAGACCAAAGGCCCCCGCGAAAACTCTCAGGTGCCGAGACAGCGGGGGCGGCGTCGAACGTGGCGCAAGCCACAATTGCGTCGTTTCCAGTCACTTTCCGGGGCACCCATGTCCGATTCGACCGAAGACCTGAGACAGACCGCGCTGCACGCGCTGCACATCGAGCTTGGAGCGCGCATGGTGCCCTTTGCGGGCTATGACATGCCGGTGCAGTTCGAGGGCGTGAAGGCCGAACACCTGTGGACCCGCTCACATGCCGGCCTGTTCGATGTCTCTCATATGGGGCCGTGCCTGCTGTCCCTGCGCGAAGGTATGGGAAGCCCAGGAGCCCATGAGCGCATCGCCTCGCTGATGGAGCGTCTCGTGCCTTCAGACATCAAGGGCCTGAAACCTGATCAGGGGCGACTGAGCGTACTCCTGAATGACGAAGGCGGCATTCTCGATGATCTCATCATCGCCCGGCCTGCAGCCGACGAGCTTCAGGGTATGCTCTATATTGTCGTCAACGGTGCCGTGAAGGCAGAGGACTGGGCCCTGATGGAGCGGCAGCTCGGAGAGGAAGCGGAACTCACCCGCTGCGACGATCACGTCCTCTTTGCATTGCAAGGGCCCGAAGCGGAAGACGTTCTTGCCGCGGAATTTCCCGATTGCGTGGATTTGCGCTTCATGCGCTCGATGCGGACCGACTGGCAGGGCGAACCTTGTACCGTCACCCGATGCGGATACACCGGCGAGGATGGCTTCGAAGTCCTGATCATGCCGCCCGCCGGAGAGGCGCTGGTGCGCAAGCTTCTTGATGACGAACGCGTGAAGCCCATCGGCCTCGGTGCGCGCGACACGCTTCGCCTCGAGGCGGGCCTGTGCCTCTATGGCCACGATATGGACGCCAGCCGCACCCCGGTTGAGGCCGATCTTGCCTGGGTGATCCAGAAATGCCGCCGCGAGCGGGCAGATTTTCCGGGTGCGGCGAAGCTCCTCGACCAGATCGCCAATGGCACAGCAGAAAAGCGTGTCGGAATCCGTCCGCTTGAAAAGGCGCCAGCACGGGAAGGGACCGAAATCGAAGTGAACGGCCAGCGCGTCGGCATCGTCACCTCCGGAGGCTACGGGCCAAGCGTCGATCACCCCATCGCCATGGGTTATGTTGCGGCGGAACATTGCGCGCCCGGCACGCGTGTCGATCTCATGGTGCGCGGCAAGGCGCGGCCTGCTGAAATCGTTCCGTTGCCCTTCATCGCCCCCAATTACAAACGCTGAAAAACGAGGATTTCCCATGAGCGCTGACCTGACCCAGCACCCGACCTATTACACCAAGGACCATGAATGGGTGACCGTGCATGGCGATGTCGCCACGATCGGCATCACGAAATACGCCGCCGAACAGCTCGGCGATGTGGTCTTCATCGAGTTCCCGTCGGTGGGCGACACTTTCCAGCAGGGCAGAAATTTCGCCGTGGTCGAGAGCACGAAGACGGCCGCCGATGTCTACGCCCCGATTTCAGGCGAAGTGGTCGAGGTCAATTCCGCGCTCGAGGACAATTGGGAGACGATGGATTCCGATCCCGAAGCGGCTGGCTGGATCGCCAGGGTCAGGGTGGCGAACGCCGACGAGACGGGCGATCTCATGGACCGCGCTGCCTATGACGAATTCCTGAAAGGACTCTGAGACACATGCGCTATTTGCCTCTGACACCTGAAGACCGCGAGGAGATGCTGGCGACGATCGGTGCCGCATCGGTGGACGAGTTTTATGCCGATGTGCCGGAGGCCGCGCGCCTGCCCGGCCAGATCGAGGGCCTGCCCGATCATGCCGGGGAGCTTGAGGTCTCGCGCCATCTGAAGGGTCTCGCGGCGAAGAACCGGACCGCAGCAGAGGGGCCGTTCTTTGTCGGCTGCGGTGCCTATCGCCACCATGTTCCGGCAAGTGTGGATCACATCATCCAGCGTTCCGAATTCCTGACCACCTACACGCCCTACCAGCCGGAAATCGCTCAGGGAACACTTCAGACCCTGTTCGAATTCCAGACCCAGGTCGCCGAACTCACGGCCATGGATGTGGCCAATGCGAGCATGTATGACGGTTCGACCGCCTGCGCCGAGGCCGCGCTCATGGCCTGCCGGGTGACGCGCCGGAACAAGGTGGTGCTCTCGGGCGGCCTGCATCCGCATTATGTCGCCGCCACGCGCACGCTCTGCGAGGCGCAGGGCATCGAAGTCGTTGCGCTCGCGCCGGAGGTTGACGGGGAACTCAAGCTCGCCGACCACGCGGCCGATGATGTTGCCTGCCTGATCGGCCAGTCGCCGAACGTGTTTGGCACCGTCACCGATCTCAACCCCGTCTCCGAGGCCGCCCATGCGCATGGTGCGCTGCTGGTGTCGGCGTTTACCGAAATCGTTTCGCTCGCCATGGTGCCTCCGCCGGGCGAGATGGGGGTCGACATTGCGGTGGGCGAGGGCCAGTCCATCGGCAACGCGCTGAATTTTGGCGGGCCCTATGTCGGACTGTTTGCCGCGCGCGAGAAGCTCGTCCGCCAGATGCCGGGACGGCTCTGTGGCGAGACCGTGGACGCCGAGGGCCATCGCGGTTTCGTCCTGACGCTCTCGACACGCGAACAGCACATTCGCCGCGACCGCGCGACGTCCAATATCTGCACCAATTCAGGCCTCTGCGCGCTCGCCTTCACCGCGCATATGACCCTGCTTGGCGCGAAGGGGCTGAACCGGCTGGCACGGCTCAATCATGAGCGCGCAAGCGACCTCGCTGATGCGCTGGAAGCCGTTGAGGGTGTCGAAATCCTCACACCGCGCTTCTTCAACGAGTTCGCCTTCCGCACGCCGGTCAATGCCGAAGCCCTGCTGGCACAGCTGGACGAGCGCGGCATTCTCGGCGGCGTTCGCGCCTCGCGCTTCCTGCCGAAGGCCGGCATGGATGATGTCGTGATCTGCGCCGCCACCGAGACCTGCACCGAAGCCGATATCGCGGCCTATGCTCAGGCGATGCGGGAGATTCTTTAGGCCGTGCCCATAGTCACCCGCGAAACTTCCGAGAAATACGAGCGCCAAGCCGATCCGGGCCGCCTGCGCGCGCGCACCACTGGCTGCGTGAAGTGGCGCTTGTCCGATGCTGGCGGGCTGACCCCGATCGGCGCGGGCGGGGCGGAGCTTGCGCCGGACGATCCCAAGAAACCTGAAACCAGCCTCAAAGCTGGATATCGAGTGAGGAGCGAGACATGAGCCTCAACACCGTTGGACGCGGCGCCACCCGCCCGCACGACACCGATGCGCCAGCCGGTCCCCGCGCGAAACCCGCGCTTCAGAAGGACGAGGCGCTGATCTTCGAGATCGGGACGCGCGACAAGACCGGCGTGGACCTGCCGGAACCGAAGGGCCGTCCGTCCCGCCTTGGCGGTCTGGAGCGTTCGCGCAAGGTGGACCTGCCGGGCCTCTCGGAGCCCGAAGCCGTGCGCCACTATGTGCGCCTCAGCCAGAAAAACTACGCCATCGACCTTGGCCTCTTCCCGCTCGGCTCATGCACCATGAAGCACAATCCGCGCCTGAACGAGGCGATGGCGCGCCTGCCGGGCTTCAGCGACATTCATCCGCTCCAGCCGCAATACACCGTGCAGGGCGCGCTGGAACTCATCGATCAGCTTGCCACCTGGCTGAAGACGCTGACCGGCATGCCGGCGGTTGCCATGAGCCCGAAGGCCGGTGCGCATGGTGAGCTCTGCGGGATGCTCGCGATCCGCAAGGCGCTCATCACGCGGGGCGAGGCCGACACGCGCAAGCGGGTGCTGGTCCCGGCATCGGCCCATGGCACGAACCCGGCAACCGCTGTGCAGTGCGGCTTCATCGTGGATGAGATCAGCGCCGATGCACGTGGCCGGGTCGACATGGTGGAGCTGCGCGCGAAGCTTGAGCGTACCGATGACATTGCCGGCATCATGCTCACCAATCCGAACACTTGTGGCCTGTTTGAGACGGACATTCGCGAGATTGCCGAACTGATCCATGCGGCCGGCGGGTACTTCTACTGTGACGGTGCGAATTTCAACGCCATTGTCGGCCGGGTCCGTCCCGGCGATCTCGGCATCGATGCGATGCACATCAACCTGCACAAGACCTTCTCCACGCCGCATGGCGGCGGCGGTCCGGGTTCCGGCCCGACGGTGTTTTCCGAAGCGCTCGCGGCCTTCGCGCCCGTGCCTTTCGTCGTGAAGGATGAGGACGGTTTCCGCCTGATCGAGGAAGAGAGCGGCGAGGCGGGCGAGAGCTTCGGGCGCATGGTCGCCTTCCATGGCCAGATGGGCATGTTCGTGCGCGCGCTTGCCTACATGCTGTCACACGGTGCTGACGGGCTGAAACAGGCCGCCGAGGACGCTGTGCTGAACGCCAACTATCTGCAGGCCCGGCTGAGGACAGTGATGAGCCCGGCCTTTGAAGGCTTCTGCATGCATGAGGCGCTGTTCTCCGATGATTTCATGGGTGAGGGCATCGAGACGCTGGATGTGGCCAAGGCCCTGATTGATGAGGGTTACCACCCGATGACCATGTACTTCCCGCTGGTGGTGCATGGGGCGATGCTGATCGAGCCGACGGAGACCGAGAGCAAGGCCGAGCTTGACGCCTTTGCCGGTGCGCTTCTGTCGATTGCTGAACGCGCAAGGGCAGGCGACGAGACACTGAAAGGTGCGCCCTATAATGCGCCCATGCGACGGCTGGACGAGACCCGTGCGGCGCGCAAGCCGGTGCTGAAATGGACCCGGCCTGAACCCTTCGACATGGCCGCCGAGTAGGGGCTTACCAAACCGATGGCCTGATGGGCCGAGGCTTCAGCCCGTCATTCGCCGTGCCGAACATTGCCGCGCGCGCCCGACCGAAAAGTCGCATCAGGGGCCGCTCGAAGAACTGGTAGGTGAAGGCGGCGGTGAGGATGGCGGCGGGCAGGGCAAGCGCGATATAGAGGATGTTGTCGCCCATGCCCGGCTCGCCGACCGGCAACACGCGCCGGATCGCTGCAAAAACCAGTATGTGGCTGAGATAAAGCGCATAGGACCAGTCGCCGAGCCAGGTGAGCGGCCTGATCTCCCTGAACCGTCCGTCCGCTTCAAGGCTCGCCACGCCGTAGACGATCAACACGGTGGGCAGGCCGAACCAGAGCACGCGGCCCCATTCCAGGAAGTATTGCGCAGAGGGGCCGTCACCGAGTTCGGCGGCGACCCGTGGCGGAGTGATCAGCGCCATGCTGGTGATGAGCGCGGCAATGCCGATCAGCGTCAGGGTCAGAGGGGCAAACCGTCGACCCGCATTGAAGAGGAGGCCTGCAAACGCTCCGGCAATGAACTCGAGCGTCATCGGCGACACCGCCAGCTCGATCAGCGTGGACGGGTGCGAGGTGCTGAACCCCGCAAGCGCGAAACCGAGCACCAGCGCGCCCCAGCCCGCCAGAACGAATGGCAGGGCCCTGCGCCAGACAAGCAGGGTAAGCGCGAAGACGAGATAGAAATACATCTCATGGATCAGCGTCCAGCCGAGGGACAGGACAGGATATCCGGGCTGCGGGAGGAGCAGGAAGGACTTCCAGAGGTGTTCGGTGCCTGTCACGCCCGCGCCGCCGGGACGGTCAGCGTCGAACGGCAGGCCGAGGCTCAAGAGGTAATAGGCCGCCATCGCTCCGGCAAAGAGCCACCAGAGCGGATAGATCCGCGCCGCGCGTGCGAAGAAGAAGGCACCGGCGGTGCGTGGCCCGGGTGCGGCTGCTCCGGTGACGAAGACCATGATGAAGCCGGAGATGACGAAGAAGAGGTCCACCCCGACGAGCCCGTTCTCCCAGAAAACCGGAATGAGCGGGGCCTCCGCAACGTCGGCCTCGACATGACTGTCGGCCTCGAGCCCGCGCAGGTGGAAGAGCGCGACCATGAGCGCGGCGAGCCCGCGGAGCATCTGGATGGATGAAAGTTTCAAGAAGGTGTCCAGTTCATCAGTTTGTCCGAGGGTTTTAATCTCCTCGCTGAAAGCGTCCATCTTCGGTATGCCAAAATCTTGACGATAAGCTGGTACACAACGACCTCAGGATTATGCGGGAGAGGGCTTGTGGAGGCCGGAGAGACATAAGACATGAGAGCCATGTTGCAGGGACCATCCAAGCCGGAAACCGACAAGGATCCGGCCAAAGCTTCGCAAAGCCCCAAATCCCCGAACTCCGCGGCCGTTCCCAAGGCTGTCGGTGGTGTGGTGAGTTATACGCTGCGCGCCATCCTCCGGGCTTTCCTGGCAGTGATTGGAGCGATCCTGATCGCCATTTCGGTGCCGGTCGCCATTGTGACACCCGTCATTCCGGTCGGCCTGCCGCTGGGCATTCTCGGCGTCGTCCTGCTGGGGCGCAATTCGGACTTCGGGCGGCGCTGGATGGAGGGCTTCATGCAGCGCTACCCAAAGGTCGAGCGCTTAGCGCCGAACTGGCTGATGAAGCTCGTCTTCGGTCGCGAGAAACAGGAGATGATCGAGGAGGCCCAGATCGAAGCTGCCGCTGAGGCGCTGGAAGACGCCACGCCGGCCAAAGATGATCAGGAAACTTCGTCGCGATAGGCGATCCGGGCCATGGTTCGCGTTTCCGATTCCTGGACGAGCCCGGCCAGCACCTCACCGACAGCCTCAGCTGTGGGCAATGTGTCCGGATCTTCTCCCGGCATGGCCTTGGCACGCATTTCGGTGCGTGTCGGCCCCGGATCGAAGAGATTGACCTTGAAACCCACCGCCTCATTCTCATCGGCCCAGGCCTGCACGAGCGCCTCAAGCCCGGCCTTGGAGGCCTGATAGGGCCCCCAGAAGGCTCTCGGCCGGGGCACCACGCCGGAGGTCACGAAGACCGCACGCGGGGCAGAAGACAGTCGCAGCAGAGGGTCCATCGAGCGGATAAGCCGCCAGTTTGCGGTGAGGTTCACGGCAATCGTGTTCTCGAAACTGGTGGGCGTCACCTGGTGCAGCGTCCCGATCGTGCCGAGCACGCCGGCATTGCCGACCAGCCCGTCGAGGCGCCCGAAGCGCTCGAACAGTGCCCCGCCAAGCTGGTCGATCGCCTTGCCGTCCTTCAGGTCCAGCGGCACGAGCGTGACCATGCCGCCACCGGCGCGGATCTCGTCGTCGAGCGCCTCGAGCGCGCCTTTCGAACGCGCGAGCGCAATGACATGATGCCCGCTTGCGCTGAGCGCGATGGCTGTCGCCCGGCCGATCCCCTTGGAGGCACCGGTGACGAGTGTGATCCGCTTTTCTGTCATCGCTCGAGCATCAGTGTCAGCTGGCGATCCTTGTCGGCCTTGTCCTCGTCGCGGTCGACAAGCCGGGTCGGATAATCACCGGTGAAACAATGGTCGGAGAATTGCGGGATGTCCGGGTTGCGAGGGCCGAGTCCGATGGCGTCGTAAAGGCCCTCCACGGAGAGATAGCCGAGCGAATCGGCCTTCAGCTCTCGCGCCATTGCGGCGATGTGCGGTCCCGGGCCCGCGCCGTTCACGCCGTGCCGGTAGGCCATGAGTTCCTCGCGCGAGGGCATGTCGATGCCGTAGAAGTCGGGATGGGTGATGGGCGGGCTTGCGGAGAGGAAGTGCACTTCCTTCGCCCCGGCCTGTCGCACCATTTTCACGATCTCGCGCGAGGTGTTTCCGCGCACCACCGAATCGTCGATCAGCACCACACGGCGACCGGCGATCTGGCCGCGATTCGGGGAGTGCTTCTTGGCGATTTTCGAGACGCGCAGCTTCTGGGTCGGTTCGATGAAGGTCCGCCCGACATAGTGGTTTCGGATGATGCCGAGCTGGAATGGCAGGCCGGAGGCCTCCGCATAGCCAATGGCTGCCGGAACGCCGGAATCCGGGACAGGTATCACCACATCGGCGTCGATCTGATGCTCTTCGGCGAGCTTCAGCCCCATGCGTCGGCGCACCTCATAGACCGACCGGCCGTGAACAATGGAATCCGGGCGGGCGAAATAGACGAATTCGAACACGCAGGGGGCTGCGGGCCGTTCCGGGAAGGGCCTGATCGACCGGATCCCTTCTGCCGTGATCTCGACGATCTCACCATTGTCGATCTCGCGCACGAACTCCGCACCGATGATGTCGAGCGCGCAGGATTCCGATGCGAGCACCCAGGCATTGTCGAGCTTGCCAAGAATGAGTGGTCTGAGACCGATCGGGTCGCGCGCGCCGATGAGCTTGGTTCGCGTGATGGCGACCACGGCATAGCCGCCATCGACCTGCATCAGCGCATCCGCCAGCCGGTCGGTGGAACGCGTGCGCGGGCTCTTGGCCAGGAGCTGCAGGATCACCTCTGTGTCCATGGTGGACTGGAAGATCGCGCCGCCGGACACCAGCTCCTGTCGCTTGGCGCGGGCATTTGTGATGTTGCCATTATGGGCAATCGCGACGCCGCCATCGGCGAGGTCGGCGAAGATGGGCTGGATGTTCCGAAGCGCCGGGCGCCCCTGTGTTGAATAGCGATTGTGCCCGATCGCAACCCGTCCGGGCAGGCGCTTGGGCAGGTCCTCGCCGGTGAAGCTGTCGCCCACCAGACCCAGATGGCGTTCGGCGTAGAAATGGCCGTCATCGAAGGTGACGATGCCGCAGGCCTCCTGGCCGCGATGTTGGAGTGCGTGAAGCCCGAGCGTGGTCAGGACGGCCGCGTCAGGATGGTTGAATATGCCGAAGACGCCGCACTCTTCGCGCGGCTTGTCTGGTGCTCGTCTGAGAATCATATTGTCCGGGTCTCGCCTGCCGAATGGCCCGGCGGCCAGCCAGGGCCTTGCCTATTCGCCGCCGTTCTCATCCTCAGGAACGAGATCGGCAGCCTGTTCGGCCAGACGCGGGGCGAAGTCGCGGACCTGTTGTGCCCAGTCAGCGAAATAGGGGTAAAGGCGACCTTCCGCAATCCATGGTGGCACCCTTTCCTCAGGAAGTGCCAGATTCATCACAAGAACAAAGGCCACCACCGCAACGACACCGCGGGCCGCTCCGAACAACAGGCCCGAAAGCCGGTTGATGACGCCGACTCCCTCCGCACCCTGAATGTGTCTCGAAAGCTTTCCGCCGATCCATGCCAGGAGGACATAGACGATGATGAAGGTGCCGAGCACGAGAATCGCGTCCGGCGTCCAGGCCGGAAGCGTGTCCGGCAGGACATTGTCGAGCGGCTCGCGGAAATAGGCACGAGCGAAAAAGGCCGCAGCCACCGCGGCGACGAAGGCAAGCAGGCTCGCCAGTTCGCGGATGAAACCTCGCGCGAGCGCCATGAGGCCGGAAACGATGATGATGGTGATGGCAATAGCATCAAAGGCCGTGAGCGGGCCGGACAGGGTATCGGGCATCAGTTCGCGTCCAGAGCAAAGAGTTCAGTGAGATCAGAAAGGCGCTGCATCGGCGTGATGGTCAAGCCGTCAATGCGGCTCAAACTGCCATCAGGCACGAAAGCACGCTCGAATCCGAGGCGGGCGGCCTCCTTCAGGCGTTGTTCCATGCGGGCGACGGGCCGGACTGCACCAGACAGAGCCACCTCGCCAAACCAGACCGATTTCTCCGGCGGCGGATGGTCCGCCAGAGACGAGGCGAGCGCGGCGGCCGCAGCCAGATCGCCCGCAGGTTCGTTCATGCGATAACCACCCGCGACGCTCAGATAAACGTCGTGGCCGGCAAAGCTCACCCCGCAACGCGCCTCGAAAACCGCCAGCAGCATGGCGAGCCTTCCGCCATCCCAGCCGACGACGGAGCGGCGCGGCGTGCCATAGGCGGTTTGCGCCGAGAGCGCCTGAACCTCGCAGAGTACGGGCCTTGAGCCTTCCATGGCGGCAAACACGGCCCCGCCAGAGGCGCCCTCGCTGTCGGAACTGAGGAACAGGGCCGAAGGCTCGCGCGCCGGCGCGAGGCCATAGGCGTGCATCTCGAATATGCCAATCTCGTCGGTCGGCCCGAATCGGTTCTTCACCGCGCGCAGGATGCGGAACTGGTGACCGCGCTCGCCCTCGAAATAGAACACCGTGTCGACCATGTGCTCGACCACGCGGGGACCGGCGATCTGGCCGTCCTTTGTGACATGACCGACAAGGACGAGCGCAACACCGGAGGTCTTGGCCCAGCGGGTCAGTTCCTGTGCGCAGGCGCGCACCTGAGCGACCGATCCCGGAGCCGCCTCGATGCTGTCGGACCAGAGCGTCTGGACCGAATCGATGACGACGAATTCTGGCTTTGCGGCCTTCAGTCCGGCGAGGATTTTTCGCAGATCGGTTTCGGTTGCGAGTTCGACCGGGCTCCCGGCGACTTTCAGGCGTTTCGCGCGCTCCTGAATCTGCGCGGCGGCTTCTTCGCCGGAGACGTAGACTGTCTTAAGCCCGTTGCGGGCGAGCCTTGCGGCGACCTGTAGCAGGAGCGTCGACTTGCCTATGCCGGGGTCGCCGCCGATCAGCGTTGCCGATGCCGGCACAAGGCCGCCGCCAAAGACGCGGTCAAGCTCGTCGACGCCGATGACGTGGCGCGGGGGCGTTTCTGTCTCGTCATCGAGGCGGACGAGTTCGAGCCTTGATTTCTTCGTGCCGGACTTCGCCTGGCCGAGCCCACCCGGTGCGCTCGAGACAGCTTCCTCCACAAGCGTATTCCATTCCCCGCAGCCGGCACACTGTCCCGACCATTTGCGATGGACTTCGCCACAGGACTGGCAGACGAAACTGAGAGTGGAGGATTTGGCCATGGAATCTGGTTGATACTTGTTTTACGTGCGGCTGATAAGAGCAGCTTCCAGCAGCGGCATGGAGGTGCGCAACTGTTCAAGAGCGGGTTGCGAGACGCTCCCGGTCGCATGATTCTCCTCCGAATGCTTGCCTGAGCGGCAATCCGCCTGCTCACGCCCGTCGATGGCGGTTGAAGCCGACCTAGAATCTGCTTGTGAAAGGCTTGCTGGCGGAGGTGCCGGGAGCGCCAGCAGCGCGGCTCCCGCCAGATCCGGACGGGTCGAGGGCGGGTCTCACGGAGGGGGGGCTGGCTGTAGCGCCGGTGAGCATTCAAGCCTGTGGCCGGCGGTCGGTTGTCACGTGTTTCCCACGACCATTGATGTCTACGGTTCGTCGCCTCGGCCGGAGGGGATCTTCCGTGACCCACATTCCCTGCCGATCCGGCCGACGGCGCGCGGTTCGCTACCAGCATGGATCAGGGCCCGGACCGCTGGTTCGCCTGTCGGCCGGAGCCTTGGGATCACTCCGTACGGTGAACGGGGAAACAGTCTTGCCCGGCCTGGCCCAGAGCCTTGCAATAATCGACGGCTTCGGCCCGGGTTTCAAAGGAACCCGCTCGCAAACGGAACACGATACGGCCATTGCCGAGATCCTTGCGCGCGATGGTTCGCTCGGCCTCGCCGAAGAGTTCGGGATGGCTTGCCTTGAGATCAGCCCAGTAGTCGCACAGAACGACCTCGTCTTCCACGGCCAGCAATTGCACCACCCAAGGTGCGCCGGTGAGCATCCGGTCGGTCGGCGAGGGTGGGACCGGGGACGGGGCGGGAGGGGCGGCTGGTTCAGTGGCGTCACGTGCGGCTTCGCCTGCAATGTCGATGCCCGGTGCGAGACTGGCCAAGACGACCGGAGGATTGTCGACTGCGTCTGGGGACTGGGCGAGTGGTCCCGGCTCTGCTTCCGGCAGTTCTTGGGGTGCCGGGCGCAAGGGTGAGGCGGCGGCACTCGGGACTTCAGCGAGACCCTCTGAAATCGGATCGGACGGCGTTTTCCTGGCTCCACCCATGTTGACGCGCTCGACCGGTTCGCTCGCCTCGATCGCCTCAATCGGTTCGCTACCGATGGGTTCCTCGCCTGGTTCCTGAGGCTGCCTTTCGAGGGTGAGCGTGGGCAAGGGTTCGGTCGACCCCCCCGCGGGCGTTTGCAGGACTGTTTCGGCTTCGAGAATATTTGTCCGTGGTGGCGCTGCCTTGTTCGGCCTTTGCGTTGAATCGGTCTCGGCAATAGCCGGTTCAGCCGCTGGGGGCGTAGCCGGGGAAGTCTCCTCGGGCTGGCCCGGCGTTACTGTCGCGGTCTTGTCATCGCTGGTCTCGTCAATCTTGAACGGCACCGTAACGGGGGTTCCCCCTGCGGGGCTCGCAATCGCTTCGGAGCTTTCCGCTTCGCGGTCCTCGTCCGATAGTGCTTGACGGATTTCCATGCCAACCAGTTGGGGAAGCGGCCCATCCTTCCGAGTTGTTTCGGTGTCTTCTTCAGGACCAAGGGTAAAGTCTTCAAGCTGCGGCGAAGGTGTCGGGAGCGTTCCCGCCAGACTCGCTTCTGCTTTCTGCGGCACCTCCAGAACCTCGTCGTCGGGGGTCTCGGCGACCGGGCCCAGAAAAACCGGATCGGGCGGTGGGCCGGAGGCACGAGCCTTGTCGGCCTTCTGATCGCGACCTCCCCCAGCCTTCGTGTCTTTCGGAGACGCTGTAGGGGTATCGAAGTTGGGACGCTCCGCCAGTTCACTTCCACCAGCCTGTTTGCTGGTTTCGGACGGGTCGCCAAGCGAGGTTATTGGCTGGGCTGATGCCATTTCGGACGCGTCCTTGTGGCGGATTTCGAAGAACCCGATCGCACCTGCCGTGGCGGCGAAAGGCAGGAAAACGATGAAAGGCGCAAGTTTCCTGCGCCGCTTGTCCTCAGCGTGCGGATCGTCCCCGGTCAAAAATCTCTCCATCTGGGCCGCCTGACTTTTTGCAGGCTGTTTTTCTGCCTCCCACTTAAAGCCCGATCGTAAATCAATAGTGAACGAACAACCGCAGGTTGTGTTCAGAGTGACGGCTGTATGGGCCCCTCGGCATGGCCGTTCACGAACTGGTCGACATAGGCATTACCGGAACGGTCGATCTGGCTCGCCGGGCCGCGCCAGATGATCCGGCCCTCGAACAGGAAAGCGATCTCGTCGGCAATCTTGCGAGCCGAGGCCATGTCGTGGGTGATCGAGACCGATGCCGCGCCGAGTTCCTTCACCTGCTCGATGACGAGGTCGTTGATCGCATCCGCCGTGATCGGGTCGAGCCCGGTCGTCGGCTCGTCGAAGAAAATGAGATCGGGGCGGGCGATGATTGCACGGGCAAGGCCGACGCGCTTCTGCATGCCACCAGAAATCTCTGCCGGGCGGAGGTCAGCCACCGCGGCACCGAGCCGGACCTTGCGCAGCGTCTCGATGGCGCGCTCCTTCGCCTCGGGGCGGCTGACGCCGTCGGCATAGATCAGCCGGAAGGCCACATTTTCCCAGACGGTGAGGCTGTCGAACAGGGCGGCAGACTGGAAAAGCATGCCAACGCGCGCCCGCATCGCCTCTCGGTCCTTGCCGGTGTCGTCGGTCACATCCTCGCCGTCAAAAATCACCTGCCCGGCGTCTGGCGTCATCAGGCCGAGCGCGTTCTTCAGCATGACCGACTTGCCCGAACCCGACCCGCCGAGCACGACTAGCGACCTGCCCGGCGCGACATCAAGATCGATCCCGCGCAGCACGTGATTCGTGCCGAAGGATTTCTCCACGCCCTTCAGTTCCAGAAGCGGTGAACTCACAGTCCGATCCTCACAAAGAGCGTGGTGAGCAGGAAGTTGAAGGCGAGCACGAGCACCGCTGCGCCGACCATGGAAAGCGTTGCGGCGCGGCCCACGCCTGTGGCGCCGGCCTGCGAACGGTCGCCCTGATAGCAGCCCATGATGGCAATCACCGCGCCGAACACGACGGCCTTGATCAGGCCGGCCCAGATGTCGCCATTGCTGAGAAAGTCGAGCGTGTTGCGGATATAGGTCGCGCTGTCGAAATCGAGCGTGGCGACGGACACCAGCCAGCCGCCCATGACGCCGATGGTGTTGGCGATGATGACGAGCAGCGGCAACGTGATCAGCGCGGCGATCAGGCGCGGGGCATAGAGGAAGCGGTAGGGATTGGCCGAAAGCGTCTTCAGCGCATCGATCTGTTCCGTCACCCGCATCGCACCGATCTCGGCGGCAATGCCGGAGGAAACCCGGCCCGCCAGCATCAGCCCGGTGATCGTCGCACCAAGCTCGCGCGTGATGCCGAGCACGACGATGTTCGGCACGAATTGTTCGGCATTGAAGCGCGCGCCGCCGGTATAGATGTTGAGCGCTAGTGCGGCACCGATGAAGACGGCTGCGAGGCCGACGACGGGCAGGGAGAAGAATCCGATCCGGATCGCCTGGCTCCAGACCTGTCCCCAGTACCAGCGCGGGCTGAAGGCGGCCCCGAACACTGCGCCGGCAAATCGCGCGAGCCGTCCGGTCTCCCTGAAGAGGCCGATGGTGGCGCGACCGATCCACTGGAACGGCCTGAGCGGCAGGGCGACTGTGTCTGGCACTTTGATTTCGGTCCTTTTCCGGCGGCCGGGCAGTTCAAGCGCCGATATAGCGGCGCAGGACCCGCGGGGTAAGCCCTGTCACCAGTTCGTAACCGACACTTCCGGCGCGCGCAGCCTGGGCTTCTAGCGCGAGGTTCGGGCCGAAAAGTTCCGCCGTATCCCCCGCCGCGACCTCAAGACCGGTCACGTCGACGGTGGTGAGATCCATCGAGACCCGCCCCATGATCCGGCAGGTCCGGCCAGCGATGAAAGCGTGGCCCCTGCCGGTCAGTGTGCGCAGCAAACCGTCGCCATAGCCGATGGCGAGCGTGGCAAGCCGGTGCGGCCGGTCGAGACGGGCGGTCGCGCCATAGCCAACCGTGCTGCCGGCCAAGCCGTCGAACACATCGATTACCCGTGCCGTCAGCGTCATGACGGGCGCAAGGCCGAGCCCGCCGCCGCCATAAAGCGCAATGCCCGGGCGGCTGAGATCGGACACATATTCCGGTCCGAGAAAGAGACCGGCGGAGTTGCACAGGCTGCCGCGAATGCCGGGAAACGCCTGCATCACTTGCCGGAAACGCTGCAATTGCAGCGGGTTGAGCGTGTGGCCGGGCTCGTCGGCGCAGGCGAGGTGGCTGAGGATGAGAGCGGGAGGGTTGGCGCGAATCCTGTCTCTCACCTCGGCCAGAGAACGCATTGGCAGGCCGAGCCGGTTCATGCCGGTGTCGAACTTCACCGCGTAGCGGGAGACCCCTGCGCTGTGGCAGAGCGCCAGCTGGGCCGGCGAGTTGGCAATGGGAATCAGCCGGTCGGTGAGCATGGCGGCGACGGTGTCGGGCTCCGGTCCGTTCAGCACATGAATGTCGGCATCCGGCCCGATGGCGGCGCGTAGCGTCGTGCCTTCCTCGACATGGGCGACGAAAAAACTCCGGCACCCTTCGCAGACAAGCGCGCGTCCGACCGGCGCTGTGCCGTGACCATAAGCATCAGCCTTCACAACCGCGCCGGTTTCCGCTCCTGGCCGCGCGAGTGCCCGCCAGTTGGCGCGCAAGGCGGGAAGATCGATCAGGGCTGTCGGTCGGCCGGTCATGCTGGCGAGGCTTTAGGGAGGTTTGCGGCGAAAGTCAGGCCCGTTTGACGAGAAATCCGGTGCGTGAAAAAAAGTGGAGCCCGGCTGCATGGCAGCGGGCTCCCGTCCGGTCATGGCCACTTTGCCGTCCCACGAAACAGGCGGTCCCCACCTGACCTGCTCCCGGCCCCGTGCGCTCCATCCGGACTGACCGTCCAGATTTTACTTCGCCGGAACAAGCTGTACCTAGTTCCGACCGCTCGGGACTGTCTTGACGTTAGGGGACAGACTGCGCGACATTTTCGGACATTGGCCAGTATTGGGCAGGAAGCTGGCGTATTCACGTCTGATGTGGCAAGGAATTGCGGATATTCGTCCCTATCCCCGACATGTTTTGCGGCTGATCTGGCCACGTATCGCATCTCAGGCGATTCGACGGATGCGGGGACATCCATGACCGAGGTTTCGGGACGCTATCTGAAATCATTCTATGACGCCTGTGTTGAAAACGGTGCGCGACCGGAGACACTGCAACAGGTGGCCGGTCGGGGCCGGCCGCCGGACCAGTGGCCCGGGCAGCGCTTTGATGGCTGCGACCTGATCGCCATGCTGCAAGCTGCCAGAAAGGATACCGGCGATACGGCGATCGGGGTGAAGTGCGGCCAGACGCTCAGGCCCAGGAGTTTCCAGGATGTCGGCTATGGCGTGATGGCCTGCGCGAATCTGCGCGAGGCGCTGGCCTTCAATACGAGGTTCCAGGCACTGACCCAGACGATCGGGCGCAGCTGGCTGGATATCGATGCCGGGACCGCGACGCTTTGCTGGAAGCCCGCCCTTGATGACTGCGAGGCTCTGGCACCGCTGACCGAGGCGGTCTTCGCCGGTTATGCCGCGATCGGGAGATGGCTGGTCTGGCAGGCCAATGTCGATATCCTGCGGCTCGATTTCCGTCATGCGCCTGTCGGGCATGCGGACTTCATCGCAAATGTGTTTGGATGCCAGCCGAGCTTTGGTGCCGATTGCGACCGCCTCGTGTTTCCGGCGAAGATTGCCGACCTGCCGCTGCCGACTGCCAATGCCGAACTGGTTGAACTGATGAGCGCGCGCCTTGAGGGCGAACTCGCGCGCCTCTCTCAGGCTGTATCCCTGAGTGATGAGGTGACTGCGATCATAGAGTCGATGATGGCAGGCGGGGCACCGACAGGAGCAGCTGTTGCGGCGCGCTTCGGCCTGACCGAACGCACGCTGCGCCGGCGCCTGAGAGCGGAGGGGACAAGCTTTTCCGACCTCCTGCGTTCGGCGCGCATGAACGCCTGCCGGCTCTATCTTCGCTCAGGCCGACACAGCATGGCCGAGATCGCCCAGCTCCTTGGTTACAGTGAGCAGAGCGCCTTCGCCCGCGCCTTCCGGGGCTGGTTCGGCACCTCCGTCAGTGACTATCGCGACGGGCCGGAGACCGGTCCTCCAACTCAGTGAAGGTCCCGGCCCTGATCGAACATTTTCGGCCGGTTGCCGAAGCGCGTGACATTGGCGTCGAAGGAGAGCTCCACCTTGCCGATGGGACCGTGGCGCTGCTTGCCGACGATGACTTCGGCGACGCCCTGGCTGTCTGACATTTCCTGGTACCATTTCTGATAGGCCTCCGAGTTCGGGTCGGACGGTTCGGTGCGCTCCAGATAGTATTCGTGGCGGTAGACGAACATCACGACATCGGCGTCCTGTTCGATCGAGCCGGATTCGCGAAGGTCGGAGAGCTGCGGCCGCTTGTCCTCGCGCTGTTCCACCGCCCGGGAAAGCTGGGACAGGGCGATGATCGGGACGTTCAGATCCTTGGCGAGCGCTTTCAGGCCTTGTGTCACTTCGGACACTTCCTGCACCCGGCCCTCGGACTTGCGCGATGAGGCATTCACGAGCTGCAGATAGTCGATGATGAGCAAGTCGAGCCCGCCAGCCGAGCGCTGCAGCCGTCTCGCCCTGGCAGCGAGTTGGGAGATGGAAATCCCGCCCGTGTCATCGATGAAGAGCTGAAGCTGCTGGACCTCGGTCGCAGCGTCGCGGATCTTGTTGTAGTCCGATTGCTGGAACTCGCCGGTGCGCATCTTGTGTGAGGAAATGCCGGTGCGTTCGGCAATGATACGGGTGGCGAGCTGTTCCTTGCTCATCTCCAGCGAGAAGAAGCCGACAATCGCGCCATCGGTCGTCTTCCAGGTGCCGTCAGCCTTCTTCTCGCGCTGCAGGCGTGCAGCCGCATTGTAGGCGATGTTGGTCGCAAGCGAGGTCTTTCCCATGGAGGGACGCCCGGCGAGGATGATCAGGTCGGAGCGGTGCAGGCCGCCAAGCTTCTCGTCGAGATCATCGAGCCCGGTCGGCACGCCGGAAATCTTGCCATCCCGCTTGAAGGCCGCCTCGACCATTTCGATCGCATCGGCCACGGCATTGGAGAAGCTGTCGAAGCCCTGACCGCGCGAGCCTTTCTCGCCGAGCTGGAACAGGGCGCGTTCAGCAAAGCCGAGCAGCGTGTCGGCGCTGTCATCCTCTTCCGGCCGGACTGCGCGCGCGCGCAGTTCCGCGCCGATCTCCGTCAGTCGCCGGCGCATGGAAAGCTCGCGAATGATGCGGGCATAATCGACAATCTCCGGCCCGAAGGCGGCGGAGTCGATCAGGTCGTTCAGGTATTCCGCCCCGCCGATTTCCGATAGCTGGCCTTGCGTGGCGAAATATTCGTGCAGTGTCACGCCATCGGCGATCTGACCGGCGGAGATGCGCGCAGTGCAGGCGTCGAAGAGCTTCTGGTGGGCATCGAGATAGAAGTCGCCAGGGTCAATGATGTCGGCAATGCGCTGATGGGCATTGTTGTCGTAGAGGATCGCGCCGAGCACGGCCATTTCGGCGGCGAGATTGTGCGGCGCTTCCAGATGCTCGTCATGGGCGTGAGCCGCACCGTTTGTCGCGCCGTTTGCGCCATTCTGCGCGGGGGTCGGGGAGGGGGGTGTCTCTGTCATGGCGGGGATGGTTAACCCTGTCGGAGCCGCGAATCATGACTTGACTTTTGTTTGTCCACAGAAGGTCTGTTGGGCCCACGTAATGAGCGTGTGCGCGTCTGCCCGCACCGATGGGGACCGGTCCGGCAAAGGCCATGATTTTTGATTTCGTCACTCCCCAACTTGCGCCGGGAAAGCACGGGAACCGCTAGCCGGGTTCGAGGGGCGCGTCGGCCATGCGGAGCGTCAGGTCGGCGCGGGAAGCGTCCATGCGCATGGTCCAGCCAGAGCTGGCCTCGAACAGGCGCGACATCCCATCAAGGTCTGAGGATTCCCAGTCCCGCGAGCGCTCAAATGAGAGCGCATTAGCAGGCTGCTGAAAAAGTGTCGCGTTTGGTTTCGAATGCTGATTCCTTGTCCTTGGCTTCATGGAGGATGGGATGCGGGGATCGGACCATGGCACGGTGGAACTTTTCAGCTATGATTCGATCGAGGAG
>Ga0081520_100048_pt1 | contig 107613 bp, 110 predicted proteins | sample HotLakmasection1_FD_70988 | JGI IMG/M metagenome (GOLD analysis project Ga0081520, IMG submission 70988) | Hypersaline microbial mat communities from Hot Lake, Washington, USA - Section #1 (SPADES assembly) (version 2) | ecosystem: Environmental > Aquatic > Non-marine Saline and Alkaline >... | reverse complement strand
CTACAAGACGCCAAATCAGATCCGGGCCGAACAGAAAGGCCTTGAAACCGAAGCCGCCACGGGGGTTAAGATGGCGGCATGACAAGCGCAACGCGCTGTCTCATAACCGTGCCCCGGTACAGTCTTTCCTGTTTCAGCATGGGTCACCGTGGCGTCCCAGATCTGTGTCGTCCGGCCGAGATGACGGGCTTCGGCGCGGGCGATGACTTTGCCTTCCCGCGCCGTGCCGAGGAAATTCGATTTGAGCTCGATCGTGGTGAACCCGCTCGCCCCCTCCGGCAGCGCACGGATGCAGGCGAAGCCGCAAAGCGAATCCGCAAGCGTCACCACCGATCCGGCATGCAGGAAGCCATTCGGTGCCATGTGATGGGTGGCGACATGGAATTCGCCTTCCAGCCAGCCCTCTCCCGCGCCGGTGACGCGGATGCCGAGGTGTCCCGGCAGAAAGGGCTGGCCGACACTGTTCAGCTTTTCCGGATCGAAATCGGACATGACGCGCTCCTCTGGTCTGTCGCGGCAGATTCCGGACGGCGAGACTTCGGCGCAAGTCCCGACGTTGCGTCATGTTCAGGGCGCCGGCCTTCAGGTCACCCGCGGAATCTGGTAAGGCCCTCATCCGGGGAATGGCGGACTTTCAGGCCCGGCATCGCCTCGACCCGGGCGAGCAGGCCTTTCAGGCTTGCATCCTCGGCAACCGCACCGCCGGTCTCGTCGCTCAGGCGGAACCGGCCTTCGGCCTTGGTGAGCAGAAAGCGTCGCCAATGGGCGCGGGCGCGATAGATGAAGATTTCCGTGACCGGCTGGCCGACACTTGCCCAGCCGCACCAGACATGATCTTCCGGCAGGCTTCGCCAGATGGCGTTGACCTCTTCCAGTTCCGCGTCAGAGAAAGCCTCGATGGCCAAGCGCAATACCTCCCAATCGGCACAGCCTCACGCGCTCGCCCCGCCACATGACAATGTCAAGGGCGCGCTCTGGATGCTCGCCTCGGCTGTGGCATTCACGCTTTACCTGACGCTGGCCAAGCAATTGGGCGGCCAGCTTGATCCGGGGCAGCTCGCTTTCCTGCGTGCGTTCATCGCGCTGGTCGTCACTCTGCCCTTCATGATGCGCCAGGGCTGGAGCGTGCTGCGGACAGACCGGCCGGTCATGGTCTTTGGCCGATCGCTAGCCGGTACGCTCGGCTTCCTGCTTTCTCTCTACGCCTTGTCGGGCGCGTTCAGCCTGCCGCTCAGCCAGTTCAGCGCCATCAGTTTCTCCCGCACCCTGTTCGTGGTCGTGCTTGCCACGCTCGTCCTCCGGGAACATGTCGGGCCGCGCCGCTGGATCGCGACGGGCGTCGGCTTCCTCGGCGTGCTGATCATGGTGAGGCCCGAGGGCGGGGTGGATGGCGGCAGCGCGCTGGCGCTCGCCAGTGCAGCGAGTTTCGCGCTCGCCATCATCCTCGTGAAATCGCTTTCGGCGACGCACACACCGCTGACCCTGCTCACGCTCGCCAATATCGTGTCCTGCCTCATTCTCCTGCCGCTCGCGATCTGGAAATGGCAGACGCCGACGCCCCTGCAATGGCTGCTCGTCACCGGAATGGCGGTGGCGGGCGTCATTGCGCAGTTCTGCTACATCACGGCCATGCGGATCGGCGATGCGAGCTTCCAGGCGCCGATGGACTACATCCGCCTGCCGATGACGGCGGTGGCCGATGCGCTTGTCTTCCGCGTCCTGCCGGGGCTCTCGATCTGGATCGGTGCGGCGGTGATTGTCGGCTCGACGCTCTACATCGCCTGGCGCGAAGCCGCGCTTGGACGCAGGCGCGCCCCCAAGGACCCTTCAGGCCCCTGAGCCTTACCAGCTCTCCGGCAGGAAGGCCCAGAGGATCAGCACCTGCGCGGCGAGATAGGTGAGCCAGACAAGGGGGCCGGTGAAGACGCGCGCGGCACTGCCCGGTGCCAGCCGGAAGAGGTTCAGCGACAGCACGGCATCGCTCAGCATGAAGAAGGCCGCACCCGTCAGCGCCCAGCGGGCATGGCCCTCCAGCGTCGCTGCCGCAGCCCCCATGGCCACGATGATCGCGACATAGGCGACGACCGGCCAGCGCATCTTGTCAAGGTGGGCCCAGAGCACGCCGAGCATGAACGCACCCGCAATTGCAAATCCGGCGAGATAGCCCCATTCCGGAGTCGCGCTGCCATTCAGCCAGAACAGGGCGACATAGACCGCATGGGCGCTGAAAAATGCTGCCATGCCGGGCAGGAGCCAGCGATCCCCCTCACCGACGAGAAGCGCGTCGCCCAGTGCCGACAGGGCAAGGGCGATCACGAGCAGGAGCGGCGCCCCGGCAAGCCAGGCGGACACGGCCAGCGCCGCCACGGCACTTGTCTTTATGGCTGCCTTGACGCGCGAAGGCGGTCGGACATCACCCCATAAGAGATGGCCGAGCGCGCCGAGGACGAAGATGCCGATCAGGATGAAGGTGAGGGTTTGGTCCATTGTCCTGCTCTTCGCAGGCGTCGCGGCCAGCGGCAAGGTGCAGGCGTGTGGTTGGGGTGCGAGTAAGAAAAGACCGGACAGTCTCGCTGCCCGGCCCTTATCTCGTTCGTCGGAAAGAGCGGTCGGATAGAGAGGGAGGACCCCTCAATTCCCCTTGCGCTGTTTGACGTCATCCTCACCCGCGACGGCGCGATCTTCTTCGTCGAACTCGATCTCAGCCTCCTCGCCGGCCGCATAGCCGCGCGACTTCTTGCCAAGCCGGTCCATGCTGGACTGGATGTTGCCCGAGCCGATGGCCATGGATTTGGAGCCGGAGACCCCGACAGCCTCTGCATCGGAGAAGTTGGCGTATTCCGCACCGAGGAAGACAACCTCCCAGCCACGCTCACGTGCCCGGTCTAGGGCTGCATTGGCGGACTTCTTGTCGAATTCGCGCGACGCGTTCTCCTGTCCATCGGTCATGATGACGATGATCGCCTTTTCCGGCTTGTCGGTCTCGGCGACGATGACCGTGCGCCCGATCGCGTCGAAGAGCGGGGTCATGCCGCGCGGGCTTGCCTCGTCATTGGTGATGTCGGTCCAGTCATCGGCCCAGACGCCGCGGCGCAGGACATCATACTGGATGCCGTCCTGGGCATCGAAGACCGCGACGGTGATCTTGCCGTCGACCTCGCGGCCATCGGAATCGTCGGCCAGTGACTTGGCATAGGCGTTCACCGAGCCGAGCGCCTCGTCCCAGATCGGGCTCATGGAGCCGGTGCGGTCGAGCAGGATGTAAGTGTGGATCATGGTGTCGTCCCCCTTTGTGTCCGGATGTGCGCTGGCCGAGAGCGGCAGGATCAGCGCAGTGAGCGAAAGAAACAGGCGTTTCATGAAAGCGTCCCTCCAAGTGTTCAGTGATGGGAGCACTCTGGTCCTGAATTCGGGCTGAACAGGGGCGTGTGCAAGGCCATGCCGTGCCGCCCTCTTGCGAAACGGGGCGTTTTCGGGGAGCAAGCTCCAAACAGGAGTGACCAGACTATGACCACCGCCCCGAAGAAAGTCGTCCTCGCCTACAGTGGCGGCCTCGACACAAGCATCATCCTGAAATGGCTACAGGTGGAGTTGGGCTGCGAGGTGGTCACCTTCACCGCCGACCTTGGACAGGGCGAGGAACTGGACCCCGCACGCGCGCGCGCCAAGAGCATGGGCCTGCCCGACGAGAACATCTTCATCGAGGATCTGCGCGAGGAATTCGTTGCGGAATACGTCTTCCCCATGTTCCGCGCCAATGCCGTCTATGAGGGCGTCTACCTGCTGGGCACGTCCATCGCCCGCCCGCTCATCGCGAAACGCCAGATCGAGATTGCCGAACAGGTCGGCGCCGATGCGGTCTGCCATGGTGCCACCGGCAAGGGCAATGACCAGGTCCGCTTCGAGCTTGGCTATTACGCCCTCAATCCCGACATCAAGGTCATCGCCCCCTGGCGCGACTGGGATTTCAGATCCCGCACCGACCTCATCGCATTTGCGGAACAGCACGGCATCGACATTCCGAAGGACAAGCGCGGCGAGGCCCCGTTCAGCGTGGACGCCAACCTCCTGCACACAAGCAGTGAGGGCAAGGCGCTTGAAGACCCCGCCGAGGAAGCGCCGGATTTCGTCTTCCAGCGCACGGTTAACCCTGAAGATGCCCCGGATCAGGCGGAGTACATCACCATCGCATTCGAGCGCGGCGACGCCGTGGCGATCAATGGCGAGGCGCTCACCCCCGCCGCCTTGCTGACGGAGCTCAATGCGCTCGGGCGCAGGCATGGCATTGGCCGGCTGGACCTGCTCGAGAACCGTTTCGTCGGCATGAAGTCGCGCGGCATCTATGAGACGCCCGGCGGCACGATCCTGCTCGCGGCCCATCGCGGCATCGAACAGGCCACGCTCGACCGCGGCGCGGCGCATTTGAAAGACGAGCTCATGCCGAAATATGCCGAGCTCATCTATAATGGCTTCTGGTGGAGCCCCGAGCGCGAAATGCTACAGGCCGCGATTGATGCGAGCCAGACTTACGTCACCGGCGAGGTGAAGCTGAAGCTCTACAAGGGCAGCGTGAACGTCGTCGGCCGCTCATCGCCCCATTCGCTCTACGCCGAAAAGATCGTCACCTTCGAGGACGACCACGGCGCCTATGACCAGAAGGACGCCGAAGGCTTCATCAAGCTGAATGCACTGCGGTTGCGCTTGCTCGCGGCGCGGGATCGGCGCGCGGGGCGGAATTGACCTACTCGATATCCAAAGGTGTCACGCCTTCGGATAATAGGCCTTCCCGTCTTGCGAGGCTCACGAGATGCGACTGGACATCATTCAGTGATAATACAGTAGGCCATACCTTCTTCATCCAATTCGCCGCGTTCAGAAAAAGCCGCCTGCCTGTTCGTTTCTAGTGCGTATAAATCTTCGATGCGAGCGCTTCGGGCTCTTACCTTTTCAATCCAAGCGTCACTCTGTTCACTGGTTGCGTTGTCGTATGGTAAGTCCATGATCATAAAAGTAACTCGCGACGCAGCCTCGGCACCTCGTCCCGCTCCGCGAAGCTGCTCCGCATTAGCGGGGTATCCAGCATTTTCGGCGATCATAGCCATAGCTTCATAGACAGCTTTGCAGCGAGCAAAATCGACCATCATCTCGTATTCGCTGCTTCCACCGGTGTTTGATGGCCATGCCGACTGAGCGATGCTCGCCAAAGGAGAACTCATCATACTCCCGAGAACCATTGACGAGTAACATGCGTTCATCCGGACTTCCTGTCACCCCGGCAGGCGTCACTAGCGGTATTATCTACGTCAACCTGCTTCACTGAGTATCAAGGTAGTGTCCAGAATCTTTCGCACTTTGGATCAAGCGACGGCGGTTCCATGGGGTTGAAGTTTCATCTCGTGTAGCGGCTGCATGTTCATGTATCGCCGCGTGCTCCATTCGGTTCCGGCCACGTGTCGCAATCGGGCTGCTGCGAGGTTGAGGCAGGATTTGCCATCAGGGAATGCGCCCACGACTTTGGTCCGCCGTCGGATTTCCTTCATCAGCCGTTCGAGCGGATTGTTGGTCCTGATCTTGCGCCAGTGGCTGTCGGGAAACTCGTAGTAGCTCAGCGTCTCCTGGATCTTCTCCTCGACCAGCTCAGCAGCCTTGTGCATGCGCTGGCGTCGCAATTCAGCGACAACGGCCGTAGCCTTCTGAGTGGCGGTCTCGCGGCTCTCCTGGGCGTGTATGGCCTTCAGCATGTGGGCGACATCGCGCACCTTCTTCGCCGGCACATGGCTGAAAACATTACGGTAGAAATGAACTGTGCAGCGCTGCCAGCGCGCATCCGGCAGGTACTCAGCCACGCTTTCAATCAGGCCGCGGCACGCATCGGAAATCACCAGCTCCACGCCGGAAAGCCCCCGATCGACCAGGTGGCGCAGGAAGCTGGACCAGCCCGATTTGTCTTCCTTTGCGCCTTCGCAGATGCCGAGTACGTCCCGAAAGCCTTCTGACGTCACCCCGATCGCCACCAGCAGCGACACGTTGCGTACCTCGCCGGCCCAGCTGCGCTTCATCACGATACCGTCGAGATAGACGTAGGGGTGCGTGCCCTCGATCGGGGCGTTGCGCCAGGCCTCGATCTTCTCATAGATCTTCTTGTTGAGGTTCGAGAGCGTCGAAGGCGACACCATCGCGGCCCTGCCACCCGACACGCTGGCCGCCAACGCCGTGATCGCCATTGCCATAGGTCTGATTTCATCGCGGATCCCGAACCAGACACTCTCGCCACGAGACAGGATGTGTCTGGCCTGCGGTTTGGCAGGAGATCTGCCGAATTACACAGGCGAACGCTGGAACCGGTCAAGCCTAGAATGCGCGGCGATCAGACAGCGCTCATGATGCGCTGCCGGGAAAACGGTATCGAGCACGGACTGACCAAGCTCGGCCCCTGGAGCGATGAGCCAGACCGATTGATAATCAATCCAGCCCATCACATCCCGGGATCTGTATTTCTAGAACGTCGACTTGACGCCGAAAACAAAGGTTGGACCGTATTCCTCATACTGAACATTGACGTTGCGCGTACCCGTGTAGCTGTACAGCGGCCGGTCGTTCAGGTTGGAGGCTTCCGCGAAGACCTGGAAGCCGCCGGTGAGCTGGTAGGCGGCGGTGAGATCGATCTGAATGTGATCGTCGATATAGACATCCTGAGTGGCATCAGAGGGATCGCCGATCTCGTCAAGAATCCGATCACGATAAGAGACAGAGGCGCGTGCGGTGATGCCGTATTTGTCATAGCCCAGAGAGAAATTCCCGGTATGCCTTGACTGGAAGGGCAGTTCGGTGTCGCGCTGGCCCCCACCGGGGATCGGAACGGTCGCCTCTGAGTCCACATAGGTGTAGTTTGCGGCGATCAGGAAACCGTCAAACGGGGCGGGCAGGAAGTCCAGCCCTTGTTGCCACGCGGTCTCGAAACCATAGACCTGCGCATCCTCGCCATTGATGAAGGTTGCGTACTCGTCGAAGCCCTCAAAGCCGGGTGTGCCGGCAAGATCGGCCCCGAAGACGGGGTTCTCGATATTCTTGAAGAAAACGCCGACGGAGATCAGGCCGAGATCGCCCGGATAATACTCGAACGCCAGATCAATGCTGTCGGCAGAATACCGCTCGAGATCCGGATTGCCCGCTTCGGCCTTGATCTCGCCCTCATCATCAATCTCGATGACCGCAGCTGGACGGTTCTGCTCGAAAATCGGACGCACCACGGCGCGGAAATAGGCCGCCCGAAGCAGCATCTCATCATTCAGCTCGTAGCGCGCATTGAGGCTCGGAAGGACGTCAGTATAGGAATCCTCGATTTCGATCGGTTCGAGGCCGAGTGTGCCATCGAGTTCGTCGAGCGTGACCTCGTTGCCCGAGGCTTCGTATTCGGTATGCTCGACACGAAGTCCTCCTGTCAGGGTGACACGGTCGATATCGACACTCGCCATGCCATAACCGGCATAGACATCTTCGCCGATAACGAAATCCTCGGCGTTGGAATCGATGAACGTTCCTTCCTCGTCGAGATCCTCATTGAACACATCAAGATTATCTCGCACGAAACGGCCGACAGCGCGCGGATCAGCCTGCGGCGCGATCAGGCCGAGCGGGTAGTCGATGTCCGTGTTCAGGAAGTCGGCCACTGTCACGCCCTGATCGGCGCCGCCATAGACCAGCGCATCAAGCTCGGATGTCTTCTCGCGAAGCGCAGCCTTGACACCAGTTTTCCAGTATCCCGTGTAGCGACCGAAGCTGGTATCGTGACGCAGGTCGATCCGGCCTGACCATTCCTCGTCACTGGTCTCGCTGTCCTCGAAGACAATCTCGTCCAGCTCATAGGCCGAGGCATTGCTGAAGCCCTGAAGATCATTGGTGATGATTTCGGGCCGGCGAACATCTGAAAGGTCGGTCCCGACGAGCACGTCGGTATCGGAGAAATCCGCCACGAAGATGGGTTCGACATAGTCCGGATTGTCCTCTCCTGCTTCGGAATAGGACAGCTGGTATTCGAGTGTCGAACCACCGAAGCGGCTTTCCCCGCCGAGGCTGGTCGCCCAGATGATCTGGGTTTCCTTGCGCTGGCTGACATAGGATTCGACTTCCTGGTTTTGCAAGAGGAGCCGGTCACTCTCCTGGGATGCGACATTGCCGCCGTCATCCGGGTCAGCCTCATAGACGGTGCCGCCCTGGGTCTCGTCATCGGCAAAATCCGAATAGAGCGTGCGCAGATAGAATTCCTGATCGCCATTGACGCGCCAGTCTATGTTGAGAGCGGCACCGACGCGTGTGCGTTGCAAGACATAGTCCCGCGGCTCAATGACGACCGGAAAGGCTGTGCCCGCGAAATCGTCCAACCCGTCGCCATTCTCCACGCCATCGGAGGCAAGCTTGCGGTCATAATAGCTGATCGAACCGAGAACACCGATCTCGCCCATGCTGCCGGCAGAGAAGATGTTGGAAGCGGTTCCGGAAAAACGTGGGGAAAATTCCTCTCGCTTTTCATTATAACTCGTTTGAGCCGTCAGCTTGCCGCCGAAGCCGCCGCGATCAAAGGCGCTGGCAGACTCGATATCGACTGCGCCACCAATCGCATCGCCGTCCAAATCCGGGGTGAGGGACTTGGTGACGGTGAGATTGCTCACAAGTTCGGACGGGATCACATCAAGCGCAACTTGGCGAGCGTCACTTTCCGCGGATGTGACAGAGATCCCGTTAATGCTGACAGAATTCAGGTTCGGACTGGCACCGCGAATGGAGATGAAGCGGCCTTCTCCCTGGTCGCGGTTTATCGCGATACCCGGAATGCGCTGGGCTGCTTCAGTGACGTTCTGGTCGGGAAACTGACCGATGAAGTCTGACGAAACGCCAGATATGATGTTCTCGGCATTGCGCTTGCGGTTGAGCGCGTCGGTATATGAGGCGCGCTGACCGACAACAAGAATATTGTCCATCACCGCCACATCAGTACCGATGGCAAAGTCGAGAACAGCCGCCTCGCCGCCAGACACCTCGATGGTCTGACGCACGATATCGGCTCCCAGATACTCGACTTCCAGCGTGTAAGTGCCACCCGGAAGGTCTGCAAAGTTGTAGCGTCCGCCCGGCCCCGTCACTGTGCGACGGTCAAGTTCGACAAGCCTGACCTCGGCACCTTCAAAATATGCGTTACCGCCGAAATCACTTACCCGTCCGGCAATAGAGGCTTCCTCTGTTGCCTGAGCCTGAGCGAATGCCGGAGCGACAATGAACTGGTTTGTCGAGAGACTGAGAGCGACAAGAGCGATACCGCCTTTGAGGCTGGACACCCTGTCACGATTTTGGCGCTGTTTGACCATGTATATTACCTCCTGTGACAAAACCCGGAACCGGGCATGCCAGCTTCATGCTGAATGATTGCGCGAGCCAAGCTCCGGCGCCGACTTCGTTCTCAGGCGTAACAACTGCTGGTGACACTTTGCTGACATCTGGGTGACGCTTTTGTGAAGCATTTCGCGTTTGGTTGCGCCTTGCGACTGCTTTATGTTCGTATCGAGTCGGCAGGGTTTTTCGACCAGATGGGAGACGGTGAAATGCGGGTATGGTTCACAGGGGTTGCAGGACTGGCGATTGCGATGGCGGCGGGGGGTTGCACCACATCCCGCTATGACGGGCCGCAGGGTCTCGATGCCATCGGCGATCCCGCAGTGCCCGTTACGGCAAAGGTCGAGACGATCGTCACGACAGATCCCACCGTAGATGCAGATGATCCCGCACTCTGGGCAGACAGAAGCGCACCGTCACGCGCCCTCATGTTCGGCACGGACAAAACGGATGGGCTTTACGTCCACAACCTCGATGGCACTGTGCGTCAGTTTATTCCTGCCGGGCAGCTGAACAATGTTGACCTGCGCGAGGGCTTTACCGCCAATGGTCGCGATAATGTTCTCGTCGGGGCGACCAATGATGGCCAAGGCAGGATTGGTATAAACCTCTTTCTGCTCGATCCCGCGACGCTGGACGTGTCGGAATACGGCATTATTACAACCGATATTGAAGAGCCTTACGGCTTCTGCATGGGCAAGCGCGGCGATGACTTCTTCCTGGTCGTCACGACCAAGACAGGCACCGTCCACCAATGGCAGGTCATGCCGGGCGAGAACGGGCCGGAAACCGGACCGGAACGCGAACTGGTTCTCGAAACCCAGCTTGAGGGCTGCGTTGTCGATGAGGAAGAGGACATGCTCTATGTCGGTGAAGAAGACGCCGCAATCTGGCGCTTCGATTTCGACCCCGATGGCAGTTCGGAGCCCACACGCTTTGCCTCTGTCGATTATGAACGTATCAAGGACGACGTGGAAGGCCTGACCATCATGCGTGATGGCGCAGAATCCTACCTCATCGCTTCAAGCCAGGGCGACAGCACTTTCCCGGTCTACAGGATCACGGACAACCAGCGGGAATATCTCGGTCGCTTTGCGGTCGTCGAGAGCGAAGCCACCGATGAGATCACCCATACGGATGGTCTTGATGCCTGGTCCGGCGCAATCGGCGACTATCCTGAAGGTGCGCTCGCCATCCATGACGATTACGAAACGCCGGGTGAAGATCAGCAGAACTACAAGATCGTCGATTGGCGGGACGTGCGTCAGGCCTTAGGGCTTTGATGGCCGTTTGAACTTCCTCTGCCTTCGAAAGAGTGGTTGAGGACTTGAAGTGGGCTCCAGCTCAACCGTCGCCAGAACCTGAAGAGAATGGCGCGGGTGAAGGTTGAGCGGAATCTCCCGACAGCAACGTCTGCACTCGGGCGCCTGCAGGGGATGGTCATCGTGGACGAGGTCACCGGCAAGCTGCGCGGCCGCATCTTCGCCTACCGGCGCCATCTTGAGCTGCTCAGCGAAGTGACGGAGCCGATCTGATTGGCGGCGAAGCGGGGCTGCGAGCCCCCCAATGTCCGTGCGCGCACGCTCCAAGACCTCCGGAATGCCATCGCGTCGGTCCGTGAGCTGTTCTTCCCCAAGGGGCACGCAAACGTTTCCATCGGCGCAGGATGTGTCCCATTTTAGGGACGTCTGGTTCAGCTCCGCCGCACGACATGGCCCATCTTGCGGCCGGGGCGGGCTTCGCGTTTGCCGTAATGAGTGAGCCGTGTGCGGGCGTCGACCTGGTTGAGGCCGGCGAAGACGTCCGCGCCGATGATGTTTTCCATCACCACGTCGCTGTGGCGGGTGGTGTCGCCGAGCGGCCAGCCGGCGACGGCGCGCACGTGCTGTTCGAACTGGCAGGTGTGGCACCCTTCCGGGGTCCAGTGGCCGGAATTGTGAACGCGCGGGGCGAATTCATTGGCGCGGATCTGACCGTCTTCCATGACGAAGAATTCAAGCGCCAGCACCCCGACATAGTCGAGCGCCTCGGCGAGCTTGCGGGCGGCGGCGATGGCGGCGCGCTCGGTGTCCTCGCTTGTGCCGGATGGCAGGATGGAGCGGGCAAGGATGCCGCTGTCATGCTCATTGCGCGGGCAGTCCCAATGCGCGAGTTCGCCGGTGGCCGAACGTGCGACGAGGGCTGAAATCTCGAAGGCGAAAGGGGCAAAGGTCTCAAGGATGCAGGGCTTGTCTCCGAGCGCTTCCCAGGCGGAGGCGACATCATCCTGACAGCGGATGCGCGCCTGGCCCTTGCCGTCATAGCCGTCGCGGCGCCGCTTCAATATGCCCTGTCCGGCGAATTTGGCGACCCGGTCGTGAAGTTCCTCCAGGCTGTCGATCCGCGCCCAGTCCACCGTCGGGATGCCGAGATCGTTCAGGAAGGCTTTTTCCACCGCCCGGTCCTGCGTGATGGTCAACGCGAAGAGGCCGGGGCGCACGGGCGTGCCGAAGGCCTCAACCGCTTCAACCGTGGCTACCGGCACATTCTCGAATTCCAGCGTGACAAGATCGCAGGCGGCGGCGAAGAAGGCGAGCGCCTCCTTGTCGTCCCAGGGCGCGATATGGGCGCGGGCACAGACACGGCTGGCTGGATCGCGGTTCGACTGGGTGTAGACATGGACATCGAAGCCGAGCCGTGCCGCCTCCAGCGCGATCAGCCGACCGAGCTGTCCGCCGCCAAGGATTCCGATGGTGGAGCCCGGTGGCAACAGGCTCATGAGGGGCTGTCCGCCACGTCTGCGGTCTGGCGGGCGCGGAATTCATCGAGCGCCCGCGCGACGGCATCGTCCTGCAAGGCAATGATCGATGCACCGAGAAGCGCGGCATTGATCGCGCCGGCCTCGCCAATCGCGAGCGTACCGACGGGAATGCCCTTCGGCATCTGGACGATGGAGAGGAGCGAGTCCCAACCGTTCAGCGCTTTCGACTGCACTGGCACGCCAAGCACGGGCAGGGGCGTGTGTGCGGCCACCATGCCCGGCAGATGGGCTGCGCCGCCGGCACCGGCTATGATGACCTGGAGACCACGCTCGCGCGCCGTGCGGGCATAGTCTGCGAGCCGGTCGGGCGTGCGATGTGCGGAGACGATGCGGGCCTCATGGGCAACGCCGAGTGCGTCCAGTGTCTGTGCCGCCTTCTGCATGGTCGGCCAGTCCGACTGGCTGCCCATGATGATTCCGATGAGGGGCCCGGTCCCGGCCATGGCGAATCTCTCTCTCGTTTCTGGGGAGACAATCACTATAGACGCAACGGGCCGCGCGGCAAGCCGTCCGCCTGACGCTGGGGCATGGCTGCAAATCTCGATGCGCCAGCCTATGCTCGTAGAGAACAAGAGGGAGCCGAACCAGCATGACGACTTTCGACCGCGATGACCTCATTTTCCAGCTTTTCGATGTGGCGCAGCTTGAGACGCTGCTCGCGGACGGCGAATTCGATCTCGACCGGACCGGCGTGGAAGCCATTCTCGACACGGCCGCCCAGATCGCGGTGGATCACTTTGTCGAGGGCGGAAGGATTCTCGACGAGCACGAGCCGGAATATGTCGGAGGCAAGGTGGTGATGCACGACATTGTCAAACGCGCTGTCGATGCCCACAAGGAGGCGGGTTTCATCGCGGCCGGCTTCGACGAGGAACATGGCGGCATGGGCCTGCCCAAGACCGTTCACCAGGCCGCAAGCTTCATCTTCTCCACCGCAAACGTCTCCTTCGGCGGCTACGCCATGCTGACCATCGGCGCAGGGCGGCTGATCGCGAATTTCGGCTCCGATGATCAGAAGGCGCGCTGGCTGGCCCCCATGGTGGAGGGCCGCTTTTTCGGCACCATGGCCCTGTCGGAGCCACATGCGGGCTCAAACCTCGCAGACATCACGACGAAGGCCGAGCCACTGGAGGACGGCCGCTACCGCATCACGGGCCGCAAGATGTGGATCTCCGGCGGCGACCATGAGCTGAGTGACAACATCGTCAACATGGTGCTCGCCAAGATCCCCGGTGGTCCGGCGGGCACGCGGGGCATTTCGCTCTTCATCGTGCCGAAATACCGGCTGGGTGCCGATGGCAACCCGGCCGAGCGCAATGATGTGACGCTGGCGGGGCTGAACCACAAGATGGGCTATCGCGGCATCACCAACACGCTCTTGAACTTCGGCGACAAGGGCGACTGTATGGGAGAGCTGGTGGGCGAGCCGCATCAGGGCCTGAAATATATGTTCCAGATGATGAACGAGGCCCGCATCGGCGTCGGCATGGGCGCTGTGGCGCTCGGCCAGGCGGGCTATCAGGCCTCGCTCGCCTATGCCAGGGACCGCCCGCAGGGCCGCCATCCGGGCGAGAAGGATCCCGCGAGCCAGCAGGTCATGCTGGTGGAGCATGCCGATGTGCGCCGCCTGTTGCTGGCGCAGAAAGCGGCGGTGGAAGCCTCGCTGGCGCTTGGGCTCTACTGCGCGCGCATGGTCGATCAGCTGAAATTCGAAACCGATCCGACCGTGCGTGACGAGAACCAGCTCGTGCTCGACATGCTGACGCCGATCGCGAAATCCTGGCCGTCCGAGTTCTGCCTCGAGGCCAACAAGCACGCGATTCAGGTGCTGGGCGGGGCGGGGTACACGCGCGACTATCCGGTGGAGCGCTACTATCGCGACAACCGGCTGAACCCGATCCATGAGGGCACCCATGGCATTCAGGGCTTGGATCTGCTCGGCCGGAAAGTGGTGATGAACAATGGCGCGGGCTTCATGGCGCTGTTGCGCCGCATCCGTTCCGATCTTGAGCAGGCCGCCGAAGTGGAGGCGTGCCGCGATCTCGCCGCTCCGGTCGGGCAGGCGCTTGATGATCTTGAGCGGGTGACGGCCACGCTGGTCGGCGAGCTGATGACGGACACCCGACGCGGCCTCGCCAATGCCACGCTCTATCTCGACTTCATGGGCCATGTCGTCATGGCCTGGATGTGGGTGCGCATCACCATGGCGGCGGATGAGAAGCGTTCGCGCGATGGCGACAGCGCCTTCATCCGGGGCAAGTTTCAGGCTGCGTGCTACTTCATGAACCGTGAGCTCGCAAGCACGAAGGTCTGGGCCGAAACGCTCGAACGCAACGACCAGAGCGCCTTCGACATGGCGGTTGAGGGGTTCTGAACTTGACCGTCTTGCGCCCTTCGACTTTCGGGTGAAAACTTCTCGCCAGCAGGGAGGTGAGGCATGAGCGAAAGGACGCGCGGACTGTCGCGCCGGGCGATGATGACGGCGACGGCAGGAACGTTGGCGGGGCTCGCGGCGGCATGCGCGAAGGCGCAGGAGAGCGAGACCGTCGCATCCCCTGACCCCACCACAGCCTCCATTGCCGAGGCCGAGCGGCTGGCCGGTGTCAGCTTCACCGAGGCCGAGCGCGAGCAGATGCTCTCCGATGTAAACGGCCGTCTGGCGCAGCTCGAAGCGCTACGCGCGGTGGAAAAGCCGAACACGCTCGCTCCGGCGACGGTCTTCGATCCGCGCTTGCCGGGGGTGGATTACAGCCTGCCCGAGAACGCGCGTGATGGCGTTCACGCGCCGGATGACGCAATGCCGGACCTGCCCGCCAGCGAGGTGGACATCGCCTATGCGCCGCTCACGCACCTTGCAAAATGGATCGGCAGCGGTGCGATTTCATCTCGCCAGCTGACCGAGATCTACCTGAAACGCATCGAGGCCATCGCTCCGACGCTCGAATGCATGGTGACGGTGCTGGCTGATCGCGCTCGCGCCGAGGCCGATGCGATGGACCGCGAGCGGGCGGACGGAAAACTGCGCGGGCCGCTGCACGGCATTCCCTATCTGGTGAAGGACCTGTTCGATGCTGAGGGCGGGCCGACCACGTGGGGCGCTGAGCCCTGGAAAGAGCGCACGGGCGAGGGCGACAGCACAGTGGTCCGCAAGCTGAGGGACGCCGGCTGTGTCCTGCTCGGCAAGTCGGCGCTGGGCGCACTGGCCTATGGCGACATCTGGTTCGGCGGCGTGACGCGCAATCCGTTCAACCCGCTGGAGGGCTCCTCAGGCTCATCGGCGGGATCGGCATCGGCGACTGCGGCCGGGCTCTGCGCCTATTCCATCGGAACCGAGACGCTCGGATCCCTCGTCTCGCCCTCCAATCGGTGCGGAACGACGGCGCTCAGGCCGACTTTCGGAAGGATTTCGCGCGCCGGCGCCATGGCGCTCTGCTGGTCGCTCGACAAGGTCGGTCCGATCACGCGTTGTGTCGAGGACACCGCCCTCGTGACGGCGGCGCTGAACGGTCATGACGCTGCCGATCCCGCATCCATTGGCGCACCTTTCAGCTATGACCGCCGGACAGATCTGAAAGGCCTTCGCCTCGGCCATGATCCGGCCTGGTTCGAGGCGGGCAATGAGATCGACCGCGCCGCGCTCGAGGCGGCCGGGAGCCTCGGTGCGAAGGAGGTGGAGTTCAGGCTTCCCGATCTGCCCTATGGCGTTCTGGTCCAGCAACTCCTCGCTGAAGCGGCGGCGGCATTCGAGGAGATGACGCTCAACGATCAGGACGATCTCTTGGCATGGCAGGAGGACGCCGCCTGGCCGAATTCCTTCCGCGCGACACGTTTCCTGACCGCCATCGACCTGATCCAGATCGACCGCCTGCGCCGCCTCGCCATGCAGACACTGCATGAGGCTTTTGAGGGCGTTGATGTTGTGATCGGGCCGAATTTCGCCTCCGGCATGCTGACGCCGACGAATTTCACCGGCCATCCCTGTCTCGCCATGCGGGCGGGTTTTCTCGACAGCCAGCCGCGCACCATCTTTGGCGGCGTGGAGAACCCCGACGCACCGGTGTCCAGCGTGCCGCAGGCAATCAGCCTCTGGGCTCCGCTCTTTCGTGAGGGGCCGATGCTGGCCTTCGGGCGAGCGCTTGAACAGGCGCTTGGGGTCGCTGAGATCAGGCCTCCGGCGTTCAGCTGACAGGCCGGTGTCGCTGCGGTTCAGCGCTGGTCCGCAAGTCTCCGCGCTTCCCGGATTTCGCCGCGAAGGACGAGGATGTCGATGTTCTCCGGATCGAGTTCGCGGGCGCGTTCGATATCGGTGAAGGCGGCGCTCAGCCGGTTCTGCGCGAGAAAGGCGCGGGCGCGCAGGAAGAGCGCGTCTGACAGGTCCGGCACTTTTTCGAGCGCATTGTTGAGGTCGCCAACCGCGAGATCCGGCTTGTCCATCATCAGATAGGCGCTGGCGCGATCGGTCAGGAGGCCCGGATTCTTCGGTGATAGCTTCATCGCATTGGAGAGAGCCACCACGGCCTCACCGGGCATTTCAGCGGCGAGCCAGGCATTGCCGGCCTGGGCGAGATAGACCAGCCGCTGCTCCATCGTGCCGGCATCGGGCGCATTGGCGAGGCTTTCGAGGCGGTAAGCCCCTTCGGCATAATTCTCCCGGCCGATCAGGGCCATGGCGATGCAGAACCGGGCCGCTGGCCTCGAGCCCTGCCCGAGCCAGCGCAGGCCCTCTTCATAGGCGGCTTCGGGGTCGGTCTCGATCAGGTCCAGGCAGGCCGACAGACGATCAGCCTCTTCCTGCTCGATGATGTCGGACGTGCTCTGTGAAACGGCAATCGGCGCACAAGCGATCAAAAACGCCGCGATCAGGCTCAGGGGTCTGGTCGCCATGGGCACGCTCCTCTAACACCACCTGCGAGCCCTTGTCCCATGGTGCCGGTGTCGGCGCAAATGAGTTTTACGTCAAACATGCAGAAGACACTTTTCGCCATCGGTTTCGGTTACGTCGCCGAGCATCTGGCCGGATTGCTCCACCTGGAGGGTTGGCGCGTGATCGGAACGACGCGCAACGCCGACAAGGCGAAATCCATGCGAAATGCCGGATTTGAGCCCGTTCTGGGGGATGAGGCGACGAGATTCGTGCCGCCGGAGGAGGCGTTCTGGCTGGTGTCCACGCCAACGCGGGGCGGGCGCTGTCCGGGGCATGAGCTGTTTGCACAGCATGCAGCCTCAGCCGCCTGGATCGGCTACATTTCCGCGACTTCGGTCTATGGCGACCGGCAGGGTGGCTGGGTTCTTGAAAACACGCCGGTCTCGCCGGACAGCCCGCGCGGCCACGACCGTGTGAGGGCCGAGAATGCCTGGCGGGAGAGTTTTCCCGCGAGCGACATCATTCGCCTGCCGGGGATTTACGGGCCCGGCCGCTCGCCTTTCGAGGCGCTGGAGGTGGGCGAGGCGCGGCGCATCGACAAGCCGGGACAGGTCTTTTCCCGCATCCATGTCGAGGATATCGCTTCGGGCCTCAAGGCCGCGATGGACCGGCCGGGCGGGGGCCGCGTGCTGAACCTCTGTGATGACTGGCCCAGCGCGCCGGGCGATCCGATCGCCTTTGCGGCGGAACTGATTGGCACTGCGCCGCCGCCGCTCGTGGCGTTCGACGAGGCGGAGATGAGCGACATGGCGCGCAGCTTCTATTCCGAGTGCAAGCGCGTCGGAAACGGCATGACCAAGGCTGCGCTCGGCTGGAAACCGCGCTATCCGGGCTACCGCGAGGGCCTGACGGCGATCTTTGGGAAGCGGGGCTGAAGCGCGTCGCGGGCGACCGCCCGTCGGTCGGCTGGTCAGGCCGCTCCCGCGAAGTGGTCATGTTCAGGTGCGCCACTGCAGCGTTGCCGGCTCCAGCGGGTTCGAGAACGGTTCGCCCGATGCCAGAGCCGCTGCCCAGGCCTTCTTCAGTTGCAGGTACCAGAGGAACTGCCGGTCTGAATCTCCCACGAGCATGCCCTTGCCGCCAAAGGCCGCGTTTTTCGAGCGATGGGTCATGATGTCAACGTCCTGCTGCAGGAAGCCCCTCGCAACCGGACCGATCACCGGCTTCAGAGCCGCGAGCACTGGCGTGTTCCAGTAGAATATCTGGCGCAGGATGGTGGCCTTGTCGTTGACCGGCGTGAGCGCTGTGAGCCCGAGCACGGTGTGTTTGGCGTTCCGGATGTATTCAGCGCGCAGGCCGGGCAGCCGGAACGCAATGCGCACGCTGATCGCGCCGCCAATCAGCTTGTAAATATCACTGTTGACCGGGGCGTGGGGCATCATGGTGAAGCCGAGATCGCTCGGCTCGAAATTCTTGCGCTTGTGCTTCAGCCGGCCATTGCCCCGCCAGATTGGAGAGCGATGAACGAATGGCGTGTGTGCGGGGTCCAGAAGCCCGTAGACCGCGTCATCCTGATGCGCCGGAATGATCACCCTCGCCACGAACCGCACGCGACCGTTCGGACCGCCAAAGCGTGGCACTTCGGTCGTGGGTTTCTCGTATTGGCAGTTCAGGCCCGAATAGATCCAGACGAGGTCTTCCGATACCTGACATGGCAGCCGGCGATCATGGTTCACGCAAAGGGCAGAGACCTGGTCGTCCCGGTCACGCGAGAGTTCGACTTCACCGCCGCAGATCAGTTGCCGCAGCGGTCGTCTGCGTTTCACATCCCGCAGACAGGCCGCGACATACCAGTGCCCGGCGATCAGGTCGCCACTAAAACTTCGCCTCGGCTCAACGCCCGCCGGTGCGCCTGTGGTCTGCATGGCCGAACCCCTCCGCCGGATCCGATCAGTAATCGTATGGATCGGGTGGCCACCCTGCCGCCCCTGACGATACGTCACACGCTGTGAGGCAGAAGGTCAACTGGCTCTGAGCGCTATCCGAGATCGACGCTCAGGCCCGCACAGGTGCGCAGCAGCCTTGAGATGTCCTGCCCGCGGGAGAGGCGGTGGTCACCGTCCTTGATGAGGGTGATGGCGAGATCCTCGGTCGCCAGCCTGCCGACCAGTTTCATGGCGTGCGACCAGGGCACGTCAGGATCCTGCATGCCTTGCAGGATGCGCACAGGACCGGTGAAGGGGATCGGCGCATCGAGCAGGAGGTGGTTGCGACCCTCCTCGATCAGGGTGCGGGTGATGGGATAGCCCTCCTCGTCATATTCCGAAGGGCGCATCCAGCGGCCTGTTGTCATGATTTCGTCCTTCACCTTGTCGGAAAAGGACGCCCACATCAGTTCTTCGGTGAAGTCGGCTGCCGGTGCGACAAGGATCAGGCCCTTTACGCGTTCGGGCCGCTCAAGCGCCGCCAGAAGCGCGATCCAGCCGCCCATGGAGGAGCCGACCAGCACCAGTTGCCCATCGGTCAGCCGGTCGATCACTTCGATCGCATCGGCCTTCCAGCGCCCGACCGTGCCCTCGGAGAAGTCGCCTTCGCTCTCGCCATGTCCGAAATAGTCGAAGGCGAGGAAAGGGTGCCCGGTCTGCAAGGCCCAGTGCTCGACGGCTTGTGCCTTCGTGCCGGTCATGTCGGAATGAAATCCGGACAGCCAGACATATCCTGGCAGTTCCGCTGTTCCGGGGCTTGCGCGATAGGCCAGCCTGTGGCCAGCCGCTGTCAGTATGGCTTCACTTGTCATGCCTCTAGGCTTAAGACCGCTGCCCGCGAAAGGAAAGATCACGCATGAAGGCACTCGCCGGCCGAACCATTCTGCAGGTCATCCCCGACCTCTCCGCCGGAGGGGCCGAGCGCACCACCATCGAGGTGGCCGAGGCGATCGTCGCTGCCGGTGGCCGGGCGCTGGTGGCAAGCCGTGGCGGAAGGCTCGAGGCGGCGCTGCAGGGTGTCGGCGGCGAAGTGATCCATATGGATGCCGCAACCAAGAGTCCGCGCCGCATCTGGGCGAATTCCCGCCAGATTGCCCTGCTTGTGCGCAGTGAGGGGATTGACCTGATCCATGCCCGCTCGCGCGCGCCGGCCTGGAGTGCGCTCTGGGCGGCAAGGGCGACGAAGGTGCCCTTCGTGACCACCTATCATGGCGCCTACAATGCGCGATCGGGGCTGAAACGCCTCTATAATTCCGTCATGGCACGCGGCGACATGGTGATCGCGAATTCCGCATGGATCGGGGAGCATATTCACATCACCCATGGCACACCGCGTGACCGGATCGTGGTGATCCCGCGCGGCGTCGATCTCACCCGGTATCATCCGGGACAGGTCATCGGTGCCCGGCTGGAGGCGGCGCGGCGCAGCTTCGGCCTGTCGCCGCAGGAGCGAACGGTCATCCTGCTTCCGGCACGTCTGACCCGCTGGAAGGGCCACCCCGAAGCGATTGACGCCTTCGCCATGCTGAACGGCGATGTGCGGGCCTCGTGCGTGCTGATCTTCGCCGGCGATGCGCAGGGGCGCGAGGACTATGTGGCGGGGCTGATGCGCCAGGCCGAGCGACTCGGTGTGGCGCGGCAGCTGCGCATTCTCGGCCATGTCGATGACATTCCGGCCGCGCTCATGGCGTGCGACCTCATCATTGCTCCTTCCATCGAGCCGGAGGCCTTTGGGCGGGCGGTGGCTGAAGCCTCTGCCATGGCGATTCCGGTTGTTGGCGCCGACCATGGCGGTGCGCGCGAAACCATCATCCACAACGAGACCGGTCTGCGCGTCGAGCCCGGAAATGCGCAGGCGCTCGCGGCAGCCATGCAGGCCGTACTGAGCATGGATGCCGGTCGCCGCCGCGCCATGGGGCTCGCCGGACAGGAGTTCATTCGCAGGACCTTTTCCACCGCCGCCCTTCAAGAAAGCACGGTTAAGGTTTATGTCTGCCTTCTGGACCAGAGCGACGGGGCCGAAGCCGCTTGAGCGCAACAGCAAATGACATACGGGCCGCCCGCGAGAAGAACCCGGGTCCGAAGGCCAGGCGTGTCTGCGTCATCAAGCTCAGCGCGCTTGGCGATTTCATGTTGGCGCTTGGCGCGATGAAGGCCGTTCGGGAGTTTCATCCGCGTGCGCAGATCACGCTCCTGACCACGCCGCCTTTCAGGGAATTTGCCGAGCGCTGCCCCTTCCTTGATGTGGTGGAGACCGACGGCCGCCCTGACGGGATCAAGTCGACGCGGGACATGGTGAAGCGGCTGAGCGCTGCGAATTATGACGTGGTTTACGACTTCCAGACCTCATCCGGCGGGCGGACGAACAATTATTTCAAGTTCATGAAGCCGAAGCCACTCTGGTCCGGCATCGCGCCGGGCTGCGCCTTCCCGCATGACAATCCCGAGCGCGCCGGCCTGCACACCATCGAGCGGCTGGGAGAGCAGCTGCATGTGGCCGGAGTGTATCGCGCCGGCGGTCCGGACTACGATGTTCAGCCGCCCATGCCGGATCTCTCCTGGATTTCCGACACACTTGGCCATCCTCCGCGCCTGAAGCCTGAATATTTCGGCCTGAAGCGACCCTATATGCTGCTCATTCCGGGCGCGTCTGAGCATCGCGCCGCCAAGCGCTGGCCGCTGGAGGAGTATGTCGCGCTGGCCACCGCCATCAAGCATGCGGGGATCACCCCGGCAGTGATTGGCGGCAATGCCGAGGCCGAGATCGCGCAGAAACTGGCACGTGCCGTGCCGGGCTTGCAGAATCTCGTCACGCGCACCGACCTGTTCCAGATCTCCACGCTGGCCGCAGAGGCTGAATTCGTGGTTGGCAATGATACCGGACCGATGCACATGGCCACGCTGACCGGGACACCCGGCATTGCGCTCTTCGCCACGACAGAGTCCAGTATCGACCATGCCTGCCCGCGCGGCGCTCATGTCACGGTGTTGCACGCGCCCACGCTGGACAAGGTCAGGGCGCTCGGCGTGCCAGGATTTGCCTCGGGCGTCTTTGACGTGCTCAAGGCCATGGCGCTGATCGAAAACAGGCCCGAAAGGGTCGAAACCGACGCGGCTACGGCAGCCGGAGCTTGAACGAATGCCGATTCGACCGCATATTTGCGCGCGATATCAGCAACAGATGGAGAGCTGTCATAGCCCGCAGACCTGCCGCGGCCCCGCCGCCCAAGAAGACCGGACCCCGGATCAACGAAGACATCACAGTGCCGCGCGTGCTGCTTATCGACGAGAACGGTGAGAAGCAGGGTGAAATGCCCACAATGGCCGCGCTGGATGCCGCAAGGGAAGCCGGTCTCGACCTTGTCGAGGTCGCCCCGGAGGCCCAGCCTCCGGTCTGCAAGATTCTGGACTATGGCAAGGTTCGCTACGAAGAGCAGAAAAAGAAGGCGGCTGCCAAGAAGAAGCAGAAATCGGCTGATCTGAAAGAGATCAAGATGCGGCCGAACATCGACACGCATGACTATCAGGTGAAGACGAGGTCCATGCACCGCTTCTTCGAGGATGGCGACAAGGTGAAAGTCACCTTGCGCTTCCGTGGCCGGGAAATGGCCCACCAGCATCTCGGAATGGAACTGCTCAAGCGGGTGAAGGAAGACTTTGACGAGGTCGCCAAGGTCGAACTCGAGCCGAAACTCGAGGGCCGCCAGATGACCATGGTCATGGCCCCGCGCTAGGTTGGGTCTTTTGGAGAGCTACCGGTCACCTCTGGATGTTCTCTGGGTGCACGTCATCTTGCCCGTCGGACTGTCGACGATCAGCTTCGGGTTTGCCGGAGGTCTTTTCAGGCTCTCTGACTTTATCCTGTTCGGCGTCTGGTCATGATCGTCTCGCCCGTTTCGCGACCGGACGGGCCAAAGGCCTGCGGGGATTGACCTTCACCTCGAAAGGCACCGGCCGCCGCGCAATTTCAGTCGCAATCTGTCGCGACAAGGAAACATGAGCCATGGCCATCAATCCGTCTGCTACGGCGCAGCGCCTCACGATGGCCAGGCTCTTTCTCTTCATTGTCGGGTCGGCGTTTCAAAGATCAGCGCAGGGCTTGCAAGTCCTGCGTCGTCGGCTTAGCGGTCAATCTTTGGAGAGGGGGCAATCATGTCAGAACAAGTCAGGGGCGGCTCAAAGGGTTCGCTCATCAGCATTTTGGTGATCGTGGCCATCGTCGGCGCTCTCTGGGGCTTCAATCGCTGGCGCTTCGAAAGCGGTGTGAAATCGGAGTGCAACAAGGAAATGGGCGCGGGAGACACGTTCTGCGCCTGCCTCGGCAAGGAAATGACGGGCGAAATGAATGCGCTCGCCTTCACGCCGGTCGTTGGACGCTTCTTCCGGCCAGACGATGCGAAATCGATGGGCATGGCGAATGCGGCGATGACGGCCTGCATTCCCAATTCCAACTGAGCCCTCGCAAAGCGCGATCTGAAACTGCAAGAATAAAGGGGACTGCGGCTTGATTCGCATCCCCGTTTCCGTCATACACCGCTCCTTTCCGGGTCCTCGTCAGGCGAACGGCATGCCTGCCGGACCTTCAATGCGAAAAGCGTCGGCCGCCTGAACGTCTTCGGGCGTGAGCTGTCGCGACAAGGAGACATGAAATGCCGAAGATGAAGACGAAGAAAGCCGCTGCGAAGCGGTTCAAGATCACTGCAACCGGCAAGCTGAAACATGGTGTGGCCGGCAAGCGCCACCGCCTGATCAGCCACAATGGCAAATATATCCGCCAGAACCGGGGCACGGAAGTCGCCTCCGAGGCTGACAAGCCGCGCGTCATGAAATGGCTGCCCTACGCGAAGAAGAAATAGACTTCGCGCCCCACACTGATCTCGAACCGAACTTCACTGGAGAACCTCCATGCCCCGCGCACGTGGTAAAGTCCCGGCCCACGCCCGGCACAAGAAGATCATCAAGGCCGCCAAGGGTTTTTATGGCCGCCGCAAGAACACTTTCCGCACCGCCAATGCCGCCGTCTGGAAAGCCGGCCAGTATGCCTATATCGGCCGCAAGCAGAAGAAGCGCACCATGCGCTCACTGTGGATCCAGCGCATCAATGCTGCTGTCCGCGCTTGGGAAGAGGAAAACTTCGAGGCGGCCGAGGGCAGGCAGGCCCTGACCTATGCCCGCTTCATTGACGGCCTCACCAAGGCCGGCATCGAGGTTGACCGCAAGGTGATGGCCGATCTCGCCGTACACGAGCCGAAGGTCTTCGGTGCCCTGGTCGAAAAGGCCCGCGCAGCGCTCGCCTGAGCGCTGCCACTTTCGCTGGACAACTAGAAAGCCCGCCTCGACACCGAGGCGGGCTTTTTGCTGTTCCGCACAGTCGCTCCGGCAACCGGAAGGGCGACTTACATGAAACCCTTGAACTTGTCCTTGAACTTCGACACCCGACCACGGTCGAGCACAACCTGATTGCCGCCGGTCCAGGCCGGATGGGTCTTCGGATCGATGTCGAGCACGATCCTGTCACCTTCTTTGCCATAGGTCGAACGGGTCTGAAATTCGGTGCCGTCGGTCATGACGACGGTCACGAAGTGATATTCGGGATGGCCTTCGGCTTTCATGGCGAGTCCACAAGCATCTGGGGCCCGCACACAGGCAGGCGTTGAAATCGGAAAGCGCGCTTATGATGGATCAGGACAGCTATGGCAAGGGGTTGCCGCTGAAAAAAGCCTCAGTCGCCCGAGCCTTCCGTCGGCAGGGCGGTATCATCGTCGCCGAGGATCACGGGCTGGAGCAGGGTCTGCAGCGGTTCGCCGCCTTCGACGCTGCCACTCTGCCAGTCATGTGTCACGCTGAGCAGGGCCGGCAGGTAGCGCAGGCTGCCATCCTCGGTCTCCACGCGAAGCGCGTTCATCAGGCTTGTGCGAATGGCACCGAGATCGCCGTCGCGCGGAAACAGGCCGGTTACCTCGGTATAGCCGCTCTCGTCGCGCAAGACCGTCGCGCTGCCTTCTGCTCCGGAAAACACGTTTGTCACCGCGATCAGGAAAGTGTCGCGCACTGCGGGATTGGCCTCCAGCAGTTGGAAACCAATCACCAGTGTTTCGCGGGGAACAAGCCGTTCGCCGAGACGCTCGGCTCGCCGCAGGGCGTCACGCGCCTGCGCCCTGGCGTCGAGCAGTTCCGGTAAAGGGTCAGGTCTTTGGTCAAGTTCATCAAACACACCCGTCTGCGTGGTGTCGGTCACGCTGCCAATCGCCTCTCTCAGAGCACTCCGCGCGTCTGAACGGGCCTCCACGGCCTTGCGCAGGCGTTCGTCGGCGGCGCGCAGCCGATCGATCTTGTCGGCAAAGGCACTGGCGGCTTCATTCAGGGCCGCGGCGGCGCGCAGGCGTTCGTCGGCAGTCGCACGGGCACCGGGTGCGGCCATCAGGTCACGTGCGGTCTGGCGCAGCCGTTCTGCCTGCCTTTCAAGGCCCGCAATCACCTCCCCGTCGATATCGAGGCTGTCATCGACGGCCTCGCGCGGGCGATCGGCCTTTTCCTGCGCCAGCGTAGCAGGAGCGAATGACAGGAGCAGGGCAGCGAACAGGCAGCGTAGACGGTGCATGGCTCAGGCTTCTCCCCGGAAACGTTTGCGAAAACCGTGCACGGCACATCACGCCGCGCTTGGCGGGACATAGCGGCTCGTCTATATCGCGTCCATGACGCCCAGAGACAAAATCCGCAACTTCTCCATCATCGCCCATATCGATCACGGCAAGTCGACGCTCGCCGACCGCCTGATCCAGAAGACCGGCGGCCTGACCGAACGCGAGATGCGCGACCAGGTGCTCGATTCCATGGATATCGAGAAGGAGCGCGGCATCACCATCAAGGCCCAGACGGTGCGGCTGGAATACACCGCGCAGGATGGCGAGACCTATGTCCTGAACCTCATGGACACGCCGGGCCATGTCGACTTCTCCTATGAGGTGTCGCGCTGCCTCGCGGCGTGCGAAGGCTCGCTCCTGGTGGTGGACGCATCGCAAGGCGTGGAGGCGCAGACGCTCGCCAATGTCTACCAGGCCATCGACCAGGACCATGAGATCGTCCCGGTGCTGAACAAGATCGACCTGCCGGCAGCCGAACCGGAAAAGGTCAAGGAGCAGATCGAGGACGTGATCGGGCTCGACGCCTCCGATGCCATCGAGATTTCGGCCAAAACCGGTCTCGGCATCGAGAGCGTGCTCGAGGCCATCGTCAAGCGCCTGCCGCCGCCGCCGACAGGTGAGCGGGACAAGCCGCTCAAGGCCGCGCTCGTTGACGCCTATTACGATCCGTATCTCGGCGTGGTCGTGATTGTGCGCGTGCATGACGGCGTGATGAAGAAGAAGCAGAAGATCAAGATGATGCGCACCGGCGCGAGTTATGAACTCGACAAGGTGGGTGTCTTCAAGCCGAAGCTGACCGAGGTGGACGAGCTTGGCCCCGGAGAGGTCGGCTTCATGGTCGCCTCGATCAAGGAAGTCGCTGACACGGCCATTGGTGACACGATCACCGAGGAGAAACGCCCGACGGACAAGGCGCTTCCAGGCTACAAGGATGTCGTGCCCGTCGTGTTCTGCGGCCTTTTCCCGGTCGATGCGGCCGATTTCGACGATCTGCGCGCCGCCATGGGCAAGCTGCGCCTGAATGATGCGAGCTTCACCTGGGAGATGGAAACCTCCGCCGCGCTCGGCATGGGTTTCCGCTGCGGCTTCCTCGGCCTGTTGCACCTCGAAATCATTCAGGAGCGGTTGTCGCGCGAGTTTGACCTCGACCTTATCGCAACGGCGCCCTCGGTGGTCTATGAGCTTACCATGTCGGATGGGACCGAGATGGAACTGCACAATCCCGCTGACATGCCGGAAGTGACCCGTATCAAGGAGATCCGTGAGCCGTGGATTTCGGCGACGATCTACACACCTGACGAGTATCTCGGCGCGATCCTGAAGCTTTGCCAGGACCGGCGCGGCATCCAGAAGGAACTCTCCTATGTCGGCGGCCGGGCCATGGTGAAATATGAGCTGCCGCTGAATGAGGTGGTGTTCGATTTCTATGACCGGCTGAAATCCATCTCGCGCGGCTATGCGAGCTTTGATTACGAGATTGTCGGCCACCGGGCCGAAAATCTCGTGAAAATGTCGATCCTCGTGAATGACGAGCCCGTCGATGCCCTCGCCATGCTGGTCCACCGCGATCGGGCGGAGGGCCGGGGTCGCCAGATGTGCGAGCGGCTGAAGGATCTGATCCCGCGCCAGATGTTCAAGATCCCCGTTCAGGCGGCGATCGGCGCGAAGGTCATCGCGCGTGAGACGATCTCGGCCCTTCGCAAGGATGTGACGGCGAAATGCTATGGCGGCGACGCGTCGCGCAAGCGCAAACTGCTTGACAAGCAGGCCGCCGGCAAGAAGCGCATGCGCCAGTTCGGCAAGGTGGAAATCCCGCAGGAAGCCTTCGTGGCGGCGCTCAGGATGGACGGGGATTGAGGGCGCGGCTGGGCCCCGTCAAACTTCGCTGATCGCGCGCTCGACCGAAGTGTCACCTGAGCTCATTTCCGCGATATCGAAAGGGACCGTCTCCATTATCGCGGCGCGGGTCAGAATGTCGGCGACGTCCTCCCGGCTGACCTTTCCATCCGCATTGACGCTGTTGCCGAGGGCGATCTCACCGCTGGCCGGTTCATCGGTCAGACGGACCGGTCGCAGGATCGCATGAGAGACGCTGGCGGCGCGCAAATGGTCATCGGCCATCCGCTTGGCCTTCAGATAGGTCTGCATGCTTTCAGGGGCCTCATCCGGGGCCTCTGCGCCCTTTGAACTCAACATGACAAAGCGGCGCACACCAGACAGGGCAGACTTGTCGACAAGGTCAATGGCACCGTCCTGGTCAATGGCCAGAGTGGCATCATCTCCGGTCTGGCTTCCCGAGCCCGCCGCGAATACCACCGCATCAATGCCCTGTGCAATGTCGGCGGGCAGGTCTGTCATATCGCCGAGACGCGTTTCGCAGCCTTCGGGAAGAACCGACTGGTCAGAACTCTTGCGCACAAGCGCAACCGGCTCGTGGCCTTCGGCCTGAACTTTGTTGGCAACAATCCGACCTGTCTTGCCTGTGGCGCCGGCAATGAGAATCCGCATGAACAATCTCCGCTATCTTATGAAGGAACGCGCGTAAAACGTCCCGTAACCCGGCGTGTTCCGAAAAGCGGCTCTGAACGTGACCCGCTTTTCTCCAAACCCGCGCCTGTCTGGTTGAGGCGGAATTCACCGTCCCCGAAACCAGACAGGAGACCGACATGAAGACCCTCATCACCCGCCTTCTCGCCGCCACGGCCATTGCCGGTGCCGCTCTCGCCGGTGCGGCCACCGCCAAGACCATGGATGACAACCCTTTCGCCGTGCACACGTTCGACAGCCTGAAATCGCTGACAGCTGACGAGCGTGCGGCTTATCTCACCGGTGTGGTGCAGACGATCGCCTATCTCGATGGCGTTCTGGTCGAGAAGACCGCAATTGCCGGATGCGTTGCGGGTTCCGCGCCCCTGATCGAGATGATCGCGCTTGAGGCAGATGCAGAATTCGCCGACAACACAATTGTCGATCTTGCCGGCGAACTTGCAGACCTCTGTGCCCAGGATAGCAACATGCCGGTCGCCCCTGTCTTCATCGCAGAACGTGACGCAGCGACCTATATCGGCCCGGAAGCTGACCGCCTCTCGCGCGGTTATCTGCTGCTCGGCGCGATCGACGTGCTGAGCGAGCGAATCGGCTACAATATCAGCGTCGATGCAGGCCAGTGCGTGCGCGACGTGACCCTGCGGCTGCTGACGCCCAACAGCGATGATTCCCGCTGGTTGCTTGAAGAGTCCGAGGGGCCGCTCTTTGCTACACTGACCGGCGCCGTCGTGGGTGCCTGCGACACGGATGACATGAGCGCCTGAACCTTGAGCCACAATAGGTTGAGCAGGTCCCGGACGGTGCGACTGTCCGGGCTTTCTTTCTGTAATTTCAAAGGAATTTTTCGAAGTTCCATATGAGTTCGGATTTTCTCTGACCCGCTTTCGGCTCCCGCCACGCCTGTTCTGATGAGGCGGAATTCTCCGCCCACGGACAGGAGACAGACACATGAAGAACCTCATCAAGACGCTCATTGTGGCCGCCAGCGGTGCGACACTCGCCTTTACAGCCAGCGCGCAGGTCTACCAGACCGGCGAGGTCGATCTCGGCGGATATGAAGAGGGCGATTGGGAGATCCCGGCTGACGAACTCTATGACCCTTACAGCCCGCAGGGCCCAAATGGCTATGGCCCGCAAGGTGCTCAGGGTCCCGGCGGTTACGGCCCCGAGGACAATGGCGGGTACGGCCAGCAGCAATCGCCCCTCGCTCCGGTCAGCGCCGCCCAGCAGCTGCCGGCCAACCAGCTCAAGGCCTATATCGATGGCGGCCTGCAGGCCATTGCGATCTCCGCAGGCCCGAACCAGCAGATGGCGAGTTGTGTGGCGAGCCAGGGTCCGGGTGCCCAGCAGGCGATCCGGAGCGCGCAGGGCAGCCAGCCCGCCGCCATGGTGATCTACATGACCGCGATGCAGAATTGCGGCGGCGGAAACGGCGCGCCGGGCGGCGCACCGACGGGAAATGCGGGATATGTCTACGGCCCGAAGGATGCCGAGCGCATCATCGGCGCCAGCGCAAAGCCTGACGAGCGCGGCATGTTCGCCTTCGGCGTTGCGGAGATGAATGCCGCGGCCGCCTTCAGCTCAGGTGCTGCCCCCTTCGCCGGTTGCCTGATCCAGGCGGGCCACCAGTTCGCTGACCCGAACGGTGCTGCGCTCTCCCAGATTGCCGGTCGTGTGCAGGGTCCGGTGGCCATGGAACTGACCCAGGCCATGATGATGCAGTGCCAGTCCAGCATGCCGCAACAGCCGGGCTATGGCCCGCAGGGACCTCAGGGACCGGGCGGCTTTGGTCCGCAAGGCCCGGGCGGCAACGGTCCGCAGCCGAACCCGCGCTGGTAGTCTGCAGAAGGGCGCGGAATCGAGCGGCTCCGGCTTGACCGGGGCCGCTCTTGACTGTGTCACTGTGCCCATGTGCGGACGATTCTTCAGGCATGGCGTGACTTGGGAAGAATATCGCGACGCGCTCGGGCTGATCATTCCCGAGGGCGTCGATCCGCCCGAGCCTGTCTACAATGCCGCGCCGACAACCATCCAGCCGATTGTCCGCCTGCGTCCTGAGGGCGACGGACCGGAGGGCTCCACGGGTGCGCGCGAGCTGGCCCCGGCCATGTGGGGCCTGGTGCCAAGCTGGTGGAAGAAGCCGCTTTTGGAGAAGAAATTCTCCACCTTCAACGCCCGCGCCGAGAGCATCGACACCTCGAACACTTTCCGGGGCGCATTCAGGCACAGGCGATGCCTCGTGCCGGTTTCGGGCTTCTATGAATGGACCGGAGAGAAGGGCCGCAAGCAGCCTTTCGCCATTGGTCTGCGCAACCGGCGCTGGTTCTGCTTTGCCGGTCTCTGGGACCGCGCGATGATCGATGGCTCCGAGATTGACAGTTTCACGATCCTCACCACCACGCCGAATGATCTGATGGCGGGCCTGCACACCCGTATGCCGGTCATCCTGAAGCCGGAGGATTATGGTGCGTGGCTCGACACCTCCAACCGCAGGGTCGAGCATCTCTATGAGCCTTTCCCCACGGACGACATGCATGCCTGGCCCGTATCACCCGCTGTCGGAAATGTGCGCAACAAGGGTCCGGAACTCATTGAGGAGATGTGAACGGGCTTGCCGGCCGTCCCTGCTGCGGGCACATGGCGGGGCATGAAACTGACCATTGTCGAGACCGGCTTCGTGCCTGCCGAGATCCGCGCCGACTGGCCGGACTATCCCGCGCAATTCCGTGCCCTGCTCGGTGCGCTTGCGCCGGAGTTGCAGTTCGAGACCGTGTCGCTGCCCCGCGGCGAGGAATTGCCGGACCCGGCGAGGCTCGAGGCGGTGCTGCTGACCGGCTCTCCGGCAGGGGTCTACGACCCCGAACCCTGGATGGGCCAGCTTTTCGACTTCATCCGCTGGAGCGCCAACGCGAAGACGCCCTTGGTCGGGGTTTGCTTCGGCCATCAGGCCATGGCTCACGCCATGGGCGGGCATGCCGGCAAGTCGGAAAAAGGCTGGGGCGTTGGGCGGCATGTCTATGACATTGTCAGCCGTCGGGACTGGCTCACCGGCGAGGCCGACACCGTCGCCTGCGCGTGCAGCCATCAGGACCAGGTGCTCACGGCTCCGCCAGGCACCGAAACCGTTCTGTCATGGGATTTCACGCCATATGCCGGGCTCGCCTACCAGACGGCACCCTTCATTTCGTTCCAGCCACACCCTGAATTCTCAGCTGATTATGCCGCGGCTCTTCACAAGCTGCGTCGCGACAAGATCGGCGAGGCGCGAGTGGACGAGGCCCTCGCTTCGTTGACCCTGCCGCTCGAGGGCGAGCGCATGGGCCGCTGGATCGTCAATTTCCTGAAAGACGCCCGGCGAGCCTGAGCCCGCCGAGAGCCTGTGGCCGCCCGTTCACTATCCGCTGAACCGGTAGCGCACGCCGACTGTCAGAAGGTTCTGCTCGTTCTCGATGTCGAGTGCGCCCGGGAACAGGTCGACATTGACCTGTGCGTCTTCAGTGGCGCGATAGGTGTACTCTGCGTATGCCTCGACCTGTTCGGAGAACTGGTAGGTCGCGCCAGCGCGGAGCTGGTAGGCGAATTTGGTCTCTCCATCATCGACTATGCCGACACCAGAAGGGTTATAGGTCACATTGACGTCGGAAAAGCCGATGCCCGCGCCTACATAGGGCTGGAATTGTCCATCACGATTGAAGTCGTAATAGGCATTCGCGAACACGGCGAGATTCTCGATGTCGCCGCGACCGTCCGAGACGACTTCACCCACCGTCGCGCCGAGCGGCTCCGCCGAACCTGTCAGGACCGCAGCATCCACACCGTCAATGACCGCGCCGCCGACATTCACACCCTCATGCGTGTCCACATCGGCCTGGGTCAGCGAAATCTCGACGCCTGAGCGGAAGCCATTGTCAAAGCGAAGACCGGCCTCGACACCGTAAGCGACGCCTGAATCGAAATCGGTCGTCCAGCCAACCGACGTTCCCTGCGCAAGGACGGTTTCCGTCGGAATGGTGGGCGCACCATTGCCCGTGCTGAAGTCCGAAGTGAGCTGTCCGCGATTGTCGGAATCGCCCTGAAGGTTCAAGCCGAAATAGCCACCGGCGTACCATTCCTGCGCGAATGCTCCGGCCGGAGCGAGCGTGAAAGCGGCGATAGCTGCAAAAAATCTTTTCATGATCACACCCATGTCTGATTTCGGGCGTGACCCCTGTGTCTGGCCCCACCCGGTCCTGTTGCTTTTATCGTCTCGGCGACGAGAAAAGCGATTTAATATTGTATCCGATCTAGTCAAGGATATTCTGTCTTCAGGGTAGAATGGGCTAACGCGGGCAAGACCATCGCGTTCCTCATTGAAGAGGAAACAAGCTCAGTTTCGCCTGCAGAGGGAGTTGGGGCTGCGTTGTTTCGCGTTCAGGGAGTCGTTCGCGGCAGGTGCAGCGCGATGAAGACGGAGATGGCCAGCATGAGACCGCCGCCGATGATGAAAGGTGCGGTCTGGCTGACGCTTTCATAGAGGAACGGCCCGAACACTGGCGAAATGATGAAGCCGACGCCGTTTGACGAGATCACCAGTCCCGCAACCGCGCCCTGTTCCTCCGGCTTCACGGCCAGCGAGGCACCCGAGGCGAAGCCAGCCCGCGCAAGGCCCTGCCCGAGGCCGACGGCGAACTGTGCGAGCACCAGCGGCGCGATCGTGGCTGAGGGCGCAACCAGCAGGATGCCGAGTCCAAAGGCGACGCCGCCCCAGATCATCAGGCTCCGCGTGGTCGGTTCGAGCCGCGGAATGAGAACCAGTTGGGCAAGGATCGTCGCCATGCCGGCCATGGTGGTGGCCACCGCAATGTAGCCCGAGGCCTCTGGCCCGTCGACGCTGAGCTTGTCCATCAGTGCGAAGGGAAAGGTCTGAACGATGATGCCGGTCGCGAAGGAGACAGTGACGCCGTAGACGAGGAAGGGCCAGACATGAGGTTGGCGCCAGAGGCCGCGTGTCGGCGGCCGGATACCAGCGCTCGCATCGGGATCACGATGCTCGGGCAGGCGGGTCGCGACGAGCCATGCCATGGTCGCGGCCAGCGCGGCGGCGACGAAGAAGGGGCTGACGAGCCCGAACCAGGCGACCAGAGTGGCGGCCACGGCGGGTCCGGCAACAGCGCCGAAGCTGAAGCCGGAGGTCAGCGAGGCGATCTCGACGGTACGCTCGTCAGGGCGCGTGCGGTCAGCGACATAGGCCTGCGCGGCAGGGCTGGTGCCGGAACCTGTGAGGCCGAAAATCGTCCTTGAAATCAGGAAACATGCAAAGATCACCGGCCAGGACGACAGCCAACCGGCCAGCGCCGCCATGGCCGACAGGCCGAACAGCGTCATCGACACCGCATAACCCGCGAGCCCGATGACCGCGACCGGCCGGCGCCCGATCCGCCCGGACAGTCCGCCCCAGAACAGGCTCATGGCACTCCAGCATATTGCCGAAAGCGAAAAGATGGCCCCGACGGTCCAGTCCGGCAGTGCGAGTTCTCTGGCCAGCGGCGGCAGCACTGCATTGGCCACCATCGTATTGCCCGCACCGATCACCAGCAGGGCAAAGAAGAGCAGCCGGAAGGCGCCGCGCCGGTCGGGACGGGCCGGTGGCGGCTTTGACGTCGTCTGGGGTTCGCCGGAGGGAAGCAGGTCCATTTCTCTTCCATCCGATCCAAATTCAGCGCTGGCAAGCCCGCCTGCCACCAGCCGATTGCATTGCCGCCATTCCTCTGCCCGATTGGCCGGGCTAACATGGAGCGTGGATGGAGGCGCACATGCGGTTCTTGCTGGTATTTCTGGTTCTGGCCGTGGCGCTCGCCCCGGTGGCGCTTGCGCAGGAGCGATACGCCCTTCTGATTGCAAACGAGGTTTATGGTGGTAGCTGTTCGGCGGATGATGACAGCGCGAATTCGCCGCTCTGCGATCTGTCATCCCCCGCGGACGATGCCCGACTGATCGCGGAAGCGCTGAGCGAGGCGGGCTTCGCGAAGGAAAACATCCGGCTGGTGCGCAATGCGGGTCGGGTCGAGATCAACCGTGCGCTTCGCGATTTCGCCGACACGCTCGCCGCCGCCGGACCGGAAGCGACGGGGTTTCTCTATTATTCCGGCCATGGTGCCTCCGCCGAGATCGGCCATGGCGAAGGCCGGGAGAATTTCATCATCCCGTCGGGCGAACCGATCCGCTGGGCCGAGGATCTGCAGGATTACGCCGTTCCGGTCAGTCGCGAGATCGAGCGTCTGTCGCGGACCGGAGCCGGCGCACTCTTCGTGGTGATCGACGCTTGCCGCAACACGCTGCGCCCGAACCCGGCGGGTCGGAAAGGATCGCCGGGGCTCAAGGGCATTCGCGCAGTGGAGGTGCCGAGTGCGGTCTTCGTGGTCTTTGCCACCGAGGACGGCTTTTTTGCCGATGATGACAGCGTGTTTGCCTCGGCCCTCGCCGAGGAGATCAGGCGTCCCGGCCAAAGCGCGGTCGAAGCCTTCGCAAATGTTTCCGCCACCGTCGCGGCTGCGAAGTCCGATCCGAGAAAGTTCCCCGTGCTCAAGCCCCAAGCCGGCAAGCGGTTCTGCTTTGTGAGCTGTGAGGTCAGCACCGAGGAACTGGACTGGACCTTTGCCACGCGCCGGGGATCAATCGAGGCCTATGAGATCTATCTGGAGCGCCACCCGGAAGGCGGCTACATCGTCGAGGCGCAGGCCGCCATTGACGCGCTGAAGGGGGCGGGCCAGACGCGGGAGCCCAAATCCGGCGGCATGAAACTCGCCAAGACCCGCGGTGATGAGGCCTATTTTAGCGGCGATTTCGAGACCGCGCGTCAGGAATACGATCTCGCCTGCAAGCTCGGCATTGCCGATGGTTGCGCCTCGCTGGCGGTCATGTTCGAGGAATCCCTCGGCGGCGCGCAGGATCTGGGTGCCGCGCGCACGGCCTATGCCAAAGCCTGCGAGGCGGATCTGCCGGGCGCCTGCACGCGGCTCAGCCAGTTTGCCCGCAATGGCTGGGGCGGGTCGCAGGACGCAGCCGAAGCCAAACGTCTGGCCCGGAAGGCCTGCGCCCTTGGCGACCAGAGAGGCTGTATCGAAACCGTACGCTATGAGACCCAGCCCGTAGCCGATCCGCTGGAAACGAGCGCCAAGCTCTGCGACGGTGGGAGCGTGGACGCCTGCATCCGGCTCGGCGAGGCGATGCTCGCGGAATCGGCGGTTGATCCCTCAAGCGCTGCTCTTGCCCGCATTGCCTATTCCGAAGCCTGCAATCTCGGCAGCGAAATGGGGTGTGCCGTGTACGGTGCCCTGATTTACGATGGCACCGGGGGCCCGCGTGACCCGGCGCGCGGTGAGGCGCTGGTGCGCAAGGGCTGCACGAACGGGATCGAGGAAGCCTGCGCCTATCTCACCGTGAATGGTCTTCAGCCCTGAGGCTCAATTCCCGCGCGGATGGGCTTCCCGGTGAACCGCCTTCAGCCGTGCCTCATCGACGCCAGTATAGATTTGCGTCGTCGACAGGCTGGAATGTCCGAGCAGGGTCTGGATCGCGCGGAGATCGGCCCCGTTGGCGAGCAGATGGGTCGCGAAGGCATGGCGCAGCGCGTGCGGTGTGGCGGTCTTCGACAGGCCGAGCGCGCCGCGAAGCGTTTGAACAAGGCCGCGCACGATCCGGTCGTTCAGCGGGCCGCCCTTGGCGCCGCGAAACAGCGGCTCATCCGGCGCAAGGTGAAAAGGGCAGGCGCTCGCATAGGTTGAAATTGCCTCACGCACCACCGGCAACAGCGGAACCAGCCGGACCTTGCCCCCCTTGCCCCTGATGCGCAGGATCTCGACTGGCGAATGCTCGCGCCCTGTCAGTGCGAGCGCTTCGGACACGCGCAGCCCGGCCCCGTAGAGCAGGCTCAGAAGGGCGGCATTGCGCAGGCCGATCCAGCCCTCCGCGCCCTCTTCCCCGGCCATGTCGATCATGTCGACGGCGATTTCGGCACTCACCGGGCGCGGCAGGCGTTGTGGCACTTTCGGGCCTTCATAGAGCGAAACCTGCGGGTTCTTCACCCCGCGCGCCTTTGACAGCCAGTCATAGAATTTCCGGACAGCCGACAGCCCCCGCGCAAGCGACGCGTTTCCAAGCCCTGCCTTGCGCCTGTGGCTGACAAAGGCGTCAAGCTGGCGGGGTCCGAGAGAACGCAGCAGGTCTTCGCTGACCGGCGCGCCCTCATAGTCGGTGAGGAATTCGAAAAAGCTCCTGAGATCGGAGCCGTAAGCCGTCACGGTCTTCTGAGACGCGCCGCCAGCTTTGGCGAGTTCCGTCAGGAAGCCGGACAGGAGCGGGTGGGGCAGGGCATCGGTCACGCTGCAGAGCTCAGGGTCCATACTCAATTGTTCTGCCGCAGTGAGTGGCTGGGTTCTGGTGCCTGGCAGCACCCTGTGGCGTCAAGCCGCCTGGCCGGGCTTCACCCTGACCTGCGCATCTTGCCTTGCACGTCTTGGTCATCGGTCTGTCACTCCGACAAAGGAATTGTGTCCGGACCCTAGGGCTTTCAGGGTTAAGCCTTGATTTGCGGGTCTCGGCCAGCGACGTCGATCTTCATCATCGAGCGGGGATGAGAGACATTCGCATTTGATTGGGATGGTCAGCCGCCAATCCGCACGTGCTGCGCCTGTCTGCCACTCATGACAGGGCGGCCCATAAAGATTATATCATTTGCCATGAGCCAGAAACCACAGACCCTCTTCAGCCGACTCTGGAAACAGCACCTCGTCGGGGCATGGGATGGGCAGGATCTGATCGCCATTGACCGCCTCCTTCTGCACGAGCGCACCGGTGGCGTGGCGCTGAAATCGCTCGAGGCGGCGGGACGCAGGGTGCGAGACCCGTCGCGCGTCTTCGCCGTGATGGATCACATCGTTTCGTTCCGGGCCGGCCGGGGACGCGATGAGAGCCGCAGTCCTGGCGGGGAGGTGTTCATCCGAGAGACCCGCGAAAGGGCGGGTCGGGCGGGACTGAACCTCATTGATACCGATGATGCACGACAGGGCATCGTGCACGTCGTGGCACCTGAACTCGGGATTGCTTTGCCGGGGCTCAGCCTTGTCTGTCCCGACAGTCATACCTGTTCGCTCGGGGCACTCGGTGCGCTCGCCTGGGGCATTGGTTCGTCCGACGCCGAGCACGTGATGGCGACGGGCACGCTTCGAACAAGAAAGCCCAGGGAAATGCGGGTCGGGATCCATGGCACGCTGCCGATCGGCGTCACCGCCAAGGACCTGGCGCTGCACCTGATCGCCGCCCATGGCAGCGATGGCGGCGGGCGCATGGCGATCGAGTTTGCCGGTCCGGGAGTTGCCGCGCTTGGTCTTGAGGGACGCCTGACACTCTGCAACATGGCGGTGGAGTTCGCAGCCTTCACGGCGCTGATTGCGCCGGACGAGACCGTGTTCCGCTATGTCGCCGGTCGGGAATTTGCACCATCGGGCAGCATGCTGGACATGGCCATGGATGAATGGTCAGCGCTCCGAACCGACGCCGACGCCTTTTTCGACGCAGAAATCAGCCTTGATGCGCGCGAGGTCGCGCCCCGCATCACATGGGGCACGAGTCCCGGTCAGGGTATGGCCGTGGATGGTGCAATACCGGCGAGTGCTGACCGGGCCTCGCTCGATTATATGGGACTTGTCCCTGGTCGGCCGCTCGCCGGCGAACGCATTGACGGCGCTTTCATCGGCTCCTGCACGAATGGCCGTCTCAGCGATTTGCGCGCAGCTGCCGAAATGCTTCGGGGCAAGCACGTCGCGCCGGGCGTGCGGGCCGTCTGTGTGCCGGGGTCACAGGCCGTCCGGCGCGCTGCCGAGGCTGAGGGATTGGCCGACATCTTTATGAGCGCCGGGTTTGAATGGGGCGCGCCGGGTTGCGCCATGTGTTTCTACGCCGGGGGAGAGACATTCGCGCCAGACGCGCGTGTTGTAAGCTCGACCAACCGGAATTTCGAGGGCCGCCAGGGGCCGGGCGTGCGCACGCATCTTGCCAGTCCCGCGACGGTTGCCGCTTCCGCGATCGCCGGTGCCATCGCCGACCCGCGCCGCGTGGCCGCTCTTCCGGGGGTCTCGGCATGAGGCACGAGCCTGTCCGGGACATTTCTTCTGTCGCGGTCCCACTGCTGCGGGACAATATCGACACCGACCAGATCATCCCCTCGCGGGAGATGAAGTCGGTCTCGCGTGAGGGCCTCGCCGATGGCCTGTTTGCGGGCTGGCGATACATCGATCCGGACAGCCGTGAACGGGTTGCGGATTTTCCGCTGAATCTTGAGCCTTATAGAGGCGCTCAGATCCTGCTGGGCGGCGCGAATTTCGGATGCGGCTCGTCACGCGAACACGCCGTCTGGGCGCTCAGGGAGTATGGCTTCAGGGTCATCATTGCGGAGAGCTTTGGCGAGATTTTCCACAATAACTGCCTACGCAACGGCGTATTGCCGGTCGCGCTGCGCGGTGAGCAGGTGCGCCGGATCGCTGCGGCCATGCCGGCGCAAGTGTGCGTCGATCTCCCGTCCCAGCGTATCGAGCTGCCATCCGGGGAGCGCTACCCGTTCAAGATCGATCCTTTTGCGAAGCGCATGCTGACCGAGGGCAGCGATCCCATCGAACTCACGCTGACGGCCGCGCCCGATATCGAGGCCTGGCTCGAGGCCGACCGGCTGCGCCGGCCCTGGCTCTATGGTTCAGGACTGACGGTCTCGCGGTCGAGTTGAACCGCGCCCGATTTTGCGAGCGCTTCAATCGCGTCCTCGCCCAGCCCCAGTTCCATGAGGGTTTCTGCCGTGTGTTCGCCGATCCGTGGCGGTGAAAGTCGCAGCTCTGCACGTTCGCCGTCCAGGGTGATCGGGAGGTTGGGCAGGCTCACTGGTGCGCCGTCAGGCAGTTCCATTTGCATCAGCCCGCCTGACGCCAGGAGGTGGGGATCGTCGTTCAGTTCCTCCGGCCGTGTGATCGGCGCGAAGGGCAGGCCGGTTCGTTCAAGCCGCTCCATGAGTTCGGCCTTGGTGTAACCGGCAAACAGCACCCGCAGTTTAGGGATGATCTCGTTGCGTCGCGCCACGCGGTCATTGTTGGCCACAAGCGACGGGTCGCGGGCCCAGTCCAGGTTGAAAGCCTCCGCAAAGGCGCGCCACTGGGTATCAGAGACCACGCCGACAAACACCTTCTCCTCATCCTTGACGTCGAACACGTCATAGACAGCCCAGGCGGAAATCCGCGCGGGCATCGGCGCGGCAGGCGCGCCTGTCACGGCGTGCTGTGCCATATGCTGGCCGACGAGGAAGACGCAGGTCTCGAACAGGGACGCGGTGACATGGGTGCCCTTGCCGGTGCGGGCGCGTTCCTGCAGGGCGGCAAGAATGCCGATCGCGCCGAACATTCCGCCCGTGACATCGATCACCGAGGCGCCCGCCCGCAGCGGTTGGCCCGGCGGGCCGGTCATGTAGGCGAGCCCGCCCATCATCTGGGCCACCTCGTCCAACGCGGTGCGGTGCTGATAGGGACCGTCCAGGAAACCCTTTTCGGAACAGTAGATGAGCCCGGGATTCCTTTCCCCGAGCGCTGGATAGCCGAAGCCCAGCCTTTCGAGGGCACCCGGTCGGAAATTCTCCACGAAAACGTCGGCGCGGTCGGTCAGCTGCAGGGCGATGTCGCGGCCGGCGTCCGATTTGAGGTCGAGGCAGACGCTCTTCTTGTTGCGGTTATACATGGGGAAATAGCCGGCACCCGAGCCCCTGAGCCACCGTGTCTTGTCGCCGCCGATCGGCTCCACCTTGATGACTTCGGCACCCAGATCGGCGAGCACGAGACCAGCCGCCGGGCCCATCACCATGTGGGTGAACTCGACCACGCGAAGGCCTTCCAGAAGACGAACGCCCATGTCCCTGACTTCCTCCCAACCAGCGATACCCTGTGTGGGCTTTCCCTCTGCCTCAAGCCCACTTAGATATATCTTTTCAGCTGTCGGTCCACCCGGCAAGCCCGCAGCCATGCCACTTTCCGAGAAGGTCGAACCATGAGAACCGATATCCTGATCAGCGAGGTGGGGCCGCGTGACGGGCTCCAGAACTGCAAGGCCACCATGCCGACGGCCGAGAAGCTGCGCTGGATCCGCGCCGAGGCGGCTGCAGGCGTGCGGGAAATCGAAGTCGGCAGTTTCGTTTCTCCGAAGCTTCTGCCACAGATGGCCGACACCGCAGAAGTTGTGAGGGGTGCGCTCGCTATCAATGGCCTCGACGTCGCCGTCCTGGTTCCGAACCTGAAGGGCGCTCAGATGGCGATTGCTGCCGGAGCCCACAAGATCACGCTGCCCATGTCGGTGTCGGAGACCCATTCGTTGCGCAACATCCGCAGGACCCATGCGGAAGTGCTCGAAACGGCGAAGGAGATCAGCGCGCTGATCGCAGATTTGCCTGCTGACAGGCGCCCGCATTTCGAGGGCTCGCTGTCCACGGCTTTCGGTTGCACGCTTGAGGGCATGATCCCGCTTTCCACGGTGCTGGGCGCCGCTGAAGGGCTGATGGAGGCGGGCTGCAACGAGGTGGGCCTGTCGGACACGACCGGCTTTGCCGATCCGGGCGCCATCAGGACACTGATCCGCGAGGTGAGGGGCGTTGTCGGGGCCGAGGCCCTGACCGGGATTCACCTGCATAACACACGCGGTCTCGGGCTTGCCAATGCGCTTGCTGCCTTCGAGGAGGGAATCACGACCTTTGACGCCTCTCTCGGCGGGCTTGGAGGTTGCCCCACCGCGCCGGGTGCGAGCGGCAACATCGTGACGGAGGACCTGGTGTTCATGTTCGAAAGCATGGGCGTGCGCACCGGAATCGACATCGAGGCGCTCATCTCCTGCCGGGAGATCGTCGCGGCCGCCTTGCCGGAGGAGGAGCTTTACGGATTCACCCCGCGCGCCGGTCTGCCGCGCGGCTGGCGAGCGGAGATGGTCCCCGAGGCGACGCAATAGGGTGGGGCGAGCGCGCAGAACACAGCCGCGCTGATCACGCTGGTCGCCTAATCAGGCGTTCGGTGCTCTGGATGGTGCCCGGCATACTCGCGGCCTATGCGGCCGCGCCGTCGGATCGCACTTGGCAAGATCGACTGAGCGTGGCAACTTGGTTAAAGGATATATCTTTTTAGGAGGAACAAGCATGAGGCTGTCATTCAAGATGTTCGCCGGGGCGCTTTCCGGCCTTGCCCTTGCAGCCTGTGCCACCGCCCAGCCCGGCGAATATGGTGCGATGCTGAACCCGGAGGATCCCTCTGACACGCTGACCATCATGCGCAAGATCCAGTGTTCCACGGTCGATGGCGAACCGGTGGTCTATGGCTGGGACGGGCAGGCCTATTCACGCCGTCAGGGCGAGAAGGACATCCATCTGTTCGATGTTTACGGCATGAACATCCGGTCCTGCTCGGCCATCGAGGATGAGCGGCTCGGGCCGGGCTTTGCGCTCGTGAGCCGGGAAATCCTGCTCTATGTCGACAAGGAGACTGGCGAGCCGCTGAAGACATGGGACAATCCCTGGACCGGCGAAACGGTTGACGTGCTTCACGTCGCCAATGATCCCGTGAATTTCGAGATGTACGAGACAGGCCGTGACGGCGAGCCGACCAGCTGGGACGGGGAAATGGGCGGTGGCCAGTGGTGGTACCGGTCCACCTTCCCGCTCTGGTACCCGAATCCGCTCGGCGGGGCCTATCAGGCCGAGATTGGCGGCACCTATCATGCGACCGAACTGTTCAACTTCTTCGGCCGCACCGAGGACCTGCTCGACCCCTCGGTTGAGACCGCAAAGGTCACCGTCGGCTGGTCGCGCATGTCCGACTGGCTGCCCTGGATGATGATGAATGGCCGGGAGGGGCTCTTCTGGGTTCACACGGCGGGCCGCAAGCTCGACAGTTTCGACGAACTCCCGCCGGTCATGAAGGACTACATCGCGAAGTATGAGCCGAGCTATGCCTCGCCGCCGCCGACCGGCGATCCGCGTGACAACATGACAAGCTGGAAGTATTTCAAGGGTGTCCGCGAGGGTACGATCACCCCGCCTGTTCTGGAATAGCGATAGCCTCACTGCGAGATGGAAAGGGCTTCTTCCGCCGGAAAGAAGCCCTTCCTTGTGCTTCGGTTCCATCTGTCGCTATCAGAATTCCTGCCCTTCATAGGCCCGCCAGTCATCTGACACCCGGGTCTCGTCGACCAGCGTCCGCTGGAACAGGCGGTCGGCCTTGAACCAGTGCCAGACCCTTGCGCGCGACTGGCCGTCATCGGAGAGCTGGATCATCTCGTAGAGATAGAGGTCGGGCTCGCCGGTGCGCACCCAGTTCAGCATGGTGGTGCGCCCGAAATCATCCAGCGCGACATCGGCCGCCCAGCCCTTGATGAAATCATTGTCCCAGAACAGACGACCATCCCTTACCATGGCCGGGAAGTCGCGGACCTCACGCTTTCCTTCGGGCCAGCGATAGTGATTGGTCTGGTGATAGGGGTGCGGTCCGTTCTCAGGGAACCGGCAGAGGAGGCGCGAGGCGTGCTCGTCCACCTTTTCGCCTGACGTGTCATAATAGCGATAGGTGCCCTCCCAGACCCCTTCATGACGGGCGAGCAGCGGCATGATGCGCTTCAACTCATTGGCGCTCGTGACGAGATTTTCCAAGGCAGTTTCTCCCTCTTTCCGGATTTTCTCTGCTCTAAACAACAGGAAAAGCGGCCTGTGACGCTCCGGACACAATGTCATAAAACTTTGAACTTCCGGAACGGCAGGCTTGCCAACCGACGAAATTCACGGTGTCATGAAAAGATATACCAAATGAGGGGTCAGGAAACCCCCAGATCAGCTTTGTCAGGGGAGACGCAACATGAAGACTCAGGATTTCCGCCGGAAATGGCTTGCCTCCGGAGCGGTGGCTTTCGCCGTCGTGAACGCAGCACCGATGGCGATTGCGCAGGAGGTTGGCGAGGGCGCGTCGCAGGAGACCGAACTCAAGCAGGATGTGATCACCATCACCGCCCGAAAGAAGGAAGAGACGCTGATCGAAGCGCCGATTGCGGTGTCGGCCTTCACAGAGGAGCAGCTTGACCTTCTGCAGATCGAATCCATTGACGATGTGGCCCGCTTCACGCCCGGTCTGTCCTTCTCGAAAGCCTTTGGCCGCTCCACGGAGCGACCCGTCATCCGCGGCCAGTCCAATGTGCTTGCCGGTGTGCAGTTCGGTGTGGAGAGCGGCACGGCCTATTTCATTGACGGCATCTATTACAATGGCTCGATCCAGAACATCGACCCGAACAATCTTGGCCGCGTGGAGGTGGTGAAGGGCCCGCAATCGGCGCTCTATGGCCGGAACACTTATGCCGGCGCCATCAATTTCGTCACCAAGGGGGCCTCTGACGAATTCGAAGGCTCGGTGCAGGCGCGCGCCGGAACCAATGACACCTATGAAATCTCGGGCGGCATTTCCGGACCGATCACGGAGACGCTCGGCTTCCGTCTGTCGGGCCGCTACTATGAATATGGCGGCGAGTTCACCAATCAGGTGACCGCTGAAACAGTGGGCTTCGAGACAACGACCTCGGTGTCAGGTGTGCTCGACTGGCAGCCGACCTCGAATTTCGCCTCGAAGCTGACAGTCACCTACAATGAGGATGATGACGGCCCGCTGCCGCTCTTCCTCCAGCCGGCCACCGAGAACAATTGCGAGCCGGGCTATCGTGCGCTTGCTTCCTTCCGCATTGTGCCGGGCTTTGGCGGCGTGCCGTTCCCGCAGACCTTCAGCGACAATAACAACCAGTATTTCTGCGGCGTGATCGAGCCGCGCCCGGTCGCCCTGAACACCGGTCCGGATGCTGACGGCGTACCGAACACGATTGACGGCATCCCCTCCGGCGGCCTGAACTTCTTCGCCAATTCGGATTATTATGCCCTCGAGGACGGCACCGCCTTCGACGGCATCGAGCGCGAGCAGGTGCTTGTCTTCTGGAACAATTCGCTCTCCTTCGGCGAGGGTTATGAACTGCGCGGACTGCTGGGCTACCGCCAGGAGGATGAGCGCCAGGGCTTCGATTCCGACCACTCTTCGGTCAACTGGTTCCTCGCGCCGCCTGTCACGGGGGCGGAGCCCTTCTTCGCCAACACGACCCGCGACGACGTGACAGACTATTCCATTGAGGTGAAACTCCTTTCGCCTCAGGACCGCCGCTTCCGCTGGGCGGGCGGCTTCTACTATTACGATTTCGAGGTGGACGAGTTTGACCTCACCTTTGCCAGCCCGAGCGACGGCGTGTTCGACAAGGTGCGTACCATCCGGAACTCGGCCGTGTTCGGCCTTGTGGAATACGATCTGACCGAACGCCTGTCGGTGACGCTTGAGGGCCGTTACGCCGAGGAAGAAAAGACCGATACCTCCTCTTCCATCGTTGAGGCCAATTTCGACTCCTTCACACCTCGCTTGACGGTGGACTACGCGATGCCCAATGGCGGAACGGTCTACGGCGTGTTCGCGCAGGGCGTGAAGCCGGGCGGCCTCAACGGTGCCGAGGGCGAAGAGGTCGGCCAGCCGACCTATGAGCAAGAAGAGAGCGACAATTTCGAGATCGGTGTGAAGACACCGCTCTTCAATGACAATTTCGTATTCACCGGCGCGGCGTATTACACCGACGCGTCGGACGTTCAGCTCACCAGCGCGATCGGTACGGTGTCAGGTGCTTTGACCTCGATCGCCACCAATCAAGGTGCCGCAGAGATCAAGGGCATCGAACTCGACCTGTCTGGCCGTTTCAACGACTATTTCTCGGGCGGGGCGACCTATGCCTGGACCGACGCTACCTTCACGAGCGGCTGCGATCCGGACGAATGGACGCTGACCTCCGGCGGCGGCCAGCTCACCGATCCGGAGAACGAAACGGGCAGCGACTTCACGGCCGACTTCCCGGGCTCCGGACCGGCGAGCTGCGACATTTCAGGGCGCCAGCTGCCACTCACCTCCGAACACCAGGCCTCGGGTTTCCTGCGCTTCGACGTGCCGAGTTTTGCGGGAACCGACTTTTTCGCCACGGCGAATATGACCTATGAGAGTTCGAAATTCGTTCAGGTGCACAACCGCGCCGAGACCGGCGATGCCACGATTGTCGGTGGCCGGTTCGGTTGGGAGGCCGACAACTGGACCTTCGCCATCTATGGCGCCAACCTCACCGATGAGGATTCCATCCTCATCGCCACGCGCTGGCTGCAGACGCCGCTGATCTTCGGCGGTCTCAATGTCGGTGCCTCGCAAGGCGCATCGGGATCGGCACCGCGTGCCTTCTTCGGAACCTTGCGGCAGGGTCCGCAATATGGAGCAGAGCTCAAGGTTCGCTTCTGAGACCGCTCTTCAACGGAGCTTGAAGGGCGGTGCCGGGATGGGGAGATCCGCGGCACTGTCCGGGCTCTTTGAAAAGCTGAGCAAAGTTCCGATCAAGCGGAATCGTTTGCGAACGGAGACTTGCGCCAAATCAACGACGTAAAGCGACGGACTGAAGTGGAACGGAAGACCGGCGCTTCAGTCCCCCTCATCCTCATAGCCCGCAAGGCGCAAGGGCTTGGCCTTGCGACCTTCCAGTTCCGCCCAGCGCACAAGGGCGTCCTCGCGGCCATGGGTGACCCAGAGCTCTTCGGGGTTCACCTCGCGCACGGTCTCGGTGAGTTCAGACCAGTCGGCATGGTCTGAAATGATCAGCGGCAGCTCCACGCCGCGCTGTTTCGCGCGCTGGCGCACCCGCATCCAGCCTGAGGCGAAGGCGGTCACCGGATCGGCGAAGCGCCGGCCCCATTTGTCGGTGAAGGCCGATGGCGGGCCGACAATGATTTCGCCGGCAAAGCGCTCGCCATCGGCACGCTCGCCCTTTTCCAGCGTGGCCGGCTCCAGCGGTCCAAGATCGATACCGGAACCCCCGTAGAGATCGCAGAGCTTCTTCAGCGCGCCATGGATGTAGATCGGACGGTTGTAGCCCGCATTTCGGATCGTCTTGATCACGCGCTGCGCCTTCCCCAGGGCATAAGCCCCGACAAGGTGGCTGCGATCCGGAAAGGTGCGCACCGAATGCAGGAGCTGCGCAATCTCGCCCTCGGTGTCCGGATGGTTGAACACCGGCAGGCCGAAGGTCGCCTCGGAAATGAAGACATGGCAGGGCACAGGCTCGAAGGGCGCGCAGGTCGGGTCCGCGCGGCGCTTGAAATCGCCGGTGCAGACCATGCGTAACCCCTTCCACTCGACCACGACCTGCGCGGAGCCGAGCACATGTCCTGCCGGCGACAGCCAGACCGTCACGCCGTTCACCTCGACGGTCTCGCCGATCTCAAGCGGCTGGCGGGTGGAGGTGAATTCCTCGCCATATCGCACCGCCATGATGGCGAGCGTCTCGGGCGTCGCGAGTACCGCGCCGTGGCCTGCGCGCGCATGGTCGGCATGGCCATGGGTGATGACGGCGCGATCGACGGCACCCTTCACCGGATCGATGTAGAAATCACCGGGCGGGCAATAGAGGCCCTTCGGCGTCTCGCGCAGCAGGTCTTCGGGACGGATCATCGACTAGACTTGGCGCGTTTTCGGACCGTCGCCAGACCTGCCAAAGGCTGAGGGCATTATCTGTTCGCAGCGCGGATCGATCAGGCCGCCTTGTCGACGGATAGCAGCAGAAGGTCCTGCGCAACACTTGTGATCAGGCTCTCATACGCGTCAGCGGGATGATCGGGATCAATATCTGAAACGTTCAGCCAGAATTGCAGCTTTCCGCTTACATGTTCCAGGCACGTCGAACGGGTGGTCGCGAGCAAGAGCGCGACATGTTTCAGTTCTTCGCAGAGAATGGCCTCACGCATGTCGTCCAGCGGATCGCTGGCGTTGCCATTATCGGCTTCGTGATCTGCCGCAAGCTGTCGTGCTTCCCTTCGGGATTGCTCGTCCAACGCGTGCTGAATGCGTCGCAGGCGACTCAGCAGGTGCTCAATACTATCAAATGTGTCTTTCATGGACGTATGGTTAATACAGATGCCTGGCGGGTGTCTGTCCCTTATTCCGTGGACGGTTGGATGTATCGTGTGGAAACCACCTGTCCGCTGGCCAGGGCGCGCACGACTGATGCCACGCGGTTGGTTGTGCCGAGCTTGTCCTGGCAGCGCTTCAGCAGTGTGTCAGCTGTTGTGGGCGCAACGGCCATCAGGCGGGCGACTTCTTTCACCGTCATGCCCTGCGCTGCAAGTGACAGAGCCTCTGCCTCACGTGTTGACAACTTGCCGACTGTAAACTTCATCTCTGCCTGCAGATCGATATACTTCTGGTGTGCCGTCGTCGCACACAGAAACAACTCCGCAATATCGGTTTCATTCAGGTCGATCTCGCCGTCATCCTTGAAAAAAGTCATGACAGCCATGTCGCCAATGCCGCTTCGCAGCGGTATCGCAAGCCCGCTGGTCCGCCTGATTTCGCGAGCAAATTCTCCATAGCGCGATTCATCCAGGCCGGCGGCTTCGACAACTTCGGCGAAGCTCCGTCGAAACGGCACGCATTTCCGCTGGGCTTGACGGATGAACGGATCAAACTTCCAGGCTTCAAGACCGTAATAGGCGTCCATGCGCCGCTGCGGCAGACTGTGCGCGATCATTCCGTCGCCGAACTTCTCGACGAGCAGGTTTCGCAGCAAGAAGCGGTAACTGAAATAATCGAATTCAAACTCGGCGGTCGCCATCTCGATGGCAGCAACGAGGTCGGAGAGCTTACTGCTTGCTTCAACGTATTGCAGACATCGCTTCAGCATATCCTCATTCAAGCGCAATAGGCTTCGTGTGCCAACGCTGAAAATTGATTTAGCGACCTTCAGAAAGCCCCCGTCCCGCCTTAACAGGGCCGGACTCGACAGTGCACTGATATTGTGAGGTAATTGCGGTCAACATACGGGGACAAATGTGATCATGCGCGGACTTTTTATTACGGTTGGAATGTCCTGCCTGGCAGGTTGCGCAGGGCTGGGGGGAATGTGGCAGGGCGGGGAACCAACCCCGGCTGAACCGTTGAACCGTTTCGCCGATGTCGCCCCGCTTGCGCCCGATCCCACACTCCCGGCCTGGCAGGATGCAGCCTATGATGCCTTTCGCTCTGCTGAACTGCGCCGGTTTTCCTCCGAGGAAGAGTTCCAGACCTGGCTGAGACGGCTTCAGGGCATCAGCGATGTCGAGCCCGAAGAGGAAGAATTCGACGATGTCGCTGACGCAGCGATTCCGCCGCCTCCACCTCCTTCGCCGCCCCCCCCTCCGCCACCACCGCCACCGCCCGTCCCGATGATGTCTGCGCCAGCGGCGGAATCCACGACCGCGGTGACGGCCTCTCGTGCAGCCGATACGGGCGCCTCCGCCAATCCCGAGATCACCAACAACCAGATCCGCGGCGTGGATGAGGGCGACATTGTCAAGCAGGTCGGCAATCACCTCGTCATCCTGCAGGACGGACGGCTCTTCATCACTGACCTCATGCCGGGCGGCGAACCGGGGCTGGCGCTGGATGAGCGTGCAAATGTCTACCGCTCGGACCGTGAAGACACCTGGTATGACGAGCTGCTGGTCGCAGGCCGCACGCTTCTTGTGACGGGGTATTCCTATCGCGAGGACGCGACCGAATTCACGGTGCTGCGTCTGAACGAGGATGCCACGGTGACCCGGCAGGCGACCTTCTATCTCGCCTCGGAGGATTATTACGACAGCGACAATTATGCGACCCGGATGATTGACGGGAAGCTCGTCATCCACACGCCGATCCATATCTACGGGCAGGGCTGGTGGGACGCTTTCGATCCGCCGAAGATCCGCGAGTGGCAGAAGGAAAGCGAGGATGGCGACCGTATCGACCGTCGTGATCTTGGCGAGCCGCTGTTCCGGGCCGAAGACATCTGGATGCCGGTGCAGCGCGTTGTCGATCCGGTGATCCACACCGTCACCGTCTGTGACATTTCCGGTGCCAGCGACACGAGCGCGCCGGCCTGCACGTCCAATGCGATCGTCGGCACGGAGGATTACGAATTCCTCGTCACCCGTGAGGCCTTCTGGCTCTGGATGGCTCCCGGCTATGGCGAGACCTATGTCGACGATCCCGCCGAGATGGATGATGACCGGATTGAGGCACTTTGCGAGGGTGATCTTCGCCCGACCTATGAGCAGGTGGCCGAAGGCGCGCTGATCCAGCTGCCGATCGATGGCGGCGAGCCGCGCGCGACCGGTGTGCGCGGCAAGCCGCAGAACCAGTTCTCCATGGACATGGAAGATGGCGAGTTTCGTGCGCTCCTGGACTGGAACGCCGCCGCATGCCCGCGCTGGTACGGTAAGGAAACCGCCGAGCTGGCCTATTTCTCGACCCCGCTCGACAGTCTCTCGGGCACAACCTCCTCGACGCCCGCAAGCGCCTATGTGGATGCGCCGAGCCCGAAAGGTCCGGCCTATGAGGCCCGCTTCACGCCGGACTATCTCGTCTATGGCGGGCGCTCCTCCTGGGGCGACTATCCGCCCGCACCCGACCAGAGAGAGGCCCGCGACACCGGCCAGGTCGTCATCCTTCCGACCGCCAGTCCACAATCACCGCAACTCATCGACATCCCGCATGGCGTCATCCGCGCAGAGCGGGCCGGGCCCTATATGGCGCTCACCGGCTATCGCGACGTGACGGGGCTGAACATGAGCCTGATCGATCTGCGCGACACGCCCCGCCTTGGCGGCACCATCATTCTTGGCGGACGGTATGAGAGCGAGAATCGCAGCCACGCCTTCAATTCCAGCATCGCAGAGGACGGCACCGGCCTGATCGGCATCCCGACCGTGCGCAATGAGGAACAGGGCGGGCGCTGGTGGTTCTGGTCGGATACCTCCGACATGACCTATCTCACCGTCCGCGCAAACGCCTCGCTGACGCTTGCCGGCACGCTGCGCGCCAATGCCGAGAGCGTGGATGGGGCCGATTATGAGTGCGAGGTCTCCTGCATCGACTGGTATGGAAACGCCCGGCCGATCTTCACCGGAGGGCGGAACCTCGCACTGGTGAACTCCGAGATCATCGAGGGTGAGATGGTTGACGGCCGTATGCGCGAAGTGCGCCGCCTCAACATCCTCATGCCGCCGCGCCGTGAAGTCGCGGGACATCTCGGAACGCCCGACGCGCCGTAGATCGACGGAACGTCGATGAATGCACCTGGCGGCGGCGGGAGCGAGGTGCCCTTACGGCTCAGCTTCGTCTGCGCGCCGGATGTCAGCATTGCGCGAGGCGAGGATCAGGCTGATGGCGTAGGCCTTGTCGGGGTCGATTGCAGCGAGGATCTGTCCGGCCTGATCGCTCGGGATCTGTCGCAGGAAGCCGGCTGCAAATGCAGGGTCCATGCGGCTGAAGATCTCGCCGGCCTCCTGCGGCTTCATGGACGCGTACATCATGGAGAGTTGGCGGACATCGTCATTGGCGGTCTGGATGAGTTCTTCCCACCGCGATTCCAGTGACAATTGGAGGGATTCGAGCTCGGCAAACTGAGCGTCCAGCTCACGGCTGCGGGCTTGAAGCCTGATTTCCTCGCTTTGCAGTTCGGCGATGCGTGCGTCGATCATTTCCTTGTCGGCCCGAAGCCGCTCCGCAGCCTCACCGGTAAAGCAGATCCCGGGATCGTTTCCTGAGTCTCCCGCAGAGGATGCGGCAGCAGCACCTGAGGGACCTGCGCCACCTTTGGTTTCCGCAGAATCGAACTCTTCCGCGCTGGCATCGCTTGGGACGAAGCGCGCCGCGCTACCCAGCGCCAACAGTGCGCCCAGCGTCAGGATGATACTCGAATTGGTCGACACCGACTTCCTCCTTCTTCAGCGCCGCGAGGTGTCAAAACAGGTCTTCAAGCGCGTAATTCTGGTCAGCTTGACCATCTTCCTTGGCAGTTCCTGCGGATTTCGGCCCGTTCCTCGATTCTGACGGGCCGAGTCGTCCGATCAGTTGGTTCAGTTCCGAAATCGAGACCTGAGACTCCTCGACGACACCTCGTAGCGAGGCTGAAAGCTGGCGATAGGACTCGTGAAGATCGGAAATCATTCGGGCGTGTCTGGCTTCGGCCTCGGTGGTGGTCTTGGCGAGTTTCGCGTTCGCTTCATTTGCGCGAGAAATCTCCGTGCCGAGCAGGTTGGCCAGGAACTTCGCCTCGGCGCTCGTGCGCTCTGTCGTCTTGTGAAGCGATGCAATTGATCCTGACAGGTCTTCGATGGTGCTCGCGAGCCCGCTCTTGCTGTCGCGGATGGCTTTCAGCTTGCGGTTCAATATAAAGCAGTATGTGCAGGTGACGATTGACACAAAAAATAGTGCAATGTCTGTCGGCGCGACGTCCATGAAGCTTGAGCCCTTATCTTATTAGGTATTCGGTAATCAAAATTCCATTAGAAACGTTTCCTCCCAGAACAACTTCTGCCCTTACGGAAAGTTGCTCACGCATTTTTCTGAATGACCGAGGGTCCTCGAAATCCTCTATTTCGAGAGAGCGCAAGTATTTCAGAAAGGCATCCTTCAGGAGGAGCTCTGCGTCCTCGATCTTCTGAGTTTCGTCTTTGCCGGTGACAATCGCGATCTTCATTTTCAGAAAGCGCGAAGAGGGGGATGATCCGATCGTCACGATCAGTTCGTCCAACTCAACATAGGTCTGGTCGGGCTTCGCGAGCGGTTCCACGATCAACTCACCCTCGTCGCCCTGAAGGCAATTCGCCGGCTGTGGTTTGGGTGCGGCGGACATCATCACGGTGGCACCCGCTGACGATGCAAGCGCCACCACACCAATTCCCACAAGGCCGATCAGACCGAGGCCGGATCCCCCCTTGGTGGAGGCTTCCTCGGTGGAGCCAGCAGGCTTGACCTTGTCTTTCTTCGCCATTGAAGGGTTCCGGGACCGCTCGAATTTCTACTTCAGATCGCATTCCCTTTTTGCAACCTGGGGTAAAGGAAGCATTAAAGATTTCGGCCGATTCAGTAACCAATTCCTCGATTGCGATGCCTCCGGAGACCCGCACCCATGAAGTTCATCGAGACCCTCAAGGCGCTCAGCCTGACGCGCCAGCTCATGCTTGCCGCAGCTGTGGCAAGCGTGGTGCTCGGTCTCTTTCTGATGGTCCGGATGGCCGGCAATGAAAAGATGGTCCTGCTTTATTCCGGATTGGACGCAGCCAATGCCGGAGAAGTCGTGGCCGAGCTCGAGCAGCGCGGAGTGAAATACGAATTGCGCGGCGAAACGATTTTCATCGCGGAGGGCGCGCGCGACAGCGTGAGGCTGTCACTGGCCCGCGACGGCCTGCCCAACCAGAGCGTACAGGGCTATGAGCTCCTGGACGATGTGAACGGTTTTTCGGTCACTTCGGAAATGTACAGCGCGGCTTACTGGCGGGCAAAGGAGGGCGAGCTGACCCGGACGATCCTCGCCATTCCGGGGGTGAAGGCCGCACGCGTGCACGTTGGTGCAAAGCTGAAAAGCGGATTTGAACGCAGCGGTCCGAAGCAGACCGCATCAGTCACCCTGCAGCTCAGTCGGCAGCTCACAGCTGATCAGGCCGAAGCCATCCAGTACCTCGTTGCACTCGCTGTGTCAGGGCTGAACCCGTCCGACGTCGTTGTCGTGGATGTCGAGCGCGGCGTCGTCGCTGGTCCGGATGGCGCCAGTGAGCAGAAGCTTGCGGAGGTTCCGGTCGATGACCAGTCGGCCCTCCTGGAAAGCAAGATTGTGCGCCTTCTGGAAGCGCGCGTCGGCGAGGGCAATGCGAGGGCGTCGGTAAGCCTGCAGGTCAGCCGCGAGCGCGAACGGGTATCGAGTGTCACCTTCGATCCGGATTCGCGCGTGCTGCGCAGTCGCACCGTTTCGGATTCAGCGGAGAGTCGCGAGGGTACAGGTGCCGGCGCACTCACTGTGGCCAGCAATCTGCCGGAAGGCGATGGAGCGCAGGCACGCGACAGCACAAGCAACAGCAGCCGTTCGAGCGAAACCGTCGCTTATGATGTCAGCGAGACGCGAACAGAAACCGAGCGTCTTCCGGGCACCATCGAACGTGTCTCGGTGGCCGTTATGCTGGACACATTCGCACTCGGCATCGACCCGGCCCTTCCTGACGCAGACACACGTATTCGCGAACTTTCCGCGGATTTCGAGGCGCTTGTCATCTCAGGGGCCGGCCTCGATCTGGCGCGTGGTGACTCGATCACGGTCGAGATCATGCCCTTCCAGAAACCCGTCGCTGACGACCTCGTTGCCGCCCCTAGCGTGGTGCAGCGTTTGATGGAACGCCATCTTTGGTCAGCGATACAGTTCGCGATCCTCGCGCTCATGATCATTGTTCTCGGGCTCGGTGTCGTTCGACCGATGCTCACCGCATCCAGACAGCAGGACGAAGGGGCCGCAGAGCCACTGCTGATCGCAGACGAGCTTGCTGGCGCGCAGGACACCTCGAATGAACCGCCGGCTCCGGCCGACCCCATCGAATTGCTGAGGTCCTATGCCCTGGAAAGAGAGGATGATGCTGCTGCGCTCCTCAGTGACTGGCTGAATGATGAACGCAAGGTCGCCGTCAATGAGTAACGGTCCGCTGTCTTCCGTGCCGCGCTTTGCCGTTCGGCCGGTCCGCTCCACGACCGGTCCGCTGCCGCAGTTCGCTGGCAGCAGCACGCCCGCCAAACCGCCCGCTGCGAGTGAAAAAACGACCGACACTCCGGACGCCTCCATGGAGCCGCAACTGCCGCATACCGGTCCGGGCGGCCAAGAGCCTCTTCCCGACGAGAATGAACAAACCCCGGAGCCTGAGGTCGCGCTGACCTTTGAGCAAGCGACGGTCGATTCGCTGCACGAGCGTCTGAAAGAAGTCGGCAAGGACGCCGAGCGTTTCTGGCGCGAGCGCTCCTGCGCCTTGCTTCAGGAACTGGTCGCAGAGCTTTTCCCCCGCCTGGCCCGCGAGTTTCTCGCTCAGGAAATCGTCGGCGAATTGCTTCGCGTCTGGCCGGTCCCACCGCCGAGCATCGACATCGTGCTACCCGGCGACATGCTGGACAGTTTCCGCACGGCGTTCGCTTCCGCCGGAGCTCCTGAAAGCTGGACGGTCAGCGCAAGAGGATCGGATGAAGTGAATTTGATCGCCGTGTCCTGGGACGATGGCGGCGCAGAATTCGACTTCGACCGCTTCCTTGAGGAATGCGCGACGAAACTTGAGAACTTCCGGAAAACAAGGAGGACTGGCTGATGGTTGATCCCGATCCCATTGCAACTGAAATCGAGGACGGCGCACCTGTCGCGGACCGGCGCGATCCGTCTCAGGCCAACAAGTTCAGGCGCGCAATCTTTGACGTTCCCGTCACCCTCCAGGTCTCGCTTGGCAAGACAAGCATGACGATTGCCGAGATCATGGCGCTCGATGTCGAGTCCGTCGTCAAGCTGACCGCCAATATAGATGATCCCGTCTATCTGATGGTAGATCGCAAGATCGTCGCCCTGGGAGAACTCGTTGAAACCGGAGAGGGCGGGCTGGCGGTGCGGATCACCGAGGTGCCCGACAGCCGTGAAGATGACTCCTGATCTCATCCGGTCCCCGGCAGCGACGGCGCTGCTGCGCGGCTTCGCCGTCCTCGTCGCATTGACCCTGACGGTCAGCGCAATCCTGGTTGCAGCTGCGCAAGAGGCACCTGTCGAGGGTGCGCCGGCGCTGCGGGGCCTGCTCGAAAGCGAGGAAAGCACCGGGCTGAGTGCAACGGTGATCCAGCTTTTCCTCATGGTGACGGTCCTGAGCCTGGCGCCAGGGCTCGCCATGATGATCACCTGCCTGCCCTTCATGGTGATCGTGTTTTCCTTCCTCCGTCAGGCCGTCGGCGTTCAGCAGGCACCGCCCAACATGATGATCATGGCGCTCGCCATTTTCCTGACCTTCTTCGTGATGGAACCGGTCTTCATGGATGCCTGGCAGAACGGGATCACGCCATATATCGAGAACCGTATCGACGAGGCTGAAGCCTGGGCGGCAGCCACCGGTCCTTTCCGCCGCTTCATGGAAGCGCGCGTGGAGCCGGAAACCCTCTACACGCTGGCTGATGCGCTGAACCGCCCGGTTCCTGACGGCGGCGAGCCGAGCTTTTCGCTGCTGGCAACCTCCTTCATGCTTTCGGAGATCAAATTTGCCTTTCAGGTCGGCTTTCTGATCTTCCTGCCCTTCCTCGTCATCGATCTGGTCGTGTCGGCAGTGCTGATGGCTGTCGGCATGATGATGGTGCCACCTACAGTGGTCTCGCTGCCATTCAAGGTCGGCTTCATCGTTCTCGCCGACGGATGGCTGAAGGTCAGTGAGGCGCTGCTGAGAGGATATGCGGGCGGATGAAGGAGAAGCCACCAACCCATCGGCCGACTCCGGCTCAGAAGGCAGCAATCGTGATAGCGGTTCTCGGTCCCGACGCCGCGAGGCCGATTGTCGACAAGCTCGACAATGCTGCAATGGCCAAGGTCGCCGATGCCCTCGTGGAGATACCCTTTCTGCCGAAAGACCGGCTACGCGATGTTGTCATCGATTTTCTCGAGCATCTCCAACAGGCCGAGGGATCGCTGCGTGGCGGCGCGACGCGCGCCCGGGAGATCATCGGGAGCCTTGTTGATGCCGGACGGCTTGACGCCATCCTTGGCAGGCAAGACCCGAACGCGGACGATCCTGGCATGAGCGTCTGGAAACGCCTGGAGAGCCGTGATGCAAAGAGGGTTGCGGGCTATCTGCAGCGCCTCAGCCCCAATCTGATCGCCATCGTTCTGCAGAAGCTGAGCGTCGAGAAGGCATCGGAGATCGCCCGGCAGATCGACGACGAAAAGCTCCGGCCGACCTTCAGCCACATGCTGTCAGGCAAGAAGCTCGAACCCGGAATCGAGAGCGTCATCCAGCGCATGATCGAAGTCGAGTTTCTGAACAATTCTGCGACCAATGAGTCAGACAGCACTTTGCACCTTGAGGCGATCGGGGAACTTCTGAGCCTCATCCCGGGCGGCAAGCGCGAAACGCTCGTTGACTTTCTCCGGGCCCATTTCGAGGAGCAACTGGTCGTGATCGAGAAGGGGCTTTTCACCATAGAGGGCCTCCCGGACATGCTGGAACCGGCCAGCGTGCCGGTGCTTTTCCGCGAACTTGGCCAGCCCCGAATGGCCGAGGTGCTTGCCGCACTCGGAACCGAGTTCGAGCATGTTTCGAACTTCCTGCTCGGAAACATCTCGTCACGAATGGCAGACCAGATTCGAGAAGAGGTCGCCTCGCGGCCGAAACTCGACGCAGACACTGCTGGAGACGTCCAGCGGGAGTTCCTGGGACAGCTCATGGCATTGAAGCGCGCCGAGACAATCGTCGTGAAACGACCGTCAAAGGCCGCCTGAGCAGGAATTCTGCTTGTCCCTTGGGTTGGGGGCAAAGCCACCCGGTTCCTACCTGATCACAAGGTCCGCGTTCAGCGCGCCTGCGGCGTCAATCGACCGGATGATGTCGGCCATGTCCTGGGGGGTGACACCAAGGCGATTCAGCCCTTCGATCAGCTGCGACAGCGTCACATTCGGCTCCAGAATGGCGAGGTTGGTCGGTTCGGGCTGCTGCACGTCGATGAAGGACTGGGGAAGGACGACGGTCTCGCCGGGTGCAAACGGGTTCGGCTGCACGGCGATCGGCATCTCCGCCACCCGGATGGAAATGTTGCCCTGCGCGACAGCGACACGCGAAATCGTGACATCTTCGCCGAGCACAATCGTGCCGGACCGTTCGTCAATCACGATCCTCGCCGGACGTGCGACTTCCACGGGAAGGTTCTCGATCTCGGCCAGAATGCGGGCAGGAGACTCGCCCAGGCCAGCGAGATTGAGTTCCACTGTGCCGGGATCACGCAAGGTGGCCACCTGCTGTCCCAGGGCCCGGTTGATCACAACCTCAATGCGAGACGCCGTCGTGAAATCGGCATTTCGCAGCGCCAGTTGCAGCACTTGCTGATCGTTGAAATCGAAAACAATCTCGCGCTCAATGCTGGCACCACGCGGAATGGCTCCTGTCGTGGGAGTACCGGTGGTGGCTCTTGCCGCGTCAGCTTCGACATTGATGCCGCTGACGATGACTGTGCCCTGTGCAACAGCGTAGACCTCATTATTGGCACCGCGCAGCGGCGTCAGCACCAGCGTGCCACCTTCGAGACTTTCGGCGTCGCCGATCGAAGAGATCGTGACATCGATCTGCGATCCTTGCCGTGCGAATGGTGGGAGCTTGGCTGTGACAAGCACTGCCGCAACGTTTTCGGGCCTTATGGTTTCGCCCTGAATGTTGACCCCCAGCCTCTCGAGCATCTGCGACAGGGAGTCTTCGGTGAAGGGTGAATTCCGAACGCTGTCACCGGTGCCATTGAGGCCCACAACAATGCCGAAGCCGATGAGGTCGTTGTCGCGCACCCCCTCGACATCGACGACATCGCGGATCTTGACCTGCGCTGCGGACTGGGGCGTGCACGTCAAGACGGCAAGAACACCGAAGACGACGAGGCAAAGGCTACGGATCACTGCATCACCTCACATAATTGACGAAAGTCAGATCTGCCAGCCTCGAACTCAGCAGGTAGGATGCCTGCAGATTGGTCTCCAGTTCGCGCAGCTCCGTTGCGGCCTCATAGGGGTCGCGGGCCGTCATCGCATTGAACAGTTCTGTCGCAATTGTCTCTTCGACGTCGAGCCGCGAAAGGCGATTGTCGATGTTCTCCTGGAGTCGTCCGATATCAGCCCTCCGCGAAACAAGCGCGTCCCGACCGCCGGACAGGGTCTCCGCGGCACCCGAGATGATCGTCATGTCAGCGGCAAACAGCGGAGGAGCCGAGGAAGATGCAGATACAGCGATGACGCTGAGCCCGCGCACCATTTCCGTTATCGCCGGGTCGATGGCCAGCATGGCGTCCGGGTCTGATGCGGTTGGCGTTCCCTGATATATGGCCGTTGCCCATCCCCCCGCCGGATCCTCAAAATAGGTGTCGAGGGCCGCTTCGAAATCGCCTGGCGTCGGCGCGCCAAGGGCCAGGTCGCGAACGTCATCGAGCAAGTCCTCCACCGCGCTGAGCGGCGGGGTTCCGGTCTGATCTCCTGAAAACAGGAAACGGTCACCATGGCGCGTGTTGAGGGCCTCGAACACCTGTTCCAGCGCGTCTCGGGCGTCACGCGCCGCCAGCTCGAGTGCGGGTCCATCATCGCGGGCGAGGGCGTCAAGCGTTGCAACTTCCACACCCTGGGTGCCATCCTGAGCCATCTGCAGCGCCAGCTGGACGAGGGTCAGCCGGTTGCCCTTCAGGCTGAAATGTTCGCGCTGGGTGGCCAGATCCTCGAGCACCTTGCCGCTGAGCATCGCGTCGCCGATGCGACCCGAGAGATGGGCTGTCAGGTCGGCGTGCCGCCCGGTGACGAGTTCCGTGGACGTCGTTTCAAGTCGGCTGCGCAGGTCCATGTTGGCCTGCTGCATGCGGGCGGACGAAGCGGCGGCGGGAAGGGGTGGGACAAGCATCGGATCAGATCTGCATCAGCTGGTCGACCATCTGGCCAAGCGTCTGGACCACGCGGGCATTCGCCGCATAAGCCTGTTCAATGAGCAGGAGTTCCTGCATTTCGGCATCGACATTCACCCCCGTCGAGGAGAGCTCGGCCTCTGACGCCACACCGTACTGGGTCTGCATGGAGGACTCGATGCTTTCATTGCGAATGCGGGCCTGCCCGGTCAGGGAAGCCACCTGAGCGACCGCTGCCGAGCCCGAATAGTTGCCGCTGAATCCGTTTGCGGCCACTGGCCTCGCGTTGGTCAGCGTTTCGTGAAGCTGGCGCAGGACGCTGCCATCACCGGGGGGGCCTGCCACAGCACTGCCAAGTCCGTCACGCAGGCGCCGCAACTCGCCACCCTGGTCCGGATCGACGGCTTCATTCAGCTGAAGCCGACCCGCAATACCGGCTTCGCCTGATGGACCGGGATCGACGAACAGTCCCGGCTCGCCGGCGGTGAGAGTCGGATCGACTGCATCCCCTGAGAACCGTTCGACCAGATCCGTGGCGAGAGCATCCAGCCTGTTGGTGAAGGACGGCGCATCGCTGTCGCGCAAAGTGAAGAGCGCTGCAAAACGGCCACTGGAAATGGCTGCGTAACTGCTTGCCGCAGGCGTGAGGTCCACCCCTTCCACGGCCAGCCCCGAAAGATGCCCTGATTCCATGCTGGCACCGGGGCCGAACGCCTGGCCCGGCGTGAAGGTCACTTCGCGCGCTTCGCCGACGAGCAGGAAGACACCCTCATTCGTCATGACATCTATATTGCCATTGCCGCGATCCACGGACTTGACGGGCATGAATTCCGCAATCTGGTCGAGCAGTCGCTCTCTTTCGTCCACCAAACCGGCAGCCCTGCCGGAAGACTGGTCGAGAGCCGAGATGCGACCATTCAGCTTCTCGATGGACTTCAGTGCGGCATTGACGACGCTGACGCCTTCGGCGATCTCGCGATCGGCTTCGGCCCGCATGCTGCGAGCCGTCTGAGACAAGTCGGCAAACTCGACGACAATATCCTTCGCGGCGTCGAATGCGGTGCGCAGAAAGGTCGATGATTCCGGAGTGTTGGCTGCGCGATCGAGCGCCGTTTCAAGCGACTGGTAGGCGCTGAAAAGACCAGTGCCATCGGAATCGTTTCCAAAAGCCGTGCTCAGCCTTTGCCATGCGGCGCTCTGAGTCTGTGCCATGGCAAGTTCGCTTGCGAGTTCGCGTCGTGTTTCGGTAAGGTAAGGGTTTGTCGCCCTCACGAGGCCGTCGGACTTGACGCCCGCGTTCGCGCCGTCGAGCAGGTTTTCCGCAAGGCTTAGGGAACGGCGCACATATCCCGGCGTGTTCGCATTGGCGACGTTGGCCGAAGTCGTCTCGGCCCGTCTTCCATTGACGAGAAGTCCGGTCTTGGCAGACTGAAGTGCGTGCGTGATGCTCATCGGGCCCTACGGGTGGTTGGTCTCTCAGCGCTTCAGATTGGTCGTTTCCTGAAGCATCTCATCGACCGTCTGGACGATCTTCGCGTTCGAGGAATAAGCGCGCTGGGTTTCGATCAGGTCGGTCAGTTCAGAGGCCACGTCTGTCGTGGACGCCATCAGGGAATAGCCGCTCATCGCACCGACCGGGCCGGTTCCGGCATCCCACAGAAAGAGGTCGCCGCTGGCAGCCGAGACCGCGTAGGCCTGATTGTCCAGTGCCTCAAGGGCGTTGATGTTCGGCGTGTCGCCCACGGGAATCTGGTACAGCGTCCGGCGGAAGCCGGTGTCATAGATGGCATGCAGCACGCCCTGTTCATCGACTTCCACAGCCTGCAGATCGCTGATCGGCGCACCATCCTTGGACACGGCGGTCGGCGAGAAGGGCGCGGCGAGCTGTGACAGCCCCGAAGGCTCGCCAGGGGCACCGATTGCCACTGTCACGGGACCGTTGGCCAGGTTGATCGTCACAAGTCCGGTCGCGGCGTCGTAGGTTGCGCCATTGGTGGCATTTGCCGCGCTCAGTCGCCCAGCATCAGCGCCCGTGTCGGCAAAGGTCAGATCCAGCGTGCCGATCGAAACAGCCGGATCACCGGCACTGTCGAAGATCTCGACCTGCCACTGATTGCTGGAGCCGGTTGCGGGGACCACCGGAGAGAAGGCCATTGTGAGCACATTCGAGCGACCGAGGTCATCGAAGTACTCCACCGGCAGGTCGTAAGAGTTGGCAGGCGCGCCAGCACGGGTTGCGTCAGCTGGCAGGTTGATGCCGAGTTCAATCGCCGTGGTGGGCTCCGCGGCAAACTGGAAGGTCGCGACATTCACGGGTTCAAGGCTGGCACCGCTCGTTCGGCTCGGATTGGCGATCTGGCCGGTCTCGTCGGCCGGCCATCCAAGCAGAAAGAGACCGCTCTGCGTTCTGAGATGGCCGTTCTGGTCGGGTGTGAAGGAACCTGTGGGAAGGAGCATAAGGTCGCGTTCCCCTGCCAGAGCATCAATTCCTGCGGAATTGGTCACCGGCATCATGCCCCGTCCAGCGATCGCAAGATCGGTCGAATTGCCCGTTGAGATCAGTGAGCCGGTTGCGGCAATGTCCTTGAAGGCATGCGCGCGAACCCCGCCAGCCGAAAACGCGGTCTGACGCTGGTCGAGCACCATGCTGGAGAATTCCGTGAAGCTGCGCTTGTAACCATTCGTCGCCGAGTTCGCGATATTGTCCGAGATTGTGCCCAGACGCATGGCGTTCGTGCCAAGTCCCATGACAGCGGCATTCAGTGAAGAAGAGATGGTCACGGCAGACTCCCAATCTATAAGTGCAACCTTGGGTAGTCTTTCGGGTTTAACAAAGCTCTAACTTCCATCTGTGGTTGCTGTCGACCTCTCACACCGCTCAGCGGGTCAGGATGGTGATCGATATCCGTCGGTTCTGTGCGGCAGATGGATCGGACTGGATCAGCGGTTCGCTGTCGGCCCGGCCAGATACCTCGCTCACCCGGTCCTCAGACAGGCCGTTCGCGCGCATCATTCGCAGCGCGGTCAATGCCCGCTCGGCGGACAAATCCCAGTTGTCATAAGCCCGCCCCCCGGAGAATTGCCGGTCGTCGGTATGCCCCACCAGTTTGATGTCATTTTCGAATGCAAAGAGAGACGGCGTGATGGCTTCGATCAGCGCCACCATTGCGGGGCTCGGCTGGTTGCTCCCGATTTCGAACAGTGCAGCATCGTCGGTATCAATGAGTTCAATCACGATGCCGTCCGGTGACTGCCGAACGAGCAACTGCTCGGACAGGAGCCGGGAATCATCGCGCAATTCTGCTTTCAGGGACTCAAGACGTTCCGTGATCGCCTTCTCCTGTGCCTCGGCATCGTCAGACTTGGCCTTTCCGGTTTCGTCGGGCCGCTCAATCGTCTTTTCGCGTGTGGCACCGATGCCTTTTCTGGAAAGCGTCTCTTCGGTGAAGACCGAGGAGCCATTCAGAGCATCCGAGCCACCGCCCGAGATGCGACTCATCGGGATGGTCGGGTTGAAGAAGTCGGCAATACCCTTGCGCTGTTCCTCGGTGGTGGCGTTGAGCAGCCACATCAGAAGGAAGAATGCCATCATGGCCGTAACGAAGTCTGCATAGGCGACTTTCCAGGCACCGCCATGATGCCCGCCGCCTGCGACGACCTTTTTGCGCTTGATGATGATTGGCGCAAGCTCTGCTTTTTTGTCCGGCATTCTGCTCTCTCGACCCTTTAGATCATCTCTCTGATAACCCCTCAGCGATAAGGTCTCGTTTCGATCTGAAGTTGAATATCAAGACAAAATAAACCTTTCGGAAAGCAATCCCGCCTATCACAGGTTGAGTTTTCACTTTCTGGATTTGTTCACTTCGGCATGTCTGTCCTCGCGAAAAAAGCAAGCAGGTCAACGGGCGTTCCGCCATCCTTGCGTGATGGTGGCGGGCTGATGAGTGCCGTCGAGGAAGCTGTGAGCGCATGGCTGAATTCGACGTTCAACCAGAATGGCCGGCCGAGCTCCGCCTGTGTCGAAGTGACCTCCGGCCCGACCTGGCTCAGCCGGTCAGGCGCATCGACCTATTTCTTCTGCGAGCAATCTTCGCCGGTTCTTGCGGGGCTCAGCGTCCATGACATGTATCAGCGCCGTTACGCAGCGTCGCGTCTCGGCCAGACGGTCGATGACCTCGAAGACGCGCCCGATTTCTTTCTGAGAACGCTCTTTGAACCGGCATGCTGCGAACTCGCCGCGGAAGTCGCCGGGCGTCTCGGCACCCCATCCGGCGACGCAGGCATGACGCTCGCCAAGGCCGGACAGGCGATCGGCGGGTTTGAGGCTGATGCGAGGTACGTCCTCATGGAGGTAGAGCCGAACAGCGATGTTGCGTTCGGCACCCTGTCTCTCCTCTTCGAACGGGACGCCATACTGGCCGAGGCCCGGAAAATGACCGCTGGCCAGGGGCTTGGCGACTGGCTTTCCGGTCCGACGCCACCCGATGCTGTGAAAGGAATCGGGGTCGACGTGTTCGCAGTGCTCGCCGAGCTCGAAATGAAGATCTCGGACTGTGTGAGGTTTGAAGCCGATCAGCTTGTTCCGCTCGATGACGCCAGTCTGGGAAGTGTTTCCGTGATTGCGAGCGGGGAAACAGGCGGTCCAGTGAATCTCGGCAGAGGCGAACTCGGCGCATGGAAGTCAAGCCGCGCAATCAGGATGACCAGCGGTTCACAGTATCAGTCCGGTCCTCCGGGCGACTGAAAAGATTGCGGCGCGACCGCTCGCGTCGGCAGGGAGACAAAGATGAACTCGATCCTCGGATTGGTGGTGACAATCGGCATGGTGTTCGGCGGGTATCTCCTCGCAGGCGGCAGCATGTACATTATCATGAAGTCGCTGCCCTTCGAGGCAATGATGATCGGCGGTGCCGCAGCCGGTGCCTTTCTGGGTGGCAACGACATGGCCACGATCAAGCACACTGGCAGTGACATCATGGCCGCGCTCAAGGGCCCGAAGTGGAAGAAGTCCGACTATCAGGACCTGCTTTGCATGATGCACGAATTGCTTGCCGTGCTGGAGAGGAACCCTGTCGAGATCGAAGGCCACATCGAAGACCCGCAGAACTCGTCGATCATCTCGAAATACCCGAAGATCATGAATGACAAGGCGGCGGTGGAGATGATCTGCGACACCATCCGATCCATCATCATGAATTTCGACCAGGTTCACCAGGTCGAGGAACTCCTCGAAAAGCAGCTGGAAGGCATGCGGGAGGACGCGCTGCATGGCTCGCATGCACTCCAGACCATCGCCGACGCCCTTCCCGCCCTCGGAATCGTCGCCGCCGTGCTCGGCGTTATCAAGACAATGGCGTCCATCGACAAGCCGCCGGAAATCCTTGGTGGCATGATTGGCGGCGCGCTTGTCGGAACCTTCCTGGGCGTGTTCCTCGCCTACGGATTTGTCGGCCCGCTCGCCTCCCGTGTGAAGGGTATTCGCGAGGAGGAGCACATCTTCTACGCCTTGATCGGCGAGGTGCTTGTCTCGAACCTCCACAAGAACCCCGTGAACATCTGCGTCGAAGTGGCGAGGCGCCGAGCACCGAAGCGCTTGCGTCCGTCCTTCAATGCCATGGATGAGGCGCTCAAGGAGCTGCGTCGGGCCGCATGATGAAACGCCTTGCCATCCTCAGCACTTTGCTGGTGCCGCTTGGAAACGCTGCGTCACAAGAGGTGACGGCTTCGACCGATCGCGACGCGGCTGTCGCGCTTGATGCGTTCATCCAGGAGGCGATCGCCGATGGTCGGATCCGGCCTGCGGGTGCGCCGGAGGCATTACCGGAGACGGGGGAGGCGACCAGCGGTTCGCCCGGGACCGCGCCAGTCGCCCCGGGCTCCGGCGGATGTCCGGCGAATGATCCGCTCGACTTCTCTCTTTTCGCCGATGTTTCGCGCTATGAGGACATCCTGCCGTTTCAGCAGGGCGAGCGTGACGAGAATGGTCGCCTCGACGACGAAGCCCGCCAGCGTCTCATGCGAGCCTACCTGTCCGTTGGCTTCACGGTCGAAGCGCTTTCGGTGCTGCCCCAGCACGAGAGTATGGATGTGCGTATCCAGCGCGCGGTTGCGCGGCTGCTCCAGGAGGGCAGCGTCGATGACATGCCAGCTTTCGAGATGTCGGCCCTCTGCCACGCTTCCGGCGATCTCTGGTTGGCGGTGGCCCGTCTTCAGCAGGGCCACACCAGCGCGATCGATGACCTCTCTGAATCGGTCTCCCAGTACCGCAAGCTTCCGGTTCGCCTGCGCGCCATGGTTGCCGGGATCGTCGTCCCCATCCTCATAGATGCGCGCGAGACCACGCTTGCTGAAAGAATGCTCGCGGCTTTCACCGAAGAGGAGATCCGCGACACCAAGCAGGTCCGCTTCCTTCGCGCATCGGTGGAGATCGCGGAACGGGGCGTGGCGGACGAGAACGAGACCAAGCGCTTTCTGTCTGAATATGACGACCAGCCACAAGCGCGCAATGTGGTTCTGAAGTCCGGCGCGCCACTTTCAGAGCCTCTCGCAGAAGTCATGCTCGACGATGAAGTCTCGAAACTGTCGACGTCTCCTGAGGAGTCCCCTCCCGGTCCGGGTGAGGATGCCGGGTTTCGCCTGATACTCGACCGCACCGCAGACGATCCGAATTATGAAACCCTGACGGAACTCCTCGCCGAGTTCACCACGCCAGATGACGTACGCCGGGCTGAACTGCTCAAACGTCTGAAAACCAGACTCGCAGAGGATATCGCCTCGGATGATCCCGTCCGAATTCTGCGCGCCATCTCGGTCATGGCGTCGGGAGCACCGGGCGTGCCGGAGCCGGGGGATATGCCGCAACTCGCCGACAGTGCAGCACGCAAGGCCTATGCTCTTGGTCTCGGAACGCTTGGCGACGCACTGGGGGGCAACATGTCGCTGGATCCCTCCGTCATCGAGGTCAGGGCGGAAAGCCTCTGGCGCGAGAATGACTATGCTGGCCTGTTTGAACTTGCCGAGAGCGGCGACGCGACCTCCCGTGTGTCCCTTCTTGCCAGTCTTGCGGCCATCGATGTCAGCGATGTCGCGCGCCTGCGCCGTTTTGAGCCGCGCGTGGACCTCGAACCGGAAAACATTCTGGCACTGGTCGAGGCCGACGCAGCAAGGCAGCTATGGATCGTGTCTCCGGCCATCTACGACGCCGCCGAGAACATTGAGGAGCCCGAGCTCCGGGCGCGCCTCGATGCGGTCAACCGGCTCCGCGCGCAGTTCGTCGCCCGGCCGAAGCCCGCAAGCATGGCCAAGCTTCCTGAAAGCCTGAGGCAGAGCCGTGAACGGATCGAGGCCCTCAAGGGGGGAATGCGCTGATGAGCAATGCCGTTTACGCCACGCTCTCCCGCCAGGCGGGTCTCACCCGCGAAATGGACAATGTGGCGAACAACCTCGCCAATATCAGCACCACGGGTTTCAAGGCCAATCGGGCAGTGTTCGCGGAATACATTGTCGCGACCGGAGAGGAGTCCCCGTCGCTATCCATGGGCGTGCTTGGCGGGCACACCATGGATGATACGCAAGGCACGCTGCGTTTCACGGGCTCGAGTTTCGATGTGGCCATCCAGGGCGAGGGCTACTTCCTCGTCGCAAGCCCGAACGGTGAGCGCCTGACGCGCGCGGGTCATTTCCAGCTTTCGCCTGAAGGGCTGCTCATCGATGCACGCGGCAATGCGGTGCTCGACGCTGGCGGTGGTGAGATCAACATTCCGCCGGAGGCCGCCAACATTTCGATTGCCGGTGACGGCTCCATTTCGAGCGATGGTTTCCAGATCGGCCAGATCGGGGTCGTCGCGCCTGAAGGGCAACTGCGACGAGAGGATGCGACCTACATGGTGGCGCCTGCCTTCCAGCCGGTTGAGGCAGCGCAGGTTATCCAGGGCGCGCTTGAGCAGTCGAATGTGACCCCGGTTCTGGAAGTCGCACGAATGATAGAGGTCCATCGCGCCTATGAAGCGGGGCAAACCCTGCTCGAACGCGAGGATGAGAGGGTGGCCAAGCTGATCGAGGCCATGAAGCGGTGATGGGATTTTCAGGACGAAAGAGTGGAGGAGCCACGCAGTGAAATCTCTTCAGATCGCCGCGACCGGCATGGCCGCGCAGCAAACGCGCGTCGATGTCATTTCGAACAACATCGCCAATATGAGCACCGCCGCCTATCGGCCCCGCGTGGCCGAGTTCTCTGACCTTGTTTACCAGCAATACCTGACCCCGGGCACGATCACCTCGCAGCTTGGCACCGTGGTGCCCGCCGGTATCCAGATCGGAACGGGTGTGAAGCCCTCGACGGTCTCGATGCAGATCACGCAAGGTGCCATGCGCCAGACCGGTGCAGAGCTCGACATCGGTGTTGACGGCCAAGGCTTCATTGAGATTGCGCTGCCGAATGGCGATTCCGCCTTCACGCGCGACGGCAAGCTCAATCGCAATGCCGAGGGCGAGATTGTCACCATGGACGGTTATCCACTGGCGGACGGAATTGTGGTCCCGGCCGATGCACGCCGAATCTCGATCAGCCGTGATGGAGAAGTGGTCGCCTATTTTGACGCCGGCGAACAGGGGCAGGCGATCGGCAACATCACTCTCAGCCGTTTCGTCAATGAGAAGGGTCTCGAAGCGATCGGAGACAATCTCTTCCGGCCGACAGAGGCCTCCGGCGAACCGACACAACTGGTTCCGGGCACGGAAGGTGCCGGCGTGCTGCGGCAGGGCTACCTTGAGGAGTCGGGCGTGGATGTGGTGCGCGAGATTTCCGAGATGATCGAAGCGCAGCGCGGCTATGAACTCAATGCCCGGGTAATCACGGCGTCCGATGAGATGCTCGCGGCAACCACGAGGCTGAGATAGTCATGATGATCAGTCAGCTCTTCAGTCTCGTGGCCCTGTTCGGTGCTGCAGGCGCGTCAGGCGAACTTCTCGCCGAGAAACCGATCCGCGCCGGCGAACGCATCACCTTCGCAAATTCCGAACTGGATGGCGGTGGTGAGACCGATCCCGACGACCCACGCCTCGGACGCGAGGTGATCCGCAGCGTCTATGAGGGCCGTCCAATCCTGGCCGAGAACACGCGCAGCCCGCGCCTCGTTCGTCGCAATGATGTGGTGATGATCAGATACGTCGTCGGCGCTCTTGAAATCACCGCGACCGGCCGGGCGCTGTCGGAAGCAGGTGCCGGCGAGACCATCGCCATTCTCAATATCGATTCGCGAAAGACGCTCCAGGGCGTTGTCCAGCCCGACGGAGGCATCATCGTACAATGAAGATATCCGCAGCACTCCCGCTCGCCGCCCTGACGCTCGCCTCCTGCGCCTCGACAGGCACTGGGCAAGATAACGGACCGTTGACGGGCGACGCTTCACAGGCCGCGCCATACTTCGCGTTTCCACCGCAGGCGCTGGAGAGCGACAACCGTCAGTCGGCATCTCTCTGGGACACGTCGCCGCGCGCACTGCTGGGCATGCGACGCGCCAAGGAGGTCGGCGACCTGCTGACCGTCGTGGTCGAGATGAACGATCAGGCCAGCCTGCAGAGTTCGCTCTCCCGCTCGCGCTCCAGCGACAATGATCTCAGCATCAACGCGCTTTTCGGCCTGCCTGACCTGGCGGGATCCGCCCTTCCGGCGGGGGCTTCGCTGTCTCCCGCAATCGACTACGGACGCAGTTCCGCCCTCAATGGGTCCGGCACCGTGAACCGGGCCGAGCAGGTGGCATTCACGCTTGGCGCACGGGTGGTGGGCGTCGAACCGAACGGCAATCTCATCATCCAGGGATATCAGCAGACGCGCGTCAGCAACGAGGTTCGCTATCTCGCCGTCAGCGGAGTTGTCCGGACCCAGGACATCACCCGGACAAATACGGTGAGTTACGAGAAGATCGCTGACACCAACATCACCTATGTCAGCGAAGGTGAGGCGATTGGCCCCGTCAAACGGGGTGCCGCAACGAAATTCCTTGAGTGGATCGTGCCCTTCTAGAGGAGACTGGCTGTGAAGTTCATCCTTCCTTCGATCGTCGCGGCTGCCGGCATACTCGCCGGCACTTTCGGCGGAAACATGCTCAGGGGAGCCCCCGCAGAGAATGTCGCTGGCGTGACCGATGAGGAAACGCTTGTGTCAGGCCAGTCCGACAAGAACGACGCAGATGGCTCGGGCAAGGAGGACGGCCACGGGGGTAAGGACGAGAAGGGCAAGAAGGATAAGAAAGGGTCGGGCGGATACGGCTCCGAAGGCTCGTCAGGAGACGTCAGCTATTTCAAGTTCAGCCGCGAATTCGTCGTTCCGATCATGGCTGACGGTTCTGTTAGGGCTCTTGTCATCCTGCACATCCAACTCGAAGTCGATTCCGACATCGAATCCAGCCTGTTCTCAATGGAGCCGAAACTCCGCGACAACATCATGACCACGCTGATCGAGATCAGCCACAATGGTAAGCTCTTCGATAATCTCACCGACCCGGAAGCTTATGAGAGCATCCGTGCCCTGGTTCTGGAAGGCCTCCGCGAGGTGACGTCCGAGGGTATCGAGAATGTTCTGATTGTCGATTTTGCCCGTCAGGACATCTGACGGGCGTCATCTCTGCCGAACTGCCAGATCAGTCGCGCCCGGACGCTGCCGGTTCAGAGGCGCGAAAGCCACCGGGCAGTGCGCTGAGCCCGGTATCTGTCAGAAGCGTGGTGCGACCCTCACCATCGGTGGCAATGCTCGTCACTGTCGATCTGATGGCTGGTGTCACCGCACCGAGCGAACCGTTCGCGCCGAAAGCCTCGATGGCCATCAGGTAGCGGCCGGGCGGGGCATTGACACCTGCCGACGTCTCCCCGTTCCACTGCCAGCCGCTACCATTCGCGGCGAGTTCCTGCTGGGAGATCAGGGTGCCGTCCGCAGCCGCGACCGACAGGACAGCGCGCTCGGTGCCCGCCGGCAGGTCCGCCTCGAAGGCCACGGGCTGGCCGGAATACGCAATGGCACTCGACGGAACCGAGACTGACTGTCCGATCCACTCGCTGGCCATCATCTGCTGCAAGTCAGCCATGGCGCTCGCGATGTAGCTCAGGCTGTCAGTGGATTTCACTTGCTGTTCCAGCGTCGAGAAGGTGGCGAGCTGCTCCACGAACTGTGTCGAATCGAGCGGGGCGAGCGGGTCCTGATGGCGGACCTGCGCCGTCAACAGGCGAATGAAGCTGTCGAACTCCTTGCTGATGTCGCCGCTGCCGCCCGAAAGAGCGCTCTGCGCCGTCATTGGGGGTGTGGAAAGTGGGTTGATTTCAGTCATGCCATCGCCTTTCAGAGTTTGATGTTCAGAATCCGGCCATCACCGATCGGCGGCCGCGTCGCCTCGGTGAGGACTTCGATGACCGGATTGAGCGTGTCCGGCCTTTCGCGTGCGAGACCCTCGGCTGACTCGCCATCGCGCTTCTCGCGACCATTGCCTTCCTGTCGGAAATCCATCTGGCCGCCATCGACACCATGTTCGCTGAGCGCTTCGCTGAGGGCGTAGTGGATCTGGCGCAGCTGGCGCATGGCGTCAGCTGTCTCGCCGATCACCACAAGCTTTCGGAGTTCAGTCCCGTCGAACTGAAACTCTATGGCGACCCTGCCAAGCTCTGGTGGATCGAGCTGAACGACAAAGCGACTGCTTTCTCCGCCCCGCGCCTCAAGATGTTTCACAACGAGGTCGGGCATTTTCTCGACCCTTGCCGGCTGAGGCACTTCTGCCGCGCCGTTCTGGACCACTGGCTGGAATTCGGGCGCGGCGGCTGCGGTCAGCGGGGTCTGTGATGCAACTGATATCGGGCCGGCCAGCAGCAGGGGCGATTGAACGGCGTCTCCTGAGGCCATCGCGCCCTGGGCCTCGACATGAACGCCGGCCGCGTGGCTGGTCAGGCCGTGAACGGCATTCAATTCGGGCGCTGTGGCCGCTGGCACCCGGTTCTGGATCGCCGCGTCTGCTCCGGCCTGAAGAGGGGGCGTGCCTGTCCTTCCATGGATATCGGCAGGCAGCGACGGATCAGTCGGTTGCGACGCGGCAGCGAGGTCAGGCACGGAACTCGCGATGTCGCCCTGCTGGTGCGCCACGCCACGTTCTGCCGACATCTCCGCCATGGGGATCGAGTCGGCAACAGGAAGCGGCAAGGGCTCAGCCGCTTGATCCGGTTCATTGGTCGGTCTGGCCTCGGCATCCCCATCAGCACGGCCTCGGCGCGCCGGGACGGGTGGCGTCTCCTCCGCGTTCGCCTGCCCCTGCGGCGTGTCGGGCGCTTCTTCCTCGGAAGCGACCGCCTTGGTCGCGACCGCGTCCTGAGTGGGGGCTTCAGCGCTCCCACCTTCGTTCTGCGCTCTCAGCGCCTCACCAAAGAGCAGCTTTCCGCTTTCGGCTTGTCGACCGGTACCGGCCGCGTCCGGGATGCCAGGCGAGCGAGGCGCTGCAGGGATGGAAACAGGCTGGATCATGGAGCGCGTTCTGGTCGTGTTTACTATTATGCAACTTAAAATTGTTCATTGGTGTAAAGGCTTGATGAATCCGGAGGGGAGAGCCGATGACAATTTCTGTTTCCGCAGCACTTCCGCTCAACTCCGAAGCGGATTTTCGCGCGACGGGAACGCCCGCGGAAGCTGCCGAGATGAAACAGCGCTTCGAACAGATGGTCTGGGCAGATGTCCTGCGTAATGCCGGGTTCGAATCCACGCTGACAAAAGGGGGCGGCGAGGGTGCCGCCGCGTTCGCGCGTTACATGATTGAGGCAATCGCCGAAGAACTCGCGGTCACACACCCGCTTGGCCTCGCGGACGATCTGGGAGAGGCCAGCAAAGAGCCTTCCGATCAGGATGCGACTTCCACTGAACAGGAGTTTGGAACATGATGCTGGATGCAGGTCTCATTGAGGAAATGCAGGAGCGGCTTTCCAGGGATCGCGAAGCCCTGCTTGTCGGCAAGCTCAATGATGTAATCCGCCGGCAGGATGGGATGGACGACCTGTCACAGCGATTTGCTGACATGCTCGCCAAAGCAGATGCCAGTCAGGTGAGCGAGGCGGAGCGGGATCAGGTGTTGGCTATCGAACGGCTTTCCCGGGAAAATGCAGTCCTTTTCGAAGCGGCGATCGCGACCGTGAACCGGATGATCGCTGCGATTCACACTCACGGTACTGTTTCGAGTGTTGGGGCTTATGACGCTTCTGGTCGGCCAAAGGTCTTCCAGCGCACTGTCGGTACATTCGCAGAAAACGCGTGAGCGGATTAACGCAATATACATACGCAGCTTCTAAGCCAAGAAAACAACCAGGAGTAGTTGTTGCGTCTTATTCTAAATAAGCGCGAAGTCAGGATGACACGAGTTTGAACAGGCCTGCCGGATGAAGGCGGCCAAACAAAAGGTAACAAACCGATGTCAAGCGTTCTCACAAACAACAGCGCCATGGTTGCGCTCGAAACCATGCGGACGACCAACAAGGGCCTGCAGGACGTTCAGAACCAGATTTCCACCGGCAAGAAGGTGTCCAACGCCAAGGACAATGCTGCCGTATGGGCCATCTCGACCGTGATGTCGACCGACGTCCAGAGCTTCCAGCAGATCAACGAATCCCTCGGCAAGGGCTCCTCGACCGTCGGCGTCGCCCGCAAGGCATCCGAGCAGGTCACTTCGCTTCTGCAGGACATGAAGAACCTTGTCGTGTCCGCTCAGGAAGACCTGAACTCTGACGACCGCTCCCGCATTCAGACCGACATTGAAGCCAAGCGTGGCCAGATCTCGAACATCGTCAACGCGGCGCAGTTCAACGGCGTGAACCTGGTCAAGGGCACTGAGGACGTGGACTTCCTCGCCTCGCTCGACCGCGGCGCCGATGGCTCCGTCTCTGTTTCCAACATCACGGTGAACCGCCAGGACCTGAGCTCGGTGGCCGGCAAGTTCGGCACTGCCATCAGCAATGCTGATTCCGCAGCCTTCGCAACGGCCGGAACCGGCACCACCAACTCCGCGACGATGACGGCGACGACCGGTTCGACGCTCCAGCTCGACATCACCGAAGCGAATGCCAATGACTACACCGTCACGGTCAACGGAACCGAGCTGACCTACACCTCCGACGCGGACGCCACGACGGCAGAGATCCGCGACAACCTCGCTGCCCAGATCAATGCCCTCGACATTGACGGCCTGACCGTCGACACCGGCACGGCTGACAAGCTGATCCTGCGCAACACCAATGCTTTTGAGTCCCTCTCTGTTCAGGCGACGTCGGACACCCCGGCGAACTTCGTCGCTGAGACGATCAACGGCGTGGCGGTTGATGCTGGCACCGAGAACAACGAGCAGTCTCTCGTGCAGCGCGCCACCTCGCTCAACTTCTCCACCACCGCTGCTGTGGAAGAAGGTCGTGGCTTCCGCGTCACCGTGGGCTCCGACAGCTTCACCTATGTGGCCGGCAAGGGTGAATCCATGGAGGACGTCGCTCGCGGCCTGAAGACTGCCATCGACTCTGCCGATGTCACCGGCCTGACGGCCGCAGTTCAGTATGATGCTGACGCAGATGCGTGGTCGCTGGCTGTCGACGATGCTGAAACCGGCGGACAGACCATCACCATCGTCGCAAACGACGCTGACGGTGAGGCTTCCGGCGGCCTGTTCGGCATCGACAAGATCGATGTGACGACGCAGGAAGGCGCCGAGGCTGCCCTCGACAATGTCGAGACCCTGATCAGCAACTCGATTGCCGCCGCTGCCTCCTTCGGTTCCGATCAGGGCCGTATCGAGACCCAGTCGGAATTCGTCACCCAGCTGACCGACGCCCTCACCACTGGCATCGGCACGCTGGTCGATGCCGACATGGAAGCGGCCTCGGCCCGCCTGCAGGCCATTCAGGTCCAGCAGCAGCTCGGTGTCCAGGCACTCTCGATCGCGAACCAGTCGCCGCAGTCGCTCCTGTCGCTGTTCCGCTAAGTCTCACCGAGGGCCCGGAGCCATTGCTTCCGGGCCCTCACCTCGTCTGAAAGAAACTGGAGAAAAACGTGCATCAGCTTGCCTACCGGGCCTATGGCCAGACCACCCGCCAGACGGCTGATCCGCGGCAGATCGAAAAGACGCTGTTCGAGCAGGTGACAGACGCGCTTGTGCATGTGAACCAGTCGGGTGGAGCGGATGCCGCGCTGTGGGCGGATGCCGTTCACAGGAATTCGCAGCTCTGGCTGACGCTCGCCGGCGATCTTTTGACCCCGGAAAACGCATTGCCGTCCGAACTCAAGACCGGACTGCTGAACCTCGCCGAATTCGTGCGCCGGACCAGCCTCGCTGTCCTCGCTGGTCGGGAGGGAATGGACGACCTGATTGCCATCAACCAAGCTGTCCTGGGCGGGCTGGAGGCCCAGTCCGCAGCGATGGCCCTTCAACAGGCCGGGTGACCCGATGGGCGGCCTCGTTCTCAAACTTGCACCGGGCGAAAAATTCTTCGTCAATGGCAGCACGCTGGAAAACGGCGATCGCCCGACCAGCATTCGCGTGGCCGACAATAACGCCCGCGTCCTGCGAATGCGCGACGCGCTCCATCCCAATGATGTCCGTACGCCAGTCTCGCAGGTCTACTACGCCATTCAGCTTCTGATCACCGGCGACCTCGACGAGGCCGACACTTTGCCAGCCCTCCGGCGTGAGTGTGACAAGCTTGAGACCGTGTTCGGGCCACTGGACGCCTCTCTCATCAGTCGGCTGCGGTCCATGATCGATCGCGGAAACTATTACTCAGCCCTTTGCCACCTGCGCCAGGTGCTGCTCATCGAGAACGAACTCCTCCGTCGACAGGCTCCTGTGGACGTCGAGGAGCCAAGGAAGTCCGCCTGAACCCATGTTCCAGCCTGTGATCATATCGAACGGTTTGACCGGCTGGCGATTTCTCCAGGCGACGATGGATCGCCAGATGGAGAATTTCTCGAAATCTCCCCAGATTGCCGCCGACCGTGACTATCTTCAGGAGAAGCTGTCGCAGCCGCTGACGAAACAGGAATTTCTCGACGACCGGCGGTTGCTCAGGGTGAGCCTCACCGCTCTTGGCCTTGAAGGCGAGGAATGGAAACGCGGTTTCATCGACAAGGTCCTCACCGAGGCCGAAAATCCCGAAAGCAATTTCCTGCAACGGCTCAACAATCCGGCCTATACGGAGTTCGCCGAATTCTTCGTCCCGCTGGCCGGATCGGTCTCGCCGACCCCTGAACGCGTGGTGGAACTCGCTGACCGATTTGAGAAGGCATCCTTCAGGATCGCAGCGGGCGAGATCGACAATTCCATGCGGTTGAGCCTCAATTATCAGGATCGCATCGGGGCGTTGGCCGGCTCCGGTCGGAGTGAATCTGCGGTGCTCTTTGGTCTTCTTGGTGACGTGCCGATGCGCTCTGTGCTGGAAGGTGCGCTGAACCTGCCAGGTGATTTCCGGAAGCTTCCCATCGATCGCCAGGTGGAAATGCTGAAGAGCGGTATCCGGACGAAACTGGGCGTCACCGACGTGTCCCAACTCGCCGATCCGGCCGTCATCGACCGGACGCTGGAGCGCTTTCATGCTGTGAACGCGCTCAACTCCGGCAGTTCAACAGCCGCCTCGGGCTCGATCGCTCTGACCTTGCTGAGCGGCGTCGGCTCAACCGCCAGCCAGAACCTGTTCCTGAGCCGCTTTGTCTGAGGATGCCTCGGGCTTGCCGATGAGTTCCTCCAGTCGGCGGAACGCATCCTCAGGCGACTTGCAATCCTCGCTGATGAGTGCATCGAGCGCCGGGAAAAGGGCGATGGCGCGATCGGCTTCGGCATCCTTTCCGAACTCGAACAGGCTCGCCCGCAACATGGGCAGAACCTCCTCATACGTCGTGATCATCTTGCGGTAGTTGGAGATCAGCGTGTTCTCTCGAATCGTGGCTGCGGCCGGAAGGCTGCGCGAGACGCTGCGCAGCACATCGATCGCCGGGTAACGCCCTCGTTCCGCAATCTCCCGCGAAAGCACGAAATGCCCATCCAGGATCCCCCTCACCATGTCCGCCACCGGCTCCTCCATGTCCGATCCAGATACGAGGACCGAGAACACGGCCGTGATGTCTCCGACAGAGCCGGCACCCGGCCCAGCACGCTCGGCGAATTCCGAAACAATGCGAACGGTGGACGGTGGAAAGGCGTTGAGCGCCGGGGTTTCGCCGGCCATGAGCGCCATCTCGCGGTGCGCTTCAGCCAGCCGCGTCACGGAATCCACCAGCAGGAGCACATGGTGACCCTCGTCCCGAAAATGCTCTGCTGCAGCCATCGCGCAGTAGGCGGCACGCTTCTTGGCACCCGGTGGCTCACTGGAGGTCGCCGCCACAATCACGGTTCGCTCCAGCACATGGGCCGGCAGGGTGCGCTTGACGAAGTCGTTGACCTCCCGGGAACGCTCGCCCACCAGAGCAATGACGATCCGGTCTGCGGCCATGCCGCTCGCAAGGGAACCGAGCAAGGTCGACTTGCCGACGCCGGAGCCTGCAAACAGGCCGATTCGCTGTCCACGACAGATCGGCAGAAGAGCGTCGGTCACGAAATGTCCTGTCGGAACGCGAGGACCCAGTGGGCGCCGCAAATGTGCTTCCGGTGCAGGGGACAGGAGCCGGCGCGGCGTCCCGACTGACTCATTTGCGAGCTTGCCGCCGATCTCGCCCCGATAATTGACGACATTTCCCAGCCAGTCGTCGGAAACGCTGACGGTGGCATGCCAGCGGATGCGGGCCTGATCCCCGATCCGGATCTCATCCGGGCTTTCGTAGAGCAGCGCCGTCACGTTATCAGCATTGACCGCAAGCACCTCTCCACAGATGTCTCGCTCGCCCTTGCGAATGCAGATTTCGTTGCCCACGCTGGCAAGCGCGCTTGCCCCGCGAATGCGGATCATGCCGGGACTGATCTCGGTCACCGTGCCCCAGTAGTCCAGCCGCCGCTGCGGCAGTGCATGCGCAAGCTTCATTTCGTCTCCAGGCATTCGCAGCCAAACAGTTACTCAATTGCAGATTTCTATTAATACTTCTTTCAACCCTTGGTCGCATTTTCGTCTCGTGGTTAACGCGGAGAGGAAAATGATCACCAATTCTCTCGTCCTTGATGTCTACGGCTCGCTTGCGCGCTATTCCGCCGAAGGCCAGAGGGTCAGCGCATCGAACATCTCGCGGGCGAACGAGCCTGGATACAAGGCAGAAGTTCTCGAGAGTTTCGAGGAATATCTCACCCGCCAGATCAGTACGGAGGCCGCAGAGGGGCTCTCCAGCGATTTCCGCATAACCGAAAGCCGAGCAGCCGCTGCCCCGAACGGCAACAATGTTGCCCTTGAGGAGGAAGTCATGCGCGGGACGGCCGCGATCGGACAGCACGAAATGGCCATGACAGTCTATTCGAAATCACTCGACCTCCTGCGCACCGCGCTCGGTCGCGGGCGATAGGGGGCGGGGATGAACCCTTTCAAGGCCAGCATGGAATCGGCGTCGGCGGGGATGGCGGTCCAGACGCGCCGCATCGAGGTCACCTCCGAGAACATCTCGAATGCCGATACACCCGGTTACAGGCGCAAGCTGATCGTTGCAGAGCCCGGCGCGGCAGAGTTTGCCGGCCAGCTCGAATCTCTTCGCCTGACGCTCGACGAGACGCCGGGCGAGCTCCGCTTTCAGCCTGAACACCCCATGGCTGACGAGGCCGGGTTCGTCACCTTGTCGAATGTGTCACTCGTGACCGAAATGGCTGACATGCGGGAGGCCAATCGCGGTTACGAAGCCAATCTCAACGCGTTTCAGCAGGCGCGGACCATGTTCCAGTCCCTGCTCGATGTCCTGAAGCGCTAGACAGGTAGAAGACCCATGTCTGACATCAGTTTCAACGCCTATGCCACGCAGGCGCAGCTCAAGAAGGCCGCCTCCACGGGCGCGTCGAATGAGGCACAGTCGCCTGATGCCAATGCGGTGGCAAAAGGCGGCTCGGAGTTCAAGGCTGCCTTGCAGGAGGCCGAAGCGACGGCGCTGCAAACGGCCGTCACAGGTGCCGATCCGCACGCGATGGTCCAGGCCCTGGCAAACGCCGAACTCGTACTCGAAACGGCTGTGACTGTGCGCAACAAGGTCGTCGAGGCGTATCAGGAACTGCTGAGAATGCCCGTATAGGGACACCTGCGATGATGGGCGAGGGCGAAATCTTTCAGGCACTGCGTGACGCGCTCTGGACTGCGGTCTTGATGTCACTTCCCGTGCTGTCGGTCGCGCTCATTGTCGGCTTTGTCATCGGCCTTCTGCAGGCGCTGACCTCGATCCAGGAGATGACGCTGACCTTCCTTCCGAAGGTCGCGGCGGTCGTCATCGTCTTCCTTCTCTCAATGGGATTCATGACCCGGCTCTGCCTCGACCTGTTCGAGACCACCGTGCTGCCCTTCATCAGTCGCTAGGAGCGCACCTTGAACGCCATTGCCCTGAAAAGCCTGCCCCGTTCGACGGCACTGCTGGCGGCCGGCCTCATGCTGGTGATCCTGCTGATGGTTCTGCCGGTTCCGTCCTGGGTGCTGGATGTTGGCCTGACGGTGTCCTTCGCGCTTGCGATTCTCATCTTCACAACATCGATCTTCATCGAGAAGCCGCTCGATTTCTCATCCTTTCCGAGCATCCTGCTCGGCTCGCTGATCCTGCGCCTGTCGCTGAACGTGTCTTCGACCAAGCTGATCATCAGCGAAGGGCATACCGGCACCGATGCTGCTGGCGGGGTGATCGAAGGCTTCGCAATGTTCATCATGGGCGGCAATCTCTTCGTCGGTCTCGTGGTCTTCGCCGTGCTCGTGATCGTGAACTTCATGGTGATCACGAAAGGCGCTGGCCGAATGGCCGAGGTCGGGGCGCGCTTCGCCCTTGACGCCATGCCAGGCAAGCAGATGGCCATTGATGCCGACCTTGCGGCAGGTGCCATCAGTCATGAAGAGGCGAGGGCGCGGCGGCGCACCGAACAGGAGGAGGCCGCTTTCCTCGGCTCGCTCGATGGCGCGTCGAAATTCGTCAAGGGCGACGCCATTGCCGGCCTGCTGATCATGGCGCTGAACCTGCTTGCCGGCATGGGATACGGAATGGCGGTTCATGGCCTCGGCTTTTCCGAAGCTGCCGCGAACTATTCCATCCTCACCGTGGGCGACGGCCTCGTTTCGCAAATTCCGGCTGTCATCGTTTCCGTTGCAGCGGCACTGCTGCTGGCCAAGGGACGCGAGGAGGAGTCGGTTGACCGGGCGCTTGGCCGTCAGCTTGCTTCCAACGGCGTCGCGCTGTTCATTGTCGCAGGCATCCTCCTCGCCTTCGGAATCTTGCCGGGCATGCCTTTCCTGCCGTTCACCCTCGCCGCCTTCGGATTCGGTGTGGTCGGCTGGCTCGTTCACGAGCAGTCTCGCAAGTCCAAAGATGCCGCGATTGCCGAACCGCCGGCCGCCGAAAGGCCGCAGCCGCGCATCGGCGACAGCATTCATGCCGACGAGATACACCTCGAGGTCGCACCAGACCTCGTGCCGGCCGTTCTGAAAGGCGATGGCGGTTTCGACAAACGGGTCGACCGGATCAGGCGCTACATCGCGGAAGAGTACGGTTTCGTTCTGCCCCCCATCCGCATGACCGACAACCCGACCCTCGAGCGAAATGCCTATCAGATCAAGATCCAGGGCGTCCGCGTGGATCGTGGCGTCCTGCGTCCCGGTCATGTGCTGGCCCTGCTGGATGACACCCAACTCACCCACCTCAAGGGTGAAAGCGTCAAGGAACCCGTCTACAAGGCTCCGGCGCGCTGGATTCCGGCGGCGCGCAAACAGGAACTGGCAGTTTCCAACATCCCTGCGGTGGAACCCGGAGAGGTTCTTGCGACACACATGCTTGAAGTTCTGCAGGCGAGTTTCTCGCTCATCTTCACGCGCGTCGTCATGCTCGAAACGCTCGATGCCCTGACCATGGTGAGCGAGGAGGAGCGCGCCAGCGCCAACAAGCGCTTCCTCGACGAGTACATCCCGGGGAAAGTGACCCCGGAACTCTTGCTTTCGGTGCTGCGTGCCCTGCTTGAGGAGCGCGTGGCGATCAGGAACCTCTTCCTCATCATCGAGACCATCGCCGAGGCGAAATCGGTTTCGGCTGGCCTGCCGCACATTGTCGCCATGGTGCGCCAGCGGCTCTCCTTCCAGATCGTCGATCGCCTGCAGGATGGCGATGGCCGGCTGCCGCTGATCCAGCTCTCGCCTGAATGGGAGGAGACCTTCTCACGCCACGAAATCGACAATGGCAACGGGTCGAGCGACGTGGCGCTGCCGCCTGAACTGTTCGGCAAGCTCACGAATTCGGTTCAGGCCCGACTCAATGAGGCGGCCCAGAAGGGGGTCAGCCCCGCGCTTGCCACTTCTTCCAAGCGGCGACGATTCCTTCAGACCGTGCTGACGAGCAAGGGCATGCGCAATGCGGTGCTGGCCTATGAGGAAATCGGACCGAAATCACAGCCCTACATCGTCGCGGTCGTATGACGGAGATCCTGCTCCCGCTCATCAGCGTGCTTGGCGGCGAGCTTGAAGCCTTTCTCGTCGTCCTCGCCAGGCTGAGCCCGATCGTGTTCCTGATGCCGGGTGTTGGTGAGCAAGTCCTGCCGGTTCGCATCCGCCTGATGGTCCTCCTCGGTGTATCGGCGGCGTTCTCCTTTGAAGGTGCCTTCGAGCCTCCGGTCATGGCAACGGCTGGCAAGCTGATCGAAGTCCTGATCTCGGAACTGATCATCGGCATTCTCATCGGCATCACGCTCCGGCTTTGCATCTGGGCGCTGATGATGGCTGGCAGCCTGATCGCGCAGTCGATCGGCCTGTCGCAACTCCTGGGATTCTCGACCGACACCGAGGCGCAGACCATTGTGGCCAAGTTGCTTGCCATGGCGGGCGCAGCCCTTCTGCTTTCCATGAACTTCCACGTGGCGGCATTTGCGGCGATCTGGGATCTCTATGACGCCCTGCCGCCGGGTGCCCGGGCCGCGAGCTATTACGCACATCTCGCAGAAGCCATTTTCAGTGCCGTGACGCTGGGTTTCCTGCTTGCATGGCCCTTCGTCGTCGTCAGCCTGCTCTACAATATTGGACTCGGTTTCATCAACAAGGCCATGCCGCAGCTGATGGTGGCGTTTGTCGGCGCACCCTTCATTGTCGGTGCCGGACTGATCCTCATGACCACAGGCCTCGTTGCGCTGCTCATGGTCTGGGCATCGCGTACAGCACCTCTGATCGGATGGATGTAGTTCATGGCAGAGGACAAGAATGAAGGCGGCGAAAAGGAGTTCGAAGCCACCGAGACCAAGAAACGCAAGGCGCGCGAACAGGGCGAGGTCGCCAATTCCAAGGAGTTCAATGCGCTCGCGGTCTATGCAGGTCTCGTCCTCGGGATTGCTTTCATCCAGTTCTTCGCCGGAAACTCGTTGTTCAACCGACTGGCTGCCATGCTTTATCATCCAGACCGGATGTCGGCCGAGCTTTTCAGTGCATCCGGTTCGCTCGGGGCACCGTGGATATCTGAACTGCTGCTCGCCTTCCTGCCTCTCCTGCTGATCCCGGCAGTCTTCACGATCGCCGCACTCCTGATTCAACGCGCGGTCGCCTTCTCGGGGAAGAAGATCAAACCGGATCTGAAGAAGATCAATCCGTTCGACAATCTGAAGCAGAAATTCGGTGCGAAGGGGCTCACGGAATTTGCCAAGGATACTGCCAAGATGCTCTTCGTCGGGGCTGCACTCGCCGTGATCATCTGGCTGTTTGTCCGCGACAATTACTCGCTGTCGGCCGTCTCGCGCGAGCAGGTCACCGCCACCGCGCTGGGTGCGGTGATGTCGCTTCTGATCACCGTGGTCGTCTTCCAGGGCGTTCTCGCGCTCATCGACCTGCCACTCCAGCGACAGCTCCTGAACCAGAAGCTCAAGATGAGCCGCGAAGAGATGAAGAAGGAATCCAAGGAGTCCGAGGGTGACCCGCATTTCAAGCAGGCCCGCCGACAGCGGGCTGCAGAGATCGCCTCGTCCCGCATGCTGAGGGATGCGGCTGGTGCCTCGGTCGTAATGACGAACCCGGAGCACTACGCCGTCGCCCTGAAATGGGATCCGGCCGGCAACAGCGCGCCCATCTGCGTGGCCAAGGGTGTTGACCACATGGCGGCGAGAATCCGCGAAGTCGCTGCGGAGAACGGCATCCCGATCTATCCTGACCCGCCCACAGCGCGGTCGATCTACCGGCTCGTGGAACTCGGCGAGGAGATCAGGCAGGAGCACTTCGCCGCTGTCGCTGCGGCCGTGAGTTTCGCAGATCGTATTCGGTCACAATTGAGGAAACCGGAGACATGAGATCGTCCCGTCGCACACTCACCAACCTTGTGGAACTGAAGACACGTGCGCTTGAGGGTCGGCTGAAGACCTTGCAGCAAAAACTTGAGCGCACCGATGCGGCCATCGCCAATCTGCGCCTCGAAATCGCGGCCCTGCGCCAGGCAGCTGGCAGCTGCTCGGCTCTGGAACTCAAGCATGCAGGGCTCTACCAGAGACATGTCTCGTTGCAGCTGTCGCAGGCGCTGTCCCAGCGACAGCAACTCAGCGTGGAAATGGAAGCTCTGATGCATGAAATGCGCCGCATGCTGAACGCCCAGCAACACCTTTGAGCCGGCAGTCCGCGGAGCTCGCCAACCGCCTTGCCAAATTCATGGCCCTGGCAGCGACCCAGGCCAGGGAGTGCAGCCCGCCGTTTCCCTTCGTGCCTGCCTCCGTTAAGCCTGTGACCGCCCGCACTCCGGGCGCTCATACAAGGGGAAACCATCCATGTCCGATTCCATCTTCAACCGCATCAATCTGCGCAATGATGCCGGCCGGGAAACCGGCGTGCTCAATGCTGACACGGCCAATCTCGCGCTTGGCGGCAACGGGGCCGAAGGCGATATCATCCTGCGCAATGCCAATGAGAAGGACACCATCCACCTCGATGGCGGCGATGCCAATCTGCGCCTTGGAGGGCATGGCCACAATGGCGATATCGGCATGTATTCCGACACCAATGACTTTCGCATCCACATCGATGGCGGCGCGGCCAACATCTATCTCGGCGGCAATGGTGCAGCCGGGGACATCGAGCTGCGCAACACTGACGGCGTCGACACGGTTCACATCGATGGCGGCACGGCGAACATGCGTCTCGGCGGCGGCGGAGCCTCCGGTGACCTTGCACTGCTGAACGGCGAGCAAGCCCAGACCCTCTTCCTCGATGGCGGCGACGGCAATATCCGCGTCGGCGGCGGCGGCTCCAATGGCGACATCGCGCTCTTCTCCGATGACGGCCTGATGCGCATGCACATTGATGGTGGCCGGGCCAACATCTATGCTGGCGGCAATGGCGCAGCAGGCGACATCGCACTGAAGGACAAGGCTGGCGAGACCGTCATCCACCTCGATGCCGGCGACGGCGTGATCCGCATCAAGGGCGACCATGTGAAGACCGCCGACTTCGTCTTCGCCGGTGATTATCAACTCGCGCCGCTGAGCGACGTGGAGGCCCATATTGCTGCCCAGGGTCACCTCCCGGGTGTGCCGAGTGCAGCGGAGATGCGCGCCGATGGCGTGGATCTGAACGCCATGAACGCGCTCCTGCTGCAGAAGGTCGAGGAGCTGACACTGCACGCCATCGACCAGGCCAAGCGCATCGCCGCGCTGGAAGCGAAGCTGAAAGGCTGAGGCGCTGCCAGTTAATCAACCGGCCCCGTGTCTTCCGGCGCGGGGTCGAGTTTGAGGTAGCCCTCATACTGCACGCTGCTCGCGAAGCTCTGCATGACTCGGATCGCATCCTCGAAACGCGTCAGGTCGCAGATCGACTGGCTGCTGCGCGCGCAGCCGAGTTCTTCGGCGAGTCCCACATCCATGCTGGCGGGGGAGGGGATGTCGACATAAAGCCGCCCCTCGCCGCCCATCATAGCGACAGCGTAGAGAAACTCGTCCGGTTCATCGGGGTTTCCGACCTGAACGAGCAATGTGCGGCTGCCCTCGCTCAGCGGCGCGAAGCGGAGCTGGAAGGTGTCGCCCCCGCCGGTATCGGACAGCACATAATCGCTGCCCTCGCGCGACCAGTCGCCGGTGTCGGCCTCGTCATCCGTGCCGGTCTCCTTGGTCCAGACCGCCGGGTCGCCCGCCTCCTGCGACCAGAAGGTCGCCAATGCTGCATCCGGAAAGGGATAGACAGCGTCTTCCTCGCTGATCAGCGCGGTCTCGCTTTCGAAAAAGCAGGCCGAAAGCAAAAGGCAGCCCAGCAGGCTGACAAGCATCGATATGGGCCGTGAGGTCATGTCTCTTGTCCCCTTTGATGCCCCCCAGTGTGATCCTTTCAGAAAAGCGCGCATTCAGGCCGGCGTCAAATCCGCAATGTCCACAAGAGACGCCTGTGAATGCATCGCCGATAAGGCCCGTGAACGAGGGGCGGGTGCCATGGCTCAGGGCGCTTGCATTGTATTCAGGGGAAGTTCCATGGTCAGGCTTCGAGACGTTGCGTGCGTGCTCAGTGTGGTGTGGCTCGGCACGCAGGCTTTCGCACAGGAAGCCGAACCGGCCGCGCCGACGGAGGAGGTCGCTGCAGCGGAAACGCTCTGCCCGCCACAGCTTGATGAGGATGGCAATCCCGTCCTCGACGCGGCCGGAAACCTGGTCTTCGATGACAATCCGGTCCCGGTGCTCGACGAGGAGGGTGAGCCGGTGCTGGGTGAGGACGGCGAGGCCGTGACGGTGCCCTGCGTCCTGCCCGAAGCGGCGCTGCCGGAATGCCCCGTGGCCACCGACGCCGACGGCAATCCCATTCTCGATGACGAGGGCAATCCCACCTATGCTGATGCGCTGCCCGTCCTCGACGAGGATGGAGAGGCCGTTCTGGGTGAGGACGGTGAAGCGCTGACAGAAGCCTGCGCCGTGCCGGGCGCGGATGATCCCGAACCCGCGCCAACCGAGGAAACGGCCGTCGAAGAAGAAGCCGGTGGCTTCTTCGCGCCGGTCCAGCGCCTGCTTGATGCCGGCGGGCCGGTCATCGTGATCCTTGCCGTACTGGCGGTTCTGGCGCTGGCGGTGGGGCTTGTGAAGCTCGTGCAGTTCCTGACGCTCGGTGTCGGGCGTAACGGCTTTGTCCACCGCGTCGTTCCGCTTCTTCGGGACGGCAGCGAACGCGAAGCCCATGGCATTCTTGACCGGAAGCGCAATCCGGTTGGTCGGGTCATGGCCGCCGCCATCAAGGGCCGCGACAATCCCGGCATGAGCGAGGACCTTGTGCGCGAGGAAACCACCCGCGTTGCCCAGGCCCAGCTTGACGGGCTGGAGCGGGGCCTTGCGCTCCTGTCGCTCATCGCCACCATTGCGCCGCTGCTCGGCCTGCTTGGCACCGTGCTCGGCATGATCGAGGCCTTCCAGCAAATGGAAACCGTGGGTGACCGGGTCGAACCGGCATTGCTGGCCGGGGGCATCTGGGAAGCGCTGCTCACCACCGCCGCAGGCCTGGCGGTCGCCATCCCGGCAGCCGTGCTCTTCACCTGGTTCCAGCGTGCCGTCGATGTCGAGGGCCAGCGCATGGAGGATGCCGCGACCCAGGTCTTCACCCTGCCGCTCTACAAATCCGCCAGCCCCACAGCGGCGGCGAACTGAGGGGGAGGGTGAGCGAGGGGAGGGACAGGCCATGAACCTTCGACGCAAGCGCCGTCAGGTCGCGCTGATGAATGTCACACCGCTGATCGATGTGGTCTTCATCCTGCTTGTCTTCTTCATGCTGACGACCAATTTTGCGCGGTTCCGCCTGATCGGCGTGGATGCGCCGCAGGAGACGGAAGTCACCACCGACCCTGCTGCCGCCATCGTGATCCTCGTCAAGAAAGACGGCACCTTCGCGTACGACACCGAACCGGCAAGTCTGGACGAAATCGCCACCGAGGTTGCCGCCATCACCGCCGTCGATCCGGGCCGGCCCTTTCTCGTTCGCCCCGAACGCGGGGTGAGCATGCAGGAGGCCCTCGATGTGTTCCAGCTCTCGCGCGACAATGGCGCCTATGCGGTGAGCTTCTCGCGGCCCGCGCCTGAGGAGGGTGAGGAATGAAACTCGCACGCCGCAAGCCCGAGCGCGAACTCGTCAACATCACGCCGCTGATCGATGTGGTGTTCATCCTGCTTGTTTTCTTCATGCTCGCCGGTGCGATCGAGCCGTCGGAACCCTTCCCGCTCGTGCCGGCGGCCTCGACGAGCGAGATAAGGGGCGACATTCAGGATTTTGTCGTCCTGATCGACGAGGATGGCCGCATCGCTCTTGATGACCGCGAACTGTCCCGCGATGAACTCACCGCTGCAGTGCGCGCAGCGCTCACCTCACGTCCTGGTGCACTGATCCAGGTCAAGCCCGATGCCGAGGCGGAGGCGGTCACCGTGATCGAGGTGATGGAAGAAATCCGCGACGCCGGGGCCGGTTACATCGTCCTGCTGACCGTCGGTCGCGCGTCGGCGGAGGCGCAGTGATGGCGCAAACCTGGACAAGTGCGCTCAGCCCCCATCACCCGCCGGTGCCTCGGGGCTATCACTGGGGCGCAGGGCTGATCGTCTCCATGGCAGCGCTTGCAACGGGGATCTATCTCTACGCGCAGGCCAATCTGCCCGACCCCTCGGGCGAGGACGAGGCGCTGGAAAGCGTGATCGTCTCGCTTGGCGCTCCCGCCCAGAGACTGGAAGAACCGCCCCCACCGCCGGATGAGCCCCCGCCGCCTGAACCGCCAGAGCCGCAGGTGCCCACCGAGCGGGCCGAAGACGCACCGCCTCCGGCACCGCCGCCGCAGCCAAGGCCGATCTACCGCTCCGAACCGAATGCCAGGCCCTCCTCGGGCTTCGGCACCGGAACGAAGCCGGCCCCGCCGCCGCCACCGCCGCCTCCGCCTCCGCCACCGAAGGTGCTCTCCCGGCAGTTCATCGACATTTCCACCTATGCTTATGTCAGCCGGGTGGAGTATCCCTACAATGCCATGCGCCGCCAGCAGGAGGGCACCGGTCGACTCATGGTCGAGGTCAACCGGTCCGGAGGGGTGCTGAACTGGGAACTCGTCCAGTCGACGGGCCACAATCTGCTCGACCGGGAGATCGAGCGCGTGGCGGGACTGGTCCGACAACTCGATCCGCTGCCTTCCGACTGGGACAGGCCGACGGCGAAGCTGATCATTCCCTTCACCTTCGTACTCAGCCGGTGAGGCTCAGCTCCGGTCGCGGGTGACCTCGTCGCCGCGGCGAGGCTTCAGGTAGAAGGTGTCGCCGAGCGTCTTCTGCGTGGAGATGACAAAGCCGACGGCGGATTCATAGTCGAATTCCACCTCGGCCATGATCACGGTGCCCCCGGTCGGGACCACGCCGGTCGGCACCGTCACTTTCTGATCAACGGAAAAGGCGGTGATCCCGGTGCCGCGGGCATCGGACCAGCGCACCTTGACGTCGCCGGAATCCTCATAAAGGCTCGAAACACGGATGCGCGCCGCATTGCCTTGGCTTGGTTCGAAGATCATGTCGATGGCGGCATAGATGTCGGTCAGGTCGGCATTGGTGACAATCGTGTCGCGCGCCACGAGGTCGCCGAGGGAACTCGCCGCATTGGTCACCTTGCGGTCGGCGATCATCATCATGGAGAGTTCGATACAGCCGAAATAGACAAGCGCCATGACAGGAGCGATGAAGGCGAACTCGATGGCGGAGATTCCGCGGCGGTCGCGATGGAGGCGGCGCATCAGGCCCATCTGGTCTCTCCTAAAAGGGTTCGTTGCGGAACACGGCCACCGCGCTCAGCAGGTGGCGGCCATTGGGAAGGCTTTCGAGCGGCTTTGACATCACGGGGGTGATCAGGCTCCACTCATAATAGGCGCGCACCACGATGACTTCATCGGCCCCGCCGGCCTCGAAACCGAAGCCCGAATCGTCGATCTCGCCCTCATCGGGGTCGCCTTCGGGCTTGAAGGTGAGGGCGGTGGACGATCCCCCGAAGGAGGCCTCCGCCTGCACGTCGATCTTCAGGCGCGCATCGCAGGACATGAGGTCCATCAACCGGTCGCAGATTTTCTGCTTGAAGTGCTCCTCTGCTGTCACGCCAGAGGGAAGCGCGGCGTTCTGGAAATTGCCGGTGCGGATTTCCCGCGCCGCCTCGTTCACGGCGTGCTCCAGCACCGTGCCCATGATGAAGATGAGCGCGATTTCGAGCAGGCCGAACAACAGGAAGAAGAAGGGAACCGCGATGAGGGCGAATTCGACCGCTGCCGAGCCGCGCCGGGACTCCGCCCAGCGGGAAAGCGCTGCGTTCCAGCGCGGTGCGAGCAGGCCGGGAATACGATTGGGCATGGGGCGCTTGTCCGGGAAATATCTGGAAGACTGTTTGAACAGCACTGTAAAGGCGCGGATTTTCATTCTGGTGTGCGCGATGGGCGAAATTTCGCGCGATTTTCAACGAAAAGGGACGCCGTAGCGTCCCCTGGGTTTCAGTCTTGTCGGCTGTTCCGGCCTGCCCGCTATTCGCGTGCAGCCCTGGCAAGCTGGCGGTTCTGGTCCAGCACACTGTCGAAATAGCCCTGCGCGTCGCCCGGGTTCATGATCGAACGGCAGGCCGGTGTGCAGTCATAGCTGTTGATCGCATCTCCGCGCACCACGCGCAGGAGGCTTTCGGTCGGGCTCGAGACCGCGACATCATTGGAATAGACGAGATTGCCGGCAGCGTCGAAGGCCATCAGGTTCGTCGTGCCGTAGCTCTTGCCCGTGACGAAGACCATCTGCTCATTGAAGATGGCAATGTCGGCGACCAGCGGGTTGCCGATCACGACGCTCGCCACGGGACGCTTGAAACGCAGCGGCTCGGTCTTGTTGGCCTCGACACTGAGTGGGCCGGCGAGGGTCGGGCCGGCCAGGGCCACGGCAGCGACGAGGGCGGACAGAATGCGGTGACGCGCGTGCATATGGAAACTCCTGAGAACGGAAACGTGCGCGATCATGGCCTGAAGAAGTTTCGCAAGCGCTAACCATTATCTGAGATTGCGCACGCATTGCAGATCGGCTAGCTGGGGACGCGGAAGAACCCGGTGATTATTCTGCTTAACAAAGCGTACCTGCAAATTAGGAAGTTATCTTCATCCATTTACGTGGATTTTACTTGAATGCCCTAGTGTTGATTTCGTCGCAGGGGGCTGAAGACCTACCTCGGCAGTCAACACATGTGCATGATGGGAGTCTCACAATGCAAAAGTTCGTTCGTTTCCTGAAGAAAGAAGAAGGCGCCACCGCTATCGAGTACGGCCTCATCGCCGCTCTGATCGCTGTTGCCGTCATCGGTGCCGTCACCACGCTCGGCGAAAACACCTCGGAGACCTTTGACTCGGTTTCCGACCAGCTCGTCGAAGCTGAGGGTTAATCCTCAGCTCGAATGATCGCTGAACCGATCCGGGAAGCCGTCGGACCCATGGTCCGGCGGCTTTCTTTTGGCCTGATCATTTATTGCTCGTCTCTCGTCCAATAAGCCACGTTCAATCAATTGATATCGTGAATTCAATGCTTGGTTCAGCATTTTGACTGAGGATCACCGCTGTTTCCAGGGAGGCCCAACGCCGTGACCGAGTTCTTTCCCGCCATCTTTCTTCTCCTGATCGCGATTTCGGTCATTACCGATCTTCGGGAAATGATCATCCCGAACTGGCTGAACGCCTCGGTGCCGCTTATCTTCCTTCCGGCAGCGCTTCTGGCCGGGTTCGGATGGGGGCTGATCGGCTGGCACTTTCTGGCTTTCCTCGCAGCCTTCGCCGCCTGCCTCGCGCTCTTCTATCTCAATGTCTTCGGAGGGGGCGATGCCAAGCTCATTCCCGGTGTGGTGCTCTGGCTCGGACCGACAGCGGTGACACCCTTCCTGTTCGCCATGGCGCTGATCGGCGGCCTTCTCGGCATCGTCCTGATCATTGCGCGCAGAACGCTGCCCGCCGGCAACATCGTCATCATGCAGAAATCCTCGGGCGTGCCATACGCCGTGGCCATTGCGGCCGGCGTGGTGTTTGCCGCGCCGCACGCTGCGCTTCTTTCGCCCTTGCTGGAACAGTTCCGGCCGTTCGTGCCGGTCGATTAACCATGCCTTAGAAGCCCTTGTGCGAAAAGCTCTGAAACACTGAGCGTTTTCGCGCCCGAGAAACCCAAGGAGACCAACAGTGTCGCCCATTCGAGTGCTGATCCTGATCATGGCCGCAGCCGCTGCCGTCGCTGCCGCTCTCCTGGTGCGCAACATGGCCAACCAGCCTGAGCGGGAACCTGCCTCGCCGGTCGTCGTCGAGCAGAAGGTCAAGATGGTGAAGGTGCTTCTCGCCGCCCGCGACATGCAGCGCGGCGAGCTCCTGACGGAGGCCGACATGGTGTGGACGGAATGGCCTGAGGATGCTCTGAACCCGATCTTCTTCAATGATCGCGACATGCCGGATGCCATGATGGACCTCTCCGGTGCGGCCGTGCGCAACGAGATTTTTGAAAGCGAACCCATTCTTCCCCAGAAGCTCGTGGAGAAGGGTGAGACCGGCTACATGGCTGCGCTGGTCAGCCCCGGCATGCTGGGCGTGGCCATCGAAGTGTCGCCGGAAAGCGCATCGGGCGGCTTCATCCTGCCCGATGACCGGGTCGACATCATCGTCACTTACGGGGTCGACTCTCTGCAGAACGACGGCAGCAACGAGGAGGTTACCGTGTCCCAGACGGTGCTCTCCAATGTCCGCGTGCTCGCCATCGACCAGGTCTTCCGCCAGAACGAGACCGGTGCCTACGCGCCGGGCTCGGTGGCGACCATCGAACTCGACCCCGCTGACACCGAAGTCCTGATGCTGGCCCAGAACACGGGCGAACTCTCGCTGGCGCTGCGCAGCTTTGCTGACGCCCAGCGCGACGGCAAGGACGTGATTTCCAACCGCGATCAGTACCTCGCCATGGTCAGCCCGGTCGGTTCCGGTGACAAGAACCGCATGTCCGGTGCGATCATGGTCGTTCGCAATGGCGAGGCGCAGTTCCAGACGGTCGGAGAAGGCAATTGATGCGCTCTTTCGTCTCACTCTTCGCCGGAACGGCATTGCTTGCCGCAGCCCTTCCCGGTGTCTCGCTCGCCCAGAACATGATGAGTTTGAACATCACCAAATCGGGTGACTCGGTGAATTCGCAGACGCTGCGCCTGCCGCTCAGCAAATCGGCGATTGTCGAACTCGGCCATCCGGCCGCCGACGTGATCATCTCCGATCCAGCGGTCGCCGACGTGTTCGTGCAGACCTCCAAGCGCTTCATCTTCCGCGGGCTCGAGGCTGGCAGCACGAATGCCTTCATCTTCGATGAGCATGGCAACCAGCTGCTCAATCTCGAAATCATCGTCGAGCGTGACGTCGCCGAACTCGAGGCGTTGATCGCCGACATCGTGCCCGCAGCCCGTGTGAAGGTGAAGGGTTCCGAAGGGTCGGTCATCCTGTCGGGACGCGTCGCCAACATGGCCGAGGCTGACACGGTGATCCAGATCGCCAACAGCTACATGGCCGGAACGGGCGGCAATGAGGTCGTTAACCTGCTCACCGTCGATGCCAATGACCAGGTGATGTTGCAGGTGCGTGTCGTGGAGATGCGCCGCTCTGTGGCCAAACAGCTCGGTGTGAACTTCGGCTCCGACGCCACCTTCGGCCAACTCGACGAGGACGAGATCCAGAATGTAATCGTCGATTCCACCTCGTCCCTCGGCGTGACCGGCGGGTTAGATCTCAACTACGACTTTGGCAAGCTGACCGACGACGCCTTCAACATCGACGTCGCGCTGGAAGCCCTCGAAGGTGTGGGTGTGGTGCGCACCCTGGCCGAGCCGAACCTGACCACGGTGTCAGGCGAAGCGGCCAACTTCCTGGCCGGCGGCGAGTTTCCCGTGCCCTCCGAGACCGATGACCAGGGCCGTGTCCAGGTCACCTTCCGCGAATTCGGTGTCGGTCTCGGCTTCACGCCCTTCGTCCTGTCGGAGGATCGCATCTCGCTGCGCATGTCGCTCGAGGTTTCCGAAATCTCCCCGGAAATCGCAGTCGGCAATGTGCCCGGCCTGACCTCGCGCAAGGTGGAGTCGGTCGTGGAACTGCCGTCCGGACGCTCCATGATGATCGCTGGCCTGATTCAGTCCGAGACCCGCCAGATCCTCGAAGGCGTCCCGGGTGCCAAGGACATTCCCTATCTCGGTGCCCTGTTCCGTTCGCGCGACTTCGCCAATGACGAGACCGAACTGGTCGTGATCGTGACGCCCTACCTTGTCGGCCCGTCCAACCTGGCCGAACTTCGCACCCCGGCTGACGGCTTTGCCAATCCGTCCGACCTCGAAAGCAATCTCTTCGGCAAGTTGAACGCAATCTACGGCACCAGGGGCCGCCCCGAGCGGGGACAGGGCTACAACGCACCCGTCGGATTCATTGAGGAATAGGTCATGGCCATGAAGCTCCGCGACACGCTCAAATTCGCTTCCGCCCTCGCTGCGGCATCGACGCTCGCCACCGGCTGCACCAGCACGCCGGACGATGTGCCTCTCAGCGCGCTGGAGCGCACACCCCTCGATCGCAACCCGGTGGGCGTGCGCGCGGCGACTGAAGTGCTCGAAATCGAGATGTCGCCCGAGGACATGATGCTCTCGCGGGAAGAGCAGGCAAGGCTCCAGGCCTTCTTGATCGACTATCGCCGCGTCGGCTCCGGACCGCTCATCATGTCGCTGCCGTCCGGCGGCGCGAATGCCCAGTCGGCGGTGCGCGGGCTCGCCGAGATCCGACAGATCGCCTATGAACTTGGCGTCGATTACGCCGATATTGCCGGAACGAACTACAATGCCGGCGGTGACGCATCGGCCCCGATCGTGGTGGCCTTCCGGGCCTATGAGGCGGTCGCTCCGGATTGTCCGCCCATCTCCATGGTCGACCTTGCCGATATCGACAGCAACAGCGAACTGCCGACCTTTGGCTGCGCTGTGCGCACCAATCTCGCCGCAATGATTGCCGAGCCGGAAGACCTGCTCGGCCAGCGCGAGATCGGCGATATCGATGTGCAGCGTCGCCAGACGCAGGTCGAGATGTGGCGCGACGGAGCGTCGACCCAGGCCGTGCGCGGCCCAGGCGAGACGCCGAACTAGGTTTTCGACGGCCGTCCCGGGCCGAAGGTGTGTGAGTAAGGAAAGACGGACATGGCGAAGGACAATGCGCTTTTCGACGATTCGTTCGACGATGGTTTCGGCGACGATGTCTTCGGTGATGATGCCGGAACCGAGTTTTCCGAGGAGAGGTCCATTTCCCTCCAGGCCGAGATCGAAGCGCTGGTCGAAGATTTCGATGATGGCGAGACGGAGGCAATCGACCCGGCCGAGATGACGACAGCGGCATTCGATGAAGACACAGCAGAGCCGATCCTCGCCGACAATCCCGGCGTTGCGTCCGATCCCGATCTCGCCGCCCAGCTCTATTCCCCCGAGGGCGGCGACCGTGTGGTTCCCGCCATTTCCGTTCATGCCTACGTGTCAAAGCCGGACAGCGTTTCGTTGATCGAGACCATTGAGCGCGACCGCCGCATGGCACGCGCCAGTGTCGAGGTGTTCGACGGCGGCATCCCGGCTGCCATCGAGCGCTATCGCGGGGAGGTCACGCCGAACCTGCTCATTCTCGAGACCGCGGGAAAGGCCACCGAACTGCTCGCCCAGGTGGATGAACTTGCCCAGTATTGCGACCCTGATATCCAGGTCCTCGTCATTGGCGAGGCCAATGACATCTATCTCTACCGCCAGCTCATAAGCCGCGGCATCAGCGAATATCTCGTGCCGCCGGTCCAGCCGGTGCAGATGATCCGCGCGATCTCCAATCTGTTCACCGATCCCGACAAGCCCTTTGTCGGCAAGTCCATCGCGGTGATGGGCTGCAAGGGCGGGGTCGGTGCATCGACGATTGCCCACAATCTCGCCTGGTCGATCTCCGAGCATATCGGCATCAACACCACGCTGGTTGATCTTGACATCTCCTTCGGCACGACCGCGCTCGACTTCAATCAGGAGGGCGCACAGACCGTGCTCGACGCGCTGCTCCAGCCCGAACGCGCCGACGAGGCTGTGCTGACGCGCCTGCTCACCCAGGCCACTGACAAGCTGAGCCTGTTCACCGCTCCGGCCACCGTTGGCGACGTGCCCGATCTCGACCCGACGGCCTATGACACCGTGATCGAGGGCGTGCGCCGCCTGTCGCCCATGGCGGTCCTCGACCTGCCCATGCAGTGGAACGCCTGGACCCGCTCGGTTCTGACCAGCGCCGACGAGGTCGTCCTTGTCTGTACGCCGGATCTCGCCTCGCTGCGGAACGGCAAGAACATTGCCGACCAGCTCAAGGCCGACCGTGCCAATGACGCCCCGCCGCGGCTTGTCCTCAACATGTGCGGGGTGCCGAAGCGGCCGGAAATCCCGGTCAAGGACTTTGCCGCCGCCATCGAGATCGAGCCGGAAATCATCCTGCCCTTCGAGCCGCAGCTCTTTGGCACGGCGACGAATAACGGCCAGATGATCGTCGACTCCGATCCGACCGCCAAGCCTTCAGAGGCGATTGTCCATTTCGCGTCCAGGCTGACCGGCAAGGCCGTCGTCGTGCCGGAGAAATCATTCCTTCAGAAACTTCTCGGCAAATAAGGGTCTGAAGGAGAGCGCTCATGGCATTTGGCAAGAAGCCCGACGGAGCAGGTCCCACCGGATTCGGACAGGGCGGTGTGGCAACCGCCCCGAAGCCGGTTGCGGCCAGCAAGGCACCGCCGAAACCTGCTGCCGCTCCACCCAAGCCCAAGGCCGACCTGGCCCCTCCCAAGCCCGTCAAGAAGCCTGCGCCGGAAGCCAAGCCAAAGGCGGCCCCGACCTCCATCATCGATGATGAGCGCACCGAACAGTATCACCGCACCAAGGCGGTGATCTTCAACGCGCTGATTGACACCATCGACCTTGGTCAGCTGGCCCAGCTCGACGCCGAAAGCGCGCGCGAGGAAATCCGCGACATTGTCGTCGAAATCATAGCGATCAAGAATGTCGTCATGTCGATCTCCGAGCAGGAACAGCTGCTCGAGGATATCTGTGACGATGTTCTGGGCTACGGACCGCTCGAACCGCTTCTCGCGCGTGACGACATTGCCGACATCATGGTGAACGGTGCCGACACGACCTATATCGAGGTCAACGGCAAGATCGAGCGGGCCAATATCCGCTTCCGCGACAATGCGCAGCTGATGAATATCTGCCAGCGCATCGTGTCCCAGGTCGGCCGCCGGGTCGATGAGAGCTCACCGATCTGCGACGCGCGTCTGCTCGACGGTTCGCGTGTCAACGTCATCGCCCCGCCACTCGCGATTGACGGTCCGACGCTGACCATTCGAAAGTTCAAGAAGGACAAGCTCAAGCTTGAGAACCTTGTCCAGTTCGGTTCGATTTCAGAGGCCGGTGCGCAGCTGCTGCGCATCATCGGACGGTGCCGCTGCAACGTCCTGATCTCCGGTGGTACGGGTTCGGGCAAGACGACGCTGCTCAACACGCTGACGGCTTTCATCGATACCGACGAGCGCGTCATCACCTGCGAAGACTCTGCGGAACTCCAGCTCCAGCAGCCCCATGTCGTGCGCCTTGAAACCCGCCCGCCCAACATTGAGGGCTCCGGCGAGATCACCATGCGCGACCTCGTGAAGAACTGTCTGCGTATGCGCCCTGAACGCATCATCGTGGGCGAGGTGCGTGGACCGGAAGCCTTCGACCTCCTGCAGGCGATGAACACCGGCCATGACGGCTCCATGGGCACGCTGCACGCCAACTCCCCGCGCGAGGCCCTGTCGCGTGTGGAATCCATGATCACCATGGGTGGTTTCTCACTGCCCGCCAAGACGATCCGCGAGATGATCACCGGCTCCATCGACGTCATCGTCCAGGCGACCCGCATGCGCGACGGCTCGCGCAAGATCATCGCCATCACCGAGGTGATGGGCATGGAAGGCGACACGATCGTCACCCAGGACGTCCTCAAATACGAGATCGACGGCGAAGGCGAGGACGGCAAGATCAAGGGTGCCCATCGCGGCACCGGCATCGGCCGCCCGCGCTTCTGGGAGCGTGCGCGCTACTACAACATGGAAAAGGAACTGGCCGCCGCGCTCGATCAGTTGGAGGGCATAAGGTGAGCGGCGATTTGATGATCTACATCATTGCGGGGCTCGCCTTTGTCGTCATCGCCGGTCTCGGTTTCGCCCTTGCCGGAGACGGCGGCGGAAATGTCGCCAAGCGCGCCAAACAGGTCGCGGCCGGAACCAATCGCGTGGGAACCGCCAAGCGCGATGTCGCCCATCAGCGCAAGCGCCAGACCCAGCAGATGCTCACCACGCTGCGCGAGCGCGAGGAACAGCGTCGCAAGTCGCTCCTGCCCAAGGACATGAAGTCGAAGATCGCCCAGGCGGGCCTGAGCATCGACGTCAATGTCTTCTATGCCATCAGTGCGGTGCTGGGCGTTGTCTGCGCCGTTCTCGCCTACCTGTCTGGCGCCGACGGCGTGACGATCCAGGGCATCGAGCTGAAATCGCGCGCCTTGGTCGTGGCACTGGCCGGGTTTGTCGGCGCTTTCGGCTTGCCGCGCTTTGCGCTGGGCGTCATGACCAAGGGCCGTCACAAGAAGATGACCAACCAGTTCGCTGACGGCATCGACATCATCGTGCGCGGTGTGAAGTCCGGCCTGCCGCTGGCGGAATGTCTTCGCATCATCGCCAATGAGGTCGCAGAGCCGCTGAAGTCGGAATTCGTCTCGCTGACCGACAATCTCGCCATGGGCACGAGCATGGACCGCGCGCTGCAGCAATTCTATCGACGTGTGCCGCTGCCGGAGGTCAACTTCTTCGTCATCGTGCTCACCATCCAGGCCAAGTCGGGCGGTAATCTGTCGGAAGCGCTCGGCAATCTTTCGGCGGTTATCCGTTCACGCAGGATGATGCGCGAGAAGGTCAGCGCCCTGTCGCAGGAAGCCAAGGCGTCGGCCTTCATCATCGGCGCGCTGCCCTTCGCCGTGATGACGATGGTTTACCTCACCACGCCCGATTACATGATGAAGCTCTTCACCACACCGACCGGTCACATGATCCTGCTGATGGGCGCCGGCATGATGGCCACCGGCATCATGGTGATGCGCAAAATGATCAATTTCGACATCTGAGGGGCGGCTGGCGTAATGGAAGAACTCTCAGCCCAGATCACGAGCCCGGCCTTCCTCGCCTCGGCGCTGGTGGGCGCGGCCGCCTTCATGACGATCATCTCGGTCTTCCTGCCCATGCTGCAGGGCGACAAGCTCGAAACCCGGCTGAAAAACGTCACCACCCGCCGCGAACAGCTGCGCAAGCAGCACCGCGCAAGCCTTGAGGGCGAACAGCGCAAGGGCATCCGGCGGGAATCCAAGGGCTTTGCTTCCGACGTCGTGAAGCGTTTCGACCTCCAGAAGCTGCTGGAAGACGAGAACATCGAGACCAAGTTGGCGCAGGCGGGGCTGCGCGGGCCGCAGCCTCTGGCGGTCTTCTATTTCTGCCGCTTTGCGCTGCCCTTCGTCGGACTGCTTGCCGCAGCGATCTGGTTCTTCGTACGTGAGAATGAAGCGTCGATGCAGATCAGGTACGGCTCGCTCGTCTTCGGTGCGGCGATTGGCTTCTACCTGCCCAATATCTACGTCTCCCAGCTCGCCCAGAAGCGCCAGCAATCAATCATGAAGGCGTTCCCGGACGCGCTCGACATGCTGCTGATCTGCGTGGAATCGGGCATGTCGGTGGAGATGGCCTTTGCCAAGGTCGGTTCCGAGATCGGCACCGCCTCGCCCGAACTTGCCGAGGAGCTCCAGCTCACAACGGCAGAACTCGCCTATCTCCAGGAACGCCGCCAGGCCTACGAGAACCTCGCCAAGCGAACCGGCCATGAAGGCGTGAAAGCGGTTGTCATGGCGCTGATCCAGGGCGAGCGCTACGGCACCCCGCTCGGTGACGCCCTGCGGGTCATGGCCAAGGAGAACCGCGACATGCGCATGTCGGAGGCCGAGAAGAAGGCCGCTGCCCTGCCGGCCAAGCTCACCGTGCCGATGATCCTGTTCTTCCTGCCGGTGCTCTTCCTCGTCGTGCTTGGCCCCGCCTACATCAAGTATCAGGAGATGTCGGCGAGCAACAAGGCTGCCATTGAGGCGGACTAGTAGAGGGTAACACGAAGGGCTCAGGCTGCGCGTTGCCGCCTCAGCCCTCACCTTCAAGCGCGCGCCAGTCGCGGGCCGGGGCCAGCATGCGCTGGATCACCTCGACATTCGCGTCGACGAGTTCATCGGGCAAATCCTTGCCGCCGATTTCGCGCATTTCACCGAAGCGGCCCTGCAGGCCGACAACGAGGGCGAGGTTCTGGCGCACCATCGGACTGGCGCCAGGCATGTCGATTGCCGTGCGCAACAGGTTTTCGGCCGCTGGCGCGTCGCCGCTCAGCGCCAGCGACATGGCGAGGTTGGAAAGGGTGGAGGGACGTTCCGGCTCAATGGCGAGCGCGGCCCGGTAGGCGTCCTGCGCGGCACGGTGGCGACCGGTCTGATCGAGCACCAGGCCAAGACCGGCATGAGCGCTGGCATTGTTCTCGTCGACCCTGAGCAGGCGGACATAGGCGCTCTCGGCCTGCTCGTAGCGTTTCATCGCGCTCAGCGTGCGCGCCGCTGTCAGCAGCATTTCCGGATCCTCGCCATGCACGGCGAGCCCCTTGCGCAGCACATCGATCGCCTCCTCGAAGCTTCCGATCACGCGCAGCGATTCCGAGAAGGCCTCGATCACCTCCTCATCGGCGGGGTTCTTTTCATACTCGCCCTGCCAATAGGCCGCCTGGGTCAGCGGATCGGAGCGCGAGACCACTTCGCGAGTCTGTTCTGTGCGTTCGGCATTCGCGATCTCGGCGGCGTTATCGTTGGAGGTGTCGGTCGTCTGACAGCCGGCGATCAGGCCAGCGCAGGCGAGTAGGGCGGTCAGCCGTGTCGGTCGCTCAGTCATCAGGTGTCTCCGCAGCTCAAAGCCGTGGGCAGGAGAATTGGACACGCCGGTCAAGGATCGGTTAACGCCTCTTAAGGCTTTCTTTCCCGCAGCAGTGAATTTCAGGAGGACTGATCCCATGCACCGCGCCTTTCTGGCCGAGCCGACCCCCGCAACCGTTCCTGTCCGCCTGTACCGCAGCGAGGACTGGGAGAAGGCGAGCGACAGGCTCGACGTCCGGATTGTGCGCTTTGCTTCGGTCAACCGCTTCAAGGCGGGTGCGGAGCAGTTGCTCATGCTGCCGGGAGAGGACGGGGAACTGTCGGAGGTCCTGTTCGGCCTCGGCGACAATTCCGACCCGCGCACGCTCATCGCGCTGGGGGCCAAGCTGCCCGAGGGCGATTTCGCGATTGTCGACGGCGTCGATCTGATCGGTGCCGAAAGCGCTGCGCTCCTCTTTGCCGAAGGCGCCTACCGTTTCACCCGCTACACAGAGGCCGAACCCTCAGGCCGTCTGGTCGTGCCCGGCGATGCCGTTGCGATGGAAGTCTCGCGGCAGGCCGCCGCCGCCGACCTCCTGCGTGACCTCGTGAACACCCCGGCTGAGGATATGGGTCCGGAGGCGCTTGAGGCGGCTGTGCGCGACCTGGCCGGTCATCATGAGGCCGAGGTCCGGGTGACCAAGGGCGACGCGCTGCTCGCGGAGAACTATCCGTTGATCCATGCGGTCGGGCGGGCAGGGCCGCAGGCACCGCGCCTGATCGAGCTGGAATGGGGCGATCCCGCTCACCCCCGCGTCGCGATTGTTGGCAAGGGGGTCTGCTATGACACGGGCGGGCTCAATCTGAAGCCCGGCAATTACATGCGCGACATGAAGAAGGATATGGGCGGTGCCGCACATGCCATCGCGCTTGCCGGCCTCGTCATGGCGGCCCGCATGCCGGTGCGCCTGCACCTGCTGGTGCCGGCGGTGGAGAACAGCGTCTCCTCGACGAGCTTCCGGCCGGGCGATGTCTTCCGTTCGCGCAAGGGAATCACCGTCGAGATCGACAACACAGATGCCGAGGGTCGGCTTGTGCTCGCTGACGCACTGACGCGGGCGAGCGAGGAGACGCCGGAACTCATGCTCGATTTCGCGACGCTGACGGGCGCAGCGCGGATTGCGCTTGGTGCCGATCTTGCGCCTTTCTACACTGAGGACAATGACCTTGCCGCCGCCTTCGACATTGCCGCCTGGCGCGTTTCCGACCCGGTCTGGCGCATGCCGCTCTGGCGCCCCTATTTGTCGGAGCTGAAATCCTCCCTCGCCGACACCGCCAATGCCGGCGGCACGCTCGCCGGTTCGATCACGGCGGCGCTTTTCCTCAGGAAATTCGTCGGCGAGACGCGCTGGGTGCATTTCGATGTCTGGGCGTGGCGGACCGCAGCCTATAGCCGCCCGGCTGGTGCTGCACCTTGTGGATTGCGCACGGCCTGGGGCGTGCTGAAGGATCGTTTTGGCGTGGAAAGCTGAAATCCGGAGCTTGCGCGCAGTCGCGATTCACACAAGGTTCGTACGCAAACGGAACAATCAACCGTCAGGAAAATTCGATGGCGCTGAGCGAACGAGAAGCCCTTAACCTTTGGCGGGATGTCATTGTCGCTTCCGTGCGCTCCGACACGCCCGACCTGACCGCACGCCAGCAGGCGCTGCTCCTGACGGTGTGCCTGTCAGCCGGGCCCCACACGGTGCGGGGCCTTGCCGAACAGCTGAACATCACCAAGCCCGCCATCACGCGCGGCGTCGATGCGCTGGAGAAGCTGAAGCTCGTGCGCCGCGTGCCCGACCAGCAGGATCTGCGCAACGTCTTCATCGAGCGTACGCCCGAGGGCACCTCGGCGCTGCGCGACCTCGCCGAGCGCATCAAGGTCTGCATGAGCGCCAGCCACGCTCCGGTGGAGAAGCCTGCCCGTGCCAGGAAGGCCGGCCACAAGGTCGCGTGAGCGAAAGTTTCGACCAACGCCTGACCCGTCCCGAAGGCGCTTTCACCCGCTTTCAGGTGACCGCTGGCGTGGCGGCCATCCGCAGAACTCCGGTGCCGGACGCGGAAATGCTGACACAAGCGCTCGGGGGGGACACAGTGCGCGTGTTCCGCGAGGAAGGCGAGTTCGGCCTCGTCCAGATGGAACGCGACGGCTACATCGGCTGGGCGCTGATGGAGTCGCTTTCAGCACCGGCGCTTGCGACGACACACAGGATTTCCGCGCTCAGGACCTATGTCTTCTCCGAGCCGTCGATCAAGTCGGCCCCCCGCTACATGCTCTGCCAGGGGGCGCAGATCGTGGCGGAGGGCGAGGAGGGCCGGTTCCTGAGGGCCGCGCGTGCGGGCTATGTCGTTCGCGAACACTGCGCGGGCCCCGGCGAGTATGAGGACCGCCCGGAACAGGTGGCGCAGAGATATCTGCACACGCCCTATCTCTGGGGCGGCAAGGAAAGTCTCGGGCTCGACTGCTCGGGCCTCGTCCAGATGGCCTTTGCGGCCTGCGGTGTGAGCCTGCCGCGCGACACCGACATGCAGTTCGCCCTTGCCGGAGATCCGCTGCCTGACTGGCAGGCACCCGGTACGCTGCGGGCAGGGGATCTCATCTTCTGGAAAGGCCATGTCGGGATCATGACCGACAGCGAGACGCTGATCCACGCCAATGCCCACCACATGGCCGTCGCAGTGGAGCCGCTTGAGGGGGCCATCCGCCGCATCGCCGCGCTCTACGACCAGCCGATCGGTGCACGGCGAATCGACATGGCTGGCAGCCGGCACCAGACGCCCGAATGGCTCGTTCAGGCGCTCGGCGACGAAGCCTGAGAGGCGAAACCAGGCGCGCAACATCGCGTGTGGCATGAGCCTTGCTTGGCCAGGGGTGAACCCTTTGGTGGAGCCAGACCATGCCCGTCAACACGCAAGCAACCCGCATTTTCTTGGCCGATCGCAGTGGCAATGTCGCGATGATCTACGCGCTGAGCATGCTCGCGCTCTTCGCCATTGCCGGTTTCGCCATCGATTTCTCCCGCGGCGTCGGCGCGAAGACGAGCCTGCAGACCGCGCTCGACACCGCCTCGCTCACCGGTGCGAAACTGCTTGAGGATTCCAGCAAGACAGATGCCGAGATCATCGCTGCTTCCAAGGCCATCTTTCGCGACAATCTTCTCACCGCTGACAAGGGCTTCGACTGTCCGGCCGCCGGCGTGAATGTCGACGTTGACCGCACCAGCAAGATCGTCCGCGTCACCGCCGACTGCGACCTTCAGACCACCATGGCCGCGGTGATGAATGTGGAGCAGGTGGACATCGCCTCGCGATCGGCCGCAAAGGCCAATCTCACCCGGCTGGATGTCGCCTTCATGTTCGACGTGTCGGGATCCATGGGCGACCCCTCCAGCGGTGGCACGGGTTCGAAGCTCGCGGACCTGAAATCTGCCGCCAAGACGGCTGCTGACATTCTCGTCACCCCCTCGACGGGAAACCGCGTGCGCCTCGCCTTCAACACCTATTCCACATCGGTCAATGCCGGCATCTATGCCAACAAGGTGCTTGGCCGTGCCGATGATCATGTCGGCAACACCTGCGTGTCGGAACGCGAGGGATCGAAGAAGTGGTCCGATGACGAGCCGGACGCAGGCCAGTATCTCGGCAGCCTCGCCACGAACTGTCCGTCCACCTCGATCCTGCCGCTGACGAGCGACAAGTCGGGTTTCAAGACCAGCATTGATGCCCTGTCAGCCGGTGGCATGACCGCCGGTCATGTCGGCGTGGCCTGGAGCTGGTACCTGATCTCCCCGGACTGGAAGGATGTCTGGCCGGCCGCCTCCAGACCCCTCGGCTACACCGAGCCGGATGTGATCAAGGCCGTCATCCTGATGACCGACGGCAAGTTCAACACCGCATATGCTTCCGGCCAGGGATCATCGGCGTCGCAGGCCAGGAAGCTCTGCAAGCAGATGCGCGATGAGGGTGTGATCGTCTATGCCGTCGCCTTCGACGCGCCAGCCTCAGCCGAGTTGACCCTCAAGGACTGCGCCGGCGTGCCGGAGAACTATTTCAAGGCCACGAATGGTTCCGAGCTGACCGAGGCCTACCGCACCATTGCAAGCCGCCTGTCCGGCCTGCGCCTCGCGGAATGAGGCACACGCCCCCGCGCCACGCCTGAGACGGGAACGGGCTTGCGGGCAGCGTGCCCGTTCTGCATTCTCCCCCAACAGCAATGACAGGGAGACCGCCATGAAATGGCAGAGCGCACTACTCGCCTTCGGACTGCTCACCGCGCCCATGAGCGCCCTCGCCCAGGAGGCCGACAAGGCCGAGGCGGCGAAGGAGAAGCCGGGCGAGGTTCCCGAGCCCCGCATGCTTGAGGCCGAGCGCTCCATGACCATCAATGGCGAGACGATCGACTACACCGTCATGGCTGGCGAGATGTATCTCAAGGGCGAGGATGGCGAACCCGCCGCTTCGATCTTCTCCATCTCCTACATCCAGGCCGATGTTGAGGATGCCCGGGAACGGCCCGTGACCTTCGTGTGGAATGGCGGGCCGGGCTCAAGCTCGGTCTGGCTGCACATGGGTGCCTTCGGTCCGCTGCGCGTCATCACCCCGTCGGATGCAACCGATGTCGGCGCGCCGCCCTATCCGGTCGAGGAGAATGCCAATGCCCTGCTCGATGTGACCGACCTTGTCTTCATCGATCCGGTCGGCACCGGCTATTCCAAAGCGCTCGGCGACACCGATCCCAAGGATTACTGGGGCCTGCACGAGGACGCCGAGAGCGTGGCCGATTTCATCCGCCTCTGGATCACGAAGCACAAGCGCTGGAACAGCCCGAAATACATTGCCGGGGAGAGCTATGGCGGCACTCGTGCCGCAGCGATCACGGAGAAGCTGCAGGGCGGCTGGAACGGCATTGCGCTGAACGGGGTGATCCTGATTTCTCCCGCGCTCGACTTCGCCACGCTGCGCTTCACCCGCGCCAATGATACAGCGCCGGTGAGCTATTTCCCCGGCTGGGCCGCGACGGCCTGGTATCATGGCAAGGTCGACAAGGACCGCTGGGACGGCGACTTCGAGCGCTTTGTGGACGAGACCCGCAGCTTTGCGGTCGATGAATACCTGCCCGCCCTGATGCGCGGCACCTCCATGTCGGAACGCGAGATGGAAACGCTTGCGCGGCGGATGTCGGGCTATATCGGTCTGTCGACGGACTATCTCATGGATGTCGACCTGCGCGTCGGGCCGGGCTTCTTCAAGGAGTTGCTGCGCGAAGAGGATTTGTCCGTCGGGCGCTTTGATTCCCGCTACACCGGCGAGGATGATTTCACCGAAGGCGAGTACCCGGATAATGACCCTTCCGGCTATGGCATGGATGTGGCCTACACTGCCGCGCTGAACGATTATTTCTCCCGCGATCTCGGCCTCGACTATGACGAGGAATACAAGATCCTGTCCGGCGAGCCGGGGCGCAGCTGGAAATGGTTTGACAATGAGGGCTCAGGCTCGGGCTTTCCCAATCCCACGCCGATGCTCGCCAAGGGTCTGCGCGAGAACAAGGATCTCCGCGTGCTTGTCACCTCCGGCTATTACGACCTCGCCACGCCCTTCTTCTCCAGCGAGCTGAGTCTCTTCCGCAACGGCGTCGATCCCGATCGCGTGACCTTCACCTACTACCAGGCCGGTCACATGATGTACCTGAACGCCGATGAGAGCGAAGCGCTCAGCGAAGACATCCGCGATTTCATCACCGGCGATGGCGAGGGGAACTGAGCGCGACCCTTGTCCTGACCTGCGCTCACCCTCACGCCTGAAGGCACTTCGCGAAAGCGAATTGTCAGAGCGTACCGCCGACTACGGCTCGGCAAGGAAATCCGCCATGCCGAGCCGCACCAGCCGCCGATAAACGAATTCCTGCTTGTAATTGAGTGGTGTCGCCTCCGCGAGTTGCTCGGCCAGGCGCGCTGCGACGGCCTCACCGGAGGCCCCGTCCATCAGGTCGGCATGGGCGCGTTGCAGCGCAATATCGAGCGCCCCTGCGACACCTTCCGCCTCGGTGAGCACCGCGCGCGCCGCATCAACGTCGCCAGACGCTGACAGGCCTTCCGCGCGGGCCAGGAGGAAATCAGGCCCGCCGCCCGGCACGCCCGTATATTTCTCCTGAATGCCCGCCCCCGTCGCAAGGGCGGCTTCGGCCTCCTCGAAGCGCCCCAGCATGGTGAGGCTGCGCGCGAGGAGATAGTAGCCCCGAGACGTGGCAGCACTTTCGCCTTCAGTCTCCACGTCAATTCCGATGACCTTTCGGGCCGCAGCCTCCGCGCCCGCCGCATCATCCTGCGTGAAGAGCAGGAGATCACCGAGATTGATCCGCGTCACGGTTCGGCCGAATCTGAACTCCGGATGGGCGTCGTAAATGGCCAGCATGTCCCGCCCGACCTCGATCGCGCCGGCAGTGTCATTGCGCAGCTTGCGGATGTGCAACAGCCCCGCAAACTGGTTGATCTGCTGGGCCGGCGCGAGTTCCATCCCCGCCTGTTCGCGCGCGCGTGCATTGTAGAGCGCCTCGGCCTTGTCGATGTCGGCCGGTGCATTGGTCAGCGTGGCGAGGCGCAGGGCGAAATTGAGCTGGTCGGCCAGCGGCCGCCTGTGGCCGTTCTCAAAGCTCTCCATCACCTCCCGCATGATCGGCAGGGCCTCGGTGCGCCGCCCGGATTCAAACAGGCTCATGGCGTAGAATTCCCGGCCCGTATTGCGCAACGCTGCGGGCCCGTGTCCGGCTTCGAGCCAGGTGCCGAGCACCTCCTGCGCATTGGCATGGTCGCGGCGCAGGAAAAAATTCCGCCCGATCACGAAGCTCACCGCCGCGGCCATCTCCGGTGTCTGGTCGCGGGTCTCGTGCAGGGTCCGCCAACGCTCCAGCAGCGTCTCGGTCAGGTCGTCGGCGCGGCCCTCCTCGGCGAAGAGTTCGTAGAGGATCGTGCCATAGGTGTTCTGGCCGAGCAGGTTCGCATTGGCGTAATCATACTGGTACTCGGCTTCAGCAAGCGCGGCATTGGCGCGCTCGGCCTCGGCGCGGGCATCGCTGGCAAATTTCAGGCTTACCGCAAGCCCGCCGATCAGCGCCGCCAGCGCGACCCCGCCCAGCACACTCGCCAGCGGATAGCGCTGGGTGAACTTCCCGAAGCGAACCGGCCAGGCGGTCGGGCGGGCCGAGACCGGGCGTCGGGCGAGAAACGAGTCAATGTCCTCCCCGAGCGCTTCCACGGCAGTGTAACGGGCGTCCGGATCGGTGGCGAGGCAGTGGCGCAGAACCGCCGCGAGGTCGGCATTGCCGACCGCGCCATCATCCACGGCCATGCCGCCATCGCTCAGGCGCGTCGGGCGTGCGCCGGTGAGCAGCTCATGCAGCAGCACGCCAAGCGCGAACACATCGGTCTGCACCGAGACCGGCTCGCCCCTGAGTTGTTCCGGCGCAGCGGTGGCGAGCGTCAGCGGCCCGCCGCCGGTGTCCTCCTCGACCTCTGAGGCAATGCCGAAATCGATCAGGCGCGGATGGCCCGCCGCATCGACGAGCACATTCTCGCCCTTGATGTCGCGGTGAACGATCAGGCGGCCATGGGCATGGGCCACCGCGTCACAGACCGCACGGAAGAGGGCGAGGCGTTCCTTTCGCGACAGGCCACGGCGCTCCACCGCCTCGGTGATCGGCACGCCGTCGACAAAGTCCATCGCCATCCAGGGGCGGCCATCCTCCGTCGCGCCGCCATCAATGATGCGCGCAATGCCCGGATGCTCCATCAGGGCGAGGCGCCGGCGTTCGGCCTCGAACAGGGCGGCGCGCGAGGGGGCCATGCCCTGCATCAGCTTCAGCGCCACGGTCTGCTCATAAAGCCCGTCGGCGCGGCGCGCGGCATAGACATCGCCCATGCCGCCACGGCCGACATGGCGTTCCACCTGCCATGGACCGATGCGCACCCCCTCCGGCAGGCGGGGTTCAGCAGGCGCGTCCTCCGGCGCGGAAGTGGAAAGGAAACCTGCCGTCGGCGCGGCCTGTTTCAGGAGCCTTGCGACGGTTTCGCTGTCGGTCTCGTCATCCAGCGTACGCAGGAAATCCGCCCGCGCCGCCGCGTCGAGCGTCAGCGCCTGTTCGGCCCTTGCCGTGATCCTCGCCCAGTCCATCATGCATCCCCCGTCGGTTCCGTCTCAGGCGGGCCCGTCCCTGCAAGAAGCGTTCCCTCCGAACGTGAAGCTTACGGGCCGCACCCACCCCGTCAACTCGCCGCGCGCATGGCGCAGGGTAGGGTGCAAGGAGCGGCAAAGCCGCGATATGCACCACTGCGAACCCGCATTGAGGTGCATGTCGCTCCGCGCTCCATGCACCCTACGTCCTATTCAAGTTTCCCCCGCAAATAATCCGGAATGAAGACATCGGCTGGCGACAACTGCTCCGCCGCCTCCATGGCCAGCGCAACGTCCAGCGCCTCGCGGAAGTAGGCCTTGTCGCCAGTGACGCTGCCCAGTTTGTCGAGGCTTATACCAATCTGCACTGATCACCAGTCATGGGCCCAGTCGCGATATCCGATGGACATGATGCGCCAGGGGTTATCGGTGAGGCTGTTCCAGGCGCGGCAGCAGATATCGAGTATGGCGTCATAG